>Ga0307378_10000525_pt1 | contig 67785 bp, 38 predicted proteins | sample UN1MG_FD_202238 | JGI IMG/M metagenome (GOLD analysis project Ga0307378, IMG submission 202238) | Soil microbial communities from Risofladan, Vaasa, Finland - UN-1 | ecosystem: Environmental > Terrestrial > Soil > Coastal area > Acid sulfate soil | place: Finland: Risofladan, Vaasa | collected... | reverse complement strand
CCCCGCTTCCAGGCCTCGGAGTCGTTCTCCACGACCGGGCAGGGACTGGGCGGCTGGTCCTACGAGATGGAGGCCGAAGGGCAGCCGGACGTGGGGCTGCCAAGCGTGCGAAGCTTCGCCCCCGACTTCGCGCTGCGCGAGTCGTCCATCCCGGTCGGCAAGACCGCGGCCGTCGACCATCGCGACGCCTTGCCGATCCTACTGGTGTCGGACGGGGCCGGGCAGAGTGGAATCATGCTGGCCACCCGCGGCGACGCCCCCTGGCAGTTCCGCGCCACCTTGAACGGCGACGAGCAGCTTCGAATCGAGCTGACCACGGCGGGCGGGCCGGCGCCGGGGAATGATGCCGCCGCGCTCACGCTCAAACCGGGGGAGTCGGTCGAGTTGCCCCGGGTCGTGCTGGGGGCATATTTGGGAGAATGGCTCGCCGGCGCCACGCGCCTGGGACGATTCCTCGAAGCGAAGTTGCCCGACGCCGGCGCGGAGGCACTCCGAGGTCAAGTGGCCGACGCGCTGGAGCGCGCATCCACCGTGCCCGGCCGAAAGCCCGATCTGGACATTCGGCTGATGATGCAGGCGGAGTGGCGCCAGGAGGACAAGCTCGCCGAAACGCCCGAGTCGTACGCGGAGGCGACCGCCCGGCATCTGGAGAAGGCGGCCAAGCTCCTTCAGGATTTGCAGGACGAGCATGGGCCCGATTTCCTGGCGCCCCAGCGCGCTGAACTGGAGCGCCTCGCCAAGCTGGCCGAACGGCCGGACTCGAGCTTGGCGGACCGCCGATCGCTCTATCGGCAGGTGCGCTGGCTCAAGCGTCACGTGGCGATGTCCAATCCGCTCGTGAGCTTCGGCAAGCTGCTCTTCTCGAAGCGGGTCCCCACGTCGTACAGCCACCTGGTGATGCAATACTACGGCTGGCGTGCCCGGCCGGGCGGGGGGATCTTCGTGCTGGAGGATCCCGGCTACTCGCTCGCCTGCCATGACGTCCTCGATGGACGGCTCGCCGGGGGGTGCGTGCTGGAGCCCCGGCTGTCCTACGACGCCAAGCGGATCGTCTTCTCCTATGTCGATTGCGAAGGGAAGAGCTTCGAGCCGACGGAGATCCTCAACGACGTCGACGAGGGGTTCTACCACGTTTACGAAATGAACGTCGACGGCTCGGGCCTGCGGCAGCTCACGCGTGGGCCGTACGACGATCTCATGCCCACGTATCTCCCCGACGGCGGGATCGCTTTCTCGTCCACGCGTCGCCGCGGCTACGCCCGCTGCTTCGGGGCGCAGTTCAGCCGCCGCTGGCACGTGTACGCGCTGCACCGGATGGACGCCGACGGGGGCAACCTCCGCAGGATCTCGGCCCACGACACGAACGAGTGGTTCCCCACGGTCTCCAACACGGGCCTGATCCTCTACGCCCGGTGGGACTACATCGACCGGGACGCCGTCACCCACCAGAACCTCTGGGCCGCTCGCCCCGACGGCACCAACCCGTTCGCCCTCTGGGGCAACGCCACGGCGAGCCCCCATTGCACGTTCCAGCTTCAACCGATCCCGAACAGCCCGAAGATCGTGTTCGCCGCGTCGGCCCACCACTCCATTGCCGGCGGGTCGATCGCGATCGTCGACCCGACCGTGAGCCAGGACGGCCACCAGGCGATCACGCGGATTACGCCCGAAATCCCGTTCCCCGAGGCCGAGGGCAGGGACGTCCAGGAGTACTACACGGCCCCCTGGCCCCTTTCGGAGAAGTATTTTCTCGTGGGCTACAGTCCCTCGCCGCTCGTCTGGGAGCCGGGTGCGAACAAGCCGAACGCGCTGGGCATCTACCTGCTCGACGCCTGGGGCAACCGGGAGTTGATCTACCGGGACCCGGACATCGGGAGCACCAACCCGTGCCCGCTCGTCCCGCGGCCCAATCCGCCCGCGCTGCCCAGCTCGCTGCGGCCGGAGGCCCCGGCCATGGGCGAAATGTCCCTGGCCGACGTCTACGCGGGACTGGGCGACGTGCCGCCGGGGAGCATCAAGCAGTTGCGCGTTGTGCAGATCTTCCCCAAGACGACCAACGTCGCCAACCAGCCGCCGATCGGCATCGCGCGCGAGGAGAACGGCCGCGCCATTCTCGGCACGGTGCCCGTGGAGCCCGACGGCTCGGCGCGGTTCCTCGTCCCCTCGGGAAAGCCCGTTCACTTTCAGGCGCTCGATGCGGACGGTTTTGCCTACCAGACGATGCGGTCGGTGACGTACGTGCAGCCGGGCGAGCGGGTCTCCTGCGTCGGCTGCCACGAGCACCGCCGGACGGCCCCGGTCCGCAAGCCCCTCGACGTGATGGCCCTGCGCCGCGGGCCGTCGCAGATCGACCCGGGCGAACTGGGCGGACGGCCGTTCTCGTACGTGGAGATGGTCCAACCGGTGCTCGACAAGCGCTGCGTCGAGTGCCACGGCGCCAAGGAGCCCGACGGCGGGATCGATCTGACCGGCACGCCCCACCAAGACTTCACGAAATCGTACGTGTCGCTATGCGGCGACGCCGATTTCTGGGCCGGCGGCACCAATCCCGACAGCGCCGCGAAGGCCCTCGTTCCCCGGTTCGGCGGCCGAAACCAGGTCCAGGTCACACCGACCGGCGGCGTCTACGGGGCGCTGGGCAGCCGGCTGATGAAGCTACTGCGCGCCGGGCACGAAGACGTGGAGCTTGCCCCCGACGAGCTTCGCCGTCTGGCTACCTGGATCGACCTGAACGCGATCTTCTATGGCGTGAATCCGCCCGATGCCCAAGCCCGCCAACTCCACGGCGAGATCGTCCCCATGCCGGAAATCCAGTGACACGGAGTCGCCGGTCCGTGGATGGGCGGCCCGGAGTTGGGGCGGGCCCAGGCGCGAAGGTCGGGAACAGCCTCTCCGCGGAGACCGCCAGAGACGGGTGGCCGGGCAGTGCCCCTCCGGCAGCGAATCACCCCCCCACGAGGCGAAGCTGCTTCACGGTGCCGAACTGGCGCTCAGTTCCACCCGTCGTTCCTGCGCCCGCTCTTCCGTTTCTCGGCAGCGGTCAGCGTGTCGCGCATGCTGGTGATCTTCAGCTTGAGCGCCAGGCGCGTGAGCAAGGCAAGCTTGTCGGTCCCCAGCCGAGCCATGGCCGCGCTCTTGTGATTGTCGACGGTGCTCGGCGATAGCTTGAGGACGGCGGCGGCCTCCTTGACCGTGCATCCCAAGCTGAGTAGCCGAACCACTTCCCTCTGCCTTTCAGTGAGTGGAGCTGCCATCGTGGTATCCTACAACGGGCCAAGTGAAAGCAGACAGAACGAATCCCCTTCAGCCCCCCCCGAAGACCAAATCGGCCCCCTCTGATAGGGCACCGCCAAAAAGGGGGCATTAACACCAAGAACCAGTGCCCGAAGCCATTCGATTGTACCGTTTCGCCAAAGGATACCCCGAAGGCTTGGCTTTTACAAGCGATTTCCCCATCGAAGCAGAATCGAAATCCCCTTTCTGCCAACCAAGGCATCTGGTTTTTTCTGGGGTCCGCAGTCCCCTTGAAAGTAGGGCTCGCGTCTCGGTACGCGTGGCGGTGCGCCCGGATCGTCTCACGGCTCGGTGGAATCGGTTTGGTCCCTAGCGACCTTGCTTGGCCTTCGTAATCATCGCGGCCAGACCGGCCCTGGCTCGCTCGTGAACCGCCGAATCGGTCTGGCGTGTTGCCGGACGCTTGGCCACGCCGATCAATCCTTGACCTCTCGGTAGACAATGCACTCGGACTGGCCCGGTTCCCGAATCGTGACCGAGAAGCCCGCCGTCAGCTCCGCTCCCGTCGCGAGGACGTTCGACCCCGCCGCATGGCACGAAAGCTCGTACGTCGCCTCCGGACGCAACCCGTGAAGCGAAAGCACCTTTGTGCTCTCCGGGCTGCCGGCGTGACGAAACGCAAGGATCATGCCCCGTCCCAGGTCCGGCCGGTGGTATTGCGAGGCGATCCACTGGGCCTCGTCCCGCGTGTAGGGCAAAATCGGGTACCACGCGCCGACCAGCAATGGGCGTGCTTCCCGGTAGCGCTCGACGAGCTGCCGGGCACGCCCGAGGTCGAAATCGTCGGCGTCGGCGATCCATCCCAGGCAGAGCGACGCGGCCATCGCCGAGTGGAACGAATAGTCGTCCGTGCGATTCACCGGCGCCATGAACACGTGGTTCGGCAGGTACTGGCTCAGCCCCCAGATGCTCGCCTGATCCACCTCGTTGCGGAACCAGTAGTCGCTCTTCTGGTGCACGTGCATCCGCATCACGGTCTCCAGGTCGATGCGGCGCCCGCCGCTGGAGCACTCGATCCGGAGGCTGTCGGGCCACGTGCGGGCGATCCGGTCCCAGAACGCGTAGAGCCCCTCGATGTACTTGATCTCGGTGATCCCCTCGCGGTCGGGAGCGTCGGTGTGACGCCAGTAGGGAAGCGGGTTCATGTTGAAGTCGGACCGGTAGACGCGAAAGCCGGGCAGGTCCATGAAGCCCCGCACGATCTGGAACAGGTGCTCGCGGACCTCGGGCAACCCGAGGTTCAAGAGATAGGTCTTCTGAGGGCCGTTGCTTGCCGAGAGCAGCCACTCCGGACGGTTCCGGTGCAGCCACGTGCCGGCCACGACCCGCTCGAATTCGAACCACAGCCCGTACACCATCCCGTTCGCCTTGGCCGCGGCGGCGACCGGGCCCATGCCATCCGGGTACGCGTCTTGGCGGGGCGTCCAGTTGCCGGCGCCCGCCGGCCAGCCGCCCTCGAACCAGCCCGCGTCGGTCACCAGGGCCTCCAACGAGAGCGGCGCGTAGGCACGGATCAGCGAGATCTGGTTCTCGGCGTTGCACTCGTTCAGCCAGCCCCCGCCCCGCGTGAAGCACGTGTTGCAGTAGAGAGTGGGCAGGAGCCGCTCCCCGTTGCGCCGGGCGGCGTAGTGCTCGTAGACGAGCCGGCGGAATCGGGCGTTGCTCTCCAGGGTGTCGCCGGGCCAGTGCAATAGCAGCGTCCGAGGCATTCGCACGCGCTCGCCCGGTTGGAGCCGGAAGTGCGTCCGCTCCAGGCCGGCGGTCACGTGCAAGCGCCGGTCGTCCCGGCACGCAAGCTGCGCGAGCCACTGGCCGGACCATCCCACGGCCACGATCGTCGAGCCGTCGCCCGTCTCGATCTTGAAGAAGGGGAAATCCTTGTTCGACGACCGCCCGCCGCCCGCGCTCAGGACCTCCATCACGTTTCTCTCCAGGGGGACCACGCGGGGCTCGAAGTCGGTCGGATTGGACGGGGCGCCGTTGGTCCGGTGCAGTCGATAGGCCGCTTGGCCGTCCAGCGGCTTGGAGAAAGCCAGGTCGAGCGAGGCGACGTCCTCGAGGATCGGCTGCACTTGGTTGAGCGGGAATTGCAAGTCGCCGGGGGCGGAGAATGGACGACGGTGCAAAACTCGCTATACTCCCGAAAGCGAAACGTCGCCGTCACTTGGCGCGAATCACTCCTGCGGAGCCTCATCATGAGCCGCCCCATCTCGACGAAGCGGATCCTCATCGGGACGATCCTGGCCCTGCTGCTGGCTGGCTCGGCTTCTTCGGCCGTCGAAGCGCCGGTTCGGCTCGACACCAAGACGCTCGAGGCCCAGTTCTCCAGCGGCTCGCTCTCGTCGCTGGTTGACGGGGCGGGCCGTGTTTGCGTGCAACCGCCGAAGGAGCCTCGCGGCCTGGGCATTCACCGAGTTGAGGCGACCCACTACGCGACCGCCGGCGCGGAGAGCCCCCCGCCCGGCAGCAACCAGGTGCTCCGCCGCTACCGCCGCTTCACCGACCTGGAGGGCGCCACCGCCGAGTGCACGTTGGGCATCGACGAGGCGACCGGCGACGTGGTCCTCAGCCAGCGATGCTCCTCGCCGGCCCACGGGGTCTGGGGCGTGAGCTGGCAGATCGCAAGCATCCCGCTCGACTACGCGGTCATCGTGCCCGGCCGGTCGGGCGTCCGCTTGACGGCCACGACGCCCGGCCGAGAGCACCAGTTCGACTATCCGATCGGCTGGGAGGCCCAGTTGGTCATCGTGGAAGGCGCGGAGGGGGGCTTCTACATTTGGGCGGAAGACGTCCGGGGGCGGTTCAAGCGGCTCATCGTCGAGCGGGGCGACGACGGCTGGCGCCTGACCTTCATCACGATCAACTTCGCACCGTTCGACGAGCTGGTGGCCTGCGAGTCGGTGGCGTGGCATCTGAACGTCTACGAGGGCGACTGGCGCGTGCCCGCCCGGCGCTATCGCGACTGGGCCGATGCCCACTTCCGTCCCACGCCCATCGCAGAGCAACAGCCCGTGTGGGTCCAGGACGTCCGTGTGATGGTCATCATGGGGATGGACGCCGACGTGCTGCGGGCGTTGGCCACGCGGCTCGATCCCAAGCAGACGATCCTCTACGTCCCTGCGTGGCGTGCCGCCGGCTACGACCGTGATTACCCTACGTACGACGAGCCGTTCGAGAAGCTGAAGCCGTTCGTCGAGCTGGCCCATGGACTGGGCTTTCGGGTGATGCTGCACGTAAACTACTTCGGCGTGGACCCGCTCAACCCGCTCTACGAGAAGTTCGAGCCGTACCAGGTCCGCAGCCCCTGGGGCGACCACGAGAAGCAGTGGTGGCTGTGGACGCGAGCCGAGCCGGAGATCCGCTTCGCCTACATCAATCCCGCCCTGAAGGCATGGCGCGACCACTTCACCGCAGCGATGTCCAAACTCTGCCGCGACTACGCGATCGACGCCCTGCACCTTGATCAGACGCTCTGCCTCTATAACGACCACAACGGGCTCATCGAAGGCATGTCGATGATCGAGGGGAACGTCGCCCTGCACCGGCAACTTCGGGAAGCGCTGCCGGGGGTGGCCTTGAGCGGCGAGGGGCTCAACGAGATCACCTGCCGCTACGAGGCGTTTGCCCAGCGCCACGCCTGGGGGATCAGTCACACGGAGGGCACCTGGGACCGACGCTCCCTGGCGCTGGCCCACCCGATCAGCTCGTACCTGTTCCGCCCCTATACGATCATCAACGGCTACCTGGGCTGTGCCCCGCCGACCAGCGGCCAGTTGTACGCGGCTTGGAACGAAGCGTATGAGCATTGGGGGGTGATCCCCACGCTCAAGCCTGCGATTGGGCAAATCGCCCAGCCGACCGGGTTCAGCCGCCAGTTTTTCGACGAGGCTGCCTTCTGGCAGAAGCACCGGCTGGAGATCGACCCCGAAGGGCCGTGGCCCGACGACGTGGCCTTCCCGTTCCGCACGGCCGACGGTCGGCGCGCGATCCACACGACCGACGGCCGCTTCCTCTGCTGCGGCGACCGCTTGATCAGCCGCACGATCACCGGCGTGGGCCAGGTCGACGGCCGGGGCACGATTCCCGGCGGGGTCGCCTTTGACGAAGAGCGGCTGTTCGGCCTCGACCCTGACTGCTGGTACCCGTACTTCGACGAGCCCCGCGACCCGGGCGTGTTCCACGTGAGCAAGCTGCCGGACGACCTGATTGCCGAGGCCGTCATCTCGTGGGGAGAGCTGGCGATGGTCCGCACGCGGAGCCGAACGACGACGGTGGTCGACCTGGCGGCGATGATCGACCATGCCCGATGCGGCTCTCGACCGTTTGAGGGCGAGCCACTGGACGTCGACGGGCCGCTCGCCTCGCCCGACGGGGCCCGGTTCGAGAGCCAGGGCGACGCGCTGTTCGCCCATCCGCCTTGGAAAGCGGCGGGCGGAAGCGGCGTCGCCTTTGCGTCGTTCGCGGCACGGCTTCCGGCCGACGGGCAACTGCGGTTCGTCGCCCAGGTGGCGATGGACAAGGGCGCCTTGGGGCCGGACAAGACCGACGGGGTCACGTTCGGCGTGACCGCCCGGGCCAAGGGCCGCGAGCTGAAACGCGACCTGCACAACGCGACCGACGAGCCCCGCATGCTCGAGCTGGACCTGACGGCGCTGGCGGGAGAGACCGTCGAGATCGAGCTGACCGTGCACCCCGGCCCCGAACGCTCGCCGAGCTTCGACTGGGCCCGGTGGCTCCGGCCGCGGGTCGAGCGGAGCGTGCAAGGGGAGGGCGCGCTCGCCGTGCGTGGCCCCTCGCGGTGGGCGTTTGCGCTGGGGAGTGCCGGGCAACTGCCCCTCGAGACGAGCGGGGATACTCAGCGGGTGCGTGCCTCGCTTCCCGGCACGGTCCTCTTTCTACGGGAACAACCGGCGCCGGTGGAGTTGCCCGTGGACCTGATCGGAAAGCAGGCTCAGGTCGGTTTCCTCGGCGATGCCGGCCTGGCGATCGAGCCGGAGCCGTTTGTGGGGGTGCATCCGGGGCGTGCCGCGGTGGGCGGGGTGGAGCGGGACGGGCTCGGCGCCCACCCGCCCAACCAAGGACGCACCATCGCCCACCTACCCATGACCTTGCACCGCGCGCCGGCCGTGTTCCGCTCCTGGATCGGCGTGCGCGACGGTTCGCAGTCGACGGGCGTTCTGTTCATTGTCGAGGTGAATGGCCAAGAGCTGGCACAGCGGCGCATGCTGCCCGGCAAGTGGGAGTCGATCGAGGTCGACCTGTCGCGATGGGCAGGCCAGCCCGTAGTGCTGTCGCTGGTCACCGACTCCGACGGCCCCTTCAGCTTCGACTGGGCCCACTGGGGCGAGCCGCGGATCGAGGCGGGGGGAAAGAAGGTTGAGGGTTGAGAGTCGAGGGTTGATGGTTGAGGGTTGAGGGTTGAGTTGTCTAGGAAACAGGGGGCGGGGACAAAGGAGGTAGGGATAAACGCACTCCAGGCGACTTCGAGCTGCGTCTCCTCAACCCTCAACACTCATCCCCCCAAGCCGCTTGCGGCTTCGCCCGCAGCGAATCGTCTCTCTGAGGCCAGGCAAAGGTTTTTGCCGGGGCGTCCCGTGCGCTCGTCATCCGGCTCGAAGAAGTGGACGCGATCGAGGTCGACGTACAGGCGTCGGAGCGTTTCCGGGCGCACGGCGACGCGGCCGTCGAGCCGGGCCAGGATTCTTCGGTGAGCAGGGAGAGGATGCTCAGCAGCCTGCTCGACCGAGAGGTGCACGTCGGTCTTGTCCCCGAGCGGCTCGACCAGGTCGACCGTCACGCTCAGCGTGGTCTGAGGCCGTCCTTCGATCGGCTCGACGCGGAGGCTCTCGGGCCGCACGCCCAAGAGGACTGTCGTGCCGAGCATGGCCCGCAGATCCGGGACCGCCCAGTCCGGCACGTCGAGCCGGGCGCCCGCGTGGTCGAGCCAGAGCCGGCCGCCGGAATCGACGATCGTGCCTTCCAGGAAGTTCATCGGCGCACCGCCGAGGAAACCGGCCACGAACCGGTTGACCGGGTGCCGGTAGACCTCCTCGGGCGTGCCGATCTGCTGGATGCGGCCTTGGTAGATCACCACCACGCGATCGCCGAGCGTGAGGGCCTCTTCCTGATCGTGGGTGACGTAGATCGTCGTCGTGCCGAGCCGGCGGTGAAGCCGCTTCAGCTCGGTCCGCATCTCGACGCGGAGCCGGGCGTCGAGGTCCGAGAGCGGCTCGTCGAACAGGAAGCACGACGGCCGACGGACGATCGCTCGTCCCACTGCGACCCGCTGGCGCTGGCCGCCGGAGAGCTGCCGCGGCTTCCGGTCCAACAGGTGCTCGATGCCGAGCATCGCCGCGGCCTTGCCTACCGCCTCGTCGATCTCGCCTCGGGGCCGCCCGCGAAGCTTCAGGCCGAAGGCCATGTTCCGGCGAGCCGTCAGATGGGGATAGAGCACGTGGTTCTGGAAGACCATGGCCACGTCGCGGTCCTTGGGCGCGACGTCGTTGACGATCCTCGGGCCGATGCGGATCGTCCCGCGAGTCACCCGTTCCAGGCCGGCGATCATCCGCAAGGTGGTCGTCTTGCCGCAGCCGGACGGCCCGACCAGCACCAGAAGCTCGCCGTCGGCTACGTCGAGATCGAAATCGCGCACGGCCTCGACGCCGTTGGGGTAAACCTTGCCAACTTGTTCCAACACGAGTTCGGCCATGACGTGCGACCTGGTGCCGCGAATCACAATCGTTAGGCGGTTTCGGGGCCCCTCGCAAAGGCGCCAAGGCGCAAAGGATGTTGAGAGAAGAAAAGGCCCGAGTCGGTTAAAAGAGCTCGCCGAGGTACAGACTGGTCAAAACGAATCGATCACCACGTCGACGAAACTACGTTCTCTTCTCTCCTTACCTCCTTTGCGCCTTAGCGCCTTTGCGAGATCCCGTCTTCTCCATCCTGTCCCGTTGCGGGAGAGGGTGCCTCGGGCACTCGGTTCCCCTGCGTCACTTCAGAAGGCGCCAACCGTCCTCCGAAACCTCCAGGCCGGTGTGCCCCCGGTACCGGTCGTAGACCTCGTTCATCTCGTCGATCGAGTCGAAGTAGCCGACGATGAACGCGGCACGGAACGACTCGCCGGGATTGATCGGCCGGCCGCCGAACTCCTCGATCATGCACACGTACCCTCGCTGGTGGCACCACGCCTCATGCACCACCGAGGGCTCCAGCGTCATTCCCGCCAGCCACGGGCCCGCCTTGCCCGTCTGGGGATCGCGGAGCTCGCAGGCGCGGATGAACCGCTCGGGCAGCGGGTTGGCGTCGCGGCGGTAGTTGAACTTGCCGTCGGGCGGGAAGTCCTCGAAAAACTCGCTTGGCGGGATGATGCCGTGGTAGCTCAAGTAGATGCGGGTGAACGTGTCGCCGCGATTGTGGCGGAGGTGGCCGGGCATGTCGATCCGCAAGAACATTGCGTCGCTCTCGTTGACCGAGTCGATCCTGTCCATGGAGACGAAGTACCGCTTGCCCATCGGGAAGACGAGGACCTGCGACCAGACCGACCCGGCCTTCTTGCCCGGCGCGGCCTTGTAGTACTTGAACTCCTGCTTGACCGCCACGAAGTCCTTGCCGCGAATCACGACCGGATGGAGCTCGCGGGCCTGCGTGCAGATCTGGGGTCCTTCAATCAGCCGCTTCGGCCGCTTGCCGTGGACCATGTTGTCGAACGGATAGGCGATGCGATCCGAGGAGGCCTTGTCGCGATACGCCTCGTCGCTGCCGGGCTCCATGATGAAATCGGCGATGTCCAGCCCGAAGCCGGGGTCGCGGAACCCGGTCTTCTTGTCCACAAAGGACTGCCGGGCCACGCCGCTGGTGTATCCCTTCTTGCGCACGGCCGCTTCCAGTTGCGGCGTCCGGATACGGATCTCCTCGTCGGTCTCCGTCACTTGATACTCGGACGCGGGAATCGCCAAAGGACCGCCGATCAGGGATAGCAGCGTTGCCACCAGGAGTGTCGGTCTGGCCATGCTTGCGCTCCTTGAGGTGAGGTCGGAAGCCGGACGTCCGCGGGGCTCGTTTCGCACCCCAGCGCACGCATCCGCGCCTCCGGTGAATCGTCCCACTCCAACCGGCCAGTCTAGACCGGCGAAGCGGCGGAAGCAAGCACGCGTCGCCCGGTCTCTTCCAACTCCGCTTGCCGTCGGGTATGGTGGTGGGGAGCGTAGCGCCCGGAGTGCCAACGGATTCTCGCTGTCTGAGGGACATGTGTCATGATCGCAAGAAGCTTCCGCGCCGTGTTGCCATCTCTGGCGTGCTTGTTTGTCGTCACGTGTCTTTCGGCGGGCCCGGCTGAGGCGGCCGCCGAGCGGCCCAACGTCCTCTGGATCACCTGCGAGGACATCAGCCCGAACCTGGGCTGCTACGGCGATCCCCAGGCGATCACGCCCAACCTGGATCGATTGGCGGCCGAGGGCGTGCGGTACACGGGCGCGTTCTCCGTGGCCAGCGTGTGCAGCCCGGGGCGGTCGTGCCTCGTCACGGGCGTCTACCCGACCTCGCTCGGCACGCAGCATTTGCGGAGCGTACTTCCGCTGCCCGAGCACATCCGGTGCTTCCCCGAGTACTTGCGCGGGGCGGGCTACTACTGCACGAACAACGTGAAGGAGGACTACAATTTCAAGACGCCGCCGGGGAGCTGGGACGAGTCGAGCCGGCAGGCCCACTGGCGGAAGCGCAAGCCGGGGCAGCCGCTGTTCAGCGTCTTCAACCTCACCACCACGCACCAGGGCCAGATCCGGCTGCCGGACGAGGCGTTTGCCAAACGCACGGCCCGGCTTGCGCCCGGCGAGCGGCACGACCCGGCCCAAGTGGCCCTGCCGCCGTACTACCCCGATACGCCGGTCGTGCGCCGCGACGTGGCCCACCTGTACGACCTGATCACGGCGATGGACAAGCAGGCGGGCGATATCCTCGCGCAGTTGGAGGAGGACGGGCTGGCCGACGAGACGATCGTCTTCTTCTATTCCGACCACGGCACGGGCCTGCCTCGCCACAAGCGATGGCTCTACGACTCGGGGATTCGCGTGCCCTTGATCATCCGGTTTCCGGAGAAGTTCCGGCGCTGGGCCCCGGGCGAGCCGGGGACGGCGATCGACCGGCTGGTCAGCTTCGTCGACTTCGCCCCCACCGTGCTGAGCCTGGCCGGCGTCGAGATCCCCGACTACATGGAGGGTCATGCGTTTCTCGGCGCCCAAGCGGGCGAGCCCCGGGAGCACGTGTTTGCCGTGCGCGATCGGGTGGACGAGGTCTACGAGATGAGCCGGGCAGTCCGCGACCGGCGCTACAAGTACATCCGCAACTACCTGCCGCACCGCCCGGTAATGCAACACAGCACCTATTCCGAGCAGACGCCGACGCGCCAGGAGATCCGCCGGCTGGCCGCCGAGGGGAGGCTTTCGGGCCCAACGGCAATCTTGGCCGGCCCGACCAAGCCGACCGAGGAGCTTTACGACACGCAAGCCGATCCGCACGAGATCCACAACCTGGCCGATTCGCCGGAGCACCAGGCGATGCTGGAGCGGATGCGGGGCGTGCATCAGCGATGGATGCTCCAAACGCACGACACGGGCCTCTTCCCGGAAGCGGAGATGTATCTCCGGTCTGAGGGGCGTCCGCCCTACGAGCTGGTCCGCGATCCCGACAGGTTCCCGCAGGAGCGGATCCTGGCAAGCGCCGACCTGGTGGGACGCGGCGAGGCGTTGCGGTCCGAGCTGTCTCTCAAGCTTGCCGATCCGGATAGCGCCGTGCGGTACTGGGCGGCGGTGGGGCTCGCCGCGCTGGGACCGAAGGCTCAACCCGCCACAGAGAGCCTGGCGCGATTGCTGGACGACCCGGCCCCGAACGTCCGTCTGGCCGCCGCCGAGGCGCTCTGTCAACTGGACCGGCAGGAAGAGGCGTTGCCCGCGATCGTCGAGGCCCTGCAGCACGAAAGCGGCTGGGTCCGGCTGCACGCCGCGATCGTGCTGGAGGCGATCGGCGAGAAAGCCCGAGCGGTACGACCGCAAATGGAAGAGGCGGTCCGCGCCAACCGGGAAGGCCCGGCCGCGCTCTACATCCGCTGGGCGCTTGCCCGCGCCCTGGGCAAGCTCGGCGAGTGACGCCTGTCGAGGCGGGACCGCCGGCGCGGGGCCGCGCGACCGGAGCTGGCGTGAAGACGCCAGGCGAGGGATCCGCCCAACCGGAGAGTCGCGAGGGACGGTCAGAACGCGGGCAGGCAGCCGGTCGGCCGAATAATGGGGCGGCCGGGCAGACGTTTCTGCGTAGCCTGCACGATCGTCAGATTCCTCCGTCCGAGGGCCCGGTCTCGCGTTGACCGCGCACGGTCAGCCCGCCCCATTCGATCGCGGTGAGTTGACCACTTCTGCCGGTGCGGCAAACGCAATCGTACATGACGCGACCGGGCGCCGGAATCCGGCCGTTCTTCGCTCTCCCGGCAAAGATTTTGGGAGAACGGCTCCGATGGATGCTCATGGAATCGTATGCCTGCTGCCCGCCCTGCTGCTTTGCGACATGGAAGCGGAAATGCGGGTGGTGACGGATGCCACTTACCTTTACTGACTCGGGGGAAATTCTGATGCGCGGAAGTATTCCGAAATGGTGTGTCTGTGCGGCGATGATCGGGCTCTTGGCGGCCGGCTCGACGAACGCCTGGGGACAGCAGGGCCTGTTGCCGATCCAGGATCCCGCCTACGTGGCGTCCGGCGTAAGTCCGCTCGTCTCCGGCAGCACGTATCTGAGCGGAGAATCGGGCGACTTGGCCGCGCGGGTTGCCGACCTGGAGGCGGAGCTTCAGAAGATCCAGGACAAGGCCGCGTCCGCCAACAAGAAGGCCGCCGGCAAGCCGTCGGTGACGGTCGGCGGGCTGATGCAGCTCGACTGGGCGTTGTTCGACCAGGATGCCGAGAGCATGGCGAACGTGCCCGGCGGCGACTGGCAGGACGGGGTCGAGTTCCGCCGTGCCCGACTTTTCGTTAAGGGCGAGGCGTTCCACGTGATCGACTACAAATTCCAACTGGATTTCGCCAACACGGACAACGCCAACCAGGGCAGCGACCCCGACCCGGACGGCGACGGCATTCAACCCGCCCACATCGACGAATTGATCCAGTCCACGGGGTTCGCCGACGTATACCTTACGGTGAAGGAGCTTCCCGTCCTCGGAAACGTCCGGATCGGTCAGTACAAAGAGCCGTTCGGAATGGAGGAGCTGACGGGTGCCGCGCACCTCAGTTTCCTGGAGCGGTCGATCAACGATACAGGGGCTTTCGTGCCAGGTCGTCGCATCGGCGTGATGGCCTTCAATCACACGGAGAACGAGCGACTGACCTGGGCGATCGGCGCGTTCCGCAACGAGCTGGAAAACGGGTCGAATCCGCCTCGCCGCTTCGACGACGACGGCGGCACGGCGCTGACCACGCGCGTCACCTGCCTGCCCTGGTACGACGAAGCGACCGACGGCCGCGGGCTTTTGCACCTGGGCTGCGCCTTCAGCCACCGCGACGTGGACGACGACACGTACCGGTTCCGGGCACGGCCGGAGTCGCACATCGCGCCGTACGTGGTCGACACGGGCAACATCGCCGGCGTCCCCGACTTGCAGCTCTACGGAGCCGAGCTGGCATACGTGTACGGCCCGCTGTCGGTTCAGTCGGAGTACTTCCACGCCGCCGTGGACCGCCAGGCCGACGCAGACCTGGCGTTCGACGGGATGTACGTCTACGTCAGCTACTTCCTCACGGGCGAACACCGCAACTACGATCGCTCCAATGGCGTCTTCACCCGCACCAAGCCGTTCGAGAACTTCTTCCTGGTCCGCACGTGCGACGGCGATCTGGCATGGGGGAAAGGTGCCTGGGAGGTGCTCTATCGCTACTCCTACATGGATCTCAACGACGACAACGTCTTCGGAGGTCTAATCAGCAATCACACCGTGGGGCTGAACTGGCACCTCAACCCCTACACCCGCTTCATGTGGAACTACGTCAACAGCCGCTCCACGGACGACGATCCCGGGGTCACGCCGATGACCACGCAGCACATCGTGGAGATGCGTGCCCAAATCGACTTCTGAGTACTGCCAAAGGTCATGAATGCGACCCTAACCCGCGCGCCGCTCAGCCGGCGCCGCCTGTAAGGAGGAACATAGGATGATGAGGATTCTGGGCATATCCTTGACTGTTGCGGCCTGCCTGGCGTTTGCCCAGCCCGCGTCGGCAGGGGGACGCGGCGCCGCGCCGGCGAGCTGCGCCGATTGTGGGGGCTGTGGCCCCTGCCAGAGGAAAGTCTGCCAGGTCGTGTGCGGCACGAAGACGATCACCAAGTACTGCTGGTGCGTGGAGTGCGAGGAGTTCTGCGTTCCACTACCCGGCTGCCGTCCCTGCTCGAAGACCGCAACCTGCAACGTCCCCACCTGCGACGGCGGCGGTTGCTGCGATGCAAGCGCCAACGGCTGTTGCGACCCTTGCGGGGGCAAGAAGTCCTGCAACCGCGTTCCGATGGCCGTGCCGAAGTGCGGTCCGGTTCGCTGCCGCAAGGTGCTGGTCAGGAAAGAGTACGAGTGCGAAGTGCCCGTCTACGAGTGCGTGGTGAAGTACGTCTGCCCCGGGTGCTGCGCGGGCGAGGAGGAAGCGGTTCCGGACGTGCAGCCGGAATCGGCCCCACCCCCGCCGCCCGTACCGAGCAAGGAGGCCCTCCGCCCAGCCCCCTTGCCGCGGTTGTACAGCGCCCGCTGAAGACATCGCGCTGCCCTCGAAGGCAGCCATCGTGGGGCCGTCACTCGGGCCCGCTCGTCCCCAACTCGGCGCGAGTGACATCAAACGACCGGCCGTCGGCGCCCCCCCGCCGGCGGCCGGATCTACATTCTTGGCATGTTCACCATGGCGCGGTTTGAGCGGCGCCGCGTTACTCACACCCCGTCGCCGAGCGTTTGATCGTCACCCGATCGCCCGGCCCGTAGTCGTAAATCGCAAACCGGGCCCGGCCGTCGCCGTCTCGATCGGCGAACTCCCGGCGAAGCTGCTCCGCGGCGATCGGGCCTTCGGTCGACGCCTCCAGAGCGCAGCGGACGGCTCCGGCAACGTCCTGGAGCCGATAGACCGCACTCGAGTCCTCGTTGGCAATCGCCTTGCCGGCGTAGTAGCGCCAGTAGTCGCAAAACCGAAGCCTGGTGGCGCTTCGGACGAGCCCCTCCTCGCACGCGGCCACGAATCCTTCGCCGATGCGAGGGTCGAACGGAAGCTTGATCCGACAGCCGCCTTCCACGGCCTCGGCGGCCTCGACCAAGTACGAGGCGTGACTGCCGGACTCGTTGCTGATCTCGACGTGCCGCCCGACCAGCGTCCGTACGTCATTCGGGCTCGGCTCGACCACCACGCTCCCGTTCTTCCAGTCACAGCTTTTGATCACGCCGCAATACGCGGCCTCGGGAAGAGAGACCCGGCAGTCCCCTCGGGCAAGCGTCGTGCCGCCGACCAGCACGGCTGCCGTGCAGTCCCCGGCGCGCTGGCGCCAGAAGGCGAATTCGCCGTCGGTCGTGATTCCGTCGGCGGTGGTGCATGGCCCGGGCTGGCTAACCTGGAGGATGATCGTGTCGACGAAATCCCTGGTCGTCACTCGCAGGCCGACCGGCTCGAAGGCCGCCGACCCTTGGCAAGAGACTTCAACCGGCTCGATGCGTTGGATCTTCCGCTCTCCCTCAAACGGCTCGAGCACCGTGACGAACCGGCTGGCCAAGGGAGCCGGGCCGGTTCGTCGCAGGATCGCCCAGGTCATCTCGTACGACCGGTTCCCTTGCGGCGGCCTGCCCTTGGCCAGCGCCAGCTCGCAGCCGTCCGGAGCGATCACCGTCGAGCGGAGATGGACGCCCTCCTGGCCTTTGAGCTGATAGTCCAGCCCCCACACGCCATTCGTCCGTGCCCGCGCCACGTCATCCATGAAGGCCAGGCAGGCAAGCTCCGAGTCGACGCCCGCCACCGAGGAGAAGTCCCCGTAGGCCGCTTCGGGGCCGAGCACGGTGCCTCCCTCTTGCGGCGTCAGCTCCAGGCCGATGGGCACGGCCGTCCCGTCCGGGCCGTGAAAGCTCCAGGTGTGCTCTTCGCCGCCCTCGACGCGGTGAAGCGCGACCGCGTAGCAATCCTCGGGCGAGAGGTCGACCAGGACGATCGTCTTCGACTGCCGGGCCTCTCCCTTGCCGGGAAGCAGCGTGGTGGCGGCGCTTGCCACGCGGGCCGGGGGCGTGTCGGCAAACAGGGTGAGCCGGCCGCGGCCGAAGTCCGGGGTGCGAACGCCGGTGACGTGGGCGGCGTAGTGCGTGCCCCAGTTGGCCGCCCATTGTCCGGTGTACGTCCAGCCCTGCGGATAGCCCAGGTCGGGAAGCATGTCGCGCCCCAACGCCGCCAGGCCCATGGTCAAGAGGTCTTGGTGCGCGTGCTGAATGATTCGTCCGTAGCGAAGCCAGAGCGCCCGCTCATGCGGCCCGGCGCCGGACCGGAGGATTGCATGCCCGTAGCCGTCGAGCACGTTGCTCTCGACCTTGACCTGCCAGCCCCGCTCCTTGACGGTCTTCTCGACTTCCGCCCGCAACTCGGGGTCGTCCAGCCCCGCGGGGATCGCGCCGCCGGGGCCGACCATCGCCTGGGCAAACCGGGGATCGCGGGTCCGCCGGTAGACGTTCACGAAGTCGCCGCCGGTGAGCGGAAACGCTTGCTGGGGCTTCCGTCGGTCGGTCGTGATCGAATGGCCCGTGTCGCCGGTCCACGTGGCGGTGCACCCGATCAGGCCGTTCTCGATCGGAAAATCATAGAGCAGCCGGTACTTGGGATCGCCGTAGAGCGATGCCAGCCCACGCTTCTCCCACTCCTCCGGATAGAGCCGGCGGGTCCGCTCCAAGAGGTCGAAGATCCGGTCCATGTCGCGGATGTGGATGCTGTTGTACGACTCCGACTCGCACGCCGATCCGTCCTTGAAGAAGTCGTTGGCGAGCGTGAACCGGATCCCCGCGCCCTCGTGCAACAGCCAGTCGACGACGTCGAGCGACTGCGGCGAGTCCATGACCTGGGCCAAGGTTGCGGCCAGCACCTCCTGCATGGGGTAGTTCCGCGAGACGGCGTTGTCCAGGCACGCCTGCAACGGGACGCGGATCACCCCCGCCTCGACGAACCGCCGGAAATCCTCGAGCGTTCGGATCTCAGGATGGTGGCGGCTTCGGCAAAACTCCAGGAGTTGCTCGTCGCCCTCGAGTGCGTCAAAGATCAGGTCCCACGCTCGAGCGCATTGCTCCATCCGGGGCGTGTCCCAGTTGGGTTGGATGTAGAGGAACGTGCCGGCCGGGTGCTTGTGCGTGATCGGGGCTCCCGCGGGCCCGCGGAGGATCGCGTCGCGGACCGCCATCTTGCGGTGGTTCAGGTTGAGCGACATGTCGAGCATGCTCTCGGCGAAGCGGAACAGCCCGATCGCGGCCTTGTGGGCGTAGCGGCGATCGCCGGTCCGGGCGAACGCCGCGGCCGTCTGCTCGATCCCCGGCGTGAACTCGCGCATGTACGCTTGCCATTGGTGGTAGTACGCCACGAACGGCCACCGCCAGGGCACGCCGTTAGGCGCGATCACCGGCTCGACCGGCTCGCACCCGAACCCGTCGTCCGGAAACTGGCCCGAGTGCATGTCCCCTTTGTGCCAGTCGTTCGACGGAAACCAGCTCCCGCACGACGGGCAGCCGACCTTCCAAGGGTGGTTCTTGGCATCGAAGATCCACGGGTAGAAGCCGCTTCGGCCCTCGTAGATCTTCATGCCGCACACCGGGCAGCCCTTGCCGCGACCGTCCTCGCGACTCCCGCCGCTGAGCACGATCAAACACGTGCGCGGCACGGACGGCCCGGGGATGATGTTCCAGATCTCCTCGTCACTCATTTCCGCCCACGTGCGGGCGACGCCGCGGGCCTCGGCGCCCGGCCGTCGCATCGCCTGTAACTCCTCGTCGGTGTAGAACGTACGGCGCTGTTTGAGATGGCCGTAGTCGACGTCGCCCACCGGCCAGATCCGCGGCAGATCGAGCGAATCGAGCTTACGGGCTGCGAACAGGTCGCTCCAGGCAGTCACCTTCAGCGGGACCTCGAGCGACCCGGCTTCGCCCCGGAAGGCCAACGTGGCGTCGCCCACCTCAAGGGCGCGGAAGTAAAACCGCTGGATGGCGTCCTTCGGCCAGGTGTCGAACAGCTCCACGGCGGGAGGCACCTTGACGTCCAGCTCGCCCGACCCCGCGGGCTGCTCGATCGCGATGCGAAACGTCTGCCCGGGGAAGATCCAGAGCGGCTTGTCGAGCAGCTTCAACTCGGCAGCGTCGAGCGGCGGACATGAGCAGAGCAGAGAAGCCCAGACGAGCAAGAGCGTCGGTCGCCCGATACGCATGGGACGTCCTCCTTGTTTTTGCCCAGGGCGAGCCACCCTTGCTTCGTGCCTCCCTCGGCGTGCCAACCTTGCCGGCTACTCGCCCTCGGCATTGGGCACCTGCGGCAGGATGATCCGCGTGGCGTGCTCGCCGCCGTGGTAGACGGTCTGGTCGGCGACGACGAGCGTGGCGTCGGCGTTCTGGTCGGCCGCCGTGTTGTGGTTGCGGTCGTAGTTGGGGAAATCGGAGCTGGTCACGTCGAGCCGGATGCGATGGCCGGGCAAGAACGCGTTGGAGGTGGGCGTCATCCGGATCGTGTATCGCACGACGTCGCCCGGCGCAAGCAGCTTGGGCTTGTCCAGCCCCTCTCGATACCTGGCCCGCACCAGCCCCATCGAAACGTCCCGTGCCAAGCCGTCGGGCGCAACGTCGATCAGCCGGACGAACCAATCCGTATCGGGCGCCGAGGAGGCCGCGTGGAGCTCGACGACCGGGTTCCCCGTCACTTCCACCCGTTCCGTCAAGGGCTCGCTCCGGTAGACGAGGATGTCCTGCCGATCGGCCAGCCGGCGCTGATCCGAGGCGTGCGTGAACGCGGCCTTGGTGTAGAGCGTGGGAACGGGGTCTTTCGGATCGTAGGCGTAGTGGTCGGTGCCGGAGGAGGTATCGGCCTTCTCGACCAGCTTCCCGTCGCCGGCAGGCGTGTTGGCGTGGCCCCCGCCGGCGATGAACAGGACCTTGTCCCGGGTCCGCTCGAGCGGCCAGTGCTGCTCGTCCCGCCAGCGGTTCTCGCCCATCACAAAGATCCTCACCGGCGCATCCTGGTCGACGCCGTTCTCGCGGCCCTTGAGCCAGTAGTCGAACCAGCGAATCTCCAGGGCGGCGACGTCGACCTGCGCCTCCGGGCCGAAGTCGATCTCGCCGTAGTTGCTGCGCCCTCGCCCGGCGTGGCTCCACGGGCCGATGACGATCCGCGAGCGCGTTCGGGCCGTCTCGGTCTCGGCCTCCTCGACCATCGTGCGGTAGAGGAGCATGTCGCCGTTGCAGTGGTCGTGCCAGCCGACGACGTCGAGATTCGGCACGGCGATCTCCTTGACGCCCTCGTCGAGCTTCCACGGATCGGTGTGCGGGTTTTTGAGCCAGTAGTGCACGGCGTCGGTCTCGTCCTCGAACACGCCGCGCGGCAGCTCCAGCCACGGCAGGAACCAGAGGTACGGCTGCTCCTTTCGGTCGGCCATCTTGAGGTACGCCTCGGAGGGCTCTCGGCCGGACCGCTTCCGCACGTCCGGCGACATGGTAAACATCCACCACTGGAGCCGCCGCCCCGGGCGGATCGTGCCCGGGCCTTCCAGGTCGGTGTATCGGGCGAGGATGCTATGCGCCGACATGGCCACCAGCGACGGCGGACGCAGCGGCGCAAGCCTCCACTGGAGAAACGCGTTGTACGAAGCGCCGAACGTCCCCACCTTGCCGGTCGAGCCGGGCAACTTGGCGGCCCACTCGACCGTGTCGTAGCCGTCCTCGCCGTCGTGCGTCTCGAACCGCATGAACGACTCCCACTTCCCGTCCGAGGCGTACCGGCCCCGCGCGTCCTGGGCCACGACGATGTAGCCCGCCTTCACGTACCGGTCGAACTTGCCCTTCTTGTTGTAGGGCGTTCGCAAGACGAGCACGGGATACGGGCCGCCACGGTCCGGGCGGTGCACGTCGGCCCGCAGAATCGTCCCGTCGCGCATCTCGGCGGGCACGTTCCGCTCGGTTATCACCTTCAGCTCACCGGCGTCCGGAGCGGCCACTAGCGCGCAACTGATGGAGAGGATCGCCGTGGTGAGCATGATGGTCTCCTCGGGGTTTCCGTGAGTTGCGGGCCTACGGGGCCACGGTGAAGTGCAGCGCCAGGGCCATCACCAGGAGCCCCGCCGCCGCGCCCGCCGCGATGCGGAATCCTTGTTGTACGCCTCGCTTCTGAGCGTAGGCGCCGATGAGCATGGGAATCACCGACCAGCCGATCCCGCCGATGGCGAAGAACAGGCCCACCGCGCGACCGCCCAAGTCCGGGCTGAGGTCGGCGTTAACATGGCCCACGAGAACACCGATGATCGTGGGGAACGTGGGGCCGAATACCAGTCCCGCCAGAATGACCATCGCGCCGGCGGTAGCACCGCCGGGGCTGAACACCGCGCCGGCCCAAACCAGGAGACATAAGACGGACAGGACGATGATCAGGGTTGTGTCGCCGCCGGCCGGCAACGGGAAGGCAGCGACGAGCAGGGCCGTCGCCAGGCGCGAGCCCATGAATGCCAGCCAGAACCCGGATAGTAGCGTGAATGCTCGCCCTTCGGAGAGTCCCTTGTCGCCCAGGTAGGTCGTGGCCCAGGCCGCCATCGTGGCCTCCATGGGAGCATAGAACAGCAGTGCCAAGGCCGTCAGCCACATGATTGGGTCGACCAACAGCGCCCCGATGCCGAGGTTCGCTGCTTGCGCCCGCGCCGAGCCGGTTGCCTCTGCGGCCTTCTCGAGCGCCGCCAACAAGCCGGCGAAGTCCACGAACAAGGCGAACACGCCGACCAACAGGGCCGGCACGGCCCACACCAAGACCGCCCACGTATAGCCGGCACGCTGCAACAGGTACGCGATGACCAGCGGCGTCAGGAAGGCGCCCAGCCCGAAGAAGAAATTCCCCAGATTCATGTGGTACGTCGGGAGGCCGCCGAAAGCAGCTTCCATCATGACGTTGAGCACGTTGATCAACGCCGACCAGCCGGCGCTGAGCAGCAACACGGCCACCAACGCGTGCCAGTATCGACCCGACCGGGACAATAGGACGAGGCTGGCGACGATCAGGAGCGAGCCGGCGACGACCACGGCTTGCTTGTCGAGCAGGTCGGTCAAAAAGCCCATGACCAGCATCACCGGGATCATGGCGAAGCCGAACATGGAGACCAGTGCTCCCACGCGGGCTTCATCGATTTGAAGCCGCCGTGCCAGCGGTATCTTCACGCTGCCCAGCAGGGCCACGCCCATGCCCGTGACCAGCAGGCCGGCAATCCAGGTGGGGGTAGCGAGGTTCATGGTTCGTCGCCTCCGACTACAGGGGTTGACTTACGTGAGTCTCTGCTGCCGAGCGCCTCACTGACGAGGGCTGCCTCACACCATATCTGGAAGCCCCGCGCCATACAAGTGTGGCGTGCCGAGTTCCCGCGCGTTCCCGCGGATACCAGCGCTCGAAATCACCCTTTTCATCCTCACCGAGGCTCCACCACCACGTGCAAGTGGTCCATGCCGATCTCTCCCCGGCGGTTCGTCCGGTGCACGGAGACGATGTAATCGCCGGGACGCTCGTAGCGATGCGTCGTGACGGCGTAGCCGTCCTTGGCATGGGCGTCGGCATTGCCGGGCGACTGCGTCTTGGCGGGCGGGCTGCCGTCGCCGAAGTCCCACGTTTCATGGCCCTCGTCGGGCTCCACGCGGAACGAGCGGACCTTGAACGTCACTTCGTCGCCCGGCTTGATCCCGAACGTCGGCCAGTAGGCCGCGTGCACCCGGGGGGCCTGCTGGTCGGTCGACCCGCGGTCGACCACTTGCACCAGGGAAAAATCATAGTCGACGCGGCCTTCGTCGTCGGTGATCTTGAGGATCTCGTTGTACGTGCCCGCCCGAGGATAACGGTGATCGACGGTTGGCCCGCCAGCCGTGGTGCCGTCGCTCAGAGTCCACTCGTAACGGGCGATGTGGTCCGGGCCTTTCGCACTCCAGGACCGCGTGCCGTCGAGCGTCACCGGCTCGTCGGTCCAGACAAGCTGATGCGGGCGCGCGACGGCCTCCAGGGGCGTCGGGTGCTCCTGGTGATACGCCTGCCAGAGAAACGCGTACCCTTCACGGATGCCGTAGCGTCCGCTGGGCTGGAGGGCGACGACGTCGAAGTGCAGGTGCGACCAGCCGCCGCTGGCCCCTTCCTTCCCCAGCACGCCGATCTTGTCGCCCTGCTTGACTTCCACGCCGGGTTGAATCGACGCGTCGATCGAATCCAAGTGGCTGTAGCGGTAGTACCAGCCGCGCCCGTCGCGCACGTAGACCACGTCGTACCGCGGCTTGACCGGCGGCGGGAGATCGCTCGGCTCGAGCACCTTGCCCCGCGCCGAGACGACCACGCCGTCGGTGGCGGCCACTACGTCGACCAGCTTCTCCGCACCGCCCATATCGAGGCCCCAATGATAGTAGATCGACTTATCGGCCGGCCGCTCGTCGTCGCCGATCTCGTTGGCCATCAGCGTGCCGCTGGCGAACCACTTCTGCCGGGCCGGATAGGTGAACGTGCCCGGGCGAATCCACGGCGATCCGGCCGGCCAGAGGCGGAGCCGGGCGTCGGCGTCCAGTCCCCAATGGTCGCCGTTCTCCAGATAGCCCTTGGTGACCGCGCAGTCGATCTGCACGTCGCCGACGGTCACCGGCAGGTGGTACGTCGCCGACGTCAGCGTCACCTTCCGGCCGTTGACCCGGACGGTCACCACGGCCTGCCGCACGGCGTTGCGCAGGCTGTCGCGTCTCTCGTCGAGGTCGAGCAGCTTGACGTCAGCCTTCGTCCCGTCGCACAGCTCGACGGTCCCCTCCTGGCCGACGCGAAGGTCCACCACGCGGACCAGCGGGTCCATCGCAGGCTTCGCGCTCTCCGCGTCTGCAAAGGCCTGTCCTGCCGCCGGACCGAGAAACAACAGCACACTCAGGAGTCTCTTCATCATGGCGTCTCCCCGCTTGCTCGGGTCATCTTGTCCGACGCGTGGGCCTCATCATAACGGACCGGCCCGCGCCGCGGTAGTGTCGAGATGGCTTGCCGGCATCGCGCAGGGCTCGATTGGAGAAGTGGTCCGGGCGCGACGAGCCGCGAACCGACCGGCGATCCAAGATCCGGGCTTCGCTTGCCAGAATGTGCCCAAATGTCGACAATGACATGGAGAGCGGGTCGACGCCTTCCTTGGCGCATCCGCCGACCGCCCCCGGCCGAGCGAGTCACGATCGCTCGCTTAGGGCGAGACCCCTGTTACGCCATGCGCTTCCTGAAGCTGGAGAGCTCCCGAGATGGACGACGAGATCATCCCCGCCGACAGGAGACTCCGCGGCCGGGTGCTTTGGTGGGGCGGCGTTGCGACCCTGGGCGGCCTGATCGTGTTGGCGTTGGTCTCCCGCCTTCTCGACGTGCCCGAAGACGCAACCGACGCGGTGCTCCAATTGGCCGTGGATCGTGCGATCCGACTGGCAAGGGTCTCTGCCTGGGTGGTGGGGTTGAGCTTTGTGGTCATGGGGCTCTGGTTCCTGCGGCTCGGCCACCTCGTCAGGCGATCGGGTCGATTTCCTCCGCCGGGGATGCGTGTGATCAAGGACACGCCGGTTCGCACCGGCACCCGGGCGCGACGCATCGGCAGCCTGGCAACCGTGACCGGACTGGCGTCGGCCCTGTTCGGGGCGGTGGCCGTGTGGTTCGTGTATCGAATGGTCGCAGTCTTGCTTGGCCCCTGATGTGGGTGAAGCCCCGGGTCGCCGCCCGGAATCGCGTCGTCCGTTTCTCGCGGCCAATCGTGGCGATGCAAGCAGACTGCGCCCCTCCGCTCGGCACCCCGCAGCGCGATCCCACTTGACGCACCCCCGAATATGGAGGACAACATATCCCTTTCCCTTTTGGCGGACGCGACTTTCCCGGAGGCATCGAAGGTGAAGCAGATCGGCGTGCTGGTCAACGAAATCCGCGAGCAGCTCCTGGCGGATCTTGAGGGGGCCCGGTCCACCCAGGAGGTGGAACAAGTCAGAATCCGCTATCTCGGGCGCAAGGGCCGGATCACCACGCTGGCCAAGAACACGGATTTCAGCCGGATGGACCCGGAGGGGCGCCGCGAGTTCGGCCGCCGGCTCAACGAGATCAAGAAGTTCGCCGGGGACGAGATCGCCAAGGCCATGGAAGCCGCCAAGAGCCGGGGGGCGAGTGAGACGCCCGTCGGCGCCGACGTGCTCGATTTGACCCTGCCCGGCACGGACCACCGCGTCGGTTGCCTGCATCCCATCTCCCTGGTACAGATGGAGTTGGAGGACATCTTCCAAGGGATGGGCTTCATGGTCCTCACCGGCCCCGAGGTGGAAACGGAGCACTACAACTTCGACGCGCTGAACATCCCCGCCGACCACCCTGCCCGCGACATGCAGGACACCTTCTGGCTCGAAAACGGCATGCTCTTGCGCACGCACACGTCGGCCAACCAGGTCCGGGTGCTGGAGGAGTTCGGGGCGCCGGTCCGGGCGATCTTCCCGGGACGCTGCTTCCGCTACGAAGCCATGGACGCCAGCCACGAGAACACGTTCTATCAGCTCGAGGGCCTGCTGGTCGATCGCGACATCTCCGTGGCCAACCTGATCGCCGTGATGAAGGCCCTGCTCGGCGAGGTCTTCCATCGCGACGTGGTCGTCCGGCTCCGGCCGGGCTTCTTCCCCTTCGTCGAGCCGGGCTTCGAGCTCGATAGCCAGTGCCTCCTCTGCGATGGCGAGGGGTGCTCGACCTGTAAGGGCACCGGCTGGATCGAGCTGATCCCCTGTGGGCTCGTGCACCCGAGGGTGCTGGAGTACGGGCGCATCGACACCGACGAGTTCAGCGGCTTCGCCTTCGGGCTGGGGCTTACGCGGCTGGCGATGATGAAATTCGGGATCCCCGACATCCGCCTGTTCAACTCCGGCGACGTCCGCTTCTACGAGCAATTCCCCGCAACGGTCTGAGCCAGATAGCAGCAAGGGGCACGAGGTAATCGAACGTGAAAATATCGCTGGATTGGATCTCCGATTTCGTCGACCTCTCGGGAGTCGACCCGGACGTCATCGCCGACCGCCTGACCATGTCGACCGCCGAGGTGGAAGGGTTCGAGGTGGTGCGTCGGGCCGTCGACGGCGTGGTGATCGGTGAAGTGGTCTCCGTGAAGCCGATCGCGGCCGGCGCAAGCGCGGACGGGACGAAGAACCAACTGGCCACGGTCGACTGCGGCGGCAAGCGGTTTACGACCGTCTGCGGCGCCCCCAACCTGCGCGAAGGGATGAAGTCGCCGTTTGCGCCGGCCGGAGTGACGCTGGCCGAAGGACTGAAGATCCAAGCCTCCCAGGTCTCCGGCCACAAGAGCGAGGGCGTGCTCTGCTCGCCGAAAGAGCTGGGGATGAGCCGGTGGCACGAGGGGGTGCTGGAGTGCCCCGCGTCGTTGGAGCCGGGCGCACCGCTTTCGCGGTTCATTCCCGCGGAGGACGTGGTCGTCGAGATCGACAATAAGAGCCTGACGCATCGGCCCGACCTCTGGGGCCACTACGCGTTCGCGCGCGAGCTGGCCGCGATCTTCGGGCGCCCGCTTTGTCCGCTGCCGATGGTCGACCTGCCCGAGTACGACGATCTGCCCGCCTATCCGCTTACGATCGACGATCCGGAAGGCTGCCCGTGCTACGGCTGCATCGAGTTTCGCGTGGCGGCCGCGGTGCCGTCGCCGCTGGTGATCCAGCGCCGGCTGCACGCCTTGGGCCAGCGGACGTACAACCTGCTGGTCGACCTGACCAACTACGCGATGCTGGAGCTGGCCCAGCCGACCCACGCCTTCGACGGCGACCGCGTCCGCGCCATCCGCGTGGCCCGGATGGGGAAGGAGGGCACGTTCACCACGCTCGATGGGCAACAACGCCGCATGCTGCCCGACGATCTCTTGATCTGGAACGAGAAGGAGCCGGTCGCGTTGGCCGGCGTGATGGGCGGCCTGAACAGCGAGGTGGAACCGACCACGACCAAGGTGCTCCTCGAAAGCGCGAACTTCCAACGCTCGCGGATCCGCCGCACTTCGGTCCGCCTGGATCTGCGCACCGAGTCGGCCCAGCGGTTCGAGAAGGGTCAGCCGCCGGTGAACGTGAAGCTCGCCACCGCCAGGATTCTCCAGTTGGTGGCGGACGCGGGCGTCGAGCACGAAGTGACGAGCCGCTTCACCGTCGAGGGCGATCTGAAGGACGAGCTCCGGCCCCTGGAGTTCGCCCGCGAGAGCTTCCGGACCATGGCCGGCGCCGATGTCCCGGACGAGGAAGTCCTCTCCATCCTCCATTCCTTGGGCTTCGAGGCCCGCTACGACAAGAAAGACCGGCTTCACGTCGGTATCCCACCCCATCGCAGCGAGCACGACGTCGGCATCCCGGCCGACATCGTCGAGGAAGTGTTGCGGATCTACGGGTACGACCGGATCGCGCCGGTGATGCCCTCCTTTCCGCTCAAGCCGCTTTACGCCAACAAGCCGCTCCGCATCGAGCACAAGGCGCGCCGGCTGCTGGCCGGCGCGCACCGATTCGTCGAGGTGCAGAACTATGGATGGTTCGACGACCGCTGGCTTTCGGCGATCGGGTTTGAGCCAGAGCGGGCGCTGGCGCTACGGAACCCCATCGCCCAGCAGAACCGGCTGCTGAGGACCACGCTGGTGCCCAACCTGCTCGCCCTGGTGGGCAAGAACCGGGCCCATCGCGACCGCTTCCGGCTGTTCGAGGTCGGCCAGGTCTACTGGCTTGCGGAGGACGGCGGTTGCGTCGAGACCACGCACCTGGCCGGCGTCAGCTTCCACCAGGCCGACCAGCCGCCGCGGGAGGAGCATCTGCGCGCGATCAAGGGCGCGATCGAGGACCTGCGGCTGGTGGTCGGAAGCGCCCCGCTTGCCTTCGAGCCCTCAGACGCGGGTGACGCCCCGTGGCAAATCGCCGACCGCTGGGTGGCCCTCCGGCAGGGCGAAAAGCCGGTCGGTGGCCTGGGCGTGCTCGACGGCCCGATCCTCGAAGCGGTTTCCCCGGAAGGCGGCCAGGTCGTCTGGTTCGAGTTGGCCATGGCCGAGCTCGTGGGGCCGATCTACCCGCAAGTCACTTACCAGGCCGCGCCCATCTACCCCGGATCGTGGCAGGACTTCTCCCTGGTTTGGGACGTGGCCCGCGGCTTCGCCGCCCTCCACCAGCGGCTCGACGCCTTCTCGCACTCGCTTGTCATGCGTCGCGACTTCCTCTACGCCTACAAGGGCAAAGGACTGCCCAAAGGAAAGGCAAGCTATACCTATCGCTTCTGGCTCGGTTCCTGGGACCGGACGCTCGAAAGCGAGGAGATCAACGAGTTCCGCAACGCGTTGCTCGACTTCCTGAAGTCCGAACAGATCTCGTTGCGAGGATGACGAGAACGATCCGGGCCGGGGCGGGCACCCCCGTGGAACCTGTTGTCCCGGTCCGACGGGTTTTCCCGGGAGGCGGGCGGGTTTCGCCGGAGGCTATCTAGCCGGAGGGCGAGGATTCGTCGACCACCTCGACGCGCCGCTCGAGCGCGCGCATTCGAAACCGCCAAGCCAACCGCAAGAGTAGCCCGAGCACGATCGCCAAAACCAGAAGCACCGCGAGCCACGGCGAGAGGGCGACGATGGCAATCGACAGCGCCTGCGCCGCGGAGACCAGCGCGGCGACCGAGGCGTTGAAGGCCCGGCGCACGCGCGTCATGTACGAGGGAGCCGCCTCCGGCACGTAGCCTTTCACCTCGGTCACGGTCAGATGGATCGTGGTCAACGAGGTCAGGTCCCCCAGCACCCGGAGTCGGCCTTCCACGCGCTCGATCTCCTCTCGCACCCGGGAAAGCTCGCGTTCGACGGTAAGGACGTCTTCCAACTTGCCGGTACGCTCTTCCAGCAGCTTGAGCAGCCGTTCTTCGGTCTTCTTCTTGTTGCGAATCCGGGCCTCGACGTCGAAGTACTCCTCGATGACGTCCTGCGAGTCGACACGGACGCTCTGGATTTCTCCGCCCAATCTCTGACGGACTTCGGCGAGGAATTCCTCGTACCGCTCGACGGGAACGCGGAGGGTCCATTCCCCTCGTCGGGGATAGCCCGGCGAGCCGCTCACGTTGGAGTTGGCCACAAAACCGCCGAATTGTTTCGCCACCTCCTCCACCTGGTTGGGGATCGGGGCGAAGTCCTCGACCACCAGATCCACGGTCGCCGTGTAGATGATCTTGCGGTTCAGCGCGCCCTGCGTGGGCAATGCTTGGCCGGACTCTGCTTCCCCGCCGGCGTCTCGACCTTGCGATCCGCCGAGATCGGCCTCCGCCATGGCAGGCGCCGACTCGGGGACGCCCTTCATGCCGAGCCGCTCAGCGCTGCAACCCAGCGCGAACACCATCACCAGTACTACGAGGAGCCTCATCATCCACCTGCCTTTGTTTGAGTCGAGAACACGCGAACCTTTCCAACATTGAGGACCTCTGGAAGGCCGGGATTATTCCGTGCGGCCGGCGCCGGATCGTCGTGACCAAGGCGGTCAGCGTAACACCAATTGGAATAAGGGTTTACGGCGATCGTCCCGGACCCCTGCAACCCATGTCGAACGGCCAATCCTGGCAGTCTTGGGCGTCTCTTGGACAGAACAGGGCCCGATCGGGGGGTCTTGAAGCTTGACCAGCGGGCGAGTATAGTGATAGGTTCGGCCTGTCGGCGAGGAGGCTGGGTAGTAGACCGGGGCGTTAGTAAAGGTCAGCCGAAGTGCAACTTCACCGTTTCCCCACCGGCACGAGGCCGGCGGGGACGCGTCGAGAAATGCGGAGGTTGTTTTTCGCCCGCTCCCAAGGGGGCCCAAAAAGTGCCGCGGTTGTTTCGAGTCAGCGGAGGTCCAGTTGATGTTTGACGAATTCCATCGAACGGCAATGGCGATTTTCGATGCCGCCCAAAACGAGGGAAGGCTCACCCGAAATCCGCACTCAGACCAGTTGCGGGCCCTCGCGATGGAAGAGCCCGAGGTCCGCGAGACCAAGTACGGGAGCATCGTCGCCGAGTCGGAGCCGATGTCGCGGGCGGCGATGCTGACGCGAAACAACGTCGACACCGAGTTCGGCGACGAGGAGCGCCAACTGCTCCGGGCGGCCCAAGAGCGGCTCGCCAAGGAGCCGCTGGTCAGTATCGACGTGCAGGTGGGCGACGGAAGCGAAGGAATCACCGCCCGATTGATCCTCCCCAAACGGTTCGCCCACGTGGCCTATGGCGGGTGCATGCTCTTCGCCCCGTCGGAGACCGACGATCCCACCTACCAGGTGATCATGTTCTTCGACGACGAGTTCGAGGCCAACAAGTCGAAGCTGTTGCCGGAAAAGAGCATCACGATTCGCCTCGCCTTTTCGCCTCAGGGCAAAATAGTCAAGGTCGTTCGCAATAGCAACTACTTCGGCGAGTGGAAGAAGGGCGTGTTCGCCGGGGAAGACTATCGAGTGAAGCAGTCGGGCGACGCGTTGTTCCTGCACGCCGGCTGCCGCAAGGACACCCTGGAAACCGCGCACGGCCCGTTCATGTCGAGCTTCTCGCTGTTCGTCGCCCTCAGCGCCAACGGCAAGACGAGCACGACCTGCAAGGTGCTGGCCCGGAAGGGGCACGAACGGTCCTGGTTGATTCAGGACGACGGCGGGATCCTCTACCGCGACGGGCGGTTCCGCGGCTTCGAGGCCGGCGCCCTGTTCGTCAAGACCGAGCGGCTCAGGCCCGGGGATCAGACGGAAGCCTACTACGGCTGCTTGAAGCCGAAGACTTTTCTGGAAAACGTCCACGTGGAGGAAGACGGCAGCATCGACTTCTTCAACCTGGAACGGACGGCCAACGGACGCGCGGTCATCGATCGCCGCGATTTCATGCACGCCGGCACGCTCATCAACGCCGAGAGGGTCAACAACCTGTTCATCATCACCCGGGGAAGCATCATCCCCGCCGTCGCCAAGCTGACCCACGAACAGGCCGCCGCGTTCATGGTCTTGGGACAGTCGATGGAATCGTCGGCGGGCGACCCGACCCAGGCCGGGAAGATCAAGAACGTTTTCTTCTACGATCCCTTCCTGGCGGGCGACCGGGCCGAGCACGCCAACCTGTTCTACGACATCCTCAAGGCCAACGACCATATCAACTGCTTCCTGCTCAACACCGGCTGGGTCGGCGAAGGCCACGCCATGCACGACATCAGCCTGGGCGACACGATGGGCATCCTCGATTCCGTGCTCCGCGGCGGGCTGGAAGACTGGTTCCTCTCGGACCGGACCGGACTGACGGTGCCTCGCTCCGTCCGGCTGGTCGACTCGATCCTCCTCCACCCAGAACGGCTCTACTCTCGCAGCCAGTTCGAGACCCGCCAGAAGGCCCTGGACCAACAGCGGGCCGAGTTCGTCGACCGCTTTCCGGGACTGAACCCCCAGATCAAGGCGGCGTTTCAGAAGTAGGCCGGTTGCCAGCGGCTGCCCTGCGAGGAGCGCGACGGGTCCCCGAGAAGCGGACTGCGCCCCCTTCGGGGGGGGTGTCTGTACGCCAAACTGCTTGAACCACCGCCTCGCCCCGATCATACTGGAAGTGTGGCAACTCGGGTGGCGACCGCTGCCGGATCACCCGTCCCCCTCGTTCTTCACTTCCGCTGGCCAAATCTGAGGACCACGCACCGTGGTGCATCCGGCCTCCCCCATCCGCGCTGATCGTCTCCTTCCGGGGCTCCTCTTTCTGGTACCATTCCTGGTCGCCACCCCCCCGATAGACGGGGAAGACGTCGGGCCCAAGGAGCCCGCTCAGTCCGATCGCCAAGTCACGGTCCCGGAAGACCTCGCCGATCTGCGGGTGATCGAAGCGCAAGTGAAGGCCGTTGCGGCGAAAGTCGTCCCGTGTACGGTGGCGGTGCGCGTTGGCACGGCCCAGGGAAGCGGGGTCATCGTGACCGAGGATGGCTACGTGCTGACCGCCGGCCACGTCGCCGAGAAACCGGGCCAGAACGCCCTGTTCGTCTTCCCCGACGGCAGGACGGCGAAGGGGACCACCCTGGGCATTCACCGCCGCGTCGACGCGGGGCTGTCAAAGATCAACGACGAAGGCCCCTGGCCGCACCTGGAAATGGGTAGCTCGCGCGACCTCCAACTCGGCGCGTGGTGCGTTGCCGTGGGGCATCCCCTCGGGTACCAGGAAGGACGACCGCCGGTAATCCGTCTTGGGCGCGTGTTGGAATCGCGGGCGGATGCCATCCGGACCGACTGTCCCCTGGTTGCGGGCGACTCGGGCGGTCCGCTCTTTGATCTCGAAGGGAAGGTGATCGGAGTCAACAGCCGGATCGGCGGCTCAACCAACGTCAACGTGCACGTCCCGGTGGACCTCTTTCGCGACCATTGGGAGCGCCTCGCTGGAGGCGAGGATTGGGACGACGGCACGCCGGGCAAAGACAGCGGCGAGGTCAAAGCGGCGTTCCGCCAAGTGGTCGCGGAGGCGGGCGCGTGCGTCGTCCGTGTGAAGTGTGACGGCAAAGACGCGGCCTTGGGGACGATTGTCGGGCCCGACGGCTGGGTGGTCACCAAGGCCAGTGAACTGCGAGGACCGATCGTCTGCCGAAGCCGGGACGGCCAAGAGTGGGAGGCCCAAATCGTCGGGGTTCATCCTCAGTTCGATCTGGCAATGCTCAAGGTGGAGGCCGCCGGGCTGCCGCTCATCCCCTGGGCCGACGAGACGGGCCCTGCCGTAGGGCAATGGGTCGCGGCACCCGGTCCGGAGGATGAGGCCCCGTTGGCCCTTGGCGTGATCGGCGGTCCGCGGCGGAAGATCCCCCCGGCCGGCGGCGTTTTGGGGATCGGCGTGGGCGATGCAGACCAGGGGACACGCGTCGTGAAGGTCCTGCCCGACAGTCCCGCGGCCGAGGCGGGGCTTCAGATCGACGACGTGATCACGCACGTGGAGGGCAACCCGGCCCAGGGCTTGCACGAGCTGATCGCCGCCATCCGACGCCACCCGCCCGGCCAGACGGTCCGGCTGACCGTCCAACGGGGCGACGAGACGCTGGAGGTCTCCGCCCGGTTGGCCAAGATCGACACGCCCGGGGCCAGAAAGCGGGAGATGCAGAACCGGTCCCACGTGGGGATCAGCAAGCGGCACGACGACTTCCCCGCCGTCCTCCAGCACGACACCGTGTTGCGCCCCGTCGACTGCGGCGGGCCCCTGGTCGATCTGAGCGGCAAGGTCATTGGCGTGAACATCGCCCGGGGTGGCCGCACCGAAACCTACTGTGTCCCGTCCGATGTCCTGCTCGCGCTGATGTACGACCTGATGTCCGGGCGGCTGCGTCCCAACGAAGCGGAGCCCGATCAGGATCCCGGCGACGTCGAAGCGCCGCACCCCGACGAGGACAGCAAGGGGCAGGGGCAGGACGATGACGGCAAGGGGCCCGGCGAGTCCGAATCCGGCGGCGAGCAGCACAAGCTGGTAGCGGGCGCCGACCTGGTGTACGCTATCGGTTGATTCGGCGTTCCCGGATCGCTGTCTGCATCGGCGCCGACGCTGCCGCTTGCGGCTTCGCCCGCACAGAGCCTCCCTTGCTGCCCAGATCGAGACGATGATCGAGAACTCGCTCTCACGCTATGGATGCCTCGGCTTCGTGGCGTCGCTGTGCGCATGCTTCGCTTCGCCGGGAGTCCTTCGTGGGGCGGAAACCCCTTTCCGCGGAGCGCCCTGGCCCCGGCACGTCGTCGACGACGGCTCGCGAGGCGCCGACGGCGTGCGGCTTGGCGACGCCAACGGCGACGGCCGACCGGACGTGGTCACCGGCTGGGAGCAAGGCGGGATCACCCGGGTCTACCTGCATCCGGGGCACGACCGTGCCGGCGAGCCTTGGCCCGCGGTGACGGTCGGCAAGACGCCCAGCGTCGAAGACGCGGTGTTCGCCGACCTCGACGCCGACGGCCGGATCGACGTGGCCACCTGCTGTGAGGGCAAGACCCGCACGATGTTCGTCCATTGGGCGCCGAAGGACCGGCGGGCCTATCTCGATCCCGAGCGATGGACGACCGAGCCGATTCCCGGGTCGGAGAATCGGATGATGTGGATGTTCTCCGTCCCGATGCAGGTGGACGGCAAGCACGGAATCGACCTGGTCGCGGCGGGCAAAGGGGGGGACTGCCAGATCGGCTGGTGGCAATCGCCCGACGACCCCCGACGGCTCGACCAGTGGAAATGGCACCCCATCTCGCCGGCCGGCTGGATCATGTCGCTCCGCGTGGTGGACATGGATCGCGACGGCGACCCGGACGTGCTCACCTCCGATCGAAAAGGCCGACTGCGCGCGTGCCGGTGGTTGGAAAACCCGGGAGCGGGACCGGCTCAATCCGCGCCGTGGCCAAATCACCCTATCGGCGGCGAGGACCACGAGGTGATGTTCCTGACGGTTGCGGACCTCGACGCCGACGGCGCCGAAGACGTGCTCTGTGCAACCAGGGACAACGGCCTGTTGTTCTTTCGCCGTTTGCCGGGCGCACCGGACGCGTGGGTGCAGCACGCGATCCGCATGCCGGAAGACGTGGGAACGGGGAAGGCCGTGGAAGTGGGCGACATCGACGGCGACGGCAAACCCGACCTGGTGTTCAGTTGCGAGAACGCCAAGGGCGACCGATCCGGCGTGGTTTGGCTCTCCTACGACAAGGCCCCGACCGAAGGCCCCTGGACCGCCCACGAGATCAGCGGGCCGGCGGGGATCAAGTTCGACCGGATGGAGCTGCTGGATCTCGACGGCGACGGCGATCTCGACGTGCTGGCCTGCGAAGAGAGCCAGCCGGTGGAAGGCCCCGGGCAAGGGCTGGGCGTCTTCTGGTATGAGAACCCGAGCTCAGCCCGGCGTGCGGATTCTCGTTGATCGTTCGGCCTTCGTTAAGAGGAGGACCTTGACTTGCTCTGTTTTTCCGATCGGCTCGCCGCGGCGGTGCGGCGTTGTGGGAACCCCGTGCTGGTGGGGCTCGATCCGCGTGTCGAATCGCTCCCGGAGGGGATGATGCCCCAGATCGACGGGGCGGACCTCTCGGGAAAGGCGAAGGCCGTGGGCGCGTTTTGCCGGGGCGTGGTCGACGTGGTCGCGCCGCTGGTGGCGGCGGTGAAGCCGCAGGCCGCGTTCTTCGAGCAGCTCGGCCCCCCCGGGATGACCGTTCTGGCGGAGATCATCCGGCATGCCCAAGAGAGGGGGCTTCTGGTGATCCTCGACGCCAAGCGAAACGATATCGGCTCCACGGCCGCCGCCTACGCCGACGGCATCCTCGGCAGCGAAGGTCAGAGCGCGTGGGGTGCCGATGCGATGACCGTCAGCCCGTACCTCGGCGAGGACAGCCTGGAGCCGTTCGTCCGGGTCGCCACCGAGCGGGCCGCCGGGTTGTTTGTGCTCGTCAAGACGTCCAACCCCGGGGGGGGTATGTTCCAGGATCTGGTGGCCGACGGCCAGCCCGTGTATCGGCACGTGGCCCGGCAGGTGGAGAAGCTGGCTCGAAAGACCGGCGGTCAAGGCGGCTACGGTGCGGTCGGAGCCGTAGTCGGCGCGACGTATCCCGAGCAATTGCAAGAACTTAGGGCAGAGATGCCCCACGCCTGGTTCCTGGTCCCCGGCTTCGGTGCCCAAGGAGCGACCGCCCGAGACGTGGCCGGCGCGTTCGACGAGCAGGGCCTGGGGGCGATCGTCAACAGCTCGCGGGGCATCATCTTCGCGTATCGGCGGGAGGAGTATGCAGCCGCGTTCGGCGCGTCACGCTGGCAGGAGGCGGTGGAGGCCGCTACGCGAGAGATGATCCATCAGCTTCGCGCCCATACCCCGGCGGGGAGACTCGCCGCGGGCTAGGGCACTTGGCTTCGGACAGTTGCTGCAAATGAGTCAAGTCTTTGGGGTTCAGGGTTCGGGGTTCAGGACTCGGAGTTCCACCCATGCACAGAAATCCTGAACCCTGAACCCTGACCACTGAACCCTCGCCTCGGTCTGAGGCCCTGCCTCGCTAGTCTTCATCCGCGGCGCGGAGCCACGGTCGGATGGTCGGCTCGTAGCGGTGGATCTCGTCCTGCGAGAAGAAGACGTCGATTTCCCGCTTGGCCGCTTCCGGCCCGTCGGAGGCGTGCACCAGGTTCATTTGGCGGCTGGAGCCGAAATCCCCTCGGACCGTGCCCGGCGGGGCGTCCAGGCCGTCGGTGGGACCGACCATGTCGCGCACTACCCGGATCGCCTTGGGCCCTTCGACAATCGCGGCGACCAGCGGCGCGGCGGTGATGAACGACTCCAGCAAGGGGTACCATCCCTTCTGGACGTGCTCGGCGTAATGCCGCTTGGCCAGCTCGGGCGTGACTTGCATCAGCTTCATCGCCACGACGTTGAATCCCTTGTCCTCGAACCGGGCGAGCACGCGCCCGATCAGACGTCGCTGGACGCAATCGGGCTTCAAAAGAACGAGCGTTTGCTCCATGGCGGCAGGTCCTCTCTCCGTGGGCCTTGGCTTCCGTCAGTGGCACGCCGCGGCGGGCGCCACGTCCTGGCCAAGTGTATCACAACGACTCCGGCGGCGGAACCGCTCGGGCGCGATCCAGGTCGTGCCGCGGGCGATTGCGCGGCAGCCGTCTGCGACCATCCTGGCCGGGCTTGCTGCTCATGACCCGATGCGCCCGCCGGTTTGCGGGTCAACCGAGCCGGGTTCCTTCGTCGGGGCCGCTGTGATACCATGAAATCAGGGAGTGCCCGCCCCGCGACGAGGGATGGGGCGCCATGCCCCGTCGGTCTTGGTCGCTAGCAGACAGACTCAAGCGGTATCGCCATGCTGTCGGTCGTCATCCCGGTGTTCAACGAGGAGGAGAGCCTGGAGAAGCTGCACCAGGAGTTGGTCGAGGTGGCCGACTCCCAGGGCTATGACGTGGAGGTGATCTTCGTCGACGACGGCTCGAGCGACCGGTCGTGGGAAGCGATTCGGAGAGTGGCCGACAGCGATCCCCGGGTGCGGGGGATTCGGTTCCGCCGCAACTTCGGGAAGGCCGCGGCCCTGAGCGCGGGGTTTGCCGATGCCCGGGGCGAGCTGATCATGACCCTCGACGCGGACCTCCAGGACGACCCCCGCGAAATCCCGAGCTTCCTGGCCGAGATGGAGAAGGATCTCGACGTGGTCAGCGGGTGGAAGAAGCTCCGCCACGACCCTTGGCACAAAGTGTTCCCTTCGCGGGTGTTCAACGGGATGGTCAGCCGACTGACGGGCGTGAAGCTGCACGATCACAACTGCGGGATGAAGTGCTACCGCCGCGAGGTGTTCGATGAGGTCCGACTCTACGGCGAGCTGCACCGCTTCGTGCCCGTGTTGGCCGCGGCGCGGGGATTTCGCGTCGGCGAAGTCGTCGTCAACCACCGTGCGCGCCGGTTCGGGCGATCGAAGTACGGCGTGACCCGGTTCGTCAAGGGATTCTTGGACCTTCTCACCGTCAAGTTCCTCACCGGTTTCGGGCAACGACCGCAGCACCTCCTGGGCACGCTCGGTCTGGCTTCGTTCTTCCTGGGCATGTTGGGGATGATTTGGCTGGCCGGCTGTTGGACGTGCTCTCGGCTCTTGGCGTTGGCCGGGCTCGTCACGGTTCCGGCAGGACAAACGCCCGACGACGTGCTCTTCCATCTCCACGAACACCCGACCGCGGCACTCTACTCAGTAGCCCTGTTGCTGATGGGCGGCCAATTGATGTCGATCGGTTTCGTCGGCGAGTTGATCATTGCCTACCAACAGCGCGAGATGAATACGTACTCGATCGCCGATCGGGCCGGTTCCGCCGCCGGCGCTTCGAGCGACGCCGATCTGCACCCCTCCGAGCCCGAGACGCAATGAACCGGCCGACCGACGATCCCCAGTCCCAGCTCCGGCGCAGCGTGTACGTCCTGCTGATCGTCCTTAGCGCGGGCGTCATGCTGGGCCGCATCCTGGCGGTCGACTCCGTCGACATGGAAGGGGTGGAGAAGTCTCGGCTCGATCAGATCCCGCACGAGCTCGAGCGGAAGCGCCAGCGGCTGGAAGCTCAAGGGGCGCGGCCGGAGCGAATCCAACAGGAGCTAAGGCGAACCGAGGCGGAGCTGCGGAAGCGGAACCGGTTGCGGCGTCCCTTCCTAAGCGCCAACGACCGCAGCCGGTGGTGTGCGGTTCGGGCGCTGGTCGAGCCGGCGATGCGCGTTCCCGGGGCGCCTTACTCGATCGATCGCGTGACTCAGGAGCAGGGCTGGGACACGATCGACATGGTCAAGCACGACGGCCACCTCTATTCGAGCAAGCCGCCGCTGTTGCCCACGCTGGTCGCGATTCCCTATTGGCTGATTTACCGTGCCACGGGGATCACGCTGGGGACGCACCCGTACTATGTCGGCCGGTTCATGCTGATCCTCGTCAACGTGGTTCCGCTCGTCGTCTGCTTCCTGCTCCTGGCCCGGCTCGTGGAGCGGTTCGGCACGACCGACTGGGGGCGGATCTTCGTGATGGCTGCGGCCGCGTTCGGCACGTTTCTGACCACGTTTGCCGTGGTGCTGAACAACCACGTGCCGGCGGCCGTCTGTGCCGCCGTGGCCCTCTATGCGGCCATCCGCGTCTGGTTCGACGACGAGCGGCGGCTCGTCTATTTCGCGATCGCGGGGCTGTTCGGCGCGCTCGTGGCGGCCAACGAGCTGCCGGCGCTCTCGCTGTTCGCGGTCCTTTCCGCCGCACTGGTGTGGAAGGCCCCGCGGGAGACGCTCGTGGCGTACGTCCCCGCGGCGCTGGTGGTGGCGGTCGGGTTCTTCGGCACCAACTGGGTCGCCCATCACAGCCTTCGGCCGCCCTACATGCACCGCAGCGAGGCCGATCCGGCGGATAACTGGTATGACTACACCTATGAGCGGGACGGGAACGTGTACGCCAGCTACTGGCAGAACCGGCAGAGCATCGACCGCGGGGAGCGCTCGCCGGCGGTCTACGCCCTGCACGCGCTCGTCGGCCACCACGGCGTCTTCTCGCTCACGCCGATGTGGATTCTCGCGATCGCCGGCCTGATCGCGTGGTTGTGGCCGGGGGGCGATCGTCGGCTGCGGGAGCTGGCCTTGATGGTTGCCGCGGTTTCGCTGGTCTGTCTCGTTTTCTACCTGACCCGGCCGCAGGACGATCGCAACTACGGCGGGATGACGTGCGGCTTTCGCTGGATGTTCTGGTTTGCGCCCCTATGGCTGGTGACGATGCTCCCGGCGGCCGATTGGTTGGCCCGGCGGAGCTGGACCCGGGCGGTCGCGCTCGGGTTGTTGGCCCTTTCGGTCCTGTCGGTTTGCTATCCCACGTGGAACCCGTGGACCCACCCCTGGATGCTCGATTGGCTGCACTATTTGGGCTGGATTCAGGTATAGTTGCCTGCGCGCGTGGTGCGCGCGAAAGGCGTATCGCGAGGAATCCTTGTCTCCGCGCCGGGTCTCGTGTGCGTGCAAGCACCCTAGGATCGATTTTGCGCACTATGGGAGAACCGGAATGAGCGTGAGTCGTTGGGACGCCGCGGCAACGGTGGTCCTCGTTTGGTGCGGGCTTGTGAGTCAGGGCCCAATGGCGATGGCCGCGATGCCGGAGAACCTGGCGCCGAAGGCCAAGGCGTCGGCCACCTCGGAGCACAACGAGCTTTACCTGGCCAGGTTCGCCACCGACGGCAAAATCCCGCCCGCCGGGAGCACGGCGCAGGATCGCGGCGCGGCGTGGTGCGTGCTCAAGAGCGTCTCGGGCGACAAGGCCGACTTCTCGTTGGCGTGGGACGAGCCGGTCGATTTGGCGGAGATCGTCTACTGGGGCCGCACGGCCTGGTTCACCAACGAGTGCTGGAAGGACTACGAGGTCTGCCTGGACGACGCGGCCGAGCCGGTCGCTCGCGGGACCTTCCAGATGATCCACGGCCCGCAGCGGATCAAGATCCCCAAGACACGGGTCCGCCGCGTGACGCTCAAGTTCCTCAACTCCTACGGCGGTCCCAACCCGGGCGCCCTGGAGATCCAAGCCTTTGCCGAGAGCCCGTCGGATCGCGAGTTCACCCAGTTCGTCCGACGCCTGACCAGCTCCCTGGCTGGGATGCCCTGGGTGGAGGAAAACGACGGTGCGGCCGTTCGGCGGTTGATCTGGGAACTGACGAAGGCACACGGCGCGGGGTACGGCCGGTCGGCCGAGCACCTGGCACGGTTGGACCAGCTCGAAAAGGCGAAGGAGGAGGCCGGCGGCGATCCGGCGCGGCTGGAGGATCTCGCCGCGGAGTTGGAGCGACTGGAGCGCGACGTGCTCCTGTTCGACGTGGACAAGCTCCTGGTGATCAAGCGGCACGAGATTACGGCGACGCACGTCTACACGTACCACTACGAGGGCTTCCGGCCCGGCGGCGGGCTCTACGTGGTCTCGCCACGCGCGCCGGACTACGCTCCGGTCGAGCTGGTCTCCGCGCCGGAAGGGCAGATCCTGGACTGCGACTTGTCCTACGACGGCCGCACGATCCTGTTCAGTTGGAGGCGAAAGCAGGACGAGGGATACCACCTCTGGACGATCCACGTCGACGGCACGGGCCTCGAGCAGCTCACCGAGGGCGAGTGGCACGACTACAACGCCTGCTGGCTCCCGGACGGGGGAATCGGCTTCCTGAGCACGCGATCGCCCCAGTTCGCGTATTGCTGGCACGCCCCGGTCGGCGTTTTGTGTCGCATGGAGCCCGACGGATCGGGCTTCCGCCGACTCTCGGCCAACTATCTGAACGACTTCACGCCGGCGGTGCTCAACGACGGGCGGATCATCTACTCGCGCTGGGAATACGTGGACCGGCCGGCCATCCCCATCCAGAGCATGTGGACGATCAACCCCGACGGCACCGGCCTTTCCGTGTTCTTCGGCAATCGCGTGCTCTCGCCGGGCACGTTCATGGAGGCCCAATCGATCCCCGGCACCAGCAAGGTGATCTCGACGATGACCGGCCACAACGGGCCCACGCGCGGGGCGATCGGCGTCGTTGACCGCTCGGTAGGGGTGAACGCCCAGGAGGCGATCGAAAACCTCACGCCCGACGTGCCCGTCCCCAAGGTCAACGAGGGCAACGGCAACACCAGCGGCACGAAGCAGTACAGTTGCCCGTATCCGCTGGACGCGGAGCGGTTCCTGGTCTCGATCCGGGGGCCGCTGTTGGTGCGGACGATCTCGGGCGAGTGTCAGGCGGTGGCGCTGGACGCCCCGGACGACGGCATGCAATACCTCAACGCCCGGCCTATCCGCCCGCACCGGCGCCCGCCCGTGGTGCCGTCGTCGCTGCCGCGTCCGGCCGACGAAAGCGAGCAGTACGCCACCCTCTTCTTGCAGGACGTGCACAACGGCCTGGAACCGTACGTCCGGCGCGGCGACGTGACGCGAATCCGCGTGGTCCGCGAGATGCCGAAGACCGTGCGGATCGACCCGAGCCTTCGGGCGTTCGGCTTCCAGTTCCCGGTGATCTCCTGCGGGGCCACCTACGCCGGCAAGACCGTGCTCGGCGAGGTGCCGGTCGGGCCCGACGGCTCCGTCGCGTTCCGCGTTCCCGCCCGCGTGCCGATCTACTTCATGGCGCTGGACGCCGAGGGCCGTGCGGTGCAGCGGATGCGCTCGTTCACGCACTTCATGCCGGGCGAGGTCCAAGGGTGTGTCGGATGCCACGAGCACCGGCGCCAGGCCTCTCGGCCGAACCTCGCAGCGGCCGTCTCCAAGCCGCCGCTCGATCTCGAGCCGCCGGAATGGGGCACCGGCGGATTCGACTACTCGCGGATCGTCCAGCCGGTGTTGGACGAACACTGTATCAAGTGCCACAACCCGGTCGACGCCCCCAAAGGCCTCGATCTGACCGGCGGGAAGACCGATTTCTTCAACGTCTCCTACGACGTGCTCGCCCGGGAGAACCAGGGCGGGCGCGGAAGTCCCTACGTGAGTTGGATCCCCACGTACAACGGCCAGGAATGGAATATCCTGGAGGTGCAGCCGAAGGCATGGGGCTCGCACCAGAGTGTGCTGGCCGAGGTGGTGCTTTCCGGTCACCCGGACGAAAACGGCAAGCCGAAGGTCGAGATGGACGAAGCCAGTCGCCGCCGGATCCTCGCCTGGATCGACCTGAACGTCCCGTACTACGGCTCCAGCGAGACGGCCTATCCCGAGATGGTCGGCTGCCGGCGGATCTATCCGGCGGAGTTGGACAAGGTGCTCGCCGACGTGGCCGGTCGGCGGTGCGCCGGGTGCCACCAAGACGGGAAGATCCCGCGACGCGAGTGGACCCGGGTGACGGAGCCGGAGTTGAACCCGTTCCTGGTTGCTCCGTTGGCCAAATCGGCCGGCGGCAGCGAGCAATGCGGCCGGCCGGTCTTCCCGAGCAAGGACGATCCCGACTATCAAGCGATCCTGGCCGCATTCGCCCAGGCCCAAGCGATGCTCGCCGCAACTCCGCGCATCGACATGCCCGGGGGGCAGCCGTCGTCGAGCGTCAGCCGGTCCTGCCAGTAGCGTCCGGCTCGCAGCGACCCGATTCACGGGTTCAAAGAGCCCAAACCGCCTTCAGACCGCATGAATGCGGTCACTACAAACAGCGTACGAACGATCCGCGCTAGTCCCCCACCAGCTTGTACACGCGCAGCATGCTTGGCGGCGGCGGATCGCCCGGATGGGCGCGGTCGCGGTTGGACGGGAGCGTCTCCCAGCGGAGGACGTAGCGGACGCCGGGCTCGCCGCTCTCGCCCAGGTCGTCGGCCGTACGCACGCCCATGCCGGCCCGGCCCGACTCGAGCTTGCTGATCTCCCCGGGTAGTCCGCTCCGTCGCGGGGCGCGGCCGATCGGCTTGAGCGTGGCTTCATCGAGCCGCCAATTGCCGGAGCCGAGTTTCGCATTGCGATAGGACTGGCTCAGGCGCCCGTCCGGCTCCACGGTGACCGGTCCCAGGCCGATCTCGAAGCGAATCGTTCCGCCGCCTTGAAACTCCCAGCGGTAGTCCCAGTCGCTGGCCTGGTAGATCTTCCAGCCGTCCGCCTCGCGTCGGGCGTTGTAGAGCTGCGTGCTGCCGTCGGCATCGAACTTGTGGTAGCTGAGGATGGGGCGGTTCTGCGCGTCGAACCCGATCTTCGTGTTCCCGTTGATCATCCCGCCGCCGGGCGGGACCGGGTCGACGATCTCGGCGTTGTGGATCGTAATCGGCAGCTCCAGCTTCGTACCGTCGCTCTTTTCCCAGTGCACGAGGTCCCGGCTCCGCGCGTAGCACAGGTCGTGGTTGGTGGCGCAGTCGGGCGTGTCGCGCCAGACCCAACAGACGTGAAACACGCCTTGGGCGTCCTGCACGGGCCCGATGAAGTAGGCGTTCATTTGCCCCTGGCCCGAGAAGAGCGGCTCGTCCAGCAGCCGGCGCCAGCTTCGGCGCTCGAGGTCATAGACGTTCCAGATCTGGTCGCCGCTGCCGCTACTGCCGTCGCGATACGTGAAGACCAGCTCGGCTTGCGGCCCGCGCAGGAAGCGCGGATACGTGCACCGCTTTTCATGGCTTCCGACCATCGCCGGGACTTGCTCGAACGTGTTGACGTCGTGGGGCTTTTCCGTGCGGAAGTAGACGAGCGGCACGCAGTGCATGTTGCCCGAAAGGTGCAGGTAGCCGCGGTCGTCGACGGTCATGGCGAGGTAGTTGTGGCTGTCCCAGCCCACGCGGGAAGGCAGGCGGACCAGTTGCCAAGCCTCCGAGTCGAGCTGCCGGGAGCCGACGGTCATCATCCGCTCGGCGTCGTAGAAGGCGACGTACTGCCGCGGCGGGTGCGTCAGCAGGGCGAATCCAACGGGATGACCGGACCAGACGGGGGCCACGTCGATCGCCTGATCGACTGTCTCCGACGCGGTGTCGGCGTGAGCCGAGACGGCACAGGCCGCAAGGCATCCCAGGACCGCAGCGCAGAGAAGTACAGGCAGTCGCGTGAGCTTCATCTCTCTTCCTTCTGCTTTCCCGCGGGCCTCGCGCCAGCGGAAGACGGCTCCACGACGGCTTGGAAAGCGGCGACGAGTCGCCGCAGTCCAAAGAAAGCGCGCGTCTTGACTCTTACTCGTCGCGTTGCCGGGCCACTACTTCGCTTCCGCCACTTGGAACGTGACGCGGAACGTCTTCGCGGGCGGCTTGTCCTTCTCCCACGGCCGGGCGTAGTGGAGCGTGACGGTGGAGGTGCCCGGCTTCGCGGCCTTGAACGTGGCGTGGAACTTGCCGCCCACGCCCATCATGCCGGGTCGATGGGGGCGGCTTTGGAACTCGATCTGGCCGACTTGCTCGACGGCGTCCCCTTCGATCTGGGCAATGGTCCACGAGGCTCCCGTGGTCGGGTTTCCGGTCAGCGAAACCTTGATCGACGCGCCCACCGCCGCGGAGACGGTCTTTCCATGGTCGTCGTCGCCGAGCTCGATCGGCCCGGCCCGGGGAGCCGGCGACGAAGGCTTCTCGCCGCCCTGCTCCCGGAGGTACCGCTCATATTGCTCGACGGCGTCCTGGTCCGTGAGGTTCCGGGCGATGACCAAACGGCACCGGGCGCGCACGGTCTGGCCCGCCTTCACGTCGCGGCCGAAGAACGAAAGGTACAGCGAGCGGTAGCCGCCGGCGTCGGGCGTTTCCGGGTTCCAAGGGCTGGAGACGGCGTAGCAGTCCTCCGGCGGACACATCATCAGGGCCGTCAGGCCGCTGGTCGCGTCCTGGCGCATCACCAGCGGCGCGGCCAGCCAGCGGATCGTGTCCCAGTCGACGGGGTTGGGCGGGTACGTCCAACGGCCGTCCCGGATCAGGGCCAGCCCCGGCTCGTCCCGGGGAATCATCACGTAGCGCCCCTTGGCGTCGGGCGTCTGGTCGATCGGCACGAAGCGAAGGCCGGCCGCCGCGTCGTCGGGCGCCGTCACGTACACTCGGCCCCGGAACGGCTTCTCGTAGTAGTTGGAGATGAAGACCTCGAACTGGGGCATGTCCTCGAGCGGTTTGGCCGTGGTCACCACGTCGAGCGTGTCGGGGCGGGTCCAGCGGTGGACGGCCGTGATCTCCAGCGGATGGTCTTCCCCGGCCGGCCAAAAGACCTCCAGCGCCCCATCCGGAAGAATCTTGGTCTCGGTCGGCCAATCGCGGACGGCTTTGCCGTAGCGGGCATTGGTGGCCAAGACCCGGTAGTAGCTGAACAGGCCCGGCAATCGGCCCCCGGAGGCCATCGGCGTGCCCGTGGGAACGTGCATCAGCTCGGTGATCCCCTGCGATTGGCCGTTGAGCCGGACCTTGCCCCGGAGCACGCCCGTGTCGAACGTGTAGAAGCCCTCTTCCTCGCCGGGCTTGAAAGCCAGGCTGGCCGGATCGGCGGCGAGGGCCGTCGAGCCGAAAACGACGACCGAGAGCACGGCCAAACGCATCATAAGTCGCGGCATCACGCGGTCCTCCTGCAAAGACACTTTTCTTCTCCTTCCGTAGCAGGCACACGCCGTGTGCCGTCCGCCGGTAACGGCACACGGCGTGTGCCTACTACAGATTCTCCGGCCGTTCCTTGGGACGCGAAGCGTCGGAACGATGAAATGCGTTTGTGCGCCCCTCAGCGCCCCGCGGCCCAGCGGATCCCCTGGTGCACCAGCTTGCGGAAGCTGGGGTTTTTGTAGGCGAGCCCGTCGTGCCCGAGCATCAGGTACAACACACGGCTCTTGCCGTAGCTGGTCGTCCAGGCCACGTCCGGGTTGTTTTTGGGATGGTCCGTCTTGAGCAGGACGCAGACGCCCGGCGCCGTGTAGTAGACGCCGTACGTCTCGTCGTCGATCTCGAAGTCCTCGACCCCCTTCGTGATCGGGTGACTCTTGCCGGCCTCGGTGACGGTCACCTTGAGATGCTCGCCGTGCGACCAGGGCGTCTTCTTGAATTCCTTACCGTCGATCACCTGGTCTTCGAGGCAAAACTTGCCGCCGATGATTTTGCGGAACTCGTCCCAGTCGCGATGGGCGCCCAAGTTGTGGTGCAGCGAGACGACGCCGATCCCCGTTTCCAGCAGCTTCTTGAAAGCCTGCTGCTGTTCGGGCGAGAAGCCCTTGACCATGTCGTACATCACGATGCAGTCGTACTTCTTCTCCAACCCCGGCTTGAACAGGCCGGCGTCCTTGGGCAGCTCGGCCTTGGTGTACTCGACGCCGGGCATCGCGTCGAACGCGGCGTAGAACGGCTCCGCCTCGAAGCCGTGCCCGCCCGAGGTCAGGAGGATGCGGACCTTGCCCTGCTCGGCCGGCTGTTGCGCGAGAACCGTGCCGGCGGCAAGCGCTGCCACGACGGCGAGTGACGGAATCAACCAAGTCCGGCTTCTCATGATCGTCTCCTTGGGTGGTTGCATGGCCCGGGGCTCGCGTCGACGACACGACCACAGCGGTCCGACCGGCCCCGGACCCGTGAGTAGCGTGCATTGGACTACGGACCACTCTAAGAACCGGAAAGCCGCGGGTCAAGCATCTTCCCGCCGCCGGGACGCATGGCGCCCCCCCGCTCGATCACCAACGCGTGTTTCCCGAACCGTGCGGCCGCGTTATACTGGAAATCCCACCTGAGAGGTGTCCTATGAGGAGCACGGTCGACCGTTTCCGCGATCGAGAGAGCAAGCGATGACGAGCCCTTCCGAGTCGATGCCGTACGGCAGTCGGGTGTTGATGGCGGTCCTGCTGAGTTGCGCGTGGATGGCGGCCGGGATATGCCCGTGGCTGCCGGAACCCGCCCGGGCCGAGCCGCCGGTCGAGAGCCCGCCGGTGGCCGAGCCGGCCGGCTCGTTTTTGATTCCTGCCTGGGCCTTCAACCGCGGGAACGCCAAGACGTTCACCACGAGCTGGGCCGACGCCGGGCCGATGGTCGCCAACGGGGGCGTGCTTCCGAACGTGGTCGAGTACGACATTACGTTTCCCGTCCCCGCCACCTACGTGCCGAACGTCTACTATGCGGCCCAAGATCCCCGGCCGGTGGATCTCTACCTGGACGAGCAGCGCCTCGGCTCAATCTGTCGCACGGCCACGGGCAGTTGGAACACGAGCGGGGCCGCGTGGGAGGAGTCGTCGACGATCTGGATCGCCCCGGGCAAACACACGATCAAGCTGGAACGCAACGGTCCGTTCCCGCACCTGGTCAGCCTGCGGTTCGACTCTTCGGAGCCGTTCCCCAAAAGCTGGAAGCTGGTCCGTCCCAAGGCACGGAAGCTGGACAGCCCTCCGCCCGTCTTCGCCCAACTCGGGTATAACCCGACCGACGTCAAGGCGGAGGCGTTGCGGCGGGCGATCCGCGATCTGATCGAGACGTTTGGCGAGGACTACCCGAAGGGACCGGAGCACCTGAAGCGACTGGAGGCGTTGGAGAAGGAGGTCGAGCGGCTGGAAGACGAGGCGGCCCAGGGCGTCGTCGAAGCCCAAGACGAGGCCGAGAGGGTCTCCGACGCGCTTCGTGCCTTGCGCGGCGAGGCCCTGCTGGCCAACCCGCTTCTGGACTTCGACAGGCTGCTGTTGGTCAAGCGGGGCGAGAAGTCGCCGTCACTGGGACTTCCGCGGAACTGGCAGAGCAACTCGAGCCTGCCGAAGACCGGCTTCGACGACGAGATCGCCGTGCTCTCGCCGGTCGGGGCCGAGGGCGAGCTGAGCACGCTGTTCAAGCCGGACGGGGGCCGGTTCGCCGGCGACGTGGATCTCCATTTCGACGCCGATCGGCTGCTGTTTTCGATGCCCGGCAGCCACGATCGCTGGCAGGTGTTCGAGATCGGCCTCGACGGGAGCGGCCTCAGCGAGCTGACCGGCGAGCAGCCCGACGTCGATAGCTACGACGCCTGCTACCTGCCCGACGGCAAGATCCTCTTCACCTCGACGGCGTGTTTCATCGGCGTGCCGTGCGTGTACGGGGGCTCGCACGTGTCGACGTTGTACGTGATGGACGCCGACGGCAAGAACATCCGCCAGCTCTGCTTCGACCAGGAGCACGACTGGTGCCCCACGGTGATGAACAACGGCCGCGTGCTCTATTCCCGGTGGGAGTACACCGACACGCCCCACTCCAACACGCGGCTTTTGTTCCACATGAATCCGGACGGCACCGAGCAGATGGAGTATTACGGCAGCAACTCCTACTGGCCCAACTCGATCTTCTACGCCCGGCCCGTCCCCCACCATCCGACCAAGGTCGTGGCCGTCATCGGCGGGCATCACGACAACCCGAGGATGGGTGAGCTGGTCCTGTTCGACCCGGCCAAGGGGCGCCGCGAGGCGACGGGCGCCGTGCAGCGGATCCCGGGGCACGGCAAGCCGGTGGAGATGATCATCCGCGACGGGCTGACCCTGAGCAGTTGGCCGAAATTCCTCCATCCTTACCCGCTCAGCGACAAGCACTTCCTGGTGGCCGCTAGGCCGACGCCGCAGTCGCTCTGGGGGATCTACCTGGTCGACGTGTTCGACAACATGGTGCTCGTGAAGGAGCTGCCCGGCTACGCGATGCTGGAACCGATCCCGATCAAGAAGACGCCCCGGCCGCCGGTGATCCCCGACAAGGTCCAGCCGGGACGCAAGGACGCTCTCGTCTACCTCCCCGACGTTTACCGCGGCGACGGCCTCAAAGGCATCCCTCGCGGCACGGTCAAGAAGCTGCGGCTGGTCACCTACCACTTCGCCTACCAGGGAATGGGCGGCCTGCTGGGGATCATCGGGATGGACGGCCCGTGGGACATCAAGCGGGTGGTCGGCACCGTGCCCGTCTATGAGGACGGCTCGGCTCGATTCAGGATCCCGGCCAACGTGCCGATCGCGCTTCAGCCTCTCGATGAAGAGGGCAAGGCCCTCCAGCTTATGCGGAGCTGGATGACGGCCATGCCGGGCGAGGTGGTCCAGTGTGCCGGCTGTCACGAGCCGCAGAATTCCGCCCCGCCCGCCGGGCTGACCCTCGCGCTGGACCACCCACCCGACGAAATCGAGCCCTGGTACGGCCCCCTGCGCGGATTCAGCTATCCCCGGGAGGTGCAGCCGGTGGTCGACCGCTACTGCGTCGGCTGCCACAACGGCCAACCGCGACCCGACGGCCGCCAAATCGCCGACCTGCGGGGCAACGCAAGAATCTCCGACTGGAAGATCATCACCTCGGGCAACGGCGGCAATCGCGGCGGGAAGTTCTCGGTGGGCTACGCCGAGTTGCATCGCTACGTGCGGCGACCGGGCATCGAGAGCGACTACCACATGCTCACGCCCATGGAATACCACGCCGACACGACGCAGTTGGTCGAGATGCTCCAGAAAGGGCACCACGGCGTCGAGCTGGACGCTGAAGCCTGGGACCGGCTGATCACCTGGATCGACCTGAACTGCCCCTATCACGGCACCTGGGGCGAGGAGCTGGCCGACCCGGGCGTGCAGCGCGAGCGACGCCGCGAGCTTCTGAAGCTCTATGCCAACCTCGACGACGATCCCGAGGCCGTGCCGCCCACGAGCAACGAGCCCATCGAGCCGATCTTCCCGAAGCCCGTCGATCCTCCTCCGCCGCAGGTGGTCGAGTGCCCGAACTGGCCGTTCGACGCCGCCGAAGCCCAGCGTCGCCAGGCGGCGGCCGGGCCGGTCACGACGCGAACGATCGACCTGGGCGACGGCGTGACCTTCGAGATGACGCTGATCCCGGCCGGCGAGTTCGTGATGGGAAGCGTCGACGGAGCGGTCGACGAGCGGCCGCTCGCCCGGGTCGAGATCGAGAAGCCCATCTGGATGGGCGTCGGCGAAGTGACCAACGCCCAGTTCGCCCGCTTCGACCCCAACCACGATAGCCGCGTCGAATCAAAGAACGCCTACCAGTTCGGCATCCACGGCTATCCGATGAACGAGCCGGAGCAGCCCGTCGTGCGCGTGAGCTGGAACGCGGCGACGGGCTTCTGCCGGTGGCTTTCGCGGGAGACGGGCGACGAGTTCACGCTGCCGACCGAGGCCCAATGGGAGTATGCCTGCCGGGCCGGGACGGCCGCGCCCATGTTCTACGGCGGTCTGGATACCGACTTCTCGCCCTTTGCCAACGTGTGCGACGCCAAGATGGTCGAGTTCGTCACCAACCCCTACACCGTCTTCGAAGCGTACAAGGACCCGCCCAAGTACGACGACTGGATCCCCAAGGACGCGCGATTCAACGACGGAAGCCTGCTGACGGTCGCCCCGGGCACGTACCAGCCCAACGCGTGGGGGCTGTTTGACGTGCACGGCAACGTGGCCGAGTGGACGCGGACCGCGTACCGGCCCTTCCCCTACTACGCCGACGACGGGCGGGACGACCCGGCGACCGAGGGCCGCAAGGTCGTACGCGGCGGCTCCTGGCGCGATCGGCCCAAGCGGTGCACGTCGAGCTTCCGGCTGAGCTACCAGCCGTACCAGCGGGTGTACAACGTCGGCTTCCGCGTGATCGCGAAGCCGAAGCCGGCGACCGTGGCGGTGAGCATTCCGCACGACGACTCCGCCCGGTGAAGCCGCGTGTGGCTTCGCAGCAAGCCAACGAGCACTTATCCACTCTCACTCCATGTCCCGCGTGCTGATCGTCAACATGCCGTTCTCCAACCTCCGCTGGCCCAACATCGGGCCCAGCCTGTTGAAGGCGGCACTTGTCCGCCGGGGGATCGGCTGCGACGTGGCCTACCTCAACTTCGATTTCGCCGAGCGCGTGGGGCTGGACCATTACTACTGGCTCGCCGACCACTTCGCCTTTGTGCTCGGCGGCGAGCGCCTGTTCGCCAAGCACTACTTCCAAGGGCAGTTGCCGGACGACGATCGCTACTGGCGCGACGTCCTGCTTCCGACCGACGCCGGACTCACCCCCAAGGATCGCTGCGACTTCGAGCGGACCGAAGAGCACGTCGAGCCGTTTCTGGACCACTGCGTGGAGTCGATCGACTGGTCGCCGTACGCGATCGTCGGCTTTGCCACGTCGTTCCAGCAGACGATGCCCTCGATGTGCCTCGCCCGGCGTATACGAAAGCTGCGGCCCGAAGCCAAGAGCGTCTTCGGCGGGGCGGCCTGCGAAGCCGAGATGGGGATCGAGCTACTCGCACAGTTCCCCGAGATCGACTACGTGTTCCTGGGCGAAGCGGACCTGACGTTCCCGCCGGTCGTCGAGCAGATCATCGAGGGCAAGCGGCCGGAGCTGCCGCCGGGCGTCGTCGGCCGTGAGTCGCTGCCGATCGCTCCGGGCGAAGTAGCCACGGCGTGTCGTGGACCACTCGCCGCGCCCGATCCCGCCGGGTTCATGGTCCGCGACATGGACGCCCTACCCCATCCCGACTTCGACGACTACTTTCGGCGTCTCGAAACCAGCCCCCTGAAGGTCGGAATCCGCCCGCTCTTGTTCTTCGAGACCTCCCGCGGCTGCTGGTGGGGACAGAAGCACCACTGCAAGTTCTGCGGCCTGAACGGCAGCACGCTGGCCTATCGGAGCAAGAGCCCCCAGCGGGCGGTGGACGAGCTGCGGCGGCTTGTCGAGCGATACGGCGTCCATCAGGCCTGCTCGTCGGACAACATCCTCGACTACCGCTACTTCGACACGTTCCTGCCCATGCTCGAGGAGGCCGAGATCGGCCTGGCCTTCGTCTTCGAGATGAAGACCAACATGACGCGTCGCCAGGTCGAGACCCTGATGGACGCCGGGATGGGCGCCGCCCAGTTGGGGATCGAAACGTTCATCACCTCGGTGCTCCGGCTCATCGGCAAGGGGGCCAACGCCGTCCAGAACCTTCAGACCCTGAAGTGGTTTTCGGAGCACGACGTCGAGGTGAAGTGGAACGTGCTGTACGGCTTCCCGGGCGAGGACCCGGACGACTACGCCGCGTTGGCCGATCTCATCCCTTCGATCGTCCACCTGGCGCCGCCGCTGGCGGTGGGGCGGGTCCGCCTGGACCGCTTCTCGCCTTACTTCGAAGCGCCCGAAGCCCACGGCATGGCCAACCCGCGCCCGAACGAGGCGTTCGCGTACGTCTACCCCTTCCCCGACGACGTGCTGCGGCGCATGGCCTACTACTACGAATACGACTACGCCGACGGGCGCAACCCGCTCGACTACGCCACGCCTGCGCTGGAGCAGATCGAGACGTGGCAGTCGCTCAACCACACGGTCACGCTCCGCATGTGGGACCGCCCCGACGGCGTGCTGATCCTCACCGACACCCGTCCCTGCGCCGTCCAGTTCCAGCGTCGCCTCACCGGCCTCGATCGGGAGATCTACCTCTACTGCGACACGGGGCGATCGCTCAAGCGAATTTTCCAGTTCGCCGCTGAGCACTCCGACGGGGAGCCGGTCGACGAATCCGCCCTCAAACGGACCCTCGACCAGTGGGTCGACGAGCGGATCATGGCCCGCCTCGACAATCGCTACCTGAGTCTCGGGCTGCGAGCCGGCTCTTCCGATGACGGCGAGGGCGAGTAGCATCGAGGTCGGTCGCAGGTCCACTACTGCCAAGAGGACGTTAGCGCCGCCACATAGGCGTCGTAGGCCTGCTGGATTTGGGCGGTCTCCACCGCGGCCTTGTGGATCCAGACGCGGTAGTTGAGCCGGATCGGCTCGCCCGGCTCGAACGTCTTGGGCTTCACGCCCGGCCAGCCGACGCACTGGGGGCCGTAGTGGCGGGTGAGCCAGGTGGGGGGATAGTCGGGGTGGTTCGGATCGACGAACACGGCGGCGCCGCTGCGCGTGGGAGAGTCGCCGAACTGGGAGGTGAAGTCGGCCCAGGCTAGGGGCGTGTCGGGAAGGTCGGCCGTGGTGGGGCCGCTGGGCACGGTGATCGTAGTGCTGGGGTCTTTCGCCGACGGCGGGGCGAAGCGCACGGTGAGCCCGCCGTAGCTCTTGCCGCCGGCACCCCAGAGGGTGATCGGCCTATCGACGGGGATCCAGGTGAACTCGAGGTCGAGCGATCGGCTAGCGCCCGCCGGCTTATGCGCTCGAAGCCACACCCGCTCGATCATCACCTTCCGGTCGTCGACGAACCAGCCGTTCTCGACGCCGATCACGCCCGCGATCGGCCCCGCCTCGCGGGCGAGCCACCGGACGAACCGCTGCTTGATGCCGCGGTCGGCCCAGAGGTCATACTCTTCTCCGTCGATCGCCACGTGCGGCCAGGTCCAGAAGACGCCGTGGTGGTGGAAGTGGTCGGGCGGGAAGTCCTCGGTCAGTACCTCGCCGTTGAGACCGTAAACGGGATGGACGTAGCACGCCCGCGTCCGGCGCGGGTCGTTCTCGGGGACGTGCTTGGCGGTGATCGTCCCGTAGTTATACACCAACACGGGCGAGTCGCCGTCCCACATGCCGAGCGACGTGTCGCTTGAGTCTTCGAGGCGGAACGCGCCGCCGGCTTCGTCCGCCACGCTGCCGGCGGGCTGGAGCGTGAACCTTCGCGGCCCGCCGGCGCGCTGGCGCGGCGGGATGGCGGCGACGAGGCGCTTGCTCTTTTCGCACGCCAAGCCGTCGTCCGTCAAGCCGGGCACGAGCTGCACGGGAACGACCACGCTCGGATAGTCGACCTCGACCAGTTGCCAGCTTGCGGCGGCGGCAAGCTTGACGGCCGGCTCCAAAGCGACGGCCACCTCGAGCGTGGCCGTACTTGCCGGCACCACAAGCACAGAGCCGGTCGCGTCGGCCCCCAGCGCGGTCGAGCCAAGCAGCCAAGCGGCCAGCAGGCCGGTCCCGGCCACCGCCAGGCGGTTGCCGGTTGATGTTACGCGGATGGAATCACGAGTCGTGGTGGACATGGTGTCGCTCCTAACGGCAGCCTCCGTTTCCCAGGTGCCGGGCGGTTTCCAAGCTGCGATTATACTCGCTTCACGTGCCCAAGGCGTTCTTTCTCCGCCGCCGGGTGCGACTGTTGGGGCTCCTGTTCCCCGTCCGCTTGCGCAAACCATTGTGACATAATGGGTTAGGGTGGCGTAAAGCCGCGAAGATGAAGTTGTTGACCCGGCCTGAGGGGCAAAGTAGACTTGCTCATTAGAGGTAGTGCGTCGGTAGTGAAGTGGGTCGTGGCTGCCGCGGGCAGCAAACGCTATCGTGCCAATGCAACAAGGGAGGTGGGTCTGTGTGTAGAGCGACGCGAGTTGTGATTGCCCTGACGGTAGTCGCCGTGACATCCGTGGTGTTGGCCGGCGCACTACTGACCATGGACTCGTCACCGGTGCAGGCGGTTCCGGCCGAGGCGGAGAAGCCGACCCCGCCCGCGGACCAGACGTACGTCGGCGTGCACGAGTGCGCCGAGTGCCACGAGAAGGAGTTTGAGGCCTGGAAGAAGACCGGCCACTCCCGCGCATTCGAGTTGCTCACGGAGAAGTACGAAAAGGACGCCAAGTGCCTCAAGTGCCACACGACCGGCTACGAAACGCCGACGGGCTACAAGGACGAGTCGACCCCGGACCTGAAGGCAGTCACCTGCGAGTCGTGCCATGGGCCGGGCAGCAAGCACGCGGAGATCTGCGAGGCGTTCGGCGACAAGAAGCTCACCGAAGAGGAGGAAGAGGCCGCCGAGCGCTCGATCTGGGAAGTCCTGCCGAAGAACGTCTGCATCAAGTGCCACACCCGCGTGGCCCACGAAGAATCCCAGACGCCGGAAGAGCTCCGCCACCACAAGCAGAAGCCCAAGCCCAAGCCCAAGAAGCAGTAGTCGTCCGGTCCTCGCCGCTGCGCGAGCGATACGGTGCAACCGATCAGTGCACCGAGCACGCGAGGCAGGGGTCGAACGAGTGCACCACGCGGAGCAACTCGAGCGGTTCGTCTTTGTCACGTACCGGCGTGTCGATCAGGGCCTCCTCGATGGGGCCTTTCTGGCCTAGGGCGTCCATCGGCGAGCCGTTCCACGCCGTCGGTGTCACCACCTGATAGCGCTGGATCGAGCCGTCTACGAACTGGATCCAGTGGGCAAGGGCGCCCCGGGGCGCCTCGCTCAAGCCGATACCCGCCCCTGAGCCGGCGTGCCGGAAACCGACGCTTGTCGGGGCGTCGACGCTCAGTTCCTTGAGCCATCCGACCATGGCACTGGCGATTTGTCGCGTCTCCAGAGCCCTGGCCATCAGTCGGTCCATCACCGAGGTGCCGCGCCGGTAGCGTCCTGCAATCCACATCCGCGCCAGCGGCCCCACTTCATGCGGCTGGTTCAGGTAGCGCGGCGCCTTGATCCACGAGTAGGCGTCGGCCTTGTCGGCATCCGGCTCGGTAACGCCGTCACGCGGATTGAGAGCGCCACCGGCCTCGCGGTAACGGGAGTGCGTGACGTGCTCGGTGATCTGCCCGACGTCGAGCGGGCCAGACTCTCCTTTTGTAGAGACTCCGCGCCGAAGCAGCTTCTTCGAGCCCGTGCCGTCCAGGTCGAACGCGCCGAAGGCCAGGAGGTTTCCGCATCCGCGGCCGATCTGCGAATAGGCCGGAAAACGTCGCATCAGGAACTGCACGTCGGGCAAATACGCGGCGTCGATGAACGCGCGAACCTCGCCCAGCAGCTTGAGAAATTGTGCGATCCGCTCCGACGCAGTCGGCTCGCCCGCGGTCGCCAAGTCGAGGGTATCGGTGAGCGTCTGCGTACAACCGCCCGCGACGAACACGGGCGTGCAAGGCATCTTGCCACCGAAAATCGCGCCCATTTGGTGCGTTTTGCGGCGAATGTCCATCGCCTTCACGTAGTGTGCGAGCAAGCCCGCCGCCTCCGAGCCGGAGATCGCATCCGGCGCGACGTACCGCGGCGCGGTCGCCGAGCTGCCGAGAATGCCAGGACTATCGACGTAATCCAGCAAAGCCAGATGATAGAAATGCAGGACGTGCGATTGAAGGAAATCGGCCCCGAGGATGAGATTCCTCAGGATCCGTCCGTTGGGGGGCGGTGCGGCGTTTGAGCCGTACGCGGCTTCGAGGGTCATCGACGCCGCCATCGCATGGGACGTGGGACAGACCCCGCAGATTCGCTGCGTCAGGTGGATCGCGTCTCGGGGGTGCTTCCCCTTGAGGATCATCTCGAATCCGCGAAACATCGTCCCGGAAACGCGCGCATCGACGACTCGTTGGACGCCGTCGGCCGTTTCGAGCGTCACCTCGATGTCTAAATGGCCCTCGATGCGGGTGACTGGCCCCAAGGTGATCGTCTTTGTCATTCCCATTCGTCTCCCAACACCGCCGATGCCTATTCGCCGCAAGGTCAGCGTGTGAACGGTCTTGATTTCGAACGCAGGTGCCCGCGCCTAGGGCACTTGGCTTCGGACATTTGCCGCAAATGAGTCAAGTTTGTGGGGTTCAGGGTTCGGGGTTCAGGACTTGGAGTTCCACCCATGCACAGAAATCCTGAACCCTGACCACTGAACCCTCGCCCCGGTCTGAGGCAAAGCCTCGCTAGTCTTCTACTTCTGCATGGAAAGGCAACATGCCGTCGGGGAACTCTGGATGCGTACACCCTTGGCATGGGCTGCGCGCTCCGACGCACCAGTTGACGTTCCTCCATCCCAGCGTGCCGCCGTTCCACCTCAGGCCCGGACAATTGCCGTGCGTAATCTCCCCCTTGCAGCCCTGCTCCTCAAGGCAGTAGTCTTCCGCGTCGTAGTAGCACTGATCATGAATGGTATCCGAGAAGTAGGCGTCGGGGCGTCCGAACGCGTCTCGGGCGGGCACCACGCCGCCAAGCAGGCTGGCGATCGTGCCGACGATCCAGTCGGGGTGCGGTGGGCAGCCGGGCACGTTGATGATCGATCCGCCCTCGACGACGCGCGACACGCCTCGGGCCCCCGTCGGGTTCGCACCGCCCGCCGGCACGCTGGCCGGAATCCCGCCGTAGGCCGCACACGTTCCTACCGCGACGATGTGCTCCGCCTTGGCGGCGAACTCCCTCACTCCGTCCCGAGCCGTGGTTCCCGGCCAGAGATAACAGTACTTCCCGTCGGCTCCCGTGGGAACGGCGCCTTCGACAACCAGCACGTAGCCGCCGGTGTCCTTTGCCGCCGTGGCCGCCGCCACCGCATTCGGGCCGGCCGAAGCCATCAGCGTCGGATGATAGGCCAGGTTGACAGTCGACGGAATGAGATCCTCCGCCGTGCCGGCGGCGATGCTATTCAGCAGCGAGATCGAACAACCCGTACAGCCCTGGGCCTGAAGCCAGACGACGGAGGCCCCTTCCTCCGAGGCCATGACCGAGCCGGGCCCCATAGCGCGCAGCCCGAACGCGGCCGCCAGCGCCGAGGTCGCTCTAAGGAAATCACGACGGGAAACGGGCATCGGCGTGCCCCCCTTCTATTGTCCGGGAATCCCCGGCTGCGAGTTCTCGAACGTCGCTTGTCGCTGAGGATCGATGGAAAGCCCCTTCAAGGTCTCGAACGAGGCAACGCTGAGTGCTGCGTTCTTGGTGGTGGGTCAACCGCCGGCCTGTGGGTGGCAGGGGCGTCTGGGCCGGGCTTTCGTGGGAGCACTGGCGAGACGCCAGTGGCACCCAACATACGAGGGAAGGATTGTCTGATCACTAGTATAGGGAGGAACACTGCCCGAGGGAAGAGCGTCGAAATGGGACAGGCTCCGCAGCATCAGTATGCTGAGCACCGTTCCAAACATGAGTGCGGCACTACCCATGGTCGACCACAAGGCTCGGTCCACTCCATGATGACTCCGCGGCGATGCCGCGCGGTTCGGCGCATCGGACGATCGCCGGAAGCAAACGCCTACGCGCAGCCCAGCGTCCGCGTTCACTGCTCGCGGAGGTCCGCGATCTGCGTAGCGAAGCCCTCGATCCGGTTGTCGGCCAGGTGGACGTCGCGGGTCTTCGGGCCGAGGCGGATGCCCGTCCGCTTGGCCGGGGCGCGGGTCTCGACGAGCTGGTTGCCGCGGATCGCGACGCCCTCGGTCTCGCCTTGGACGTCGATGGCGATGCCGTCCTCCGGGCCGCTGTCCTCGATGCGGTTCTCGCGCAGCTCGTTGCGATGGGGGGCGAACGCCTTGCCCCGCTCCGGGCGGAAGAGGATGCCCGCTTCGCCGCTCCGGCGGATTGTGTTCTTCGCGATCAGATTCTCCGTGTCGCGGTGGCCGATGGAGATGCCGTAGCGGGTGCTCTGGTCGATCGTGTTGCCTTCGGCCAGGCCGAACTTTACGCCCCAGCAGAAGAACAAGCCGATCGAGTTCCGCTCCAGGACGTTGTTACGGATCACGGGCCGCTGGGAGCCGCTTCCCGGGTGGAGGCCCAGGCCGGCGTTGTCGTGGCTGTGGCAGCCGTCGATCACCACGTCGTGGCAGACCTGCCAACTGACGCCGTCGCCGTTGTAGTTGCGCGCCGTGACGCCGCGGACCGCGATCCGGCTACAGTCCTGGCAGAAGATGCAGCCGGCGTAGTTGCCGTCGAGGTTGTCGTTCTGCTCCTTGTTGCCGTCGAGCACCAGGTTCTCGATCACCACGTCGGAGATCTCCTCGCCGCTGAGGAGGGGAAACAGCGTGGAGACGGTCGTCTCGCCCTCGAGCCAGCAGTTCTCGCGGAGCGCCCGATCGAGCTTGAAGCGGTTGCCGCTTCGGGCGACCAGGGTCCGCTTGACCACGTCGGTGCCGCCGTGGTGCGGGTTGCGGGTGCGGATGCACACTCCGTCGCCGAGTTGGAAGCCCCCTGCGTCGGCCAGCGTGATCTCCTGGTCGAACCAGTCGCTGTCGGCGGCCAGCTTGGTGGTGACCGACGGCTCCTTGATGAGGACCGCGTCCTCGTCGCTACCGATCAGACGGACGTTCGTGCGCAAGTAGACGGCGTTTCGCAGCCGGTACGTGCCCGGGAGGATCTTGACCGTGCCGCCGCCCAGCGCGGCCAGGTAGTCGACGGCCGCCTGGAGCACGCGATGATCGCCGCCGACCAGGTGCGCCTTGGCCGGGCCGACGGTCACCGTGAGCCGGTCCTCCCAGTCGGGCTCGACGCGGTCCCCCGAGGTCGCCCGGGGCTGCGTGACCGCGGGCGGCTCATCGCCCCAAACCCGAGCCCAGGCGCAGCACGCCGAGGCGGCGCCCACCGAGGCCGCTTCGAGGAAACGTCGCCGATGGCAAACCTGACGGTGGTCGCGCTTCATATCCGTTCGCCCGGATCAGACGGTTGGAGTGGTGTGGGCCGACGCATCCGGCTGCACCATAGCGGATGCTCGCGGGCAACGCAACCGTCGGGCCGCGTCGGCTGGATGATCGCGGACCCCACGGAGAGGCTTGCTTGCCCGTTGAACTTGCGTCGCCTACACTGATCGCAGCCCGCCGTTCCCCACCGCGGGGATTGCGTTGAGGGCATTCGTCGTCCGGAGGAGTTGTGCACTTATCCCGATCCGATAATGAGGAGCCACCCATGTCCGAGTCACAACCGACTGATTCGAGTGCCCGACGGTCGCGCCGGGAGTTTCTGGCCGCGTCCGGGCTGATCGCCGGCGGGGCCGTTGTCGGCAGCCTGGCCGTCGGCCGCGCTTGCCATGCCGCGGGGAGTGATGGGCTGAAGATCGGCCTGATCGGGTGCGGCGGGCGCGGGGCCGGGGCGGTCCGCAGTGCACTCTCCGTCGATCCCGGCGCCAAGCTGGTGGCCATGGCCGATCCTTTCCGGGATCGGATGGAGCAGTGTCGGGAGAAGCTCAGGAAAGCCATGCCCGACGATGCAGACCGCTTGGCCGTGGACGACGACCATCTGTTTGACGGCTTCGAGGGCCACAATCGCCTCCTGGCCAGCGGCGTCGACGTGGCGATCCTCGCCGAGCCGCCCCACTTCCGCCCCATGCACATCGAGGCCTGCGTCGAGGCCGGCGTCCACCTGATGGCCGAGAAGCCGATGGCCGTCGACGCCCCGGGCGTCCGCCGCGTGCTGGCGGCCGGCGAGAAGGCCAAACAGAAGAACACCAGTTTCGTCAGCGGCTTCGAGTCCCGGTACAGCCCCGCGCTGCGCGAAGCAGTCGAGCGCGTGCACGACGGCCAGATCGGCGAGATCGTCGCGCTGCACGGGACCTACAACACCGGCTTCCTCTGGCACCGCGGCCGCGAGCCCGACTGGTCCGAGATGCAGTATCAGATGCGGAACTGGTACTACTTCACCTGGCTCTCCGGCGACCACATCGTCGAGCAGTACGTCCACCTGATCGACCGGGCGAGCTGGATCATGAAAGAGGAGTCGCCGGCGACGGCGTGGGGCTACGGCGGCCGCCAGGTCCGCACCGAGCCGAAATGGGGCGACATCTTCGACCACCACGCCGTGGTCTACCAGTACGAGAGCGGCCCGCGCATGTTCGCCTTCACCCGCCAGCAGACCAACTGCTTCAACGGGGTCACCGACGTCGTCCTGGGCACGAAGGGCCAGTTGACCAAGGGGCGTCGCGGCGGCATCGCGATTCTCGGCCTCAAGGGCGAAGAGAAATGGACCGCCGAGAAAGAGGCCCGCTATGCGGAGCTGGACTGCTTCGAGGAGATGTTCGCCGGCATCCGGAGCGGCAAGCCGATCAACGACAGCTACACCATGGGCCACAGCACGATGGTCGCGATCATGGGCCGCATGGCCACCCACGGCGGACAGGAAGTCACGTGGGACGAAGCGTTCAACTCGAAGCTCGACCTGTCGCCCAAGAGCTACGCGTGGGACGCCGACCCGCCCGTCCTCCCGGGCCCCGACGGCCACTATCCGGAGCCGATCCCGGGCGTGACCAAGGTCCTGTAGCCTGCGGGCCCGGCTCCTGTCCAGGCAGTCGTAGGGTGCGTGAAACGCACCAAATCAAGGCGTGGTTCGGAACTGGTGCGTTTCACGCACCCTACGGGACTATCCGTTTGGGAGGTCAGCTCGCTGGCTTCGGCCGGCCCGGGCAGTTCGCTTTCGTTGCTGTCGTTTTCGGAGGACCGACATGACCCGCTCCGCCCCCTTTGCCCTGCACGATCCGCCGTCGGATCGCCCACTCGTGATCGCGCTGGCCTTCGCTCTGTGCTGCCTGCTCTCGGCCACTGCGGGGACGGCGCCGGCGGCACCGGCGCACACCGACGCCCCGCCGAACTTCGTCTTCATCCTCATCGACGACCTGGGCTGGGCCGACGTCGGCTGCTTCGGCAGCGACTTCTACCAGACGCCCAACGTCGACCGGCTCGCCGCACGCGGCATGAAGTTCACCGACGGCTACGCCGCCTGCCCCGTCTGCTCGCCGACCCGGGCGAGCATCCTCTCGGGCAAGTACCCGGCGCGGCTGAAGCTGACCAACTTCATCGCCGGGCGCAGGCGGCTCGAAAACGCCCGGGTGCTCCCGGCCGACTTCAAGCTCCAGATGGAGCTCGAGGAGGTGACGATCGCCGAAGCGCTCCGCTCCGCCGGATACACGACCTGCCACGTCGGCAAGTGGCACCTCGGCTCGGAAGCCTACTGGCCGGAGCACCAGGGCTTCGACGTGAACGTCGGCGGCTGCGGGGCGGGCATGCCCAGCAGCTTCTTCTACCCCGACTGGACCAAGAACGTCCCCATCCCCGACGGCAAGCCGGGCGAGTATCTGCCCGATCGCCTGGCGGCCGAGGCCGTCGCGTTCCTCGAAAAGAGCCGCGAGAAGCCGTTCTTTCTCTATCTCGCCCACTACGCGGTCCACATCCCCATGCAGGCGAAGCAGGAGATGATCGAGAAGTATCGGGCGCGGCGCGAGGCCGACCCGAGCACGAAGCAGGGCAACCCCGTCTACGCCGCGATGGTCGAGAGCGTCGACCAGAGCGTGGGCCGGGTCCTCGACGCCTTGGATCGGCTGAAGATCGCCGACCGAACGATCGTCTTCTTCTTCTCCGACAACGGCGGCCTCTCCACGCCCGAGGGCCCGCACACCCCGGCCACGACCAACGCCCCGTTGCGGGCCGGGAAGGGCTATCTCTACGAAGGCGGCATCCGCGAGCCGATGATCGTCCACTGGCCGGGCGTGACCGAGCCGGGGAGCGTCTCCCGGGTGCCCGTCACCAGCGTCGACTTCTATCCCACCATCCTGGAGATGGCCGGCGTTTCGGGCGATTCCGGCCACGTCCCCGACGGCGTCAGCCTCGTGCCGCTGCTCCGGCGAACCGGCACGCCCCCGCGCGACGCGATCTACTGGCACTACCCGCATTTCAGCAACCAGGGCGGGATGCCGGGCGGGGCGGTCCGCAAGGGCGACTACAAGCTCATCCACTTCTACGAGGACGATCGGGTCGAGCTCTACAATCTCGCCCGGGACATCGGCGAGACGAACAACCTCGCCGGCCAGATGCCCGACAAGACCGCCGAACTGCGCAAGCTGCTTGCCGCCTGGCTCGACGAGGTCGACGCGACCATGTGCCCGCCCAACCCCGACCACGATCCCGCCCGGCCGCTCGGCCCCCCGGTGCGTTCGGCCCGAAAGACCACGACCAGATAGAGGCCGCCCTCAATCACCATCCCCGGAAGAGCGCGTAACCATGGACAGGCCGATGAGCAACCTCGCCCGTCCTCCCGGGCCCCGACGGCCACTATCCGGAGCCGATCCCGGGGGTGACCGAGGTGCTATCGAGCGGCGAGCTGGGCGTTGCGGGGACGCGGACATGGTAGGACAAGTGTTGTGAATCGCCAAAAGGAGCCTCCGGTGAACGAGAATTGGCTAGCCCACGCTGCGTCCCCGCTGCTGCTGTTGCTCACAGTCTCGGCTCTCGGTGCCGAGCCGGACCTTCAGACCAAGTCCACCGACTGGTGCCAAATCTCCGCGCCCAAGTCCGTCCAGGTCGGCGACGACGTCGAGATCCGCATCAAGCTCACCGGGCTCGACGGCGAGGTCTTCCTCTCTTGCGACCTGAAGGACCAGGCCCACCAGATGGTCAAGTGGGGCGGCCCGCCGCGTAAGCTGGCCCAGGGCGAGGAGACGGTGTACCAACTCCGCGTCCAGAACTTGCCCGGGCTGGAGTCGGTCTACGGGCTACTGTTCGCCACGCGGCACCAGGACGACGACTGGCAGAAGGCCCTGGCCACGGCGAGCACGCCCCCGGTCGAGATCGTCGGGCGCTCGCCGCTGGTCGACCTGACGCACAACAAGAGCTGGATCGACCTCGACGCCTCGGCCGGCGGCAAGCCGCTCGTCTCCGGCGACAAGTGGGAAGTGCCCGTCGACTACTACCTCGACCCGGCCGAGCACGTTGGCACGACCACGCTTTACATCTGGGGCACCGGTCCGTGGATCGACACCCCCGACGGCAAGTACGCCACCAAGCGGGGCCATATCGGCTATCCCGGCTTGGGCGGCCGAGTCACGCTCACCGAGCCGGGCCGAGGCCGCCACGTGTTCACGTTCACCGTCCCCAAGGGCCTGGAGCTGGTCAAGAAGAACAACCGGCTCTTGGTCCTGGCCGGCTTCCGCAACGCCCGGGGGGAAGACTGGCCCTGGGACGTGCGCGCGGACAACACCTTCCTGCGACGCCGCGGCTTCTTCGAGATCGACTCCGGCGTGCCGGGCAACCTGTTCACCTACGACCAGCCCGTCGAGATCGCCATCCGGCTCAAGAACGTGGAGCGGCCCGGCGAGAAGAAGACGCTCCACTACCGGGTGCACGACACGGCCGGCGCGCTGGCCGCCGAGGGGCGCCGGGAGTTCACCGTGACCGAAGAGGGGCAGCGGGTCACGGTCGACCTCGACCTCAAGCGTCGCGGCGTGTTCCTCGTCGAGCTCGAAGTGCCCGGCTGGGAGAAGCGCCACACCACCTTCGCCCGCATCCCCAACCTCCAGGCGATCACCGGCGGCCGGGCCACCCGGTTCGGGATGACCAGCCACTGGGACACCCCGCCGGAGGAAGTCTGGGCGATTGCCCAGCGCCTGGGGCTGAGCGCCTGTCGCCGGTTCACGCGCTGGTACCGGCTCCAGCCGGGCCCCGGCGTCTGGAAGCTCGTCGATCTGGAGCGGGAACTCGAAACGGCCCGCCGGTACGGCATCGACGAGTGGCTCTGCGTGGTCGATCCGCCGCCGTGTGCCTTTCCCGGCGAAGTCAAATCGACCAGCTACCGGGCGTTCGAGTTCCGCGACGAGGTCTGGCGGGACTTCGTGCGCACGGTCACCACCCGGCTCAAGGGCAAGTTCTACGGCTGGGAGTGGCTCAACGAGATCACGCCCGGCGGCTGCGAGGACCCGGTCGCCACGTACCTCCGCATGTGCAAGATCGGCACCGAGACGGCCAAGGCGATCGATCCGGACCTGAAGACGATCCTGGCCGGCGGGCTCTATCCGCGGAGCTTCCGCGTCGCCGTGCTCACGGCGGGCGTGGGCCAGCACGTCGACGTGCTCCCGGTCCACTACCAGAACGGCGACGGAGTGCGCGAAGCCCGGCAGGACCTCGACGCCGCCGGGCTGCGGCGAGTGGCCGTCTGGGAGGACGAGTCGGCCAAGGGGCTCAACGCCTGGGGCGTGCCGCCGCTCGAAGAGCTTCAGAACACCGTGCAGTGCGACTGGGTCCTCCGCCAATGGACCGACGAGCTGGCCGCCGGCTGCGAACGGATCATCTACTTCGGCGGGCGGGGCTCGGCGGCCGGCTCCTTCGGCTACCTGCTCGACGACCTCAGCCCCCGGCCCGTCGTCGCCACGCTGGCCGTCTTCACCAGCAAGATGTTCGACGCCCAACCGCTGGGCACGTTCCTCCAGGGCGAGGGCGGGCTGTTCCACCTGTTCGAGCGCGACGGCAAGCCGGTGCTGGTCGCGTCGACCTACGAGACCGGCGGCGAGAAAGTGCGGCTCCACGTCGGCACCGAATCGCTCCTCATCACCGACTACCAGGGCAACCAGAGCCCGCTCGCCACGCCCGGCGGCACCGCCGAGCTGCCGCTGGGCACACTCCCCGTCTTCATCGAGGGGGCCGATCTCGATGTGCTCAAGGCGTACGTCGCCCCCGGGATCCTCGTTGCCCGCGTCGGGTCCGGCACGTCGGCCAACGTGGCCGCGGCGCGGCGGATCACGCCCCGGGTGAGCATGCTTCGCGGCACGCCCGGCAAGCTTTCCGGCGAGATCCGCGTCGAGCTGCCCGCGCGCTGGCCCGCCGGAGAACCGATCCCGTTTGCGCTCGACGCGGGGACCGACGAAGTGTTCCCGGTGCGTCTGGCCATCCCGGCCGACGCCGAGCCGAGCGACTACCCGGCCACGGTCACGGTCCGCTTCGACTGGGAAAAGCTCCCCCGCATCCGGAAGCCGGTCGTCCTTTCGGTCCTCTCGCCCGACATGCTCGGCAACCTCATGCCCAACGGCGACTTCGAGACGCCCGACGCGAAGGGCACCGGCCCCGAAGGCTGGCGCGTGAACGGCACGACGACCAAGTGGGCGCCCGCCGAGGGCCTGGCCGACGGGCTGGGCCAGCGCGTCTTGCGGTTCGAGGGCTCGTCCGACTGGCTCTATTCGAGCCGCACGATCCCCGTACGCGGCGGGCAGACCTACCTCTACACCGCCTGGGTGCGAAACCAGAATATGGGCTGCGGCTCGAACATGACCCAGCACCTGGCCGGCGGCCGAGAGGTCCGCCTCTACACCACCCAGGTGATCAACGCCGGCGACAACAATGCCCACTGGCAGGTCTTCACCTGCCGCAAGCAGATGCCCGCCGGGGCCGAGCAGGCCAGCTTCACGCCGGTCGGGAACGGCTCGGGCTGGGCCATGTTCGACAACGTCCGCGTCACCCTCTTCGAGGGCACCGACTACGCGGCCGAGGCCCACCGGGTAGAAACGCCCCCCACGATCGACGGCTGCCTCGACGACTGGGCCAAGCGCTGCCCCATCCCGCTGATCGGCCCCAACCAGATCACCGCCCGGGCCGAGGGCTACGCGTGGTCGCCCGACAACCTCAGCGCCGTCGGCTACTTGACGTGGGACGAGGCCAACCTCTACGTCGCCGTCAACGTCCGCGACGACGTGCACCGCGCGACCGGCTCGGGGACGTCGGCCGGCCGCGAGATCCTCCAAGGCGACAGCCTGATCCTCGCCGTCGATCCGACCCGGCGCGGGCGCGACGCCGCCTCCAGGTCGCTGGCCTACTACCTCTCCTCCGCCGCGCCCGGCGGCGGCAGCGGCCGCCACACGCTCTTCCGCCCGGCCGAGCACAGCGGCGGGCGCCCGGCCGGGCACCTGTTCCGCGACTCGTCGATCTACGACCTGGCGGTGGCCCCGGGCGAAGGCACCTGCGTCTACGAGCTGCGAATCCCGCTCGTCGAGCTGGGAATCGACGGCACCGTGGGCACCAAGCTCGGCCTCTCCCTCCAGCTCAACGACAACGACGCCCAAGGCCCGGCCGCCCAAATCAACTGGGGCGATGGCCTCTACCCCCATTGGCTCCCGGACAACTTCGGCGTGGTGACGTTCGTCTCACCTTGAACGCCTTCCATCCGCCCAAGCACGCCTCGATGCCCTCCGGGCGGAGCGCCGATCGAAGCGATGTTTCTTGCGTCGCAGCTCGTAAGCCGGGGGACCCGGGCGCGGCCGCGTTCGATGGCCACGCTTTGTTGCACCCACCCCGCCCAGACGCAGGGCCGATCGAGTCGCCGATCCACGCCGAATCGAGCCGCACAGCCGCCCCGGGCCGCGAATAGCTGGAAGCACCCGGGGGCGGCCGGAAATCGCCTTGCGGCTCGGCGCTAACATGGTATGCTCGAACGTGTTAGGCGAGAAACCGCACGCCTGGAAGCCCCCGAAATAGCCCGTCCAAGTGTCCAACAATGCCGTCCATGACAAGCCCTAAGTCCATGCCTCAAAACACGTTGCGACGAAGACATTTGTTGGACGGTTTTTGTTGGTTCGCCCAAAACCTCCAACTGCTTTCGTACCCAGGGCTTGCGCAAGTGACCTCGTCCAAAAAGGGCGTTTTCCCCAGTACATGGCGTGCGCGCAGGTGGCCTGTGACCCTGTAGCACCTGCGCTGGAACCCCAGCGCATTCACCATGGAACCCCAGCGCACTCCCCCTCGGGCCCGCGCGCACGTGCGCTCACGGTATCTGAAGGGGGTCGTTCCCCTCCTAGGTGGCGAAATCGAGGCGGCGGGGAAAGTGACCGTGTCCAAGAAGGCCCGCGCCGGGTGTCACTGCCGGCTTGTCCAGTAGCCATTCCGGCTACTCCGATCCAGGGCGCCAGCACCAAACGGTTTTCCTGAATGCGGTCGTTAACCATGGAACGTTACGGCTCCGTTGTAGCCGTAGGGTGATACTATGGAAGCGGAGGCCGAGCCGAACTAGCTTGGTCCTTGAACACGTGGTAAACCGGGGGTTTGTACGAGTCTCAAACCAGCGATTTCCACAAAAGGAGCCAAGCCATGAAGTA
>Ga0307378_10000524_pt1 | contig 67794 bp, 51 predicted proteins | sample UN1MG_FD_202238 | JGI IMG/M metagenome (GOLD analysis project Ga0307378, IMG submission 202238) | Soil microbial communities from Risofladan, Vaasa, Finland - UN-1 | ecosystem: Environmental > Terrestrial > Soil > Coastal area > Acid sulfate soil | place: Finland: Risofladan, Vaasa | collected... | reverse complement strand
GCCCTCTTGCATTAGTTTCACCGCTCGCCGACGGCGGCGTTCCAGTTCTTCTGCGCTTCCTTTCGGTCTCATATATACGGTATCGGAACATTTGCTTGCGTTACCTTAGAAAAACTGGAATCAATAAGTGAGCTTTATGATACTTGGATAGTCCCATCTGGTAATATACTAAGTTGCTTTTTGAGTCTCTTGCCGGATTCGAACTCATATTGTCGTTCCTGTTTCAATATCACTTTGTTGCCATCAACTGTAACCTCGACATGCTGTTCCGGATATCTATGGTGAATTATGTTGGTCAGCAGGAAAGCTTTTTCGAGCCCGTCACCGGTTTTATAGTTTGCCACCTCATCGGGCTGTGCTAATCTTTTGCCATCATAAATCGAGATATTTTTCATTTTTCCAAGCCAGTCGTAAACCTGTTCTATAGACATAGAACCGACCATTTGGACAGAAACCGGATTGCGCTCCATCGCTGCTTTGACAAAGGGGAGCCAATTGCAGTTTTCCATATCACGATATGCATAAAAAGCAAGGTCTGCAGTAGAGTTATTTTTGCGTTTTTGCTGAAGGTAGTCGATTATTTGCTCCCTGCTGTGCTCGACAGAAATTTCAATGGGGTCTGCCGGCAGGAAATTTTTGTCCAGGGCCGGCAGTTTCGCTTCGGTTTGCAGAAAATCAGCCAATTTATCCACAAACTGCTGCGTATCGGGAATGGTAGGCTCTATAAATTTCATAAAAGCTGTTTTGCCCTGAGTGTTTCTGAGATCGGGCTTTTGCTTTTCTATGAATTCATCAAGCTTATCACAGCGAATTCTGCTGGGCAGCTGATACGGAACAAAATCTTCATCGGAAACCTCGGCAAGCAGTTTGTCAAAAGTCTTGTCGGCCACCCTGTAATTACTTCCGTGCTCATAGTGGAAAAGGACCTCTGCTTTTAAGAATTGTGCCTGTCCGTGACACTCGCGGCAGACCTGGAAAAATTTTTGATAGCTCTGATTGGAACGCAGGAAATTTGCAAAGACAGCAAACGATAACTCTGTCGATAAATACGAACCAAGCTTGCTGCTGAATTCTCGATAAAGTTTTTTGTCTATCGTTGCATCTTTATATAAACAATGTATGTAACCGCTGTTATGTGCGACGATTGTAATGTTTTCGTTTCGCAGTGCCCGCTGAGCCTTATTTGAAATAGCGGTGCCGTTGAACCACATTGTTTTGGTAACGAGTCTTCTGTTATTTGTGAGAATCCCATCCTGCAGGTCGATGAAGTTCTGCGAATGAAGCGGCGTTAGTATTATATAGATATCTTCAAGTGGTATTCCGCAGACGATAAACGCTGCCGCAGCGTATAATGCAGCAAGTGACACACATTCGCCGGCCGCCGTTTTGTAACCTTCTTTAAGTCTAAAGGCGTTCATTGCCTCGACGGTTTCAGTCTTCCAGTACGGGATCATGTCGCTGTCATATTTATCAAGTCCGAAGTGTCGTCTAATGTCCACATCGAAATAATATTTATCGCCCTGATAGCCGAACAGAGCATTGCTTGAAGCGATATCATCGGGTGAAATAAATTTTTCAAACCGCTCAATCTCTTTGGCCTTGCTCGTGAGGCCCCATGTCTCGAGATCAAGATTAAACTCGATCTCATCAATAATAAATTGCTTGAGCCGCATCAATTTCTTATAGCTGCTTTTGCCTTGGAGCTTGTCGAAGCAGTCCAGCTCTCGCCATTGCCAGATGATCGGGCTCATAATATTAGCCAGAACCAGGCTGTACATAAGTTCAGGAAACACGAAGATTTCCATGTCTGAAAGTGTTATTGCGGAAGTATATTTTTCAAGTTTCTCAGAATTCATCTGTTATTTGCTCCGGTTATTATGCACTTTCCATGGCATTAATCGTCAGGCTCTCCGGCATGGTCTGGACAAAGGCCATTATTTCATCCCTTACCTTTCGAAATGCTGCCATAATCTGCTCTTCGCTGCCGGATGCAAAATATGGGTCGCCGAATGGCCTGTGGATAGTTATGGTTTTGCCGCCGAACACGGGACAGCTTTCTGCGGCATTATTGCATAATGTTACGACATAGTCAAAATCTACTTCCAGCAAATCATCGACATGTTTGGACGTTTGTGATGAAATATTAACGCCTTTTTCCGCCATTACTTTCGTTGCTCTGGAGCTGACACCTATCGGACGGACTCCTGCAGAATATGCCTCGATGACATCGGACTTCAGGTGTCGGGCCCACCCTTCTGCCATCTGGCTTCGACACGAATTGCCCGTGCAAATAAATAAGACTTTTATTTTTTCATTCATACTACACATAAACGCTCGACTTTTTTAGAAGCTCCTCTTGTTCAAATTTACCACGATAACAAAATTCATACAATTCACAGTCCTCACATGTCATCCGGTAGTCACCATCACAATTTTCCAGGATGCCGATTCGGGATAGTGCAAAATCGTATTTTACGGGATCAGCCGGTTCAATCTCAGCGAAACTTTCCGTGATTTTTACTGCGGTTGATAAAGAAACAGTTTTTCGGTTATACAGCCTCAGAATCCTGCATAATCTGCCCATGTGCACATCAACGGGCACAATGAGCTTTGCTTTGTCGACTGATTTCCACAGTCCCACGTCAACATCATCATCCCGCACCATCCACCGTAAAAAAAGATTAAGTCTTTTACACGCACTGCCCCTTTCGGGGCTGGCCAGCAAATACTTTAATCCACTGCCGGCCTGCCTGCCATTTCGGACGGCATACATTGCATACAGCGAATTACAGAACTTTGACAACGCAGGGATGATGTTTTTATTACTGGTATTGCAGCCCTGGACGAAGAATTCTTCGAGGCTGCTGAATTTATCGAATACATCTCTAAGTAGTTCCAATAAATCCGATATGTCATCACCGGTTGTAAATCGGTGCTTGAAATCTTTCAGCTTTCGTCTCTTGTTCTTGTCGAAATTTCTGACAAAGTCAAAGGGGCTGTCTCCCATGCGTCCAAGCAGGTTTATCAAACTCCTTTCGATCTGTTGTACCCTGCCATAAGCCAGAGCAGATGCTAAGAACGCGGCGATTTCCATATCAGCCGGTTTTGAATAATGGTATACAAACTGCAAAGGATCAGGACTTATGAGCCCGCGGCGATTGTACTTGCTATACAATTTTTCCAAAGCATCCTTTATTTGGGTAATTCGATTACTCACCAAGTATTAAAGCCTTAAATTATTCAAAGTTTGTCTTTTTTATCATTGCTCCGATTACAGAAACAAGAGCAGACTTAAAGCCATAAGCATCATACCTGCGACTAATCCGTAAGCCGCCAAATGATGCTGACCATATTCTCTGGCGGTAGGCAGAAGTTCGTCGAGGGAAATAAACACCATTATGCCTGCTACGGAAGCAAAGATTATACCAAATACTACTTCATTAAAAAACGAAAAAAGAACAGCATAACCAATTAATGCACCTACCGGTTCGGCCAATCCTGAGAGAAAAGAATAAACGAATGCCTTTTTTCTGTTGCCTGTTGCATAAAATATCGGGATTGTTACAGCGACGCCTTCAGGAATATTATGTATTGCTATTGCAACAGCTATCGCTATTCCAAGCTTTGTATCTCTAACGGCGCTTAAAAAGGTTGCAAGTCCTTCCGGGAAATTGTGGATCGCAATTGCCAATGCTGTAAATAAACCCATTCGGTAAAGCTTTTTGAATTTGGCTGCCGACTCAGGATCATCCATTTCTTCTGTCCTGTGAACTTCATGGGGATTTTCAAATGAAGGTACCAGCTTGTCTATAATGCCAATAAAAACAATTCCGGCAAAAAAAGCCAAAACAGTAGTCCAATACCCTCGGATTTGGCCTAATTCGACAACGAGACAGTCTTTTGCTTTGGGAAATATCTCCACGAATGAAATATATATCATCACTCCCGCTGAGAAACCAAGGGCTACCGAAAGCAACTTTGTGTTGGTGCGTTTGGCAAAAAACGCCAAAGCACTGCCAAATCCGGTTGACAGTCCCGCAAATAAGGTCAGTCCAAACGCTATTAGTACGCTCTTAAATTCCATGATATTATCGACTTATCTCTGACTCTAACAGCTTTTTCCACCTTTTGATATGTCCATCTTCATCAGCCTGGTCTTTTTCAATAGCCTTACGAGTATCTTCGTCCCAGTCGATGCTATCAAGAAGCTTGGTATAGTGTTGGACAGCTTTTGCCTCGACCCAGATACCAATTTTGAGAATCGCTTTTCTACCCAGTAACCGCGAGCCGAATCCGAACGTAAAACCAACGAACCAGTACGCCAATCTGATTATGCTGGGTCTTAAACCGTATTCGTAAAGCTTGACCTGAAAATCCTGGTAGTGTGTCATTTCGTTACACATAGCGGCTATCAACTGACGATTGAATTCATCTTTTTCTCGAGTAATCTGGAATTTGTAGATAGTCATTGCCATAAGCTCAAGCGTATGAAATGTTAAGAGACCTTTCTTTATAGCCTGCAATCTTGCAGGTTCCATCCCCTTGCCTCTTATCTTGAAATCCTCACTGCACATCTGGGGCCGAATTATGCTAATATCATATTTTTTTTCTTTCTGAGCTTCTTGATCTGTCATTTCCGAAGTCCTTCTTATATGCAGGTTAATACCACCTTGCCCGACAGTGCAATTCAGTTCTCCTTCATTATTTCCTGGTCGTATTCAATTTCAAATCTAAGTTTGTGCCTGGCTTCTTCCTGTGCCAGTGCCAGGAAAAGTTCCCGAATGCTCTGGTCGGTAGCCGTGGACGCCAGATCGGAGTAAAGCTTGTATGCCATCTTCTCTGCCTTCATTGCCAAAACGAGTGCATCTTGATAATCCATATCCGGCCGAGGCTCAACGTCCACAACATAATCGGATATCTTCAAATCAGCTACTTCCTTAGTCTTGGCAAACGTCACGCTCTTGTTATTCTTGATTTTTTCAAGTTTCGCTTTGTGCGACAGTTCTTCCTTGGCAAAATCCTCAAAAACCTGACGCATCGCCTGACTTTGCATCTTGGTTGCCAGCTCTTTATAGAACTGGTATGCCCCAGCCTCAGAAGTGATGGCAAAATCCAATATCTCGTCAACAGAAGATTCATTCATATTCCTTACCCTTTCAAAGAATTATTGCTCCAGAAAAAACTTGTTTCCTGCCTACATTACTATTGTGAATTTAAACCTGACATTGACACAGACGAATAATCGGTTTTGGCAATTCCAAGTGGCAAAGTTACAGTTTTTGCCGTTTTGATATCGGCCACTCTGATTAGGTGATTGTTTGTATCAGCTATAAATAACTTGTTCCCATAGCAGCTCAGGGCTCCAGGCTCATCAAAAAGCGGCACGGGGCTGTCTGAGCTGCCGGCCGTCCCGTTACCAAGGAAAGTCCGTACTGTTGACATTTTTGGGTCAATGATCTTTATCTTGTTATTATAAGTATCTGCCACATAAATCAAACCATTGTGATATGTCACACCCAGGGGGTGCTGTAAACGTGCCTGTGGCCCTTTGCCGTCGTAGTCACCAAATTCAAACAATCCAAGCCCAACTATCGTTGTCACAATGCCGTTACCACTGACATCGACCCATCTTACCGAACTGCTCTCGCTGTCACAGAAGTAGAGTCTTGTGCCGTCTGAGGTAAGGCCCGAAGGCTGGGCCAAAGCGGCTTGTTGCCGAGGACCGTCGATGCGACCTTCGACACCTGTCCCCGCAAAAGGCGATATTGTATTTCTCTTCAAGTCTATTCTATATATCTGATTAGTACCCGCCATTGCCACATATAGCTTACTGCCAATGATTTCCAAATCCCAAGGTGAGCTTAAAGCGGCGCGATAAGCCAATCCCCTGATATTTGAATTTTGCCCCTGTTTCCCTGTTCCGGCCAATGTAGATACTGTCTTGTTCGAGAGATCAACTGTCCGCACACAATGGTTTCCGGTATCAGCGACAAAAAGTGTTTTGTCCGACAATGCAAGGCCCTGTGGCCGGTTGAATTTAGCCGTATCGAACGAGCCGTCAATATAACCACTTTCGCCGGAACCACATATATCGAGGATATTTCCATCAAGACTGGCAATAACTATCTTGTCATGCCCGCTATCAGAGATGAAAAGCCTTTCCGATGACTCATCAGCCAGAATCCCCCCCGGGAATGAAAGCACCGAATCCTTTGCTTTGTCAGTCTCAAGGGTAAGGTTCAGGGGCTCACGGTTTATTAGTCCCCTCATATCAAATTGCCTGATTATCGAAGCAATTGACCGGTCGAAGGCCTTGAAGACTCCTTCACCGCTGTGACGGCCGGCAATCCTGCCAATGGGATCTATGAGAATCAGAGTCGGCCAGGCATGGACACCATAGCTGTGCCATATCTGCATACCGGCATCGTTGACAACCGGATGCCTGATTCCATGACGCAGAATGGCTTGCCGTATATTTTCAGAGTCCTTCTCGCCAATAAACTTACCCGAGTGCACACCGATAACGACAAGCTCATCAGGATATTTCTTCTCAAGTCTGGCGAGATCAGGCAAGATGTGCTGACAGTTTATACAGCAATACGCCCAGAAGTCCAGCAGCACTACTTTTCCTTGCAAATTCCTGAGCCTGAGGGCCTTGTTCGTATTAAGCCATTGCAGGTTTACAGGAAACTCAGGGGCGATTCTTTGATTGTAACTCGTTGTCGTTATTGCGGTTTTCATCAAATACACGGGCGAAAGAAGATAGCCTCCATACGAGACTGCTGGATTGGCCAGTGATATGATTACCAGGAAAAGAAACGCCGAAATGCCCTTCTGTACCCTGCTAAGCAAAACGAAGCTGTTTACAACTCCACACTTACCCTTTTTCCAATTTATGTTTTCAGCAGCCTTCGCCATTTTCGTCCATCCGACTTTATTAGATTATCCGCCGCCGCAAAGCTCTCCGCGCCGGCCGGATATTCGTGCAGCTTACAATGTCCCTGCTCCCAGGCCTGTAATATCGGTGTCAACAACTGCCAGGAAAACTTAACATCGTCCTGTCTGGTGAAAAGTGTCTGGTCACCAACCATACAATCCAGGAGCAATCTCTGATACGCCTCGGGCATGTCTACCAGAAAAACATTTTTATAATTAAAATTCATATTGATTGTGCTCATACAAATCTTTGAACCGGGTCTCTTTGCCTGAAAGCTAAGCGATATTCCTTCTTCCGGCTGGATTTGCAGAACAAGGACATTTGGTGGTAGTTCATCAAGGCCGACTGATGAAAACATGGAATAAGGGACTTTCTTGAAGGTAATTGCAATTTCAGTATCTTTTGCTGCCAGTCTTTTGCCGGTTCTAAGATAAAACGGCACCCCCTGCCACCTCCAATTATCAACAAACAGTTTTGCTGCAACAAAGGTTTCTGTTTGTGACTCTGGTTTTACTTCGGATTCTTCCTGATAACCTTTGACTTCTTTACTGTTTATTGAACCGGGCCCATATTGACCTCGCACACAAAAGCCATCCAGGTTATTGAAATCGAATGCCCGGATCGAACGCAGTAGTTTAACCTTCTCATCACGAACATGGTCTGCCTCAAAGGATATTGGAGACTCCATTGCAACTAAAGCCAACATTTGCAGCATATGATTCTGGAACATGTCTCGAAGAGCACCGGCAGTGTCATAGTAGCCTGCCCTGTGTTCAACGCCGGCTGTTTCAGCTATGGTGATTTGAACATTATCTATGTAATTTCGGTTCCAGACCGGCTCAAAAATAGCGTTGGCGAACCGCAACATCAGAATATTCTGAACAGTTTCCTTGCCAAGATAATGGTCTATCCGATATATCTGAGATTCACTAAAGCAGCGACTTATACTGTCGTTTAACTCGACGGCGCTGCGAATGTCCCTGCCGAAAGGCTTTTCAACAACCAGCTTAACCTGTTCCTTTGTACGTTTTTTTTTCGGACAGGACAGGCCCGACGAGCCAAGGTGCTCTACTATTGTGGTGTATAAAAAAGGGGGAACTGACAGATAAAACACGAGGCTTTCATTAACCTTGTGTTTTTGGTCTAACTCTGCCAGCCTGATTTTGATACGTTTGTAAAAGTTCTCATCATTGTAATCGCCGTCAACGTAATAAAGCTTTTTTAAGAAAATATCCAGGTTTTTTGAAGATACAAAGTCTGAATTATCTCGAATTGACTGTTCTGCCTTCTTGCGGATATCTTCATCTGAGAATTTTCTTCTGCCACAGCCCAGAATGTAAAATCTGTCGTTAAGTAAATCCCGCGTAAAGAGCTGGAAGATGCTGACCAGCAATTTCCTGTGAGTTAGATCACCTGATGCCCCGAAAACGACCAATGAGTTGGGCCCTGCTGCGGTTTCAGGACATAGTCTATCCATCTTATCTACTGATGGTCTGATTTCCTGCATACCCACTACTCCTAATATTGACAGGCATCAAACAAAGGATATGGTTTGTCTGCAATAATAATCAATCTTCGATCGGCTCAAATTCGTCTTTACCTACGCCGCAGTCTGGACAGATCCAATCATCCGGCAAATCCTCAAAATCGGTACCAGCTTCCACGCCATTTTCAGGATCACCAACAGCCGGATCGTAAATATATCCGCACATAAGACATTTATAACTCTTCATTTTTCTGGCTCCTTTTTTTAATTTTTCTTTTGTTTTTTTCTTTTCTATATAAGTTGCTGCAGTCCGAGGCGTCCTTCCACCTTTAACATCCCTGTAGTAAGTATATACCATTGGTATTTTGCTGTCATCAATAGTTTGACAAGCTGTAATCTTACCGATGAAAAGCGTATGTGTCTTAATATCAATTGATTTGACAACTTCAGCCTCGATATAGCTTGTCACATTATCCAGGACTATAGGTACGCCGTTCTGACCTATCTTGTATTTTACCTGCTCAAATTTGTCTATATCTTTACCGCTTCTGAAACCGAATTTGCCTATAAAATCTAATGGCGTATTTTCAGCAAGGACAGAGATAGTAAAAACTTTGCTGTTTGTGATGTACTCGTGAGTTAAGCTCTGTAAATTTACGCTGACAGCCAGCATTGGTGGTTCGGGTACGATCTGAAATACAGTATTGACGATACAACCATCGAATCTGCCGCTCTTTTTTGAACTGATTATACACATTGGATAGCTTAGCGTAAATAGGGATTCCAAATCTAACATCCGTGTCTCCCGAGACCCGTTGGGCTATTGTTTCGGCTTCATCTTCTAATTGAGAACTTCGATGTGCCGCATTTCTTCTTTGGTAATCTCATCGATTTGGTCTATGCCCTTTCTGGTAGAAATGAAATCCTTCAAATACATTTAATTTGGCAGTCATCGTAAAGTTCCTGGCCCTGTTTCACTTCCTTATCTTGGCTATGTTAAGGCCTCCAGTTTTTGATTCAAGGTTGTGATATGGCCCATTTCTTCTTTGATTATGGCCTCAACCTTGTCTTTGCCAGCTCTTTGCGAAACAAAATCTTTCAGGCCAACATAAAAAGCGATAGAGTCCCTTTCTGCTCCCATAGCCATTTTCAAGATGTCTTCGGGTGTCTCCTTGTCCGCTAACTGTTCGACAGGGTCGGCCTTGAGATCAAAGACGTGGCCGTCGGCCATCACACGCAGGTACTTCTGTGCATCGCCATCGGGATCGTAAACAGGTTCCTCTACTTCTTCTCCGGCAAGTTCCGCACGCATAGCTGTAAATGTCTTCTCGTGCTCATCCTCCATTTCCGCCAGGTTAAGCAATAACTTACCTACATCCGGTAACTTTTTCGCCGCAGCACGGTAGAATTTGGCTCCGTTCCTTTCTATCTGTTCAGCCATCTCAAAAACTTCATCAGCATTAAAAGGCATAACCATTGTTCTTTTCCTTTCGGTTGGGATTCTGAAATAAACTCCTATGTTCGAAATACAAATTTGGTCTTTAAGCTCCTTTGGCGGTGGCTTTGGCCCTGTCTTCCTGGGACATTGAAGCTAATTTCTCAACTTTCTTGACGTCCAAACCCAGCCCTTTTGCCACGCGTTGACCATAGTCCTGATCGGCCTTGTAGAACAATGCCGCCTGTCGCAATTGGAGTCGTTTTTGAGCGACGCTGAGGTGACCGACAATATTGCCGACGAGATGCTCTCGATCTTCATCGGTCATAACATCACGATACAGGTTGCCGGCTTGTACAAAATCGTCGTTGGTGTGTGTGTAAGCTTGTCGAGCTGCCTGGCCGGAAATGTCAAAGGGAGGCTCTAAGGAATCCGGTTCTGGTGCGGGACCTCCGGCGCTGTTGGGCCAGTAATTCGGACCGGAGCCGCCGTTGTCGTCAACACGCATAAATCCATCTCGTTGGTAGCTTTTCTCCGGTGCGGCTTTGGGTGAGTTTACCGGTATAAGGTGATAGTTGGGCCCCAAACGGTGGATGTGCGCATCGTGGTACGAGAAGATTCGAGCCTGCAGCATCTTGTCCGGCGATGCAGCGATTCCCGGCACCATGTTGCCGGGGCCAAAGGCGGCTTGCTCTACCTCGGCAAAGTAATTCTTCGGGACGCGGTTCAGGACAAGGCGGCCGACCTCGATCGGCGGAAAATCACTGTGGGGCCAGACCTTCGTGATATCGAAAATGTCGAATCGATAATCATTTGCCTGTTCGGGCGTCATAATCTGCATCTGCAGTGTCCAGCTCGGATATTCGCCCCGCTCGATAGCATCATATAAATCTTTTGTGGCATGGTTGGGATTCTCACCTGCTAAACGAGTCGCCTCTTCTCTTGTGAGGTTCTTTATGCCCTGGTCGGTCTTGAAATGATATTGCACCCAGAAATGCTCGCCCTTTTTATTGTACCATTTGAAGGTATGACTGCTGTAGCCGTTCATGTTGCGGTAAGTGGCAGGTGTGCCCCGGTCGGAGAAAAGAATTGTGACCTGGTGGATTGATTCAGGAGTCAGCGAAAGAAAATCCCAGAACATATCGGGATCCGGGCAGTTGGTGGCCGGGTGCCGTTTCTGGGTATGGATGAAATCAGGGAACTTCAGCGGGTCACGGATGAAGAATACGGGAGTATTGTTCCCGACTAAATCGTAGTTTCCATCCTTGGTGTAGAACTTAATCGCGAATCCACGGGGGTCACGGGCGGCGTCGGCCGAGCCTTTTTCGCCGCCGACGGTGGAAAACCGGACAAAAACCTCGGTTTTCTTACCCACTTTGGAAAGAAATCTGGCTTTGGTATATTTAGTGACATCTGATGTGACTTCAAAATAGCCGCCTGCTCCGGCACCCTTGGCGTGCACCACTCGCTCGGGGATGCGTTCACGGTCGAAATGAGCCAGCTTTTCCAGAAGATGAGCATCTTGCATGAGGACCGGCCCGCGACTGCCGGCAGTCATGCTGTTCTGATCGTCGCCAACCGGAATTCCGAATGCAGTCGTTAGTTTTTTTGAATCACTCATTTTCTAAACTCCTTTCTTGACAAGCAAAAATCTAAACCGTGGTTTCCGGTTTACTGCTGTTCACTTGCACCGTTCAGCCGCATCCGAAGGTCCTAATTGCCGCCCTGACGAATAGGCATTCTCCAAGTATTTTTTACAGTAATGTTGTGGCTGCTTCGCTATAGAACGCTACCGGACATCTTTCGATCTCTTCGGTCATTTTGAAGATATCGTCCGCGGTGAAAGTAATGACCATTTTCAGGCTCCTTCTGTTGCAGGAGGTGTGAAGACTCTCTGTCCCAGCTCGCGGTCGAGCATAAACATTCCACCCGGCGCCTTCTCCATCATTTTGAGCTGTTGGACTACCTGGTCGGCGGATGCCTCCTCTTCGACCTGCTCGTTGACAAACCACTGCAGGAAGGTGTTGGTCGCGTGGTCTTTTTCTTCAATCGCCAAATTCACCAGATTGTTAATCAGGCTCGTGACTTTCTGCTCGTGTTTGTAAACGTCCTTGAACACCGCCAGCGGCGAATCCCATTTTATCTGGGGCCCGTCGATCGCCTTCAGGGTGATTCGGCCGCCCCGCCCATTAATGAACTCATAAATCTTCATGGCGTGCATCACTTCTTCCTGAGTCTGAACTCTCATCCAGGTGGCAAAGCCATTCAAATTCAGAGACTTGAAATAGGCTTCCATCGACAGGTACAGGTATGCGGAAAACAGCTCGGCATTCACCTGCTCATTCAAAGCTTTTTCCATTTTTTTGCTGATCATTGCTTATCCCTTCCATAATCCGTGGACATTGCAGTGCTCTCTTGCGGTGACAGAGTTACCTTTGATATGGAATGTCGCTTCCGGAGCGGCCCCAGGCTCCAGAAACTGTCTGTAAGCTTTGCCGTCGGCTAATAGCTCGATCCACTCGATTAAATGCTCTTCGGTCATCGGGTGCGGCACGGAACCGACCTTGACCTTGTAGCCGCCGTCGATCTTCTCGATTACCGGGACGTGTTTTTCCGTGGTGGCGTCGGCGGTTTTCTCGTCGAGCAGTTCCATCGGCTTGCCGCAACAGACCAGTTCTCCGGCTCCTCCATGAAGCACCTCAACAATATTACCGCACATATTGCATTTATAGATTTGTAGTTTCTTAGCCATAATCAATCCCTTTCATAATTTGAGAATTCTAATTCACGATTCCGGCTTCTTTGTGTTTGGCCAGAATTTCGTCGGCGAGCCTGTCCATGGCGACATAATCGGCTTCCTTCGGCTCGCCTTTTGCCAGCGCCGGCTCAAGAATCTCAGCCTTCAAATTCGGCATCATCGTAGCTAACTGCTCAACCATTTTGCCGCCCCAGCCATAGGAGCCTATGATCGAAGCAAACCTGGCCTTTGGCCTAAGAGCGTTTGCCAGAAACGCGGCATAAGCCGCACATGGATGAGGTCCGACCAGAACCGTGGGTGAGCCTATAACGATAGTCGCCGCATCTACAAGGGCCATCGCCAGTTTGCCGATATCGACTGTCGCGAGCTCGAACTGTCTTACCTTAATGCCCCTTTCGATCAGGGCCTCGACAAAATGCGATACCATTTTGCCTGTGCTGCCGTGCATCGAAACATAAGCGACGACAACTTCGTTCTTAACAGTGTCGGATGCCCAGTCTTTGTAAGCATCAATAATAAACTCAGGCCTGTCGTATACGGGCCCATGACTTGGAGCGATCATCTCGATTTCCAGTTTATCGAGCTTTGCGAGGTTGGCGTTGATTTGCCTTCTGAACGGCATCATAATCTCGGCATAGTATCTTTTTGCCGATTCATAGACAGCCGCCTCATTGTCGACAAACAAACTGCTCGCGGCAAGATGCGCTCCGAAGAAATCACATGAGAAAAGTATTTTCTCTTCCGGAAGGTATGTGCTCATCGTTTCCGGCCAGTGAACCCACGGGGTATAGATAAATTTCAGCGTCTTGTCACCCAAAGATATCTCCTGCTCGTCCTCGACGGTGACAAATTTTTCATCCTCGATGCCGAGCAAATCCATCAGCATTTCTTTACACTTCGGATTCGTCACCACCTTGGCATCCGGATAGAGCAGCAGCACATCAGGCAGAGACCCTGAATGGTCCTGCTCGGCATGATTTGCCACAATGTAGTCAAGCTTGTCTGCACCGGCGCCGACAATATTTCCGAGCAAGATATCAGTCTTCATCGGATCGACAGTGTCAATCAATACAGTCTTTTCACTTCCGCGTACGAGGTACGAGTTATAGCTCGTACCGTCCGGCAGCGGAATCAGCCGGTCGAACAATCTTGCATCCCAGTCGATCGCCCCGACCGCAAAAATATCTGTCTTTAGCTGTCTCATTTTTTCGCTTCCCGGACCGCACTAAGCACCGCTTCATAGTCAGGCTCATGTGAAAGCTCGTCAACGATCTCTATGTAACGAATCACGCCCTTTTTGTCCACAACAAATACAGTCCGGGCCAGAAGTCGCAGATCTTTTATCAGGACGCCGTACGCATTACCGAATTGCGCCTCGCGGTGATCTGAAAGGGTTTGGACGTTCTTGACGCCCGCCGCCCCGCACCACCGCTTCTGGGCGAACGGCAGGTCCATGCTAATCACCAGCACGGCTACATCGTCGCCCAGAGAGGTTGCTTGCTCGTTGAACTTCCGCACTTCCATATCGCAAACGGGAGTATCCAGTGACGGGACCGAGCAGATGACACGCACTTTCCCCTGGAGGGCCGAGAGCTTTGCCGGCGAGTTATCATTTGCCAGCACCTCGAAATCCGGTGCAGGCTTACCGACGCCAGGTCGTTTGCCCACCAACGTCAGTGGATTTCCCTTGAATTTAATTGTATTTTTCGTCTCTGTCATATTCCACCTCGATTCTCTATCCGGACCTGACCTTTACCCGCTTTCGCCGAAATATACTTTGTGAAACTCGTTCAGCGAAGATTTGAGCAACTCGACATTGGCCAGATCCGTCGTTTGTTTGGCGTTCATCGAGTAGACAAGCATCCGATGCAGCAGGGTCAGCTTCTTTACGTATTCATTTTGCGCCTTGGTGTCACCGTCGGCCGGCAGCTTTACCCGCTGAGCCATAAAATAGTAGCTGACGATATGGCTGATCTCGTCGGCGTGCTCCTCTTTGTTCTGGACCCACCGGACAATCTGATTCATATTTGGCTTGTCCTGCCCGGACAACTCCGTGATCAGCTTCATCGATTTTTCAATCGTTGTGATATGCTCGGCAATGGTATCGAATCGCATCTGGTCGTTATAGATGCCGCAGGGTATCTGGCAATGCGAATACGCAATCGAGGCAAGAATCGCCACGACCGCTATGATACCGACTGCTGCAATTCGTTTTCTGACTGACTCTCTCATTTTCCAGCTCCTTAATATTTGTTTAGTAGTTGGCGGCTTCCAATTCGTAGTAACTTTGGGGATGAGCGCAGGCCGGACAGGCATCGGGAGCTTCCGGTCCTTCGTGTACGTAGCCGCAGTTCCTGCATACCCAGCGCACCGGTTTTTCCCGCTTGAATACGACGCCATCCGTGATATTTTTCGCCAGCGCAAGGTACCTTTGCTCATGGTACTTTTCAGCTACCGCAATGTTACTGAATACCTTAGCGATTTCATCAAATCCCTCTTCTTCGGCAACTTTTGCGAACTCCGGATACATCTCGGTTGTTTCGTAATGTTCGCCGGCGGCGGCTGCCTTCAGATTCTCGACCGTGCTGCCAATGACGCCGGCGGGAAATGCGGCTGTGATTTCCACCTCGCCGCCCTTGAGAAATTTGAATTCCCGCTTGGCGTGCTCTTTCTCCTGATTGGCCGTCTCTTCAAAAATTGCCGCTATTTGTACGTAGCCTTCTTTTATCGCCTGGCTGGCAAAATACGTGTACCTGTTCCTCGCCTGTGATTCACCTGCAAAAGCACCTAATAAATTCTTTTCCGTCTGACTTCCTTTTAATTCCATTTTTACCTCACTTTCTTAATATTACTTCTACACTCGTAATAGAGCCTATCATATTTACAATACTTAACTTATAAACATACCAGACACAAAATTGGCGGTCTATATTTATCAGGATGGATAAAGAACTCGCCATGTCCGGCCATCATTCATTCGACCGTCAAATCAGACTGTAAACGTCAACCTTTTTAATGGCTCCCAAATTCTCGCCCCTATGAAAAGCCCGGTTGCTCCAATTAGTTTTTCCAGTTCACATAAATCAGAACAATCGGGCTATCAACAGTCAAGCACTAAATTTTAGTTAAGCAGTCGGGTACTCAGTCTTATTCAAGTGGGAGCACCACGAATCTGGTATATCTTTGTTCTTTTACCAATAGAAGGACCTTCCTCGTCTCGACAGATTCACGTAAGACTTTATTAAACTCTTCGACGGAATTTACTTGTTTCTGATTCACACTAAGGATAATCGTGCCCGGCCTGATACCTGCCATGTATGCACGGCTGTCCGAATCGACACCGGATACAACGACCCCTTCATCCGACCGGAGGCCATAATATTGACGCATGTCTTCTGTCAAATCCTGAACGGTCAATCCGAGTTTTTTGGGCAATTCTGAAACTGCATTATTGGCAACGTTGTCCGATAGCTCCCCTACGCTGACGGTAACTGTTTTTTCCTTGCCGTCGCGATAGACAAGCAATTGGACTTTGGTTCCGGGAGCCACCATGGCGACGGTATTTCGCAACTGCCCTGTGTCCTGGACATCATGGCCGTCAATTTTCAGTATGATATCGCCGGCCTTTAAACCCGCCTTCTCCGCCGGTGAATCCTTCAGAACTTCGCTCACCAGCACGCCTTTAGTGGAATCTACTCCAAAGTAGTCTGCGAGGTCTTTTGTCAGCTCGCCGATCATGACGCCCAATTGTCCACGGGTTACTTTTCCGTCTTTGACCAGTTGGTCCTTGATGTTCTTGGCCATGTTAATGGGGATTGCGAAGCCGATACCGACACTTCCGCCGCTGCTGCTGAAAATCGCGGTGTTGATTCCGATGGCTTGGCCTTCGAGATTGATCAAAGGTCCGCCGGAATTGCCCGGATTGATGGCGGCGTCCGTCTGGATAAAATCTTCGTAGTCATTGATTCCAACCGTGCTTCGGCCTTTCGCGCTGACAATTCCAAACGTCAGTGTTTCCGCGAGGCCGAAGGGATTACCGATGGCTATGACCCACTCACCCACTTCAAGGGCATCAGAATTACCCAAAGGCAGTGTAGGCAGGTTTTCGCCGTCGATCTTGATTACCGCAACGTCGGACTTCTCATCGCTTCCAATTTTCCTGGCAGTGAATTCGCGTCCGTCATTGAGTTTAACCGTAATCACATCAGCGTCACCGACCACGTGGTTATTCGTGACAATGTAGCCATCATCGCTAATGATAAAGCCGGAACCCTGACCCATTTGGCGATGTTCGCGCGGCATACGAGGCTCTCGGTCACGGAAGAAACCGAACGGATCGTTATTTTCAAATGGTGAGCCCGGTCCGACCATTGACCCGGTTTCTACGCTCTTCTCGACCTTGATAAACACTACCGCTGGGACAGCCTTTTTTGCGACAGATGAAAAAGCCTTCGACGTCTGTTGCAGGGATGCCAGCTCATCTACATGAGCAGACGCAATCGGTGCCATGGTGAAGAAAAAGGCCAGGACGATTAACAGGTATGTTCCACTTCGTTTTACTTTAGCATTCATTATAATGCTCCTTTCAACTTATCAACTTACTTTACTTCTTTACAACTTTCTGCAACGCGTTGTTCATCAATTACTGAGTGCAAAAAGCGTGCCAATCGAAATTGAAAGGTTCCTAACTCTTTTAACAGAAAAGAATAACATACTCCGAGCGAAATGGTTTCTTTCGTATGAAACTGCCATTTTGACAACAAATATCTTTGCCGATTCTGTCAAAGCTGCAAAATCCTGCACCCTGCACGAATTCGAAAATAAGCTGATATGAAAGGAACTGTGCCTCGTTAATCGAAGGGACAAAGAATCCCTGTTCAACAATAGAAAATTAACTTGTCAGAGAGCCGAGACAAAGTTATCTGCGATACTTCGCCCGCATCAATTTTTGCGTTATAAATTCGATCAAAACGATTGTTTTGTCATTGGAATTCTGCTTTCGCACGGCTATTTCCGCCCGCACAAATCACATATACCCTCGACATATACGGTCTTTTTCAGAATTTTGAACTTCTTTGCGATGCTTCCGGGCACTCTTATGACATCGAAGGGCTTATAGTGGAAATCAACGATTCTTTTGCACTTTACGCACTTAAAATGCTGATGTTTCTCCATGCCGCCGTCAAAACGCTTGGCATCACCCGAACCTTCAACAACAAAAGCCGCACCGATATCATTCAGCGTTAAAAGCGTCCTGTTTACTGTATCTAACGATATGCTCGGAAACAATTTCCTGACCTTCTCATACAACACCTCTGCGGAAGGATGCGCGTCCGTATTGATGAGCTCTCGATATATTGCTATCCTCTGCGGGGTAACTTTAAGGCCCATTTCTCTACACAGACCGGTGAACCAGCAAGTTTTTTTGTCCATCTCGGCACTGCTCATTTTTGTATTTCCATCATTCATAGTTGCTACTATATAGGAGTAATTCCTATATATCAAGCATATTCGATAATTTTTTCAAAATATTTATATACTCTTCGCGTATCCGAGATAAAGGTTTCTTCCCGCCGGTTTTTTACACTGAAAAAGTATCGAATTCAAGACTTTAATCCCAATGGATCGTATTTTGACAGAACGGGTGGCAAATATAACGCAAATCTCTCACCATAAAGTTGTATAATAGCGGCGATTCCTGTAAACTTGGGCAATCTTGACATTTGTATCGCAATAAAGAATAAATAGCCAATTTATGTTCATGGGAGAATAAAATATGTACCCGCAAAACCAAATCAATCGGCGTAATTTCCTTAAAGCGGCGGCGATGGCGACGATTGGTACCGGCTATGCTTTTTCCAGCAAATCTGCCGATGCTCAGGACAAAGGCCGGCGACCAAAACAAGCCGATGGAGTTGCCGTGCTCAACCCGCAGAACCGCGTCCCGGTCAGCCTGATTATCGACGACTCGACCTGTCTGGTAAACATGGCGCATTTCGGCATCCCTCACTTTGCGACGGCCTGGCCGGACAGGTACAAACAGGACTGGCGCAGCCTGCCTCGCGAGATACCCGATTCGTTCGTGCGCAAGTTCGGCCAGTGGTGTCACGAGCACGGCGTCAAGGGCAAGTACAGCATAGTCCCCTATCCGGCCTGTGTTGGCTGGCTGGACCGCTGCCTTCCCGGCTGGTCGCAGAAAGAGCTGGACGACAGCCTCGAACTTGTCCGCGAGCTCATGATGCCCGACTGGGACATCCATCCGGAGATGATCAGCCATACCTGGGTCATCAACACCAGGACCGGCCGGCCATACCCGGAACGGACCGGATATTACATCGAGAACGCCGGCTGGAGCCAGGACAAATCCGCCGATGAACTCGCCGACTACATGACCTACGCCCTGCGAATCCTCAAGAACGTCGGTCTCAACTGCGAAGGCATAACAACGCCCGGCGGTTTCGGCAGCCAGAACCGCGAGAACCTCGCAAAGGCCACGCTCGAATCCTGCCGGGACGTATTCAACGCCGAGATTCCGCATTACTTCCGCGATCTCTTCACCGATGAGCGAAGTGTCGCCCCGCTTGTTCAGTACGCATCCGGACTTGATGGTGACGATCCGAAATGCGTGGTCTCGATCATCGGCTGCACGGGCGACTGGTTCGGCGGCTGGGACGGACTAAATCCCGGCTCGGCCGACAAGCACATCACAGAAGACTTGAGTGCCGGCCGGCTGCCGCAGGTCATCGAAAAAGGCGAACCGGCAATACTCGTCTGCCACTGGCCCGGCGTCTACTTTAACGGCACGGAATTGGGTTTTGATATTTTCAAAGAAGTCGTCCGGCGAATTCACGCCCGGTACGACAACCTACTCTGGATGAAGCAGAGCGAAATCGCCCGCTACTGGGCCGCAAAGGAGCTGACACAGATTGACGAACAAGGCGGCCGCATAACCTTCAAAGCCCCGTTCGCCACAACGCGCTTCACCGTGCGGCTCAGCGGCAATTCGCAGGCGCCGCCAAGATTAACTCTTGCCGGAAAGCCCGTTGAACTTAGCCGGGTAATGGCTCAGCCACAACTGCGAAGCGGCACATGGTACGCCAACGACCAGGATGTCACTGTCTGCTTCGACCTGCCCAAAGGCAAATCAACTCTGGATGTGTAACGAGCAAAGACCGCCAATGGTGTCTTATCGCTGCTACTGACTGACATTCACAATCCACTTGGGCTTCTCGATCGGACCAGAATCCTGGATGGTACAAATGGCTTTTATCTCAGATTCGTTGAGGGCGTAGTTATAGATACGTACGTCGTCAATCAGGCCGTTCCAATATCGTCTTCCTCCGGGCCCTGTGGCGTAGGAGTGAGAACCTATCAAGACTGGGTAGTCGTCCAAGGCCATCTTGCCGGATGCAAACTCGAAATTGTCAAGATTCCCGTCGATGTACAGGCAGATTTTCTGCCCATCGTAGACCCCCGCAACGTGGTGCCATTGACTGTCGGAGACATCCACACTCCCAACAACAGTACCCAACTCATTCGTTTCTGTGACAATGCCGTGGCAGGAGAACTCCATGAAAGGGGTAGTCCACCATCTCTGCAGCCTCCAGGATGAATCACTTTTGGCCACAACAGCCTGACAGAAAGTGGTGAACTGGGAGACCTTTATCCAACATGCAACGGTGATCTCGTCAGTAATATCAAACGCGGGATCATTCCCACAGTCTATATAGTCACCTTCACCGTCAAATGAGAGAGCGCCACCTATCCGACCAGAACACCATGCCGAGTCCCCAACGAGTCTGCCGTCACGGCCATTACCTGTGGAGTCGATTGCCGTCTGGCTATCGGTCTCATCCAACTTCCACCAAGCCACCATCGGTTCAGTCTTAGGCATGCGATACGGCAGGCGCGACTGATAGGCGTTCAGCCGGGTCTTCATCCTTTCGTGGTATGTTTCGCGTTCCTCTCTTGGGAACAGATCGATCGCCTTGTTCTGCCAACTGACAGCAGAGTCGAAATCACCAGCCTCAGCATACGCCGCGGCGAGTGTCTCAACGTACAGTGGATTTTTCCAGTCAGTTAGTTCACAGGCTTTGCTGGCGCGCTTGACGGCCTCAACTCCATCACGGAATTGGGCAACCGGGGTTGCAGCCTGCAAACGAGCCAGGTCGTGGAAGGCCACGGCAAGCTCCGGGTCGATGTGCACGGCTGCCTCGTAATCGAGCAGCACCTTCTCGACAGGCCCACCACGCTTGTTGCTTCTGGTGGCACGCAAATAGTAGGCCCTCGCCAACGTTCGTGTGAGGCTCTGCAGTGAGTCGGTGGTTGGCATATCTTCAGGGCCCGGCCGCGACTTCAGTTCGTCCAGCAACTGAGTGACCTCGTCCAACTTGCCAGCCTCCAGCCGTTCCCAAGCTGTACGAAGAGGGGTGCTCCTAATACTTAGAAGTCTTTCAGCCTTCCACAAGCACTTCTGGTCTTCTGCCCGCACGGCTTGGTTGTCCTCGCACAGGTGCCGCTGTCGCTCCAGAGCGACCCGTGCTTCATGGGCTTGGCCAAGCTCGTGCAAGGCCATCGCATGATAGCCAATCGCAACGGCCCGTGATGGTTTGTTTAGCCAGGACCGACGCAGTCGATCCGTTCGACTCAATGTCAAGACCGCCTTATCGTAGTAGCCGTTGTTGTATTCGTCCATGCCCCGCAATTCCAGCTCCTTCACCAGCCTTGCCAGACATTCCGTGGAGTCCAGGGTGACCAGATGACTCTCTCCCAGGGCGCGGCGGCCAATATCGAGGGCCTTGATGATGTGTGGCTCGGCCTTGTCGAGTTGCCCGGACCGAATGTATACGGACCCCATGTTGTTCATTGTCGCGAGAGTCAATGGATCATTTTCACCAAGCTGGTCAAGCCGGATCTCAATTGCTTTCTCGCCGTACGGCTCGGCCTTGCCGGGGGGGAGAGTCCATCTGAAAAACCCGTACGCCTTTGCGCGCAGCAAAGCTGGCCCTTTGAATCCCTTTTCAAAGTCCTCGGCAGCTGCCGTGAGAACAACTCCAACGGGGACATTCCTGGCCAAGCCGGCCCAATCGGCATGCAGGACGAATTCGTCCCACTCGAAGAACGGCATGATCGTTTTCAGAGTCTCTGAATACTGTTGGGCTTCATCCCGCGCCGTCTCCGCTTCAGCACGTCGTTCCTCGGCCAGTTGCCGTTGCTCGTCTGCAGTACTTTCCGCTTGTTCGGCGCGGGTGCGTGCAACTGCTTCATGTTTCCAGGCCTGCTCAGCCCGGAGGTACATCACCGTACTGACGACGAAGCCCACCACTACCACAGCCGCTACAGTTGAAGCTGCCGCTACCAAAGCTCGGCGCCGTCGCACGAACTTCCTCACTCGGTACAGTGTGCTCGGCGGCCCAGCCAACACCGGCTCGTGGTTCAGATGACGCTTGATATCCGCCATAAATTCACTTATTGAGTCATAGCGACGATTGCGGTCCTTCTCAAGGGTCTTCATCACAATCCAGTCCAGATCGGGACGTATTAGTTTTGGCAGTAATTCAGGGCTGGTCCGGCGATGTTTGGCAATGTCTATCAGAGCATCTCCCAGTGTGCTTATCTTGGTGGAAGGTCTGGTTGGCTCTTCTTCACGAATGATCCGCTGCATCTCTCCATATCCCTGGCTGAGAAGGTATTCCGGGTCAAATGGCGTAGTTCCTGTGAGCAATTCATACAGAAGAACACCCAATGAGAAGACATCCGTGCGTATGTCTACATCCAGCCCACTCATCTCCGCCTGCTCAGGACTCATGTACGCCGGCGTGCCGATCATTTGGGCATAGCGTGTGAAGACTGTCTTTTCAGTTAGCTGTTGATTGACGGCCTTGGCAATGCCGAAATCGATCACCTTTGGTACCGGCTCGCCATCATGCAGCGTTACCATGATATTCGAGGGCTTGATATCACGGTGGATAATGCCCTTCTGATGAGCATGCTGTACAGCCTGGCATACTGAGATAAACAAATTTAGACGTTCCCGGGTGCTGAGATCGGTCTTGTCACAGAATTCGGTAATAGAAACTCCCCTGACAAGCTCCATGACGAAGTAGGGTCGACCGGACTCAGTCGTTCCGGCATCGAACACGTGGGCAATATTTGGATGGTCCATCATGGCCAGGGCTTGCCGCTCTGCTTCAAATCGTGCGATTACCTGTTTGGTATCCATGCCTAACTTGATGATCTTCAAGGCGACTCGACGACGGATGGGCTGTTTCTGCTCTGCCATATAGACCGAGGCCATTCCACCTTCGCCAATTTTCTCCAATAGCTTGTACCGGCCGATTATCGTGCTTGGTCCCTCAGTCAGAGGACCATCTCCCAGGGTAACACTGGGATCGAGGACAGGGAATTCGAGAAAATTGCCGGCTTCGTTGTGGGCCTTGATCAATGCCTCGACCTTTGACCGCAGGTCGGTGTTATTCCCACATACCTGGTCCAGATAGGCGGCCCGCTCTTCTGGGATTTCCTTCTCGATTGCCTCTGAGAAAATCGTTTTGATGTCTTTTGGTTCTGCATTCATTTTACAGCTCCTTTAAAATCCCTCCTTCTATCTATGCAATGCGAGATCTAAGGTGAAAATGCGACAGAGAAAATCATAGAATTTGAAAACATTCTTTTTTGCATGGCTTCATTCGGTCAATGAGCAGACTACCACGTTTAAAATTGGCTTTGAATTGGCTTTGTTTTTTCGCCGCCCCCATCCGCAAAAATCTCCATATACAATTGTAGATACTGACTTAACGTCACTTTATCTTTTCCGGAATTGGCTTTGTTTTTTCAAATTAGCCCGAATTATACTTTCTAATTTGCCTCTTTTTGACATACAGGAGCTGCCATTTGGCGTTTTGTACGTATCTTGTTCATTGATAGGGATTTGAGCTTCGCCGGCCATGAGGAGCACGCCTTTGGGTTTGGTTATTTGCCATAGGCTTATGTATTGTGATTTTAGCCTATTATCTCGATATATTTTACGAAACGGCAAGTTAGACGTCAAGTAAATTATTCACATAATTTCATAATTTTCGAACAAATTAACCTCACCAGATTAGTGTGCAGATTCGCTGAAAAAATCATGGCCTTTAGACTGAAATTGCCCTTTTATGGTCAAAAAGTGATTTTTTAGCCTGAAGACGAATTGTTTGCTTTTGTTATTTCCTTGTAAAGCCATGCTCGGGCGTACGCCCAATACCGGTCGGCGGTCCGTCGAGATACTCCTAAAACGGCCGCTGCCTGCTCAAGAGTCAGACCCGCGAAGTAGCGCATTTTGACCAGATCGGCAACTGCGAGATCCTCTTGAGCAAGTTTTGTGAGCGCTTCATCCAGGGCGATGAGGTCGGTTGAGGGGTCTTTAATGGCGATGTCTGCGTCGTCCAGATCAACCCTCTGGCGATCGCCACCATGCTTAAGTCGCTGTTTACGTCGGGCGTTCTCGATGAGAATGCGGCGCATCGCCTCAGCCGCTGCTGCAAAGAAATGGGTGCGGCCGCTCCAATTCTGGTTCTCCGAGCCGACCAGGCGGATATAGGCTTCATGGACCAGAGCAGTGGCCTGAAGTGTCTGGCCGGGCAACTCATGCGACATCTTCTGAGCGGCCAAACGACGAAGCTCCTCATACACCAATGGAAGCAGTTCATCCGCCGCCTTAGCATCGCCCTGCTCGATTGCGGTCAGTATGCGGGTAACATCACTCATCAGCATCCCACTTTCATACTATACAATACCCGGAAATCCTTAATCAGTCAAATCAAAGACTCTCCAGCGGGTGCTACTGAAGCGATATGATGTAAACGATTCCGAAGGGGCGTAATCGTAAAGGTCAGAGACGGCCAGGAGATATGCTGTTCTTTGACTGCATGAGATATCTTTTTTTTTCCAAAAAAACTACATTTTTATGAATTCAGTTACCGAAAAGTTTGAAATACGAGTTTTTTTTGAAATTGCTCCAAAATTAGTATAAACGTCTTTAAGACAAGGCTTTACGAAATATTTTTAATTCAAGACTGAAAAGCTAAATAACCAAACGCTTTCATGTCTTTGTATATGGGAATTGTAAGTTTTTACTGATAAAAACCATTTTGTTGTAACAATACGGCATTCCCAAGCGTCTAAAAAAATAGTTCAGGGTCGTGCTATCTATATACGACAATGCTATGTATCTTTTTTTATTTGACGCTGGTTTGATGTAAGTTGTTTTATTATATAGACTTATCGCTTAAATAGAAAGAATAGAATAAAAGATATAATTGAGAGGTATTAAATTGCGACAAAGGAAAATGTTAGGCGAGTTGCTTTGTGAAAGATCGTACCTTGATGAATCCGGCCTCGAAAATGCGCTTGCAGAGCAAAAGGTTGAACATCGGCGTTTGGGTGAGATTCTGATTGAGTTTGGCTATATCACGCAAACTCAGCTAAAAGAAGCACTTGCCCTTCAGGTAGGGATACAAAGGGCAGATTTAAACGACGTTTCGATAGGCAGTGAAATTGTTGCCCTTGTGCCGGCCGAATTGGTCAGCAAATACAGTATTCTGCCGTTAAGTTTTGAGCGAAGAACAAATGGAAATAACATAGATAATGCTCAGAACAATAAATTATTGGCAGTGGCCATGACAGATCCGTTCCAGCCGCAGGTTATCGAGGAATTACGATTGGTGACGGGCTATTCGGTACGACGTTATTATGCTGATCCCATAGAGATGGAAAATGCGATACTGAAATTCTACGGCAGCAATGTGGCGAGGATGCTCGATGACCTTGTTCCGGTTGATCAACGGACAGAAGTTGATGAACTGGGAAATGGAGATTACTCACCTGCAAAGCTGCATGAGTTAGCCAGAGAGCCGTCGTTGGTTAATCTTGTGAATCTTTTAATATTTGAGGCGATTGAGGCCCGTGCAAGCGATATCCATATCGAGCCTTTTGAGCATGAGGTAAAGATAAAGTATAGAATTGACGGCATGCTTGTGGAGAGAACACCTTCCTCAAAACGGCTTCAGGCGGCCATTATTTCGCGAGTAAAGATTATGGCAGATTTGAACATTGCCGAACGATTCGTGCCGCAGGATGGACATATTGAATTTGCCGGAAAAAATGGCAGGGTTGATCTTCGTGTCTCGACCGTTCCGACGGTGTTTGGCGAATCTGTTGAATTAAGAATTTTGGACAGGACGGCATCGTTGTTGGAACTTCATGATTTGGGTATGAACGATGAGTGCCTGGAAGGCTTCGATCAATGTTTGCATAAAACACATGGTATTGTGCTTGTGACCGGGCCGACAGGTTGTGGCAAGACAACAACGCTTTATGCTGCGTTAAAAAGGATATATTCGCCGGCAGTGAAAATGATAACTATAGAAGACCCTGTTGAATATCAGCTTGAAGGTATTAATCAGATGCCGGTCAATCCGAAAAGGGGGCTTACGTTTGCTACCGGTCTTAGGCATATACTTCGCCATGACCCGGACATCGTTATGGTGGGAGAGATCCGGGACACGGAGACCGCCAATATAGCGATTCGTGCTGCATTGACAGGACATCTTGTATTCTCGACACTTCACACAAACGATGCACCGGGGGCGGTTACGCGATTGATTGATATGGGGGTTGAGCCGTTCCTGTTAGCCAGTTCCTTAGAAGCGGTGCTGGCTCAAAGGCTTGTGCGCAGGATATGTTCGAAGTGCAAAGAACCTTACAAGCCGGACGAGCATCTAATAAAAAGTCTGAATGGCTCAATAAAGATTCAGGCTGGTGCTAAGTTCTATCATGGCACTGGTTGTAATGAGTGCAGTCAGACCGGAATGAGCGGGCGGACAGGCATGTATGAACTGCTTAGAATAACCGGCAAGCTTCGTGAATTAATAGCACTAAGACCGACGACTGAACAAATCATAAAAGCAGCTCCGGCAGACCATATAAATATGATACACGATGGCATCGGCAAGGTTTTAGAAGGTGTTACGACTCCAGAAGAGGTCTTCAGAGTTGCCAAGGGTATCAGTGAAGAAGAGTAAGGTTTGGGACTTCAATAGTATCTCTGATAAGGTACAAACATAGAAAGGTGAGATACCAAAGATGGGTCGGTTTTCTTACAAGGCGGTTGACCAAAGAGGCGAGCATATAACAGGAGAGATAGAGGCTTCTGACCGACGGAGCGCCGTGTTGGCTCTGGTTGATAAAGGCCATTTCGTAACAGATTTAGCAGAAGATGCCAAAGCACGGAGTTTGAAAGGTAAACAGAGTACATCGCTGGATTTGTCCGGATTATTCAAGTTCGGTTCACGAAGGGTCAGCAGCAAAGATATTTTGGCTATTACAACACAGTTTGGTACGGCTCTGCGGGCTGGGCTTCCTCTGCTGAACGGGCTTAAGCTTATTCGCGAACAACAGCAGAAGCAGGCGACAAAAGAAATGTTAGACGAACTTATTAGCGAGGTCAGTTCCGGACAGTCGCTTTCGGAAGCAATGGCCAAGCACGAGAAGATTTTCAATCCTCTGTATCTTTCGATGATAAGAGTCGGTGAGACAGGTGGAATTCTTGAACAGACGACGGCCCAGTTGGCGCAAATATTGACCAGGGATGAGAAGATAAAAACAAATATGAAAAATGCTTCGGCGTATCCTCTCTTTGTTTTGTGTATCGGACTTGTGTCTGTGGTTATCATAATAACGTGGATACTGCCGAATATAATAGGAACGATAAGCGAGAGCGGTGCGTTACTGCCCTGGCCGACAAGGATGCTATTGGCAATGAGCGAATTTACGAAAGCCTTACTTACAAAGGTTTATGGCTGGTTTATTCTTGCCCTGATTGGGGCAGGTCTGTATTACCTGTTAAGATGGATCAGGTCTGGGGGCAGAATTAAATGGGATGCTTTTAAGCTGAGAATACCTATATTAGGTTCGGTCTTGCGTACAATCGCGGTTGGCAGGTTTGCCAGGACGCTTGGCGCACTGACCGAAGGAGGTGTTATCATTTTAGAGGCCCTTAGTGTTGTCCGTGACACGCTTGGTAATGAATTGTTGGGTAGGGAAATCGATGCCGTGGCCGAAAAAGTCAAGCGTGGTGAGTCCCTGGCTGAGCCTTTGAGTGAGTCAGGATACTTTCCGCCTCTGCTTGTGCAAATTGTCTCGATAGGCGAGCAGACAGGTAAGCTTGACGAATTGTTACTAAATGCCGCTGATACTTTCGATGCTGAGGCGGATTCGGCCATAAGCAGATTTATGGCGATTTTCCCGGCTCTTTTGATATTGCTTTTAGCTCTGGTGATAGGTTTTATTATAGCAGCAACTTTGCTGCCGTTAGTAGCAATGACGTTTGGTGGAGGGGTGTTTTAACGGCGATTAGTGGCTCGCCATTTGTGGCTCGAATCGCGATTGCCGGAATCTGGTTTGTAAAGCGGCTTTTAGAAAGGTGGTAAAATGGAGCGAAAGAAGTGGAAAAAGAAGGCATTTACACTGATAGAATTACTTGTAGTGATTATGATTATATCGCTGCTTGCAGGATGGCTTGCACCAAAAATGCTTAGTCGCGTCGGCAAGGCCAAAAGAGACCTGGCAAAACCTAAGATGGCAATTATCGAAAGTGCGATCGAAAGATTCGGACTTGATTGTGGGCAGTATCCGGATGACTCCGAGGGACTTGAGGCTTTGTTAACTGCACCGGCAGGGCTTGAGGAAAAATGGAATGGACCATATCTAAAGCAGAGTCAATTGCTCGACCCGTGGGACAATCCCTACATATTTATTGCAGAGGGTGAAATCAATCCGGGCAGCTACGACTTAATAAGTCTCGGAGCAGATGGTACAGAGGGCGGGGAAGGCGATAACGAAGATATATTTAACGATTAGAGTCTTTTTAATTCATAGTTTTATTTTATGAATTCGATCGGTTTTTCAAAGTATGGAACTGCAAAGGCAAAATTTGAAGGTAAAGTTCAAAACGAAGCGGTATGGCTTTACCCTTCTGGAAGTGCTTGTGGTAGTAGTTATCATATCGCTTCTCGCAGGCCTTGGCGGTGGTATTTACAAGGGCACATATAAGAGGATACTGGTCGAAAAGGCCGCCCGCAATTTTCTACTTACTGCTAAATATGCCAGGATAATGGCGATTGAGCAGCAAAGACAATACGAAATACAATTAGACATGACCAATAACGGTTTTTTACTGACCACCATGCAATTAAATGAAGAATCCGGGCAGGCGGAACAGGTAATTGTTCACAATTCTTATTGTAAGCCGGTGGAATTTGAGAGTGGCGTCAGTTTCGAGGATATTCAAATCACTCCGATTGATTTAGAGGTATCAGCCGAGACTGAAGAAGAGCAAACAATCATTTTTTCTCCAAATGGTACGGCACAATCTTCAGTAATTCAGATTGGTGACGGTAAAACTCATTATACGATAAGTATTAATGCTGCGACCGGCATGACAAAGATATATTCCGGAACGGCTGAGAATGTGAAAGTCTATACTTTTGATCTGGACATGGAATGATGATGTGGATGGAAAGAAAAAAAAGAGCTTTTACTCTGGTTGAGACAATGGTTGCAAGTGCCATTCTTTGCGGAGCTGTTTTGACGGTGGGAGCGATCAGCACCGGGGCCCTTACTGGCACGAGGCTTAACAGGCGATATGAAATAGCGGCGTCATTGGCTGATAAACAGTTTAGTTTGATTGACTATGTCGGCATCGATGAATTCATTGAATCGGGGCAGTTGGAAGGAGACTATGAAGATATTGAGCCGGGGTATCACTGGGAGGTTGTTCCTGAATATCAGGATATCGATAGCCTTTATAGGGTCACTATTACTGTCAGTTGGGTCGAGCACAATCGTCCTTATAGAATTTCGTTCGATACCATGCTCAATGGGATTAGCGAATATGCTCAAAGTAGTGTTGATGTTGGGCAAGAGTGATTAAGATGTATTCGAGAAAGACTGGTTTTACATTGGTAGAAATAATGGTGGCCTCAACTATAGGGGCGTTTATTGCTTTAGTAGCAGTGGGTACTTTGAGGGCTATTATAACCAGTAATGAAATGGTGGATAAAAATATCAAAGCTGCATCTGAGGTCGAATTTGCTTCGAATATGATCGAAAGGGACCTTGTGAATTTTTATCGTAATGAGAAGATCGAAAATACTAAGTTGATCGGGACAGTTGAAGAGTTAGGACAAAACATTACAAGCTATCTGGTTTTTTACACAATCGGCAGGATAAAAGCCAGAGCCAATGAGCCCGAAGGTGATATATATGAAGTGGAATATTACCTGGCACAAGATGTACTAAGCTCAGTTGGACAAACCTCAGATGAACAAACCTCGGGAGAAGAAAATCCGGAAGAAGCAGGCTCAATGCTAATGAGGCGATTGTGGCCGAATCCTAATGATGAGCTTGAGCCGGGGGGAATTCTTACTGTAATTGCCGAGGATATTGATGTTTTCGAAGTCAGATACTTTGACGGGGAAGAATGGTCGGATGAGTGGCCTGAGGAGATGGAAGTTCTGCCCCAGTTGATTGAGGTGAGTATAGTTGCGAAGCTAACAGGAAAGGGAGAGCCGACAATGGCGTCTTTTATTGTAAATCTCACAAGTTCTGCAGCCAGTGCGGTTGATGCTCTTGCCGGTGGTATGGAAGGGGAAAGCAGCCAACAAAGCAACACCAGTACTGAAACGATCGAATAGGGCTGAAAGATGAAGATCCGGTCAGCGAAAAATATTACTGAACAAATGTATAGAAGAAGTAACAAAAAAGGGCTTGTTCTTATTACGGTGCTGTGGGTAGTAGTGGTGCTTATGGTGATTGTTGCTATCCTCGGGCGCAAAAGCCGACTTGATACCAAAGTTTGCCTTGCCAGGATGGAAGGTCTCAGGTGCAAATGGGCCTGTCGGGCAGGAATAGAGAAAGCTATTGCCGTGCTGAATGAGGACAAAGTAGAGGAAGATCCGGAAAATGGCGGCCTAAGCGACAGCCTGATAGATCTGTGGAGCAACAATGACGAAGATTTCAATGACATCTGGCTGGAGAATTGCAGGATTAACGTCATGGTCATTGATGAAGCGAGCAAATTGAATATCAATGTTGTTACTAAAGAACAGCTTTTAGGGCTTCCGTATATGGTTGAGGAAATTGCAGATGCAATAATTGACTGGCGGGACAATAATGATACGGCAAGCGGAGCAGGTGTTGAGAGCGGCTATTATGAGAGTCTGCCGTTTGGATATATGGCTCGGAACGGCCCTTTCAGGACAATACGTGAGTTGCTGTTAGTCAAGGATGTGACGGAAGAGCTGCTATATGGAGAGGACACGAACTTCAACGGCCGGTTGGATTACAATGAACAGGACGGTGATGAAACCCCGCCAGCTGATGATGAAGACACTGAGTTGGATAAAGGATGGATAGCCTACCTGACGTGCTACACGCCCGCTGAAAGTCAAAGCAATCAAAATCAAAGCAACCAGAATCAAAGTAGTCAGAATCAAAGCAACCAGAACCAAAGCAGTCAGAATCAAAGCAACCAGAACCAAAGCAGTCAGAATCAAAGCAACCAGAACCAAAGCAGTCAGAATCAAAGCAACCAGAAACAAAGTAGTCAGAATCAAAGCAACCAGAAACAAAGTAGTCAGAATCAAAGCAACCAGAACCAAAGCAATCAAAATCAAACTAATCAAAATAGCAGTGGGCAAACGTATGCAAAAGTAAACATCAACACGGTGTCAGAGGAAGTTTTAACGGCTCTGCTGGGGGGCGATGATACTGCCGAGCAGACTGCCGAGGACATAATCGCTTACAGAGAGAGCTTGATGGCGGGGATGCAAAGTGCTTCGGAGTTAGTGGATGCGGGAGTAGTGGATAACAATACATTGAATAAAATTGTGGACTATTTAACAACGCGGTCTGATGTTTTTACCATTCGCTGTTTTGCGACGGCTGATCGAAACGGAATTAACGGCGCAACGCTACAGACAGAAGCGGTTGTGGACCGTAGTTCGAGTCCTTATAAGATACTTTACTGGTATCAGGGAGCAAGTAACTGATGAACAATAACACAACTGATATTGAGATCGCGCGGTCCGTGATTGCGATGGCAAAATCCGACAACAAGCTCATGACCGTGGAACTTCGAAAACAAAAAGATGCTTTTGAAGTTCTCTGGACAAGGAGCAGCGAAGACGCGGGTCTGAGTTGGCAGCTCTTTGCAGCCGAATGTGGCTTATCTGTTGATCCAACAGCCCAGGAAGATACTGACAGCAACAGAATGGTTGTGGTTGGTTTTAACTCGGAAGGAATGGCTTTTTACCGTATTAGTGTACCTGCGGTTGGAGAAGAAGAACTTGGAGCAATAGTTAAATTGCAGGCTGAGACCCGTTTGCCATTGAAAGCTGAACAAATGGAGCTGGTCTGGCGGGCAGATCAAATAAAGAACGGAAAAATAGGTGTTACGATAGCAGCAGCGAGAAGGAAGCGATTGCAGGAGTTCGTAGAAGATGTGAGGAGTTTTGAGCCGGCAAAAATACTATTAGACTGCGAGGGGATAGTTAAAGTCTGGAGTGCGTTGTTTTCCGAAAACGGAGAAAATGCCGTAGTTGTCAATACCGGAGTACAGAATACACAGGTTTGCCTGGCCGAGAATGGTCGACTCAGCAATGCTGTAGTTCTGGATATGGGGATAGAGGACCTTGGTGCTGATGGAGTGGAGGAACAAACAGAAGCCACGGAAAGATTTGCCCAGGATATGACAAGTGTGCTGGAACTGTTCGGCTGTGATATGTCGGGGCAGTTGCCGGTTTGTGTGCTCTCTAACGGCAGTGCTGCTTATGTAAGTATAGTTTCTTCTCTTAGGTTGGCAGGATTGAATGCACGAGTAGCTTTGCCGGATGTTAAAAAATTAAAGTCAAAGAGCAAAACAAGTGTTGAAGGTATCTACGAATATCGAGTACCGATAGGTCTTGGGCTGATGGCACTTGAAGCCGGCGCAGATGAGCTTAACATTTTTGAGCGTTTGTATAGCCCGTCCAGGCAAAAAGTGAAGAAACATTGGCTTTATTCTCCAAAGATAACCGGTGCGATTGCGGCTGCAATGCTGGTGCTGTTTGTTGTTGTATCTTATGCGGTTGATGTGGCCAGTCCGGGTGCAATCGAGAAGCGTTTGATGGCTTCTGGTTCGCAATCCGACATCGATCTGCTCATGCAGCGGCAAAAACTCATAAAAACAGTTGCCTCACAAAGACCGGATTTGCTTGACCTCCTGAACGAGGTGAATGAAAGTGGTGACAGAGGCATAAAACTGGAGAGTTTTTATTTTAAGAAGGGTCAGTTAGTAACCATAACCGGCCAGGCGTCTAACAATGACCAGCTATACAAATTTCAGGAAAGTCTACAGGAGAGAACGGATATTAAAGATGTTAAGATGACCGCGAGCCAAAACACCAGTAGCACCAGAAGCAGTAGCGCCAGAGGCCCCAGTAGCGACAGAGGCCCCATTAGCGCCGAAGGCCCTAGCGCCGAAGGCCCCAGTAGCGCCGGAGGTCCCAGTAGTGCCAGAGGTGCAGGAGGTAGAGGGCTTAAATTTAGCATAACTTTTCATTACAGGAATTTTACGAAATAGGCAGATAGAGTAAGAGCCTGAGGATTAGAGACAATATGATAGAAAAATTAAGCCAAAAAGATATACGGGCGTTGAAGTTTGGTGCTTTGGGTGTAGCCGTTGTACTTGTGTTGGTGTTTGCATCTGAGTTCCTTGACCGCTGGGCAGAGGCGAGATCATCGCTTGCCTTATTGGAGGATAAATTGGAGCTTATCAATCCAGACAAGGTCAAACAGGCGGGTTTGATGTCAATTGTGCCTGTGTTTGAGATGCCCCAGAAGGAAGAAACACAAAAGTTTCTGTTTAGGGACAAACTTACCGAACAATTAAAAAAGGCAAGGATAAACAACAAGCCTTTACTGGAGCTTGCGAGTAAAAAATCTCCACAGGCCGGCTACAAATTACTGCGCTTTAAATGCAGTGCAACATGCAGGTTCGACCAGGTGCTCGATCTGCTTGCAAATCTAAAAGAGAATCCCTATTTAGTGGGGTTAGAAGAGTTGAGAATAACGTGCGACAAAAAGAAACCTCAGGAAGTAGAGATGGATCTGACGGTGTCAACATTTGTTAAATAAGGGAGGCAAAATATGAAACTTGATTATCTTAAAGAAAAAAAAGAGTTGATCCCGGTTGTTCTGCTTGCCTTTTCAGCGCTGTTGGCGGTGTTAGCTCTGATTAAAGTGACAGGTTTCTTTGTGACATCAGCCAGGGCAGAAAACATAGTTAAAAAAGCAATTGAGCAAAATAAAACTGATGACCAGGATACGGAAGAGTATTTTGCCAAATCCGAAAAAATTGCTGAGGGTCTGAAGAAGAGTAACTTGTTTGTACCACCTCCGCCGAAGCAGCACCCCGTGAAGGAGGTGTTTGGTATTTTCGGTGATCAGGTATTAATAAAGGACAAGTGGTACGACGTTGGTGACAGAATAGGAGATGCGAAAATTTTGGCTATCGGTACTATTTCAGTCAAGATAGAGTGGGATGGAAAGGAAAAAACTTTTCTTCCAATTGATGCCTCAAGTCCTCAAGCCCCATCGAAGTCTGGAAGAACGGTACCCAATGGTGGCAGGCCTGGGGGTGCACCCGCTGATATGGTTGTAGTTCAGTCAGGGACAGGGCCGATGGCCGGCCGTGGAGACAGAAGGCCGGGTGATTTTGGGGGCAGGCCCGGATCTGGAGGGGGATTCGATGGGATGAGAGATAGATTCCAGAATATGTCTGAGGCAGAAAGGAAAAGACTCGGAGCCGAAATGCAGCAAAGAAGAGAGACATATATGAATATGTCTGAGGCGGAAAGGGAAAGATTCAGAACCGAAATGCGCGATAGATTCAGTGGCGGACGTGGTCCAGGTGACGGACGTGGCCCAGGTGGTGGACGTGGCTCAAGCGGTGGACGTGACTCAAGCGGTGGACGTGGCTCAAGCGGTGGGCGCCGATAGGAAAAATGATTAAAGTGAGGTAAATAAAATGAAACAGTCAGGAACAACTATAATATTTGTAATAGTTTGTATTGGGGTGCTTATCGCTGCTTATGTAGTTGGTATTTGCATCAGAGGAATCCGCTTTGGAGGAGTCGAGAATGAATCCAAAGCGGTCGCTGTGTCTGAGAAAGCCGTTACTGAATCCAAAGCCCAGGGCGTTAAGGCAATGCCTGCACCCGAAACTTCTGGACCACCGCGTGGTTTTTTCCCTGGACAGAAACCTGGATCAGAACAGGATAGAGCAGCGATGAAGGAGCGATTTGAGAATATGACTGAGGAAGAAAAGCAGCAAGCCAGAGCTGCTACGCGCGAGAAATTTAGTGGCAGGCGGCGAGAAGGCGGGCCTCAAGTCGGCGGACCTCAACTCTCTGATGAAGATAGGACCAAAATGATGGAGGAAATTGAGGGACTTAGAGAGAGATGGGAAGAAATGTCTGAAGAGGAAAGGGAAGAGGCCAGAGCTCAAATGCTTGAAAAATACGGCTTCGTTCCGAGAGTTGGGCAAGATGTCAACCGTGGCCCGGTTGGCGGAGAAGGTGGCAGACGGCGACCAGGCAGTAGGCCGGGTGGTAGATAGTGAGAGAATATTTAGTTTTATATTGAGGTGATTAAAATGGAACGGTCAAAATCAATAATATCTATGGTAGTTGGTCTTGCGGCGATTCTTATTATCTGGAGGGTTGGTTTTTACCCGCCGGCGCCGAAGCAGACAGAAAAGCCGGCTGAAACGGAAATAGCAGTTGAGCCTGAAAAGCCTGATATACTCCAAAAACCAGGTGACTTGAACGAGCCTATGGTGACTTTTGACGTTAATGATTCCGAGAGGATAACGGATGTTAACGAGCCCGAGAAATTAGTTGCCGATACTGAGTCGAGCGAGACTTTTGAGCCAAATGAGCCGATGGAATCTGTAAACCTCAAAAGTGTGGAGATGAAAAGTATTATTCAAAAACTTGCGGATTGGACCGGCAAGGTGATTATTCCCACTGATGAGTCAATGCAACAGAGAGTTACTATATATGCACCGGCGAAGTTACCGAGAAGTGAGGCTCTTTCGATGATTTATGCCGCCCTGCTTATGAAGGGCTATGCTGCCGAGCATGCCGAAAAGGCAATTTATCTAAAACCTGTAGGTGATATTAAACTCGGCGAGGTTCCCACGATAGCTTCTGATTATCCTCTGGCGATGGTCGAAAATAAAGATCAGATAGTCCAGAAGTTCTTTAAGTTGGATAACTACAGTCCTTCCCAGATGGGCCAAATTATTCTGCCATTGATGGGCGAATACGGCTATGTGAGTGCCGATGAGGGCACCAGCAGTCTATTGGTGATCGATACGGTTAAGAATCTGATGCGCATTGGACTGATTATCGAGCAGTATGACGTGGTCGAAGCTGAGGAAATCGTCACCGAGATCTTCGAAATACGTCACGGTAATCCTTCAGAGATAGTTGAGTTGTTGGAGAAACTGCTGAGCAGCGGCGACGGCAGCAGGAGTATAAGGGGACCCGTCCGGGGGCCCTTCCCTCCGCCAAGACCTTCTCCTGTAAGCAGCAGTTCATCGAAAACTAAAAGTAAAACTACGTCTGGGGTGGCAACTGCGGTCACAGTTGGGACAAGCCGCACACCGGCCGTGCTTATCCCCGAGATGACGTACAACTGGATTATCGCAAAAGCAACGCCTGAAGATATCGAGCAGATCCGAATGTGGATTGAGAAGCTGGACAAGTCGGTTCCTACAATGCTGGTTGATTACCCGCTTACAAGCATTGAAAATAAAAATCAGATAGTTCAGAAGTTCTTTAAGTTACAAAACTACAGCCCTGCACAGATGGTTCAGGTCATCAGCCCCTTGCTTGGTGACACCGGCTATGCAAGTGCTGATGAGAGTACCCGTACCTTGTTGGTAATTGATACGGTTGAAAATCTGATACGTCTCGAGGGGATTATCGCCCAGTTTGATATACCTGAAGCTGAGCAGGCCGTGACGGATATCTTTGAAATTCGCTATGGTGACCCTTCGGAGATCGTTCAAATGTTGAAGATATTGTTGGGTGAGAGCGAGGGCTATAGCAGAAGTCGCAGCAGCAGCAGCAGCAGGTATGGAAGGGACGACCGCAATCGTTATAGTGGCTCAAGCTCAAGCTCAAGCTCAAGTTCGAGATATGGTTTTTCCGGTAATCGTATGCCCACCAGAAGCAGCTCCGGCGGCTCGACATCGGTTTCAGTTGGGACGACAGCTGGACCGATCATTCTTATCCCCGAGCCAAGGCGCAAAGGGATAATTGCGAGGGCCTCGGCCGAAGAGATGAAGCAGATCGAAATGTGGATCGAGAAGCTTGACGTGGAAGAACCAGTTGAGTCGGAATTTGAGATAGTTCAACTGAGGTATGCTGATCCCAGCGAGGTGGAGGAAAGTGTTGAGGGCGGATTCAGGGAACTGCCGGGGACGGAATTTTTGCCGAGCGTTATTATTGAGCCGCTGTACACGACAAAACAGGTTATGGTATTCGGCAGGAAGGACCTGCGCGAAATAGTCAAAAAAATGATTGCGGAAATAGATGTTCCTCCGGGACTGTTCGATAAAGTGCATTTCAAACTAAAATATGCCGATCCTGATGAAGTCAAGCAAAAGTTAGAGGAAATTTATGAAGAACAAATAGGCGGCAGCAGCAGCAGCAGCAGATATGGTTCATCCTATTACTCTTCTTCTTCAAGGGGGCGAAGGGGTTCATCAACAACATCTTCTGAGATGGTCAGGGTAATATCGTATATTGCGCTCAGACAGATTACAGTGATAGCTTCTCCGGAGAATATAGTAGATATCAAAAAGCTGATAGAGGAATGGGACATCCCGCTGGATGTCGAAGCGCTCAAGCCCAGAATAATTGAGCTGCGTAATACCGACCCGGTGCAGATGGCTGGCTTACTGACGACACTCTTTAGTGAGAGCAGCGGCAGTAGTGGCAGAGGAGGACGTTCGATATATGATTATATATTCGGCAATGCGGGCACCGAAAAACAGAAGATCATCGGCCCGCTTTATGGACAAATGACTTTTGAAGAAGTGCCGGACACCAAGAAGATCATCATGATAAGCAATATTGCCGAGGCGTATGAGGTGGTTGAGAACATGATAAGGGAGCTTGACAGTGCGGAAATGGCTGAAGTGCCGGTAGTTATTGAGCTCAAGTACGCAGACCCGGAAGACCTCAGTGAACGTCTAAATGCATTGTTCGTAGAATCAGGACAGCAGGCCAGGATTCGACTCACTGCCGAAGGATTGAGCGCAGCCTCCGAAATGGCTGATACGAGCACTAGTGCCAGCTCGAGCGACACCTCCTCGACGGGGCAGAACACTTATACGCCGCCCTGGTCCGGCTCGGGCGCTCGCAGCGGGGTCAACAATGAAATGCCTATAAGTAATGTTATCGGGCGGGTTCGCTTCGTACCGGAGCCACATACCAAGTCGATCATGGTCCTTTCTCCACCGGAGTTCCTGGACGAGATAAACACAATGATCTCGGACCTGGACGTCCCGGGCAAGCAGGTGGTTATAGAGGCGATCATTGTGGAGATTGAGCATAGCAAAGTAACTTCTCTCGGTGTCGAGTTGTCAACGAATCCTGGTGCGTTCGGTTCAATAGGTGAAAATGCACTTGTGGCGCTGGGCAATCTTACGCATATTGGGACTCATGGCTCAGCTTCCGGCACAATATCGTCAGGTACGGGAGTATGGGGAGTCACAGGCGCGTCAGGGACAGTACTCGGTGCCGGATCGGATGTTTACGCCTTGATTGATTTCCTCATCAAGACAACCAACGCCAAGATTCTTAATCAGCAGACACTCTGGACGAAGGACAATGAAGAAGCAAATTTCTTCAAGGGCAGCGAAGTGGCATTCCTCAGCAGTGAGTCAATCACGAACCAGACCGCTACTCAGGGTATTGATTTCGAGAAGGTAGGTATGGAACTGCGGGCCCGACCAAGCATTACTCCCGAAGACAATGTCGATATGATTATCAATGTCCAGATTTCCGCGCTTACCTCAGAGCTCGTGAACAACCAGCCCGTCAGGAGCAAAATGAATACCACGACTAATATGATTGTACCGGACGACCAGACGCTTATGCTCGGTGGTATTCTGTTTCAGAAAGACAATAATGTCGAACACAAGCTTCCCCTATTGGGCGATGTGCCTTTGATCGGGGCCCTGTTCCGGCATTACGAGGTCATTCACACAAACAGCGAAGTGCTTGTCTTTATGACACCGCACGTGGTAGAAGAACCTACTGACGATCTTCCCGAGGCAATAGGTCCACTGGAAAAACTGGGAAAGGTTCGGGAAGAATTAGACGCCACTATGAAAGGCCTTAAGTAAATTAGTCAGGGGGATTTTCGTGGATACGGAAATCCCCCTGTAGCGAATTTTCGAGGCTCTCTCAGTCCTGGTGTCTTGTTAGATATCATCGAAGGCCTCACAAGAATCAAAGGGGGCCATGCTACACCTGCAAGTGGGTAGTGGCAGTGTGCAAATCTATTACCACAAGATCGCGCAGTCCTGTCCCGAATTGGGCTGTAGAAATCTTTTGACAGAACAGCGTCTCGTACGGGATAATTCCGGAGTATGAACTTGCTATAGATTTTCTGCTGGATAGTGAAGGAGATTGAGAGATGTGGATCGTAATTGCTTTTTGTGCAGTTGTTGTTTTTGTTATAGTCTTTTTTTACAACAGTCTTATAGCCAGGAAAAATCAGGTAGCAAACGTATTCGGTACTATCGACGCCTTGCTCAAGAAAAGGTATGATTTGCTGCCAAAACTTATTTCGACTGTTAAGGCGTACATGGCGCACGAAAAGAGTTTGCTTACGGAAATCACCGAGATGAGGTCGAAAGCAGTTTCGGGCCGGCTCTCTGATGATGAGCAGGTCGAGCTTGACAATAAAGTAAGCAAAGTTCTTGGCGGGATCATGGTCGCAGTAGAAAATTATCCTGATTTGAAGGCCAATCAGAATTTCCTGCAGCTACAAAGGACAATGAACGAGATTGAGGAACAGATATCTGCAGCCCGGCGCGCTTATAACGCCGCGGTAACTGCATATAACAACGCTGTCGAGATGTTTCCGACTAATTTTGTTGCTTCTATGATGGGATATAAGCTAAAGAAAGTTTTTGAAATCAGCCGGGAACAAAGAGAAGATGTGGACGCTGAAAAGTTGTTCAAAAGCTAAACATCAAAAGGCAGACACAGGTTTCTGCGAGTTTGATACGACAGGATTAATAATTGAAAACGTTGGAAGATTTAAAAAATTTCTATGACACCACTTTGTTGGCCGACCTCAAGGTTCTCGAAAAGGAACGAAGGAAAGTCGTTTTTAAACTCACCTGCATTATTGTAACTATTCTGTGTGTTTTGGGGGTTTGTTTATTGCTCTGGATGGGAAATTTAAATGCAATCCCGGCAGTTTTGATTATCCCTGCCGTACTTTGTATAGTTATTGGCGTAACCTTATGTAGTTTCCTGACGAGAGGCTATGTAATAAAATTTAAATCGCTCGTAATTCAAAGAATAGTTCACTTTATTGACGAGAATCTTAAATATGAAGCTCATGACTGTATCGAAAGATCAACATTTATGTTATCTAAGATATTCACCACAAAGCCCAATCGATATAAAGGCGATGACCTGGTCTGGGGCAAAATAGGCGCGACGGATATTAAGTTCTCTGAAATTCACGCTGAACACGTAAGCGGCTCAGGCAAGAATCGGCGGCGGTATACAGTATTTAAGGGGCTGTTTTTTATTGGTGATTTTAATAAGGATTTTACTGCGCAGATCGTTGTTCTTCCGGATACCGCGGAGAAACTTTTCGGTCATTTCGGTCAAAAATTACAGTCTCTGAATATACTCCGCGGCCAGCTTGTAAAGCTCGAAGACCCTGAGTTTGAAAAGAATTTTGCCGTTTATGGAAACGACCAGATTCAGGCCAGATATATTCTCTCAACGAGCTTGATGGAGAGAATTGTAGAGTTCAAGAAAAAGACAGGCAGAACGATATATATGTCCTTTGTTGGCTCGATGGTTTTTATGGCCGTCTCCTATACAAGAAAACTCTTCGAGCCCCGGATATTTCAAACGCTGCTTGATTTTAATCCTGTCCGGGAATACTTTGAAGACCTCCGGCTTGCTATCGGAATTGTTGATGACCTGAATTTGAATACGCGTATCTGGAGTAAGCAATAATATGGATGCCTATAGCTTAAGACCTGATGAGTTGCCTGATTTAAACATTGAGAAACTGGGCTCTCCAGTGATAGACTCCCCTTTGATAGAAGGCCGGCGTCACTTTATCGACGACGACGAGAAGATTCTCCTGTACTCCCATTCCGAGAATCTAAAAGTGTACGAGGACAGCGGAAAAGAGATTCCAATGTTTGAAAGAGCCGGTCCACGCCGAAAGATTTTTTTTGAACCGGCAAAACTAAAATGCGGCATAGTTACCTGCGGGGGTTTATGTCCCGGTCTTAATGATGTTATTCGAACCATCACCCTAAGTCTCATTTGGCAGTATGGAGTAAAAGATATTTTTGGCTTTCGGTACGGGTACGTTGGCCTGTCCTCGAAAGCTCCGAAGCCGCCTCTTCTGTTAACACCGGAATTGGTAAACGATATACACCTTAAAGGCGGAGATATTTTGTCATCTTCCCGAGGACCACAAGACGTTAACGATATGGTTGACAATCTGCAAAAGTTGGGAATCGGGATATTATTTACACTCGGTGGTGACGGAACATTGCGGGGAGCACGTGACCTGACCGAAGCGATAAAGAAAAGGGGATTAAATATTTCGGTCATTGGAATTCCGAAAACAATTGACAACGATATCTCCGGTATCGAGCAGTCTTTCGGATTCTCAACCGCTGTTGAGGCGGCACGTCTGGCGGTTTGTGGCGCTCATGAAGAAGCCAGGGGTGCCTGGAACGGCGTGGGATTGGTTAAACTAATGGGAAGGGATTCAGGTTTTATCGCCACTTATGCCACCCTGGCCAACAGCGATGTGAACTTTTGCTTTATCCCGGAGATGCCACTTGTCCTGGAAGGGGACAACGGATTCTTACGCTCTCTGGAAAAACGACTGGATAAAAAACATCACGCACTTGTTGTGGTAGCCGAGGGTGCCGGCCGGTATTTGACAGAGAGAAACGACAATCAAAGAAGAGATGCTTCAGGCAACATTCTCCATGAGGATATTGGTCTTTTATTAAAACAAAAAATCACCGAGTATTTTAAGGAAAAGAAAAAACCGTTGTCCCTGAAATACATAGATCCCAGTTATATGATTCGCAGCTTGCCGGCCGATTCCAATGATTCGGCGTTTTGTGTAATGCTTGGCCAAAACGCAGTGCATGCCGGCGTCTCAGGCCGAACAAATATGGTAGTAGGATACTGGAACCAATATTTTGTTCATGTCCCTATTTCTCTTACGACCTTGAAGAGGAAAAAAGTGGATCCTGAAGGCCATTTATGGCAGACTGTTCTGGAAATAACCGGCCAGGGATGATGAAGCAGCAAATTTACAAGACCAGTAACGAGTTCGAAACTAATTTCTTCCCGGATGTTTTGAGCAGAGCAAAACTCTACTTTTGCCCCCTACCGTTACCTTGCCCGCCTGGAATACTAACACCGGCATCTTTACGCCATGCTTTGAGAAGCCCCTGAAGCTCAGCAGTTTTTTTGGGATTTTTATCCACGAGATTGTTTTTCTCGCTTATGTCGTCTTCGAGGTTGTAGAGTTCCTTTTCGCCTGTGTCGAAGAACTCGATAAGCTTCCATTGTCTCTTTCGGATGGCTCCGGCAGAACGCCCCCCCAGGAAATGCGGCTTGGCCAACGGATAATGCCAGCACAATGTATCACGTTTTAGTTTAGCCTGGGGATTTTTCAGCAATGGAAGGATCGATACACCATCGATATGTTGCTGAGAGTCCGGTTTGATACCTGCCAGTTCGCAAAGTGTTGGGTAAAAATCAATGTTACATGTCGGGGTTTGACAAACGGTGTTTTCAGGAACTATCCTCGGAAAACGTACGATCAATGAGACCCGTATCCCCCCTTCGTAAAGAGTCGATTTGCCGGCTCTCAGCGGGGCATTGCTTGTCACTCGATCTTCTCCGCCGTTGTCACCGGTGAAAACCAGAATCGTATCGTTAGTTAACTCAAGCTCATCAAGTTTCTTTAGTATCATACCAAAACCTTCATCGATACTTTTGAGCTGCGCGGCTAAATGAGGATTGTTGCGGCTTGCCTTTGGTCCCCTGCCGGCACCGGCTTTCTTTTCAAATTCCGACACTAATTCCGACTTGCCGTCAAGTCTTGTGTGGACGGCATAATGGCTCAGATAGAGAAAGAAGGACTCGGTTTTATGCCGCTCGATAAACTCGACAGCTTCAAGATTACACCGTTCGACAAGATGCTCCTTTCCTGGTAGCCTTTTTTTGATTTCCTGATTAAAGTGATAAGGATGAAAATAGCTTCCGCCGCCGATTCCGCGATTTTCCGAAACAATTGTTTCATCAAATCCATGCACAGAAGGTGGAAATTCCTTTGCTCCGTGATTCGCATAGCCGGTCAAGTGCCATTTGCCGATTATGCCGGTGACATAACCTGCCTTTTTCAATATCTCGGCTATCGTTGTGTATTGTGTCGATAGGTGATTTTTATCGTCCGGTCGAAGATAATCTGTGATTCCGACCCTCGCCGGGTATTGCCCCGTCATCAACGCGGCCCGATAAGGAGAACAAACCGGCGCTGCGGCATACGCATCGGTAAAACGCATACCTTGCTTTGCGAGTCTGTCGAGATTAGGCGTTTCATTAAATGTATTGCCGTAACAGCCCAGTTCGGCCCAACCCAGATCGTCAGCTAATATGAAGATAATATTGGGCTTTTTATTATTCTCTGATGTGTTTGCATCCACTATTGATTCGGATATGGTCCAGCCAATAGTGCCTAATCCGACAACCTTCAGAAAATTACGTCTTGTGTGATTTTGTGTATTCATAATTTATTTATACTGAAGCATTGGCTTCGCTCGCTTGACAAACTGGATAGGAACGCCCCATGGGTCACGCAGCATAGCTATCTCATCTCCACTTTCTGTTGTTGACACGTCATCAACCATCGTCGCACCGGCTGCGACCAGCTTCCGGCAGATTCCCTTTACATCATAAACCATAAAAGAAATATGAAGCGACAGCGGATTCATGGACGGATAATCCGGCACAGCATCGGGAGGATTATGGTATACCTCCAGCATCATATTTCCTCCCGAGTCGGAGATGAAATGCATATTGACCGGAGGAGATCCTTTCCTGAGGAGTTTCATTCCGATATTCTCGCAATACCATTTTACCATGCCTTCAGGATCCTCCACGTTTATTGCAACGTGTTCGAGACGTATTCTATTGGTTTTGCCGGTCGTTTTGAACTCTTTGCCCTTAGGTTCTGTGCTCTGTTTTTCCATTGAGTTATTATTACAGCCAACAATTACAAATCCCAAAAGTATCGGCACCGCCACTAATAACTTACTTTTTATAAACTTGCAGCTCATGCTAAAACTCCCTTTTATTTGATCCAACATGTGTTTTATATCAGCAACCGGTGTAATTATTAGCTTATAATTTAGTCCCGTCAAGGTTTTTTGGTCAAAGCCGATGTGTGTTCAGCCGCTGCTGGCAAATACATCTTGATTAGTCTGGTTTTTATGGGTTAGTATAAGTAATTAAAAAACTGTATCGTTCGATGAAAGAGGAATATTTTCGTTTCCTTGGGAGCGATGAACATGAAATAGCGTGTTTTCATCAAAAGTATTACAGCCGGGCTTGCTGCTTCTTTGATATAACGCACAGGTTTCGGCCAGGTCACACTTTTTGTATGTTCCTGAAGCAGACCAGTATGGAAGCAATACATCCAACTAAGGGATGTTGAATGGGCCTTTTAGTACCGATCCAATAAAATGTTCTTACAGGCAGCAAAGCATATGGGATTTGTACGTGAAAAAGAGATTCTCCACCGCGATACGCTCCGTTCATAATGGCAGTAAATTCATTTTGTTATGGGCTTTTAGTCCTAAAACTATTACATTTACAGCTTAATAAAGATGACATATCAACAATATTTTCGGTTAGCTCCTACTAAGAACCTCAGTTTGAGCTAAAAATGCTTGACTTTTGAGAATTGGTATGGTATCTTATTATTGGTCGCTGGTGTGATGAAAAGCCGCAATAGCGGCATGTCCAAGCTTCCTCCGATAACTTAGAAACAAAGTATTTGAGAACGTTAGTAGTAATTTTTCGGGCAATTAGTGTATCTGAGGGTAAAAGTCAGCTGAAGTACCCAAAACAATGGTTTTATTGGTTCTTGTATGTGTTAAATCACATAAAGTCCCGGTAACAACTTTGGCTGTAAACAATCCATAGCAAAGAATACAACAAGAAGATATTTTAAAGGAGAAGGAAGTCAAAAAAGTCGATATTTATGTGTTCTGTGCTGAAGTGATATAACTTGTTGGGCCGGCTTGCCCTGTGATTTTTGATTTACCATCGAAATAAATGTGAGTTTATCGAACCGGTCCTGGAAGGAAGTTTACGGGAAAGATATGAGAACAATAGTTATCACGAATCAGAAAGGTGGTTGTGGCAAAACAACTACAGCGGTGAATCTCGCTGCCGCTCTCGCTTATAAGGGCCAGAGAGTGTTAGTAGTTGACCTTGATCCACAGGCACATGCAACTCTGGGACTGGGTTATGAGCCTGACAACTTGGATAAAACCATTTATCATTCTCTTGCTCATCAACAGGTTGCACTCTCTCAAGTCATAATAAGAACGAGAATCGACGGCCTTGATCTGGTACCAAGCAATATATTGCTTGCAAAGGCTGAACAGGAACTTACTAATGTGGCCCGGAAAGAATTCATCCTGGCTGACCAGCTCAAGAAGGTAAGCAATAAATATGACATCTGCGTTATTGATTGCCCGCCTTCTCTCGGCCTGTTGACCTTCAACGCACTTGTTGCCAGCACTGACGTCATCGTACCTGTTCAAGTACACTACTATGCACTGGAAGGCTTAAAGCAATTGCTTGAGACCGTTAAGATCGCCAGGAAGCGTTTCTACCCTTGTTCAGTAAAAATCCTTGGCATATTGCTGACTTTTGTCGAAGGCAAATCAACGTTGAGTCAGCAGGTAGAACAGCAGATGAGACAATTTTTTGGCGATTTGGTTTTTGACACGGTTATTCACAGGACCATAAGTCTGGCTGAAGCACCGAGTGCCGGTGAGTCTATTTCAACTTACGCTCCGGAAAGCAAGGGGGCCGCAGAGTACAAGGCTTTAGCCGAAGAGGTAACTGAGCCGGAGTATAAGAGGAAGAGGAGATTGCCGATGGAAGTCTCGGCAATTGTCGATGAGGTTGAGAGGGAGAGCGCAGAAGAAGCCGGAGTTCTGAAGCCTTCTTCCATAAGAGAAGTCCCCAAAAAAGCTCGACAGCGGGTTTTTAGTCTAACGGCTATTAAGAGTATGTTTGCATTTCTTTCAATATCGGCAATTGTCTTGGTTATTGTGGTTGTTGTCCTGATGATTTTTCTGAATATGACCAACAATCCGCCGGTGGCCAGACCTTACAGTGCAACGATACAGGAAGACGTGCCGGCAACGATAGAATTACATGCCAGTGATTTTAATGGAGATCGATTAACTTACCATTTGATAACAAGCCCCTCCCATGGGACCTTGAGTGGAACAGGGCCTAATAGGTCTTACACGCCGGAGCCGAATTATAACGGGCCGGACAGTTTTAGCTTTATGGTCAACGATGGCACAGTGGATAGTAATGCTGTAACCGTATCGATTACAATAACAGCCGTTAACGATGAATCCGTGGCAAATTCCCAGTCTGCGATGACAAAAATGGACAGATCTATGTCTCTTACCTTGACGGGAGGCGATATAGATAGCGACACATTGAAGTTTGCTGTTTGCACACAACCTGCGCACGGCACGCTCGCTTTCGGCTCGAACTTCGAAACAAGCGGAAAACTCATCTACACGCCCTGGCCGAACTTCACAGGTACTGACAGTTTCACTTTCAAACTGAATGATGGTAAAGCGGACAGTGCCCCGGCAAAGGTATCCATCGATGTCACTCCAAACCATCCGCCTCTGGCAGACCTTCAGTCGGTTACTGCAACAGAGGATACATCCGCTATCATTACTTTGAATGGCAGCGATCCGGATGGGGACACACTTATCTACAATATAGTAACAGCTCCATCTCACGGGAGCCTGCGTGGGGCAGCACCAAACCTGACCTACGTGCCCGATGCGAATTTTAGTGGGCCGGACAGCTTAACTTTCAAGGTTAATGACGGAACAACAGACAGTGCTATTGCAAGCGTATCGATTACGATAACACCTGTAAATGACATACCGACGGCAAAAAGTGATGACGTCACAATGCTGGAAGACACACCGACGCCCGTTCCCTTGGTGGGAATCGATCCGGATGGAAATCCTCTAACCTATAGTATAGTGAAAGAACCTTCTCACGGGAGTCTGAGCGGGAATGAACCAAACCTGACCTATACACCAAATCTGAACTTTAATGGTTCGGACAGCTTTACCTTCACAGTTTCCGATGGTACGTCGCAAAGCATTCCTGCGACTATATCACTCAAGATAATGTCAGACGATGATATACCAACGGCCAACGGCGACAGTTTGACAGCGGTGGAAGATAAGACGCTGCCAATCGTCTTAACGGGTAGTGATCCGGATGGAGATCCGTTGACCTATCACATAGTAAAAGCCCCGATTCATGGGAGTTTGAGCGGGACAGCACCAAACGTGATTTATACGCCTGACCCGAACTTCAGTTGGTTAGACAGCTTTACCTTCAAAGTTAATGACGGCAAAGCGGATAGTGTCCCGGCAACAGTGTTGATCTCGGTGCAACAGGTCAATGACCCGCCGACTGCCAATGATGACAATATCATGGCGCGAGAGGATACGCCGACAAACATTGATGTAATGGCGAACGATACTGAGGTGGACAATGAGCTGCTCAAGATAACCGCCGTTACCCAGGGCAGAAATGGCTCGGTCTCTATCAATCCCGATGGTACGTTGACTTATAAACCAAACGCCAACTTTTACGGAAAAGATATGTTCACCTATGTGATTAGTGATCGTGAAGGTGAAACAGATACCGCTACAGTGAAAGTCACAGTTGACATGGTAAACGATGCGCCGGTGATTACTTCGGCGCCTTTAACCATAGCTATGACGGGTGTGTTATATAGTTATGATGTTAATGCCAAAGACCCGGATATGGATGATACACTGACTTACTCCTTAACCTCACAACCACCGGGCATGACCATAGACCCAGTTACCGGCCTGATACTGTGGGCACCAACTGAAATCCAGGGAAAGACTTGTGATGTAGTGGTCAAGGTAATAGATAGCAATAGTATTCCAGCCTCGGATACTCAGCCATTTAAGATCGAGCTAAAGCCAACCCCACCAAAGAGGGCTACCTTGGCCATAGCAGATGGCTACGATCAAAAAACCGGAAGGACGTTATTGGCAGAAAACAAAGTCAAAACTGTCCATGCCAGTGACAACAATCGACTGGAAATCCAGAATGGTTCTTATATGACCTACGATTTTTCAGATGTGTCTGTACCTCCAGGTGCTAAAGTAACATCGGTCATTGTTTATATAGAACACTTCGAGGAGCAACAATTTGCTTTAGGAAAATTACAATGGGAAATAGGACAAGGCTGGCCTGATAATCCCAAGGTTTGGCTATCAATAAATGCTCCGGTACGTAAAGAAGAACAGAGTGAGTCGATGGATTCATGGAACATCACAAGTTTTGTGGATACAACTGAGAAAATAAATTCTTTTCAGTTGAAGATCAAGAACAGTGACAACCTCTCAAGGAAAAAATCATTTGTAGATTACATCTATGCGGAAATTGAATGGAGTTGGCCTACTCCCCCTCGAAAATTGGAAAAAGAAGAGGAAGATGATGATTTAGAGCTTATCCGATAATAAAGGCATAGTTGAAGAGAAAAAACAATAATTTTTTGGATAAGTCGATACCAAATCAGCATCGGGCGGTATAATTCTGGCCGAGGGCTATAATATAGCCTTTGCGTGCGTTTTTTGCGGATTTGCTCCTGCTCCCATTTCTGTGGTCTTATTTCAAATTTATACCTTATTCCCAAAAAATGTAAAAAATCCCAAGTATTTTTTTGACATTCTTGTATTAATCCATTATATTATAATAGAGAGAAGGGTGGTTAGATGAAAAGTGGTGTTGTTTTCACCTCAAGCTTTCTATCACCTTAAAAGCCCTTCTAATATGGTGCGAACTACGAAAGAACTTATTCGGCCGAAAGGATAGACCATGGCAAAACATAGGGTAGGTTTGCACAAGGAGGTGTCAACAATTTTTGATGGTGTATGGAATCCGGAAACAGATAATATTCAACAGTTTGTTGGCAGGCCCATAGCGAGCAGTGCTACATCTGTTTATCCGAGACCTATAAATGCAGACAATGAGGCTAATGACCCTAAATTTGCTACTATTGTAAAGGTCTTCAAGCAGGCCCCCGGACATATTTTCTCTTCCAGAGCAAGGCGGGAAAAGAAAAGGCTGTTATCGATATCCAAACATCTTTTAATAAATAATATGCCAGGTTAAAAAACGATGTTTCCCTAACAGCCGACTATTATCGTGTTTTTCGGTTTGTACGGATTTATAGTGGGGGAAAAAACTGTTTTTCTTCCTTGAAATAAAATTGTATTCATATTCAATTGCCGGCCTTATCGGCAGGTAGTCCAGTCCTATAAAAACTCAGCAATTCTTTTTTTAGTGCAATCTCCGGTTTCTTTTACTTTATCCTTACGCAATCTGCGCCATACCGGCTTTACGTCTTGTCTTCAAAGAATTACCCGTTTCTTTTTAAATTCTGTATTGACCGTAATTGACATCGAACTTCAGAGGTCATATCATATTTTTCTATTTGATATGAGCTCAGCGGTGTTACTGAGCAGGTTTGAATGGGAACTCTTAGTTTACTTTTGGGAGATTGTGAGATGGATAATTTAACGTCAAAAATATTAAGCTTACTGCTTGTCCTGGCGATTGCTATCGCCGGACTAACGTCAATAGCGCAGTGTGCGGAAAGACCAGCTGCTGCCAAACCCACGGCAGAAAAACCTAAGCCCGAATTTCCACCATTAGATGAGGTTCTCAAGGATTATGAAAAGGTCGTATCTACTGCTGATGGCCAAAGAAGTCTCTATACTATTTGGACCCGTGCCAAGGATGGTCAGATGTTAGCAGCCTTACCGTCGGACTATGAAACGAAGAAGTTCTTTATCGCACTGACCATTGCCAGCGGTGAATATTTCGCTGGTTTGCAAGCTGGGGATATGTATGTATATTGGAAAAGGTACGATAAGCGTCTGGCTCTAATTGAGCCAAACATTCAGATCAAATCCACTGGCGACCAGGAGTCCAAAAGTTCCATTAAACGGCTGTTTACAGACCGTGTGATTCTGGATGTGCCGATTGTCACTATGTCTGGCAGTTCTCCGGTGATTGATATGGATGCCTTGCTCGTTGGTCAAGCCGGCAAATTTTTTGGTTCCCGCGTTCGGATTTCCAATACCAAACTAATACAGATAAAAAAAGCGAAGGCGTTTCCAGAAAATGTTGAGTTAGCCTTTGAGATCCCCACAGAGAATGGACGGCTCCAGACTTTGCACTATTCCATCAGCGAAATTCCGGGAGGAACCGGCTATAAACCACGCAAGGCGGACGAACGTGTCGGCTACTTTACCACCGGCTACAGGGATTATGGACAGTTTGAGGACCCAGAGACCATGGTGCGCTATATCAATCGCTGGCATCTGGAAAAGGCTGACCCCTCGTTGAAGGTTAGTCCTCCGAAGAAACCGATAGTTTTCTACATTGAACATACGACTCCGGTTCGATATCGTCGGTGGGTCAGGCAGGGCCTCTTGTATTGGAACAAAGCTTTCGAAAAGGTCGGCATCTCAAACGCCATAGAAATCTATTATCAGGATGAGCGTTCCGGTGCTCATATAGAAAAAGATCCTGAGGATGTCAGATACAATTTCATTAGATGGCTCAGTAACAACATGGGAGTCGCAATTGGGCCAAGCCGTGTACATCCGGAGACAGGACAGATTCTTGATGCGGACGTCATTCTTACAGATGGTTGGATTCGCCATTGGTGGACGGAGTACCATGAGATCATGCCGGAGATAGCGATGGAGGGCATCGGCCCTGAAACATTGGCGTGGCTGCAGGATCATCCGAACTGGGACCCTCGTATCCGATTCGCTCCCCCGGCTCAACGCGAACATCTAAAGGAGGAATATGCACGGCAAGGCCATCGGCCTTATGGAGGCCATCCGATCACGCAGGTTGATTCAGCTCTGATTGGTGATGACGAATACGACGGCCTGGTTGGCAGAACATCTCAGGTTAATGGTCTGTGCACGTTAGCACAAGGCAAAGCCTTTGATGTTGCTATGTTTAGAATGCAAATGGCTTTGATGGAAGATGACGAAGATGAAGACAAGGACAATAAAGAGGAGGACAAAGAGAAAGATAAAGAAGAGGACAAAAAGAAAGACGAGGTAAAAAAGGAAGAAGAAAAAGAACCAATGATAGACGGCATTCCGGAGTCTTTTATTGGTCCGGTATTAGCTGAACTGGCCTGCCACGAAGTCGGGCACACGCTTGGATTGAGGCACAATTTCAAGGCATCGAGCCTCTATACTATGGCTGCAATTAACAGCAAAAAAATGAAAGCGAAAGAACCACACGCTTCCTCAGTGATGGATTATTTGCCGGTCAATATGAATCTTAAAGACGGAGAAATTCAGGGTGATTACACGATGATTGGTGTGGGTCCTTACGATATATGGGCTATCGAATATGGTTATACCCAGGGCGAAAAAGATCTTAAGTCCATACTGAGTCGCGTGGCTGAGCCTGAGTTACAGTACGGGACGGATGAGGACACATATGGCCCCGACCCGTTAGCCCGTCGTTATGATTTCAGCAAGGATCCGCTGGACTACGCCAATAACCAGATGCGCATTACCAGACAAAATCGGGAAAGGATTGTCGATAAACTCGTGAAGGACGGCGATAGTTGGGCCAAGACGCGCCGTGCCTATGAGATGACGCTTGCTATGCAAATGCGTGCGGTCGGTATGATGGCAAACTGGTTGGGCGGTGCTTTTGTTTATCGAGATAAAAAGGGAGACAAGGGTGATCGCTTACCCATAGAAGTAGTGCCGGCCAAAAAGCAGCGCGATGCGTTGAACTTCGTAGTCGAAAATACATTCAAAGACGAGGCATTTGGTTTGACACAGGATCTTCTACGCAGGATGACCTTAGATAAGTGGTTGGATGATATGTCGTCTTTCGTGAGTGATTCGACCTGGCCGATTCATGACAGGATTATGGGTATCCAGGCATATACACTTGCAATGCTGATGTATCCCACGACTCTTCGTCGAATATATGATAACGAGTTTTTGGTTCCGGCTGAGGAAGATGCTCTGACTTTGCCGGAATTGCTGGATACTCTTAGTAAGGAGATATGGAGCGAACTGGACCAGGAACCCGCCAAGAAATACACCGCGCGCGAGCCTATGATCTCCAGTCTGCGTCGAAATCTGCAGCGTGAACATTTAGAGCTTTTGATTGACCTGATCCGGACGGACTATCAAGGCACGGCCGCCTATAAGCCTATTGCGAATTTAGTCATGGAGAAACTACGCCGGATCAAAGGGAAGATCGATCGCTTCTTACAAACAACATCTATTCATAAGAATTTCGATCCATATACAAAAGCTCATTTGAAAGACGCAAGTATGCAAATTAAGAAGGCTCTGGAAGCCCAATACGTTTATAAGAGCCTTTAATTGATGACAGCTTAATACTCGATACTGATGAAAAGAAACAGGAAAGGATGAAGTATGAAATTAGGAAAAGCAAAAATTCTGATCGTATTACTAACAATCATTGTGCTGTTTAACACCGCTAACGCTCAGGCCTTGAAAGTTCCCGATGTATCCAGAGATAAGGTTATTTGCTTTGCTCTCTACACGGTACAAAACGACATCCTGAAACTGACTGCCCAGTTGTATCCCCTCCAGCAAGGTGAAGACAGGAAAGTCCGGCTGGAAATCAAACAGGGTGGAAAATGGAAGCAAATAGACCAGGTCCAGGTAATCGAAGCGGGCTGGACGGCAACTTTCCGGGTTGAGAACTGGGATTCCACGAGAGATTTTGAATACAGAGTGGCTCACGGCAAGAACGCATATTATACCGGTACCATTCGAAAAGACCCGCTCGACAAGGACGTTATCGTCGTGGCTGCCTTTACAGGTAACTCGATCAATCCTCAGCATGGAGGAGATATCCCGAAAAGTGATATTGTCGAGAACATCAAGAAGTTAAAACCCGATTTTCTGTTCTTCTCCGGAGACCAAGTCTATGACCATAACAGGCATTATGCCGCCTGGCTCAAGTTCGGCAGAGATTTCGGCGAAATCATCCGCAACATTCCGACCGTGACCATCCCCGATGACCACGATGTGGGCCAGGGAAACCTCTGGGGTCAGGGCGGCCGCCTCTCGCTTAATCGGTCCGGCGACGACGGCGGTTACGCCGCTCCTCTGGAATATGTCAAGGAGGTCGAACGAGCTCAAACCAGCCATCTGCCCGATCCTTTTGACCCAACTCCTATAGAACGAGGAATCGGTGTCTATTATACTACCCTGACAATCGGGCGGATCAGCTTCGCTATCATAGAAGACCGCAAGTTCAAAACCGGTCCTTCGGGCATTCTGCCGGACAAGGGATGGCGACCCAACCGACCTGACCATGTCACGGTCCCCGGCTATGATATGAAGGCCCTGGACGTCCCCGAGGCAAGATTGCTTGGTGAACGCCAGCTCAAGTTCCTCAGACACTGGGCTGCCGATTGGCGTGATTGCGACATGAAGGCCGTGCTCTCTCAAACTGTCTTCTGTGGCGGAGCACATCTTCACGGCAACAGGAACAACCGTTTGCTTGTTGACCTGGATTCTAACGGCTGGCCGCAGACAGGGCGAAACAATGCCCTCATGGAAATTCGTAAAGCCTTTGCCCTTATGATTGCCGGGGACCAGCACCTGGGCACCATCATTCACCATGGCGTCAACGATTGGAACGACTCGGGGTATTCATTATGCGTGCCCTCTATTGCCAATCTGTACCTGAGGTGGTGGGTACCTTTGGAGCCTGGTAAGAACCGCGAGCCGGGAATGCCCGAAGACACGGGAGAATTTATCGATGGGCTTGGGAATAAGATTACCATGCTGGCGGTTGCCAATCCCAGCCCCGAGGAAAACCATGACAGGCTGACAACGAGAGCAGCCGGTTTCGGTGTTGTCAAATTCAACAAAAAGACCAGAGAAATGACACTGGAATGCTGGCCCAGGAATGTTGATATTACAGATTCGAGTACCAAACAATATCCCGGTTGGCCCAGGGTCATCGACCAGCAGGACAACTATGGGCGAATGGCCGTAGCGTATCTGCCGACTATCGAAGTGGAAGGTATGACTAATCCTGTTGTACAGGTAATTGACGAATCAAACGATGAAATCGTCTACACAATTCGTATCAACGGGAACTCGTACAGGCCCAAGATTTTCAAGATGGCGAACTACACAGTCAGGGTCGGCCAACAAGGTACCGGCAGAATGGAAACGCTCACCGGCATCTGGCCACTCGAACCCGGTGAGACTAACACGATAAATGTAAGATTCTGATATTATCTGTTGACTCACTGCCGAAAAATGCAACCTGAAGGTATCGGTAATTATTGAAGAGGTATCAAAAGGTTCACCGGCAAGCCTTTGTCTGGGGCGATCAGGAAATTTGTGGCTTGATATGCCAGAATGGTTTTGTCAGTTTCAGTGTTAATATTTGTCTTTACAATGGTGGTGACGTTTGCGGGTAGAGTCAATTTTTCCGGCCCTTGCCGCCCTACTCTTTGCATTTCAACATCAATGTCGGAATTGTTGGTAATTTCAAACCATATTGTATTACCCTGCCTGAGGTAAGGTGTGCCAATCTTAACGGCGGCGTTGAAAATTGCTTCAAGATACTTTTTTCTGCCGATGAGCTGACTTTGGTACCAGACTGCGGTTCTGCCTGCTACTAAAGCCTCCTTCAAGGCTTTTAAGCTCTTTTGCTCAGCAAAGACCAGCGTTATTGTCCTGTGGTTTTCGGGCGAAGTCGCGTGACGAGTAAGGGGCTGGTGTACATCGGAGTTTCCCATCATAGTCAGATTCTTTTCCAGGCACCACTGAAGGGCCTCAGGATAATATGAATCGCCGTTTGCAACCTCAAGCCCATGCAGCCATTTGTTTTCGTACAATTTGGTGTGAATATCGAACCACCCCTTGGCTTCGGGTTTCCAACCGGGATGGTTCCAGAAGACAAAGCCCCCCTGCTTGTTAGCCGCCTTGATAGCATCGGCAAGATCGTTGGTATCTAAAGGTTGTATGTCCTCCATGAATATTCCGTTGAAATGCCCTGGCGGTGTGCTGCGTGTGATTTCCGTTCCTCTTACGAGTAAAATATTCATTTCTTTTGCTTTGCGCGAAGCAATTTCATAAGGGCGACTGTGATTGGTCGGAACATCCTGTTTATGTGGCTGGTATTCAATATGATCGGTTATTGAAATAACATCAAGGCCTTCCCTCCAGGCCTCATCAACACGCACGGTAGGCCATACCGAACCATCGGAAAAAACTGTGTGCATGTGAAGATCGCACTTGAGCGTTTCGTAATTAAGAATGTCCGGGAAATTAATCTCATGCCTGACATCGCCGGCGGCAAATGAGATGAGCAAAAGATTAATCAGAGCTACAAGATAAGCATTTCTTAGTCTAATATTCATTTGAAAAATCCTTTCTTATGTTGAAACTTTTTTGAAACTTATCCGTACTATTAAGCCTCTCAATGTTGCTAAAATAGCAAATCAATTTCAGGGCCGCAATCCTTTTTCTGTTTCTCTTAAATTGGACCGCTGCCATAATTTCTCAAGCGGTGATGAAAAAACATGTAGGGCTAATACATTTTGAAAAAAAACAATATTGAGAAATGCAACGCAGTCTGTTAAATTGATAAATCTGAGATTAATTATTTAAGATGAAAGGACGTAATCATGGGCAAGATGAAGAATACTTCTAAACTTTGGGCGTTGGCGTTTTTGGGGCTGAGTTGCCTTCTGGGCCAGCGGGCGAAGGCGCAGCCGTGGATTGTTTTTGAGGGCAAAGAAGGGGCCGGCAAGGGCAAGCACATTGTCTTTCTCGTCGGCGATGAGGAATACCGTTCGGAAGATTCAATGCCCCAGCTTGCCAAGATACTGGCAGTGCATCACGGCTTTAAATGCACCGTGCTTTTTGCCGTTAATAAGGAAACCGGCGAAATCGACCCGCAGACTCTTGACAATATCCCCGGTTTGGAAGCCCTCAAAACGGCGGACCTGATGGTGATGTTTTTACGTTTCCGCGAGCTTCCTGATGAGCAGATGAAATATATCATCGATTACACTAACTCAGGCAGACCAATCGTAGGATTGAGAACGGCGACGCACGCGTTCAATTACAAGAAGCACAAAGACAGCCCCTTTGCCAAATACAGCTTTAGTGATAAGGAATTTGACGGTGGATATGGGCGTCAGGTTTTGGGTGAGACCTGGGCCGGCCACTATGGACGTCACCAAAAGGAAAGTACACGAGGCCTGATCGCAAAAGGTATGGAGAACCACCCAATAGTCAAAGGAATTGATAACATCTGGGGCGAATCGGATGTTTACAGCATCACAACGCTGACCGGTGATAGCAAGCCGCTTGTTATGGGACAGGTGCTTTCAGGTATGGATCCGAAGGATAAACCCAATCCGGATAAAAAACTGGTGCCCATAGCGTGGGTCAAGACTTACACAGGTGAAAAAGGCAAAACCGCCCGGGTCTTCACTACCACGATGGGACATTCGTTCGACTTCAAGAACGAAGGTGTTCGCCGTCTCCTTGTTAACGCCTGCTACTGGGCGGTGGGTCTGGAAGACAAGATTCCGGCCATGAGCAAGGTCGACTTTATAGGCGAGTATGATCCTAATCAAATTGGCACGGGTAAGCACAAAAAAGGCCTCAAACCGTCGGATCACAAGCTCCGATAGGGTGTATTCAGGCGATTTACGGATTGGGATCGCTTAAAAAGTAATTATTCGGAGCGAAACATAGACTCTGCTGGTTCGGTGGGCAACATGGGACGGTCAAATCTGACGATGCGGCCCAGTCGCGTGTCGAGGGCGTCTACGTCGGATACGGTTGTTTTGTATATTCTGCCACGGTGGCGCGACCATTGGGCGTGAATCGGCTCGGTTCCGGAGAGGACAACCACCTCGCCCGGCCAGGCTACGAAGCAAATCGGCTTACCTTGGGTACCGGAGCGTTTAAGGCGGACAACTTGGCGATAAATACCGCCTCTTATGTAGCAGGTATCACCGGGCTTCATCAGATCAGTAGCCTTCTGGATTGTGAAGAAGGGCCGTTCCTGTGAGCCGCTGTTGCTGTCATTACCATCGACCGCGACGAAGTACTCTGCGGCATGTGCCTGCAGAGCCATCACAATAAAAACTATACCTAAACTAAACCAATGTCTTTTTCGTTCCATTAATCCACCTTAATACTTAATGTTTTTGCGACATATACCCGCTATGAACATTCTTTTATTAGAATTGGCCAATATAACAATATTATAAATCGACAAATAGTATTAAATCGTGATAGCTTAATCTAAACAATTTCCAAAAAAAAGGGGCGGCCGATTCGGCCACCCCAATAGGTTGACTTTATTCGCATCAATCGGTGCAGGAGTATTATTTATTATGATCCTTTCCCCTTGATGTGTCTGGTTCAGTATCCCAGTATGTTTCACAAGGAGCACCAACATCCCTGGCACCCTGAGGATCTCCTATGTTACCTGAAGTCTTACCGGTAGGTGGAAGACTGGGATCGAGAGCTATATCTTCGCCTGATTCGTTGTAGGCAGCTAACTGAGAACCCAGATCGCGGATCTGTTTCACATTGCCATTGGTGAGTATATTGGCAATCTCCGCAGGCGATACGGGTATAGTCGCACCGTTAGGCATGTAGTAGTTCATGATAGCAGCCAGTGCCTGGTGGGCTGTATGAATCCTCGCCGCATCTATTTTGGTCCTCTTCGAGCCATCAGAATTATTGGATTGGTTGGTCCACATCAGGCCCATATACCTACAAGGGCCATCAATCACCATGTCTCCATCACCCCAATCACCCAGGTTTATGGGTAATATGCCGAGGCCATTCGCGGGATTTAATGCGTATTGAACAAGGTACAGGTGAGTCTTCCAGAAGCCCCAGGTGCGGGTGAAATCTCCTTCTACTCGCACTGATACCGAATCCTGCTCGAACTCGTAATAAGGAACGGTGACGTCGTTACCAAGCGAGTCGATACCGTGACCAGTGGCGGTGAAGGTGGTATCAGTAGATATTGTCACCTGAAGTGTCCAGGTCCAGGTCTCGTCGGGATCGAGGATAGCATCACCATTGTAATCACTGGTCCAGGATGCATCTGTCACATCCAGGTCAACATATGACGAGCCATTATCAACTCTGACATACACGCTTGTCAGCGGGTCATCACCTGTATTCTTTTCGGTGATTGTCAGTATGACATTACCACCAGGTATTGTTTCATATACGTCCGAGTCAATTGTGACCAGAGTATCCGGATCGATGGTATCAACATCAACCGTGTCACGCTCATCCAGGTAGCCATTGTCGTATGTGACATCGCCACCCAAAGAGTCTGTGCCGTGGCCGGTAGCTGTGAAGGTGGTGTCGGAGTTAACCACAACGCCTGTAATGATCCAGGTCCAGGTCTCGTCCGTATCCAGGATACCGTCACTGTTTGTATCCCCGCCGGTGTAGTAGCCGGAGGCCTTGTTAAGCGTGTAACTGCCGGGAGATACTTCGACATACGGTGCACTAAGCGCTACTGTGCCGGTATTATCTTCTGTAACCGTCAGATTAACCGTATCGCCTGCATAGATAAGGTATACCGAAGCATCGATGCTCACCTGGGTGCCTGGACTGATAACTGTGACATCGACCGTATCACGTTCGCCAGAGTAGCCAGGATAAGTTACGTCACCACCCAGCGAGTCGGTGCCGTGGCCGATGGCGGTGAAGGTGGTGTTGGAGCTAACCACGACGCCTGTAATGATCCAGGTCCAAGTCTCGTCCGTATCCAGGATACCGTCACTGTTTGTATCGCCGCCGGTGTAGTAGCCGGAGGCCTTGTTTAGCGTGTAACCGCCCGGAGATACTTCCACGTACGGGGCACCCAGCGGGACGCCTCCAGTATTATCTTCCGTGACCGTAAGGTTTACTGTGCCGCCAGCTTGTACCACGGCGGCTGAAGTTGAGATGCTTATCTGGGTGTCGGGGCTGATGACATCGACATCAACAGTGTCCTTCTCGCCTGGATAGACCTCAGGGGGCCCCTCATCATAGGTAACGTCATTACCCAGCGAGTCTGTGCCGTGACCGATGGCTGTAAAGGTAGTGTTGGAGTTAACCACCACGCCTGTAATAATCCAGGTCCAGGTCTCAGTCGTATCGAGGATGCCGTCACTGTTGGTGTCGCCGCTATCGTAATAAGCGGAGGCCTTGTTTAGCGTGTAACCGCCCGGAGACACTTCGACGTACGGGGCATCAAGCGGATCGTCGCCGGTGTTATCTTCAGTGATCGTTAGGTCAACCGTGCCGCCGGCTTGTACCACGGTAGCGGATGTAGAGATATCGATCAGGGTATCGGGATCGATTGTGTAAACCGTTATCTGGTCCTGCTCATTAGGATAGGCAGGAAAAGTAATTTGGGTATCTCCGTCTTCGCCGTAGCCGGTGACGGTGAAGGTGGTCTGGGCGCTGACAACGATGTCGTTCAGTGAATTAGTAGGACCAGGATTGGTAGTTGCATTCCAGGTCCAGGTCTCACCGACATCAAGGATATTATTATTTGTCCCGTTTTCGATGGCTGTGGACGCGTCCAGCGTAGCAATATTGGTGGTGCCGTCATTGACAGTTACCGAGACATTAGTCAGGGGAGCAGTGCCAGTATTTATCTCGGTGACGGTCAGGTCAACCGTCTCGCCGGCATAGATAAGGTTTCCAGGAGCGGCTGAGGTCACGATTGTGACCATGGTATCGGGTTCGGTGGGATATAAGACATAGCCGAACTCTTCAAAACCATCGTCGTTAGGATGGCTACTGGGAACGCCATAGTCACTCCCTCCGAACGAGACATACGCTATGACGTAGTCGTATGACGTGCTGAAAAGAGAGAGCGGAATTAATATTCTCACATCTCCCTGTCCGCTTCCGGAGCCAAACTGCGCGTCCATAACAATGGTGTTGTCGCCTGCTGAATCAAGGTCCCAAACTAGAGGTGCTGTTGTTGTCCCTAATTCAGGATATTCAATGAGATTGTTGTCGGTCTGATAGATCTGTAACTTATCCCAGCTGAGAACCCGACTCGATGAATTCTTGGCCTGGTTGTTATCACACATAAACTCAATGTAGTTAATACTACCAACCTTTACTCTCGGGAGTTCAGCCAGTGTGCAAGCATAGGCGGGTTCTGTTGTATAGAATGTTACAGGGAAATCAGGGTGAGAACCCACACTCCTATCAGTATTATAACCATATACTGGGCTTTGGGGCTCACCGCCAATCTTGTTGACTTGCAGGAAGGGCTTAAAGGTGCCAGTGCCTGTCGAACCTTCAAGCGTGAATTCCTCGAAGATGCCAGTACCCTCAGAAGTAGCAATTGACACAGGGCCTGCTAATCGAAGATCGTAATCTGCTGCGGACGCCGTTTGTGTCATAGTTAAAAACATGCCGTTTACAAATATTCCTAAAACTAAAATTTTTAGAATCTTCATAATATTCCCTTTCTAAAAAGTTTATTTCTGTATTTTACGATTCTGAGCACAAAGTAAATGATGCATTTATATCATCACCGACATATATCTGCATGTAAGCTACTATCGTAAGACTTGTGCTTTTTATGTTTTTAACTGTTTTAAAAACCCTCCTTTCTTTGTATCACAATGTGCTTACCGATGATATTTAATTTATCCGGTATTTTTCTCTGCACTTCAATTAAACCCTCTAACTAATTTCGAGATAATGTTATTTCATCTCATTGTCAACAAAATTCCGGTGAAATCAGCGAATTTTTTTGCGAAAAATGCCAACGGTGTGTAAAAATTAAGTCGAAAAGCCACTTTTTCCTACTTTTTTGGCTTACTGCAACCGTTTCCCTTTATTATGTAAGTCGGTTTTTAGCGGTTCTACACATCGTCCGGGGCTCAAAGGTATTGCTAAAAGCCGTAATCATCGGATTTGGTTAAGGATTTCTTGAAAGAGTGTCTGGGGCACAGCCTCTTCCGACATCTGAAATATCACGTAACGACAATGGCTAACCACCTTGGCTCGGATCTTGATGAGCTTGTCCCTGAGCTTTCGAAGGGACCATTGTTTCAGTGACTTGGGCAATGCCATACGCCTGAGAAAAATACCGAGGCTGTAAGCCAGAGCAAATAGCTGAAAACGGTCCTGATTAAAATCGAGTTTAAGAGCCTTCTTGCGTGTTTCAACCACTCATCATATCTTCGTTGAATTCTCCTGTATAAGAAGATCTTAAGTGGTCTCCGTAGGGTCTATACTATCATAATCCTGTTCATTTGTCACGAACTATTTTGGAAATCCGGATTTATAGTTTCATCTCTGGTCCGATGGAGATAAGGTGCGTATAGGTCCTGAGGTACATTCTCTCGCCCGCAATGGCCGGAGTTGCGTGGCTCTTTTCTCCCAAAGGATTTATAGCCAATAGTCCGTAAGTAGCGGCAGCTTTGATTACAACAACCTCTCCCTCGGTGGTGATACAATACAGTTTGCCATCTACCCAAACCGGCGAGCCGTAGAATTTTTTAGCCGGCTTCTCACTCCAGAGCTGTTCTCCCGTGGCGCTGTGCAGACAAGAGACATATCCCCTGTCATGAAATGTAAAAAGCAAACCTTCCCTGGCCACAGAGGTGGGGACATATGGTACCGAACTGCTTTCGATTTTATAGGCCTCTGCAGGCTGGATGGATTTGTCACTTGTGCCCGGTCGGATCGCTATCAGACGCTTGCCGCTGGAAGCATCGCCGCAGGTACCGATTAATAGTCCGTCAGCAATGACAGGTGAGCTGACAACGCGGCTGATAAATGCCGAACTCAGCTCCCATACGACTGTCCCCGTGCCGGGATCGACGGCGGTCATACCGTGAGCGAGGCTGGTGAAGATTAACTGTGGTTTATCCGTTGCCGGCGAGTAAACACAGGGTGTCGAGTAGGATGTTTTGGGGCTGGTTTGCCGTTTTAATTGCCAGCGTGTCCGGCCGGTCAAGCGGTCAACTGCAATCCATATGCTCTGGGCTTGCTTATCTGTATCCTCATGCTCCTGTGTAAAGACCACGATGTGATCGAAAACGATGGGAGTGCTGCCTGGCCCATGCTGACAATGTACACCTCCAAAAGTACGCCTCCAGATTTCAGTGCCCTCGTGGTCAAGCGCCACGAGGATTGTCTCATTTTTAGTACCCCAGAGCGTATAAACATGGTCGGCATCCACTACCGGCGTGGCGGTTGCGTAACTGTTGAGTTTGTTCATACGGTATGCAGTTAATATGTATTCCTTTTGCCATAATACCTCACCGTTAGAGACACTTACGGCCTGTATGATGCCTCGGCCGGCCTTTTGGTCACCGCCGGTCACGAATAACTTATTTCCCCATAGTACCGGAGAGGAATGACCGCCTCCCGCCAGAACAATCTTCCAGTTGTAATCTTTTTCAGTCCATTTGACGGGAATATTTTTTGCGTGGCTGATGCCCTGCCCGTTTGGGCCGCGGAACCGTGTCCACTCCTGTCCCTGAGATACTAAAGCAGGATAAATGGCTAACATCACTAAAAGACAACGCCGAAGTTGCTTGCCGGTAATTTTAGTAAACCTTTGTTTTTTCATCGGGTGTCCCCCGGATTGATGGTTTTAGCCCGAAGTCTTTTTGCGTTTACCGGTACTGCGAGGCTTCTTTTTTGGCTGTTTGTTACCGGCTCGTGCATCCTGTTCGGCCATAAACTTTGTCAATGCGTCCGGTGAAGTTCGCTCCTTAAGAGCCTGGAAAGCCGGGTCGTTGGTTTGTTTCATCAACTTGAGCAGTTCTTTTCGCATCGTGTCGATTTGCTTTTTATAGCCCGGGTCATCGATCAAATTATGCAGTGCGTCAGGGTCATTTTTGAAATCATAAAACTCCTCAACGACTCGATACTCGAAGAGTTTGACACGAGCTGCGATAACTGGATCAGTTTTAGCGGCAGCCTGCATCGCGCTGAAAGTCAAGCCGGACTGCGATTCGTTTTTGAAAACTCGCTGGCCGTCCGACCATGGATTGAATATATAGCCAAACCGGCTGTTTTGTAAGCATCGCATCGGGAAGCGTTTGCGAGCGGAGGTCTGGTGGAATTGTGTAAAGACCATCTCACGTCCGCCCTGCTGCTTTCCCAATAGGACCGGCAGAAATGAAAAACCATCCATGCCCTTAGACTGAGGCCCGCCCACAACATCGAGTACGGTAGGCATAAAATCGATACCGGATATAAAGTGCCGCTTGTCCACTGTGCCGGGTTTGACAATGCCCGGCCAGGTGACAATCCAGGGCGTTCGCGTGCTTTGCAGATAGCAGTTGGTTTTGGAAAAAGGTAGTGCCATACCGTTGTCAGAGAGGAACATCGTCAGGGTATTCTCGGCCTGGCCGGATTCGCGAAGTGCTCGTATGACGGCACCAACAGTGTCATCGCACCGCCGGACAGAGCTGTAATACTGTGCAATTTCCTTTCGCACATCGGGTAATTCCGGCAGAAAGCCCGGCACTTCGATTTCCTCGCTTTTGTATACACGCGATGGAGCCGGAATATCCTTGAGTTGCTTGGCAAACTTCTTTTGCTCCTGTTCGCTTGAGTGGAACGGTCGATGCGGATCGTGCGAATTGGCCATGAGGAAAAATGGACGATTCTGGCTTGTGGCTTGTTGGAAAAAACGCCCGGCGAATTTATAGTAAAGTTCGGGATTACGGCCGCAGCAAAGTTCCATGAAATCCTCTGACATATCCCACTTGAACTTTTCTTGCGGCGCCAGGTGTGTTACCTTGCCGAGTATGCCGTTTAGATAGCCGGCCTTATGCAGTTGCTCCTGGAGCGTTGTAACGCTCGTATTGATGGGCTCAAAGCCCTCGGCACCGTTGCGATGCGGGTATCGCCCTGTCATGAGAACGGACCGGGACGGCTGACAAACCGCTATTGTAATATGGGCGTATTCAAAACGCAGCCCCTGGGATGCGAGGCGGTCAATGTTGGGGGTAATATCCGGGGCCTTTCCACCAAAGCAGCCCGGTGCGTCCCTGTTCATATCATCCGCTGTTATCAAAAGAATGTTCGGACGTTTTTTTTGCTTGTCGGCGCCAAATACCGGGAATCTTCCGGACGCCATCAGCAGGGACCCGAGTCCTGCTGTCTTTAGGAACTGACGACGTGTGATAATTGTCTTGCTCATTGTTCTTACTCCTTTTTGTCAAGTGTGCTATGGTTTCGCCGTAGGCGTTAATGTGTTGTCCAAAAGCGAAAGGCCAATTTCAGGCTCTCCAGGGGCGTTGCCTGTTTTTAATGGCTCTCAGTGTGTCTGTTGCGATTATCGAATCTTCTATTACCTGAAAATCAAACATCCCCACACAAATAAAGTCGGCTCCATTTACGAACGCATATTTGAAGCCATCCTTGGGATGGATGGCGCCGGCTGCTAATGTCTTAAAGGCTATCCATGGTTTATTGACTTTCTTCATGAATTCTATAGTCTTCTCAGGAGTCATCGACCAGTAATTGTCGGCACTATTTTTGGTTATATCTAAATTTTGGTTGGGCCTTCTTGCCGACCAATAGTTGCTGTGATGTAAAGTTTTAACATAGAAATCCGCGTTGTATCCGCCCTGCTCCGATTTTACAATCACATCCAGCAGATGAGCACCAATACCTCCCGGCACTCCTTTCGATTTAATAAAGTCCACACAGTCCCTAAGCAGGTCTATATGACCGCTTCGAAGCCACCTATCACCGATAACACCCTGAATGTATATAGCCGAGGCTCCATAATCCAATGATTTATTTATATCGGTCTTGAGGTCTTTTATAATCGGGTGGCCTTCGGCAATCCATTGAATCTTGCCGCCTCTTTCATTCCAGTATTTTGGGAAAATCCTGTAAGGCCTTTCGCTCGGATCCGCAATAATGGTATTTACGCCATGTTCCTCAAGCAGTTCAAGCGTTTCCATTACCTTATCGTCCGTGTTGTAATGCCTCATAAGGTCGTGTACATATATCAAATCTCTGGCATGTGCCCAGCCGCTGATCAGATTACCACCGGAGATTAATCTGCTTACCTTGAGGTTGCCGATTTTACCCATCGGCATACCTTTATCGGTAGTCTCTGAAACACTTTTTCTGGCTGCCTTTGCTGAGTTTGTGCCAATTCCTAAAGCCAACGAAGCCCCAGCCGAGGCCACAACCGACTGCTTTATGAAATTGCGACGATTTAGTTTTCTTGGCATGTTTTGTTTCCTATGGAAAATGTTTGGCAAAACAATATTTTCTGTTTATGTCGAGAGACTATCTAAACTCGCTGCATAAGCCCGCTCCTTGGCATGTTGGATGGGCCTTCTAAACAATCTGCTCCTAATTTTCAATCGCAGGATTTACTGCTTATGGCTCGACCTATCCGTTCAGTACCCAGCCCTTGCGATAAGTCTTACGGATATACTGATCGGCCTCGGGGCAATTCGTCGCCCTGAGGTTTTCGGCATCCCACTTGAGCTTCTTGCCCACCCGATAGGCAACCAGTGCCAGCAGGTTGTGTTCGATTAGTGCGCCGGAATAATCAAAGTTGCATGTCGTCGGTTTACCCGTCTTGCAAGCGACGATCCATTCTTTGTGGTGGCCGAGCGATGTTGGGATCAGTTCTTCAGACCTTGGTGATTTATAGTGCGTCATATCACTGTCAAGTTTGGGCATCAATATCCGAAGGCTATAGTCCGCCAGCAGCCAGCCCTGGTCCCCTTTAAATAATACGCCTTTGAACAGTTCTTCCCTGTTAAAAGCCTTTGCTGGCATTCCAGGCTTTTTGCCGCCGTCGTACCAGTAGACCTTGACGGCCGGGCGCCAATCATTCTCCGGGTGATCCCATTCTGCTGTAAGCCACTGTGGGCACGTATCAGTGCTAATCGGTGTGCCCGCGGCTTCGCATGTCGTGGGTAATGTCAAATCAAGTCCCCAATACGCCATGTCTATCATGTGGCTGCCCATATCACCGATCTGTCCGCTGCCGAAATCCCAGAAGCGGTTCCATTTCAGGCAACCCCCGATATAACCTGGATTATACGGATGGAACCGCGATGGGCCGACCCAAAGGTCCCAGTTGATATTATCCGGCACGGGTTTGACCTCCGGCAGGTAGCTTCCACCCTCCGGCATCCGGCTGCACCAGACACGGGCCTCGCTTGGTGTTCCAATCGCTCCATTGCGAATTAATTCCACCATCCTTCTGTAGTTGTCGCTGGCGTGAATCTGGGTGCCCATCTGTGTTGCGATCTTATTCTTATTCTTCAGATATGTCTGGCGAACTATATGTGCCTCCTCTACCGAGTTGGCAAGAGGCTTTTCGCAATAGACATGCTTGCCGCGATTCATCGCCCATACATTGACAAAGGCATGGGTATGATCGGTGGTGGAGCACACAACTGCCTCGATATCCTTCTGCTCAAGACACTTTCTCCAGTCGGTGTATGTCTTGGCCTTTGGGAACTGCTTGGCCGCTGCGGCGAGATTCTCCGCATTGACATCACACAGGGCAACGATATTCTCATCCTTGACGTTTTTTAAGTTGGCCCCGCCGCGTCTGGCGACGCCGACGACTGCGATATTGAGCTTTTCATTCGGCGACTGCCCGGCCTTGAGTATACCCGACTTCAGGATCACTAATCCTGCTCCGGCTATGGCTCCACCTTTTAAAAATGTACGACGTTTGATTTGATGACTCATAGTATATCTCCTTCATTTGCATTTACCAAACTGATAGAAAGTATGACTTCACTTATGCCAACAGAATAAACGATAAAGCCCCCAACTTCAAGATTATTTAAGGCTTTAACTACATTTAATTGCCTGTCAGTCTTGACACTACTCCTGTAAAATGGAAATCTCAGATAGAGGAAAAGTTGTTGATATATGAACGAAAACGGTTTTCTATCTATTGTGGGTGGATTTGGTTTGGCCAATCATTCCATGTTGAAGACGGGGGCTGTAAAGGATGAATTGCAGAAATGATTCGATCGGGACCGTGATGGTTTCATCGAATCTAATAAAGAGTGAGTTTTAAGGCATGAGTGCCTAAAGGAAAGGGAGGGTATAGTGGAGCTTTATGTGATGGCGGGCGAGGTTAAAGAGGCAGTATTAAATGTTAGGGTGATTTGAAAGGGGGTATTAAACGAGTATGGTACTAAGATTTGTTGTGAATCCATTCTAAATCTCCGCAATTATCGAAATGCCTGCGTACACTTGCTGGCCGATGCCGACCTTTATTTTTGTATCCTGTAACTTGGGCAAGACGACATCTACTTGTGAGCCGAACTTGATCATTCCTATTTTCTGTCCCAAAGCCAGCTCATCACCTTCTGCTACATAC
>Ga0307378_10000523_pt1 | contig 67819 bp, 63 predicted proteins | sample UN1MG_FD_202238 | JGI IMG/M metagenome (GOLD analysis project Ga0307378, IMG submission 202238) | Soil microbial communities from Risofladan, Vaasa, Finland - UN-1 | ecosystem: Environmental > Terrestrial > Soil > Coastal area > Acid sulfate soil | place: Finland: Risofladan, Vaasa | collected... | reverse complement strand
TGTATTTTTTAGCATCGCTCTGTTGAAAGTAGATCAAAGCCAGTAACACAAAAAGGAAGAAGACCATTGCCCGAAACATGTAACCGGATTTTTTCTGCATGATGATGACGAGTAACCAGATGGATGCGATCAAGAGAAACACGCTGAGGATGTTGACAAGTGTGATTTGTCCTAGCAAATCTTGCATTTTGTTGGTTTCCCCAAGTTAATCGAATTCATGCGTCCATACGGCCTTATTCCTTTAGTCGAATCAGGGATGAGATTCTTTACTCTTTTTATCTTCCACAGTATGACTAAAATCCCTATCCGTTCGATATTTTACCAGAATATGTCGCTCAAAAAAAATCTAATCCTTAAAGATTTTTTGGAGTTCTTGGAGGAGGTCTAGATTTTTCTCTATGAGAATGAGAGGGATGTTTTTTTCGTCGGCGATTATGGTGAACCGGCCATCTTCGTTCCCGTCTTTGCGGACGATGAGAATTTGAGAATTCGGCGCTACCGTATCGATGCTCTGTTCATCCGTGTTGTCTCCTACGGATGCACCCTGTGCTCGCCTTTTTATGCCTTCGATATGAGCCCCGATGATTTTGATCCCTTGATCGCGTGCCTCCGTGATGATTGCTTCGGTCCGTGAGATCTCATCGTCCATAGAAATCCCTGCTGCCCCCATTCCCTTTAAGCTTGCACCCATCACAATTATCAGGGATTTATATGGATCTCCAGCTTCTTTGGCAGACTTGAGGTCGTTGGCGGTGGCCAACATATTGATCTCATAAGCCTTGGGTTGGTGCTCGAGCTTCATCTTCATAAAAATGACTTTCAGCATAGTCGCGCCAGGGCTCTGCCCGCATGAACTTATGATCACAGGTAACTCTGCTTTGGGGGAATCAGATTGTCCGGCGGAAAGAGATCCCCCGATACTAATGATTAGGAAAAATATGGTGATGGACGCAATAAATTTTGTTGTGTTTTTCACGGCGCTCTCCTAATTTTTAAGAGTGAGTGCTTGCTGGATCTTATACTATTCGAATCCTCATCTGCCGTCAACTCATAATAAGTAATCGTCAGCTTCCCCAAAACCGTGATGAATGGCATCCGAGTGTCCCAATTGGTGATTTTGAAAAATGAACACGAGACATCAGTGAGACTCTCTCCATTTTAGATGTAGGGACCGTTTCCCAAACGGTCCGTTCGGGGAACGGACCCTACATAGAAAAGAACCATGCCCATCCAGCCCTTCTCACGGTTTTCTCCACCACACAATTGGGACACTTAATACCGCAATATGTATTGAAGATATCACGCTTATAGAGATGCTTTGCCCGGGGGAAATTATATTGAATTGATGAGAATAATAGTGTATTCTAAAATACAGGAGAATAAAGTGAGAGATAGAATCGATCGACGTGAATTCATCAAAAAAAGTTCCTCAATGATGTTGGGTGCTGGAGTCGCTTTTGGGTCTGGATTAAAACTTGGAGCCCAGGACACACAGACCGCAAAAGTCGTTGAAGTCAAGCACTCTAAAGTCTTGCAACCAGGACGGATTCTGGACCCAGAGATTGTCCGGAACATGGTGAGAGAAGGGATACAAAACTTGACCGGCTCGGAGAATCCTTGGGCACAATTCTTCAGCCCTGAGGATAGGATCGGGCTAAAAATAAGCACCTTAGGCCGTCCCCTTCTTTTCACACATCACGAACTTATCCAAGCCGTGGTGGATGAGCTTAAAGAATTCGGAATCAAGGAGAACAACATCATAGTGTGGGATCGATTCGAAAAACACATGATCGATTGTGAATTCGAATTCAACACCACAGGGGAAGGCGTGCGGTGTTATGGAACCATGACAACAGAGCAGCTGATCTCGGACCGCCTGGATAAAGATGCCGTTTATTCATCAGAGAATGACAATCCGGAGAAAAGAGAAGAGGGGGGAGCCGATTCGTATTTCTCTAAAATATTCACCCAGGAATGCGACAAGATCATCAATATGCCGATCCTCAAGGACCACGGTTTGTGCGGAGTGACTCTCAGCCTGAAGAACCTTGCCTACGGATTGTGTGAGAATAATGCCCGTTTTCATGGCCCTGCGCACATCGGTCCGTTCATCGCGGATTTTTGCGCGCTTCCGGAAGTTAGGGAAAAAGTCGTCCTTCATATCCTGGATGGTCTTGAAGCCTGTTATGACCGGGGCCCGAGGCCAAGAAACTTGAGATCTCTCTTTGCGCCAAAGACCATCTGGTTGAGTTCTGACCCTGTAGCCCTGGATGCAGTGGGCTTAAAAGCTATTCAGACCGAACGCAAGTACAGGGCCTATCGCACACTCGAAGAAGAAGGTCGCCCTCTTGATCACATCGAGTTGGCCGCAAAAAAGGGAGTGGGTGTGAGCGACTTTGACAGGATCAAGCTCGAAAAGATCGAACTCAGCTAGCCCTGATTTTTGTCTTCTGCCTTTGACTTCAAGTCCTTTTCCAAATAGGGGATTCCATACGGCCCATCTGGAAGGACGGCAATGTGTGGCTCCCGGTTGAGCTGCTTGCGGAGTTGCTCGAGGGCCCAACCGATGGATCCTGCCACGAGCTCCTCGAGATCCGACGCTTCGGGAGCGAGGCTTCTCGCATCCGCGCCAGGAAGCCAGGAGAAGGAATCTCTGGAAATATCCATGGTGCAATACACCAGGTTTTGGGCGGGTGTTTTGAGAAAGAGTTTGGCCCACATCTGAGCTTCCCACTGCTCGGGGACAAATGTCCAGGAGGGGCTAAGAATCATCTCCGAAAACTTTTCAGGACCTTTTTCTCCAAGAAGGCGCATCATGGCCTTGTAATTGGCACCACCGATGGGATCACGGTCTGTGTGTGGGGCGGCGAGAATACAAATTCCATTGGGCTTGACCAACGGCATACAGACCAGGGCTCCTTTTGCAGCTTGATAGTGATTCATTCCTACGTATCCGACGTGTGTGATGACTAAGTCGTATGTGCGTTTAGCGGGGATAGCCGCATAAGAACGGAGTTTTTCCACAGCTTCCCTGTGCGCCTCCTCCAGGTCTCCGGCAAACACGCCCGTCGCTCTGTAGTTGGCATCCAGCGTGACATTGACGATCATGTCACTGCCCGCCATCTTGGCTACGGCAAGGATCTCTTCGTGAACAGGATTTCCGTCGAGAACCAGATCCCTCGCTTTTGGAGAGGCAAGGATGGGGCCGCTATGGAGGATGTGGGTAGAATTTTCGGCAAGGAGTCCTGGACAGATGGATTTTCTACCTCCGCTAGCTCCAGCCATAAAATGGCTTTCCACGAGTCCCGTGAGGATCCGGATATCCCCTTCCATGTACATTTGGTTGATATGGATCTCACCACCGATCTCTGTTCGGCCGATATGCATCAACTCTTTTGTGTTTCGACAGTCATGTTGGATAATTCGAATCCCCTTTTCGAAGATCCTCGGATCTAGAAGGTCATGCAGCTCCTGTTCGGTCATGGGCCGATGGGTTCCTGTGGCTACGATAATGTGGATCTGTGATGTAGGTAGGCCTGCGTCTTCCATGGCCTCAACGATCGGAAGCAGAATACCCTCCTTGCCGGAATAGGGAACGGGGCGAGTGTTGTCGGAGATGACGATCATGGCTTTTGCTTTGGGATTGGCAGTGAGTTTTTCCATTACGATGCTTTTGAGCGAAGGACTCGAAATCGGGCTGTCAAGGGCGTTCCGGATTTCTTGTTCAGGATTGGCCAGCGGCAGAACATTTCCCATGCGGAGAATGTCCGCATGATCAGGAACTTTAACCTGAAATCGCATGTGACCTAGATCGAATCCTACATCTTTCATTGATCTCTCACGTCCTCCATAAAGCACATTTTCCTATAGATTATTCCCCACTATACCATGTATCTGGATAACGTGAAACACACAAGCTCATGGTTTTTTCCATCACATAATCTGATCACTTAATAACGTTATTGAGTTCTCGTGACATCACGGGTTTGGAAATGCATCCGGAAGCAACTCGCGGTACGTTAATAACAGGGAGTTATAAAAAGGGGTGGAATTTGCAAAAAACATTACTAGGAGTTATAAAAGAACAAAAATGATAACACAGACAGGGATCGGCTTGATCGGGACGGTCACATATGATGTGATCACCTCGGATGCGGGGGATGTCTATCGAGGTCTCGGGGGCATTCTCTACCAAGCTGCGGTTCTTTCTGTTTTGGAAAAAAATGTCTTTCTCTTTACCAACCTTGGGAGAGATCTTGCCGGCAGTGTTGAGAAGGTCATCGGCCATTTCCCCGCCCTCCAGAAAGAATGGATCCAGTATGTCCCGGGTCCCGGAAATCATGTTCATCTGCACTATCCAGAACAGGGGGAGAGAAGGGAAATTCTCCGGTCAGTTGTGCCTCCCCTCGACCCCCAGGGAGTTCTCCAGAGCTTAGACCGTCTCCAAATGCTTGTTTCCGTCCTCAATTCGGGATTTGATATCACTCTCTCAGATTGGCGCAGAATCGTGGACGCTGCCATTTGTCCTATCTGGCTAGATCTTCACTCATTTGTCCTTTCCAGAGAACTAAATGTTCCCAGAAAATATCTCTCCAACATCCCCTGGGAAAACTGGACCAGAGGAGTGACCTATCTTCAGGCTAACAGAGCAGAGTTAGGCTGTCTTGTGGGCCTGGGCGGACAAGGGCTCTCCGATGTAGAGATCAAGCGTTTTGGACGGAAAGCCTTCAACCTGGGGCTCCGCGCTTTGTTCATCACATTGGGGAGGGATGGTGTTTGGGTTTTGACTCCTGGCAGTGCTCGCATCATTGTCCCATCCCATGCCGATAATGTCGAAGATACAACAGGATGTGGGGATGTCTTTTGTGCAGTGACTGTCAAGGGTTTGGTGGATGGTGCTGATCCTTTTTCTGCGGCTGAAGCCGGAGTTGAGCTTGCGACCCGAGCCACCGCGGTTAAAGGTATCGAAGAGACCATCACTCTGGTCCGTCGGGCCATCAGTGGGCTCTGACATCCATGACTCTGTTTTCTCCAACAAGAGGCTTCTCCTCAAACAAATCCACTTCTTCATTATTTATCTTTTGAGATGATGCGGTTTGTGATAGAATAGTTTTCAATGGAGAAGGCAACCACTCCCAAACACTCGTATTTTTGCGAATATTTGAAACTCGATCAGGTAATCTTTAAGCTCAAAGCGACCGATAAGATCCAGGCTTTGGAAGAACTCCTGGATGTTTTGGTCAAGCTCAAATACATAAATAATAAGAAACCTGTCCTCACTCGGATTATCGATAGAGAGAGTCTGGTCACAACGGCCATCGGACATGGTCTTGCGCTCCCTCATGCACGATTAGACACTGGGTGTGATATTGCTGTAGTCGTCGGCCGATCAGAGGCAGGAATAGATTTTGAGGCGGTTGATGACAAGAAAGTCCACTTCATCATCCTCATCGTATGGAATCCTTCTATTCCTGGCCTTTTTAACCATCTTTTTGCGGGATTGGCTCAGTTTTTGATTAAGCCAGCGTTCAGAGAAAGGATTTTTAAGGCAGAGAACAAAAAAGAACTGCACAAAATTCTCTGTGAAATAGAACTCACTCTCCTCCCCCCAGAGGATAAGATCATAAGCCGGGCTGGGCTTCTCTCAAAACTCCAAAAGATAGAGATGCAGATAAAAAAGGCGAAAAAGACAAAGAAGAAAGAGCTCCAGAAGCAGGCCAATTTGATCCGGGACGAGCTCGATGACGCCCTCTTGGACAGGTTCGACAAGCTTATGGAGCGTTATGGATTCGCTGTGGCCGAGCTCGAAGGTGGAGCCTGCCAGGGCTGCTTCATCAATGTCGCCACTGGGATGCGATCTGCCATCGAAGGCAGCGATGATATCTATGTCTGCGAAAACTGCGGCAAATATCTCGTAGCCAGAAAGAAGACCAAATAGACTCCTCTCTTCTACACTTCACGATTCCGTGTTCACCCTTGAATTTTGGGACGGGGAAAAGAGTTTGCAGCTTCAGCGTATGGTTTGAGTCGGGAGAGTGGCAGGTTTAAGGAGCCGATACACGGGGTATGTCTGGGGTCCACGACGCCACTGAGGAACGATGTATTTGTCAAAATAGTTCCATACCAGGAGGCCATCATCACTTTCGGCTTCTAAAAGATACGCCACTAGATTGCCTAGAGGCTGTGCCGTTCGGACGAAGATCGTTCCGGCAGGAAAGTCTTTTGTCTCAGCGGCGTATTCGCCTTTGACCGAATTCATACGGTGACCCTGGTAGATCCTTTCCTCACCTTTGACCTCCGTGACTTTAAAAGATTCTACTTCCAGATTCACAGCGGATGTCAATCTTTCCACCAATATTCCGTGTTGATCGAGCTTTGTGATGATGTCCGCATCACTTACCGTCAACAGGTAAGCAAAGGGAAATGGGATGCTGGTCTTTGGTATGTAATCGCAGTAATAGGGTAGTGTGTAGGTCCTTTCAACTTCGGTTTTCCTGACTCTCGGGTAGCCCCTCGCTTCGGGATCGGACCCCATCTCCCATCCGAGGATCGTCACCGGATCTTTGAGCGGTTTTAAGTCGTAGCTTGTGGCAAAAGTATCCGATGCCTCAGGATTCGATCCTTTCTGTATCGTCCGCTGGTCCACCTTTTGGATGAGCTGTTCTATCTCTGTTTTATGGGCATAACAGTAATCGAGAACCACACGGAGAAAGAAATAATTCCCGTACACTCGGGTTTTGTAATCCGCGTAGGCATAGTTTTCCAGTAGGAGGGCCATCCTGTTCCGCAGCCCGATGTAATTTGTGATGTATCGGGATTGGGGTCCCGCAGGCTGCCAGCCTTTTTCCGGATCTTTAAAGTCCATAAAATTCCCGTATGGGATAGACAATGTGTTGTATTTGTCCTTTAGCGTTTTATTCACCCAGGGCATCATTGTCTCTCTTAAGTGGGAGATCAGGGACAGGTCTCCGTTCGGATTCAGCTGCCAGACATAGGTCACCGGTTCTTTGTGGTAAGACCCGTTTGTGGTGTGGCAGTCGATAAGGAGAATAGGGTCCCAACGGTTGAGCACGTTGCGGGCTAGGCCTTGAACTTCAGGGCTTTCCATCTTAATGCCGTCCCTATTCAAGTCGAGATTCTGTCCGTTATAGCGGACGCCAACGCCCTCCTCCGGGCCGACCTGGTTTTTTCTGTTCTCCTTGCTGATCTTTTCGTTGCCGTCTGCGTTGAAGATCGGGGCGATAAGAATGACCAGTTTGTCCAAGTATGGGAAGTTCTTTTCGAGGAGGATATCTCGTGCCAGCATTAGTGAAGCTTCTTTGCCCTCGACTTCACCGGCATGGATGTTGGCCTGGATATAGACCACGAGCCTTTTGTCGTGCCTGAGTTCCAGAGGAGAATTCGGGGGAGGTGCGCCGAGGACAAGAAGTGGAATTTCACGGCCTTCCGAACTTATGCAGAGAGTCTCCAATCGAAGCGATGAGCTCAATTCCTTGAGCGTGTTTACGAACGCCAAAACGTCCGCATACCGAGAAGTTGCTGTAAAATTGCTGGATTCCGCAACCGTTTTCAACTCTTGCTCAGTTGCGGTCGAATGCGGGAAAAAAAACGATACAGAAACGAGTCCACAAAAAAGTGTCATGAGCAAAAAAACGCGTGTCCCTTTTGATTTCATTATCCGGTCCTTTTAGTTGGTTAGAATTTTATAGAATAAAAAGTGTATAAAAATTCATATGAAATCGCAAGATAAACCAGGGTGTTTTGCATTTTTCCTCCATCTGACTGATAATATTGAATTGAATAGAAGATGAGAGAAATGTCATGTCTTTCGGCGTAAGTGCAAAAAAAGAGGAGGCCCTTCGTGAAAAAATGGAACATCTGGGCATCCGCGAAGAAGACATCGTCGAGAAGTTTATCCGTTCCAGCGGACATGGCGGACAGAAGGTCAACAAGACATCGACCTGTGTCTATCTAAAACACCTGCCCACAGAGATCGAGGTCAAATGCCAGAAAGAGAGATACCAGAGTCTGAACAGGTATCATGCGCGAAAGATCCTCGCAGATAAGATCGAAGCCAAAATATTAGGGAAGGAAAGCGAAGAGCAGCAGAGGATTGAAAAGATCCGTCGCCAGAAGAGAAAGCGTTCAAAAAGAGCCAAGATGAAGATGCTGGAGGAGAAGAAAAAGCAGTCTCAAAAAAAGGCCGGCCGCGGATTCCGTCCTTCTCTAGATGACTTGAACGGTTAAATCCTTCCATCCAATTATCGTCAAACTCCCCATCAAGTGGCTAGCTTGATCAGGGTATGAAGCAATAGGGTTGTTCCCTTTTCCAAGTCGTCCCACTTGATTTTTTCCAGGGGAGAGTGACTGATCCCATCCTCACAGGGAATGAAGATCATCCCTACGTCTGCAATGGAAGCCAATATTTGTGCATCATGACCTGCCCCACTTGGCAGAGTTATCGTGGGATACTCCAAGGTGCTGCACTCTTCCTTCATGATGTTGACGATGTGTTCAGGAATACTGACAGGATCTGTTTTATCTACGATTTTTGATTGAAATTCCAGTCCCCGTGTGGATGCTGTATCTCTGGCAAGAGAGAGCAAGAACCGCTCCATTTCCGCGAGGGTTTCTTTGGATATGCTCCTGAAATCGAGAGTAAAATCAACACGCCCAGGGACTATGCTGAAAGCCCCTGGATGAACGGCCACTTTTCCCACCGTCACCATGCTGCCGTAGTGTTGAGTGGCCACATACTGTGTTGCCTTGAGCGCAAAGTCTGCAAGTCCGAGGAATGCATCTTTTCGGAGTTCGAAGGGAGTTGTTCCCGAATGGCTGGCACTTCCTAAGAAGCAGCACAACATGTAATTTTTTCCTGCGATTTTATCCACGATCCCGACGGGCTTTTCTTCGGTCTCCAACACGGGCCCCTGTTCGAGATGGAGCTCAAGGAAAGTATCCACTTCGGGTCTCTGTGTGTGTGCCTCCATGATGCTGTCTATGGAAAATTCTGTGCCCTTGAGTATCTCAATGAGAGGGGGACCGAATTGCGTTTGGCCTTCCTCTAGCGTCTTGCGGTCAAGAGCCCCGACAAAGGCCCGGCTTCCCAGAAAATCTCCCACAAGATTTCCCTCCTCATCGGTGAACGAAGCCAATTCTACGGGTTTTTTTAGCTTGATGCCTTCCTCTCTGATCCGCCGCAGGCATTCCAAAGCCGCAAGGACTCCCGCGGAACCGTCAAACATGCCTCCGTTGATGACCGTGTCGATGTGCGATCCTGCCATAACGGCTTTGCCCGGGGCATCGATCCGCCCGAAGATGTTCCCCGCTCCGTCTTGCCCGTAGATGAGACCAGCGCTCTGGATCTTCTCCTTGAGCCATCCACGCGCATCCAGGTCGGCTTTGCTGAAAGATGGCCTGCTGATCCCTCCATTCGGGTCGCGCCCTATCTTCCCCAATTCTTCAATGTCATTTTTTAGCCTGTCGATGTCGATGTTCATTGGAGTTCCTATTTGAGGAGTTCGACCATTTCCCAAACCGCTCTTTCTACGCCGACAATGGCTGAGCGGGCAACGATAGAAAAACCGATACTGAATTCCATCAACTCGGGGATCTCTGCGATGGGCCCGACATTTTTGTAATCCAGGCCGTGTCCCGCATGAACTTCCAGCCCTAGCTGGCATCCGTGCTCTGCCACACTTTTAACTTCTGCCAGTGCTTCATCGCGCTCCACACCCGGCTTGAGGTTGGAATATTTGGCCGTATTGATCTCGATTAGGTTAGCACCCACATCCCTGCAAGCAGTGATCTGGTCAGTATCCGGATCGACAAAAATGCTCACCTTGATTCCCGCCTTTTGCAGCTCCTCGATATGCGTTTTCAGGTGCTCTTGATTACCGACAACATCTAAGCCTCCTTCTGTGGTCAGTTCCTCATCCCTTTCGGGAACGAGGGAGACGACATCGGGCTTTACCTCCAGTGCGATCCGTTTCATCTCTTCTGTGGCGGCCATTTCGATGTTGAGTTTGGTCTTTATGGCCTGGCGAAACAGGAAGAGATCCCTTTCTTTGATGTGCCGTCTGTCTCCTCGGATATGACAGACGATCCCTTCTGCACCGGCCAGTTCAGCTAAGAGAGCCGCCAGGACAGGTTCGGGCTCGTCACTGCACCGGGCTTCTCTTATGGTAGCAAAATGATCCACATTGACTGCAAGTCTCATATATCCCTCCATATTTTGCGCGGGATGGCTAACATCAAACGCAAAATGCAAAAAAGTGAAACGTAAAAAGTTATTTTATTATAAATCAACAAAATTTTCACGTTTTGTGTAGGGTCCGTTCCCCGAACGGACTGTCAATAAGATATTGAATGCTTATTGAATATAAATATGGTAGCAACTTTTATGAATAATTCAGGAGAAAGATGGATTATTCACGGACCGAGGTTGCAGTAGCGGCGAGGCAGTGGCCCACGAAGCTGTAGTGAACTACCGCGAGTGGGCTACAACGAAGCCGATGCTGTGAGATCGGTTCGCCCGAGGGGAAAAAAATGTTGATTATTAATAGAAATTCTAAGGGATATGCAACGTCTAAATGAATATTCCGAAAAAACAATGTAATGTTCTGATATTGTGTCTGTTATGATAATTATCGACATTTTTTATGAATAATTCAGCTATTTGAGGTGTTTGGAGAGGACAGAAGCCAGATCGGCGGCATATTGTTCAATCTGCTGCAGGTCAGGGCCTTCGATCATTATGCGGGCAAGAGGTTCTGTCCCCGAATACCGGACATTCAAGCGGCCTGAGTCTGCGAGGAGCTTTTCGACCTCCCTGATGGCGCTTACTATCTCGGGATATTTTTGCATATCCGGCTTTTTAGACACAGGCACATTCTTTAGGATTTGAGGATACTCTTCAAATTCCGCAACCATACTGGAAAGAGTTGTGTCTTTTGCGGCCATGACCTCTAGCATCTTAATACTCGTGAGGATTCCATCGCCCGTGGGACAATCATCGAGAAAGATCGTATGGCCGGACTGTTCGCCCCCCAGGTTCGAATGGATCTTCATCATTTCCTCGAGCACATACTTATCGCCGACTTTTGTCCGGACAAGTTTTAATCCAATCTCTCCCAGACCCTTTTCCAGACCCATGTTACTCATTGTTGTCGCCACCACAGTATCCGTTTTCAGGCGCTTCTTTTCCTTCATGAATCGAGCGAGCGCAAAGAGCGTATGGTCACCATTTAAGATCCGTCCTCTTTCATCGACCCACAGGGCTCTGTCGGCATCCCCATCGTAAGCCACCCCGATATCTGCACCCGTTTCCACGACTTTTTTGGCTAGCTTTTGCGGATAGAGAGACCCGCATTCTTTGTTGATGTTCATCCCATCTGGCGAAGCGTTTATGGCGATAACGTCAAAACCCAAGTCAGATAAGATCATCGGCGCGATGTGTGAACTGGCACCGTTGGAGCAGTCGAGGACGATTTTTATTTTGCGGGGAAGCCTCACACTTCCGAATCGGTTTTTTAGAAATTTGATATAGTCAAAGCTTAAGGCGTTATCTGACGATACTGTGATGTCTCTTTTTTGAACAGAATAGACCGATTCGATAATGGCTCTTTCCAGAATCTCTTCCCAGCCATTCGCAATTTTTGTCCCCTGATCTGAGAAGATCTTGATACCGTTGTCTTGATAGGGATTATGGGATGCAGAGATCACGATCCCCGCTGAGAAGCCATGTCGTTTTGTCAGGAAAGAGATCGCTGAGGTGGGAATAAGGCCGGCGGATACGGCTTCCCCGTTACCATCTTCGATTCCCTGGAACAGGGCCTGTTCGATCCATTGCCCTGATTCCCTTGTGTCTCGCCCGATGATCACGCGAGGAGGCAGCTTTTCTGTCCTTAAGAGTACGATGAGGGCATGCCCGAGGGTGTAGACAGAATTGTAATCTAACGGATATTCACCGGCAGTCGCTCTTATTCCATCTGTTCCAAAAAGTTTTTGCATGAAAATGTGGTTCCTTTTCCTCGAAACAAATTATTATACAGAAATGCGGGGATGATTCAAGAGGGGATTTGATTCTTGCTCTCTGTATTTGTATCAGTTTTTTTCTTTGTCTCTGCAGCGCCCTTTTCGATGACCTCTTGCTGTATGAGGAGCTTAACGAGAGCTTTTGCCTCAGCACCCACGAGCTCTAGATCGGGATTGGGCAGGATAAGCTCCACTTCGATCTCTGCCGATTGGGTCAGGAAAGAAATGTCTACGGGAGTCGTTCGAACTTTGGACGTATCCAGTACCTTGCTCTCCGGCCCTCTGACAAGGACTTCTGCGGGGATCACTTCGATAATTTTTAGGATCAGCCCCTCCTGGAGCTCTCCTATGATGTTTGCTTCGACGGGCATAACGATTTCCTTTGCCCGTTCGAGTTCGATGTCGACTTGCATGGGATAGATCTCTTCGATCTCTGCACCTTGAGGAATACTGATCATGTTCCTGTTCACAGGATACTGTTTTTGGTCGACGCTGGCCTTGGAAAGGTCCAACACCGCATGGACGTTAGCTGCTGATATTTGGGGGAGGAGACGCTTCGGCGCTCTGATGATCACTCTAAGGCTTGGCTGAACTTTTTCCACCAGCTCCATGTTGGGAGGGATGTTGTAAAGTTCCAGAGGTACTGTCACTGTTTTTGGCCCCTTTATCTTGTCCTCTGGGATAAGGGTCAGCCATAGGAGAAGAGCCATAAGGAAAGAGAACAGTTTGAGACCCCAATTCCTCAAGAACACGTTTCGTAGAGTTTTTATAATCATTATCTGAAATATTTTATCAAGTCTTCTTTGAGCTGGTCTTTGCTCAAACACTGTTTTAGTTTTCCCTTTATGGCCAGCGATACTATCCCGCCTTCCTCGGAGACCACGATGACTGCAGCATCTGTTTCCTGAGAGAGTCCGATTGCTGCAAGGTGTCTTGTCCTAGTCTGGAATTCTTCGCCCAAGTTGTGGACCGAAGGCAGGGGAAGTAGTGCCCCTGCAGCCAGGATCGTATTTCCGCGGATAATGACAGCCCCATCGTGAAGAGGAGAGTGAGGAAAAAAGATGCTGACCACCAGATCTTTTGAGAGCATTGCATCGACTTGTGTCCCCCGATCGGCATAACTCTTCAACGAGATCTCTTTCTCTATGGCGATCAGAGCGCCGATTTTTTTTGTAGAGAGATAGTCCACTGCAAGGAAGAGATCTTCCAGCCGATCTTGGAAAACCTTTATGGAAGAAGACTTTCGAAAAGATTGGGATCCGATCGTAGTTAAAAATCGCCGGATCTCTCCCTGAAAGAGGACAATGATCGCGATGATAGAGTAATTGATGAAATTCTTGATAAGCCAGTGGGAAGCAGTCAGATTTCCCCATCGTGTGATAAAGAAGAGAAGGCCGACAATGGCGATCCCGATGGCCATCTGGTAGGCTTTTGTGTCTTTGATCAGACGGAAGAAGGAATAGAGGATGATCGTGATGAGAAGAATATCCAGGAAGTCGCCGAGCGTGAAGCGTTGAAGAGCGTTGATGATGTTAGTTAACATGACTTCTCTTGAACTCCCCTTCGTGTGCGAACAATCCGGCTCCCCACATATCATCCAAAATGGTTTCGGCCACGAGGATCGCTCTTTTGATCGGAGCCACCTCGTGCACACGCAATATGTGAGCCCCTTGGATAACACTTATGATAGCAGAGGCTAGCGTTCCTTCCTCTCTTTCTCCGGGAGGTAGATCCAGGATCTTCCCTATGAAAGACTTCCGGGATATGCCCACAAGGATGGGTTGGTCGAGCGTCGCGAAGTCATTGAGGTTTCTGATCAAAGTCAGGTTATCCTCAAACCTCTTCCCGAATCCAATGCCCGGGTCGATTATGATTTTTTCTCTATCGATACCATTCTCGACGGCAAGCTCTATCTTTTTTTCGAGGAAGGACTTTATCTCTAAAAGTACGTTTTCGTAGTGAGGATCGCGCTGCATTGTCTTAGGAGAGCCCTTCATGTGCATGAGGATTACAGGAGCGTCCGCTTGCGCAACAACCGCGATCATCTTCGGATCGTTCCTGAGAGCGGAAATATCATTGATGATATCGGCTCCTTCTGCGATAGCGTCCACAGCCACCTTCGATTTGGAAGTGTCCACGGAGATCAGGCATTTTGTGTGCTTCCTCAAGCCCGATATGATAGGTAATACTCGCCTGAGCTCCTCGTCTGCAGGAATGGGATCTGAGCCGGGGCGTGTGCTTTCACCGCCCACATCGATGATATCGGCGCCTTCGGATATCATTCGCAATCCGTGTTCGATCGCCTTATCCTTTTCGAAATAGAAACCTCCATCTGAGAACGAATCGGGAGTGACGTTGAGGATTCCCATGATCCAGGTACGACGACCCAAAATATGATCATTGCCATTAACCTGGAGAATGTACTCTTTCCTCACTTTTATGTTTGAACCGGTTCCACTTTGGTTGGAGTCTTCACTTTTTTGGAATCCTTCTTGGGTTCCTCGGGTTTTATTGCCTTTTTCTTAGGGGCCCTTTTTTTTAGTTTTTTCCCATACACGATGGCATCGATCTCGTCCGAATCCAGAACTTCTTTCTCGAGAAGAGCCTCGGCAATTTGTACAAGTTTGTCCTTGTTACTATCGACGATGTCTTTGGCCCTATCGTAGTTTCGAGTGACGATCTTTTTGACTTCGTCATCGATGCGTTCTGCCGTTTTTTCGCTGAAATTTTTGTGCATGGCCAGGTCTTTACCGAGAAAAATCAGATCGTCCCGTTCGCCGAATGTCACCGGCCCTAAGTCGGACATCCCGTACTGACAGACCATCTTCCGGGCTATCTCTGTCGACTTCTCAAAATCGTTGGCAGCACCTGTTGTGGTTTTATTGAGGAACATTTTCTCTGCCACTCGCCCTGCCATTAGAACAGAGAGTTGGGCTTCGAGGTATGCCTTTGAAAGGGTATAGCGGTCATCGAGCGGAAGCTGTTGCGTCACTCCTAGCGCCATCCCTCGGGGGATGATGGTGACTTTGTGGATGGGATCGGCTTCGGGAATGAGAGCTGTCACAAGAGCGTGCCCTGCCTCGTGGTAGGCAGTGCTCTTCTTTTCCTCGTCGCTGATGATCATACTTTTGCGCTCCACACCCATGAGGACCTTGTCCTTGGCACTCTCCAGGTCCTGTTTCATGACGCTTTCCTGTCCGTTCCGAGCGCCGAGAAGTGCCGCTTCGTTCACGAGATTCGCCAGGTCAGCTCCGGAAAAACCAGGTGTCGACCGGGCGAGAACGCTGAGGTCCACATCTTTCGCCAACGGGATGTTCCTTATATGGACCTTGAGTATTTCTTCTCGACCCTTGACATCGGGCATGTTGACCACGATCGTCCGGTCGAACCGTCCCGGCCGCAGTAAAGCCGTGTCCAGGATATCCGGCCTGTTGGTGGCAGCGATGAGGATAACCCCTTCGTTGGAGTCAAATCCGTCCATTTCCACAAGAAGCTGGTTGAGGGTCTGTTCGCGTTCGTCATGGCCGCCGCCGAGCCCGGCGCCTCTTTGCCGGCCGACAGCGTCGATCTCGTCGATAAATATCAAGCACGGGGCCTGCTTTTTTCCCTGGTCGAACAGGTCTCTCACTCGGGAGGCTCCGACACCTACGAACATCTCCACAAAATCAGAGCCGCTGATGGAGAAGAAGGGGACATCCGCTTCACCGGCTACAGCTCTTGCCAGGAGAGTTTTTCCCGTTCCGGGTGCACCCACAAGAAGGACGCCTTTGGGGATGCGGCCTCCCAGTTTCTGGAATCTTTTCGGGTCTTTCAGGAATTCGATGATCTCTTGGAGCTCCTCTTTGGCTTCCTTCACTCCAGCCACATCCTGGAAGTTCACCTTCTTTTGAATGCCAGAGAATAACTTTGCGCGGCTTTTTCCGAAGGACATGGCCTTGTTTCCCCCCGCCTGCATCTGGCGCATGAAAAACACCCAGAACAGGATGAGAATGATGATGGGAAACCAGGTGAACAGGTAGGAGAACCAAGGGCTACGGGTTGTGTCTTTGACGATAATGCTTACTTTGTGCTCGCGAAGGATCTTCACGAGGTCGTCGAACTGTGTAGGGGAGACTGATTTGAACTGGGAATTGTCCACATATTTTCCATTGATCTGGTTCCCGCTGATTGAGACTTCTGCGATCTGGTCACTCTCGACCTGGTCCATAAATTCGCTGAAATTCACTTGTTTACTTGCGGCTGCTGGATTCTGGAACAGGCTCCAGAGCACGATGATGATAATCCCTGCAGCAACCCAAAAAAGCAGGTTTTTGTATGTTTTAACTGGTCCTTTTTTTCTTGGTTTGTCCATTAAACTTTTCCTCTGTTATTTTAGCACGATTTGTAATAATTGTTAACAAAACTCTTCGGTTTTGTCGGAATTAATCCCTTAAAGTTGGGTCCGATCTCCAAATGACCGGGTCTTCCATTGTTTTATACAATATTTGGACGACATTTATTCACATCTGTTCGCCTACTGACCATTCAAATGTAGGGTTCATTCCCCGAATGGACCGAGACGTTATAGGCAATATGTAGGGTCCGTTTCCCAAACGGACCGTTCCGATTGGACGGGTTGACTGAAAATCCATCTTCCTGTAAGATGTTACTCCCCAGGTGGGGCTGTAGTTCAGCTGGGAGAACGCTTGACTGGCAGTCAAGAGGTCGTGGGTTCAAATCCCATCAGCTCCACCATCTGTTTTTTATTACTCCTTTTAAGAGTTTAACAAACTTTTGACAAACTCTTAACAGCTTCCTGACAACTTCCTTCCTGATTGGAATTATCTTATTTATAGAAGGCAAATGAACGAGGAAGGATGAAATGAGAAAAATATCGGCTTGTTTACTCGTTTTTTCGCTGTCACTCATAGGCTGTACGACTGTAACAACTATCGGGGGAGTCAGAGGCAATCATTATCCAACACCAAGAGAAGGCGAAGAGCTGGGAATAAGAATTAAGAGCGGCAGCGGTGTAGATAAAGAGGTGATCTCAATCGATCAAGACATGGCTTCGCCGGTACTCGCTGGCCCAGAACCCAGTTTTACTGTTGAGTGGACAAAATATGAAATAATTGCGATTGTTCTTATAATTTCATCAATAGCAAGAGATGCTATAAATTCGATCCTGCTCCCTTATTAGAAAGAATGTTGGAGCTTATTCACGATCCCCATATGATAACTCCCTTTGTGGAGGACTCGTTTCAAAGGTTCCTTGGTTTTGTTAGGTCAGAGTGAGGGTGTGATGGGCGGTGGATAAAAGGGCCCGCACGGGCACACCATAGGGGCAAGCGAATTCGCAGTATCCCGCACAACTCTGGCATTTATCGGCTGTTGTTGATTTAAGGGCCGCATACTTGGCCATGGCATGTTTCTCTCGACCTTGAGATACAAAGTAGTGGTCGTAGCGCATTATGGTGTTGACAGGCACTTCGTGTGGACAGTGGGGCTCACACACACCGCAGGCATGGCGGCAGTAGAGGCTGCCCTCTTTCTTTAGTTGCTCAGTCGCTTCATGAAATCCTGGAGTCTTGAGCATATCTACAGTCTCAGGGCTGGATAACATCAGACAATCCAGGTAATCGAGCTGCATAGTTTCCAAAACTCTATTTGCTCTTTGCATAAAGCCTTCTTTATCGATCCCGATTGTCCGGATTCTCCGGCTAGATGTATCTGCCATAAGCTTGGAGCTGATAAAGAGGGAGCTTCGGTCCCTGCTTTTAATAGCCTCTCCGATCTTTCGTCCATGTTGGCCGTAGGTCTCTGAAGTGTCGACATAATTCACTCCAGCATCCAAAAGCGCCCTGAATGGGCCTACATCATCAAAGTCTCCAGCACCAATATCCGAGACCTTAAAACCTGTCCGTCCTAGAGTGCGGTACTCTTGGATCCGAGGCATATCCGAAACGGTCTCAGTTTGTGGCTGAATTGAGCGCAACATGCCCGCTCGGCTCATGACTCCGCCACCGATCAGCCCAAAAGTCGATTGTTTTATGAAGTTTCGTCTGTTTATGTATTTTACACGGCTCATTTTTTTCTCCAGGGAATGGGATCAACCCTTGATGGCGTAACTGCAAAAAACATACCAATGTTTTCTTCGACGTAGTCAACGAGCCCACAGAGCACCCTGCGTTCAGTTTTGAACAATTGATATCCGAATTCGAACAGGAGTGTGATAGAAGGTGTTTTTTTTTATTCGATCACGAGAAGATTATAGTACTCCAGTTTAGGGATTGTGAGCTTAATCGTTGTTGCGTCCTTTATCTGGATCTTGACGTTTTTGGGATTGTTCAAATCGGGTGAATACAATGTCGCTTTCTTCCCCTTTACTGAAAAATCCACCGGAAGGGAGATAGTCACAAAAAACTTTTTCGTGGCCTTAATGCGGTCTATTTTGATGTTGTAGCGATAATTTATCATGTGAAGCGTGAGTCTTTCGTTGGCAGAGTCTGCATACACCAGAAAGTCGACATCCTTTGGAGCCGTAGAGGTCACTTCCGGCGGGGCATAGGGTATGATGGAGTCTATCATAAGGTTCTTTTTTGCCAGCTTGCGGTCTCTAAAGTACTGATCTCCAGGATAATCGTTGGAAACATTGACAAAAAAGCCGTTCCCATGCTTGTGGACACCCTCAGTCCAAAATCCCGTCCATTCACGCGGTCGGTTCTCAACGTAATTGTTGAATTCGTCACCTGGCCCGATATCTCCCCAACCAATTACTGTATGTCCTTTAGCGATGTAATTCAGGATCAGATTCATTTGCTTGTTTGTCATGGAGTATGCGTTCGATAGGATGATCACAGGGTAATTCTCTAACTGCTCTAATGTGACATTGTTCTTCATCATATGCCCGTCACCGCTAAATACCACATCAAACTGGATACCGCTTTCAAAAAGTGCAAGCGCAGCCCCAAAATAACTGTCGGGAAGTCCTAAATAAGAGGTCACCGGATGAAAGATCGCCACCCTTGGCTTCCAGCTCCAATCACTGCCGTAGTATTCACGGTATGTATCGATAAACTGAAAGTATGGTGCCAGGACTGTAAGGTCAGGTGAATAAGTGTGAGTGCTCGAGGCCGGCACTTCATAGGGCACATTGCACTCAGCGTTCGCCGCATATGCCTCTGCCCAAAACACCTTGACGATGTTCGGTATGTTTCCTCGCGTGACAAGATCGGCATTGGTAGGGACTTGAGTTAGGTAAAGGCCCTTTTTCCAACGATCATCCACTTTCAGTTTAGCCGAAGGAATGATTTTATTATGGGGCGGATAATTGTAAAACAGGTATGGATACTCACACCAAGCAGCATCCAGGTTCACCTCAAACGGCAGGCTGTAAGCCATCCCGTCTGAGGTGTTGCCCATAAAGACGATATCACGGTTGTATTTGGATTTCGCATATTTTTTAGCCCAGTTGATCATGTTTTTCTGGACTTTTAAAGTTGATTGGATCTCATACACTTTGAACTCGTTGTAGAGTGGCGCCTCCCAGGGAGTTGTCCGCCACGTGTAATTATATCCATTCGTGTTGAGGTGTTTTCGATAATTAAAACTTCCGATATTGTTGATTCCAAATCGCGAAGACAATTCCTGATTCGTATAGACCGTTTTTAAGAATTTGCGAAAACCTGTCATATCAACCTCATTGAAAACTCCACCACTGTCAAATCCTATATACAAAGTGTGTGCCTGGATTTCATCAAGCAAAATTCCATCCGCACCGGCATCGAGAGACACCTTGATCTCCGACCTTATAAATTTTTCCCAGCCCTTTTCATTGAGGTTCATATTGTAGACTGGGATTCCGTCAAAATCGTTGATAAATTTTTTCCCGTCGATATCAAGGATACAATATTTTTTGAGTTCAGGCCTACGATCTGCTAACTGCGTTTCCCCGTCAGAATACATCCTTTCGATAGCGATGTGCTGTATGTATTTTAAGCCGCGGGCATGGGTCTCCTCGATATTCTGTTTTGTGAGTTCCAGATCGGCAGCGACCCAGGGAAAGCTGCCGTAAACCACCCAATCCAAGGGGATGCCGTAGCCATCGATGATCAAAGAAAAATCCTCTTCTGCCCGCAGGGAGCCGAACATATTGATTGTGATATCATTTATGATATCTTGGGAAGAGGCAGAGTGGTTCGGCTGTGATGTTTTGAGAAAAAATGAATTCACCGACAACACACACACCAACACAAAAATAAGCAGGATTAAGTTTTTCCTCATGTTAGTTTCCTTCTTTGATCAATCTGGATTAAATATAACCTTCAGATGCAGGAGAGTCAATTTTTTCTTCTACAGAATTTTTTCAATTTTGTTTCTGTATTTGCGACTAAACTTACGGTTAGGGTGTGTTGCAGATAATGCCTATAAACCTGTCAAACAAGGAAACACGTTTCCTTAAAACCCTCATTATTCTCTCCCTTCATATTTTTGGCAGGGAAGACAATCTGCATTTCTGTGTTGTGCCCAGATGTATTAACAAGCCCACGATTTTGAAGGAGAGTTGTTATGGATGAGACAAAGATATTGATCGTTGACGATGATGATGTTTTTTTAAAAATGCTCGAGAAAACTCTGATATCTTCAGGGTATTCTGTTTCGATGGCGACAAATGGTAAGGATGCGATCGATGCTGCAAAACAATGGCGCCCCCATCTCATCATCCTCGATATTATGATGCCCGAGATGGATGGAGGAGAAGCAGCTTTGGTTCTGGAAAGGGACCCCACTACCCAAAATATTCCGATTATATTTATGACCTCTCTTCTAAAGAAAGAGGATGAGAACAAATTGACCTATTCAGAAAAGAGGAGTTATATGGCAAAGCCTTACGATAAGGACAAATTGCTCGCAGAGATTGCGAAAAAATTATAAAATTGTAATTTCTTTCTAGGAAAACACCGGTTTTTTCCCATTCCCAAAACAAAGATCTTTTTAGTTTTTGGATAGAAAAACCTGCTCTCCCGGCCTCAATTTATCAAGCTCATCCATTTGACTTTCAAAAAGAAATATGGAATATGAAGACCATCCTCTTGGAGTATGATGATTTAGGATATGTTTACTTTTGGGGAGAAATTTTTTTGGATTGTGCAACGCTTTTTAAATTTTATCGTTTACCTATAAGAAAGGAGGAGTGATAATGAGAAATATCATGAGGTTGATAGGTGTTGTCGTATTTCTGTTTATTTTTACTTTGACGTTTTCCTTCAGCCAAAAGACAGAAACCATAGATGGCGTTCGTGTTGTCCACAATGGGAAGGAAGGCACGTGGGGGAAAGAGCCGAAAGTCTCTTTGGAATTCATAAAGACTATCGGTGACATCGAATCCACAGATGACAATATTCTCTTCTATATGCCTACAGCGATGGCCTTTGATGAAGGGGGGCATGTTTATGTCCTGGATTCGGGAAACCACAGGATTCAGAAATTTAATGCTGACGGGACATATGTGGCGACGATCGGGAATAAAGGGCAGGGCCCCGGCGAGTTCCAGTATCCCCAATCCATAGATGTCGATTCCAACGGGATGTTGTATGTATCCGAGTCAATGAATCGGAGGATTCAGATCCTTACTCCCGAAGGCGAGGAGCAGAAGACCATAAAAATGATCGAAAACAGCGTCGGCCTTGTCCGAACTTTTGGGTCAGAGCAGATGCTTATGGGAGGCACAGGCCTGTTCAGCGTGGGCATGGGGATGATGGATGAGGAAGAGAAAGCGCTTCCCAAGTTTTTTAAAGTGCTCAACATGGAAGGAGAAGTTCAAAGGGATTTTGGCAAGCAGTATGATTTCAAAGACTTTCTGATGAACAGGATGGGAAACCAGTTCCACTTCATCCTGGATAAGAGCGATAATATTTATGTGGCCTTCGATTATCAGAACAGGATCGAGAAATATACACCCGACGGAACATTCCTCTGGGATTCCGACCGTGAGCTTAACTACAGCACAGATCCTCCAAAGGCAAAAGGAGGGATCCAACGAAGCGGTGGAAGAGTGATGATCGAGCAGCCGGACATGAACAGATGTGCCAGTGGAGTCGCTGTGGACAGCAAGGGAAGAGTTTGGGTCGTGACTTTGAGTCGGCAGATCAAAGAGGAGGAACGGGTCGAGACGAATGTTCGTGTTTCCATGAGCCAGACAGGCGGCCGGTCGATGAATATGTCCGTCGGAGGAAACACGGATGTGAAAGAGACAGATATGTTCCGGCTCGAAGTGTATGATCCAGAGGGTGTGTTGCTCGGAACGATTCCAGTGAAACAATTTGTGGATGACATTTTTATCAGCGGAGATAAGATCTATCTTTTGGACAGAATGCGCGGCATGCAGTTTTTTGAATACCAGATCGTCGATAAATAAAATCCATTCCCATACGCTTGCACTCCTAATCCAATTCTGATAGAAAAGGGGACAGGCTACTTTTTCCAGAGGTAATTAAAAAAGCAGCCTGTCCCTTTTTTTGTTGGACCGTTTCCCAAACGGTCCGTTCGGGGAACGGACCCTACAAAAAAGACCGTCTCCTATTTTGTATCAGAGGTGGAAAATGAAGTGGAATGTCGGAAAACGAGTGTTAAGCTTTCTCCTCATGGGTGTTCTGCTCCTTTTGTCCTGTCGTACAAAGGGATCTCGTGAAGACACTCAGACTATTCAAAACTTGAGAGCTTTTGCCAAACTTTATGGATATGTGAGGTATTTTCATCCTTCAGATGAAGCCAGTCAAGTCGATTGGGAGAGGCTTGCCTTCTATGGTGCGGAAAAAGTCAGGGCCGCAAAGGATTCTGAAGAGCTGAAAACAATTCTAGAACACTTGTTCTTGCCCCTTGCTCCCATGGCACGAATTTATTTGTCAGATGACAAGCGAGATGCCTCACAATCTTGGCTGCCAGAAGAGACAGATAACCTCAAGGTTGTCGCCTGGCAGCATAAGGGCCTAGGATTTGGAAGCTCCAATTCAGTCTATATGAGTATCCGTCTCAATAGGGAAAATGTCTTGTCCGGAGGAACGGGGGCTGGGATTTTGACTCAAGGGATCGAAGCAAGATCTTTTCGGGGGAAAAAAATCAAGCTAAAATCCTCTGCAAGGACTGTAGTCAAGGGAGTTGGCAATCAAGCTCAGCTCTGGATGCGTGTGGACAAAGAAGGCGGCATCATGGGTTTTTTCGACAACATGAGCGATCGACCGATCCTTTCTGAGGAATGGAAGGAATACGAGATTGAGGGCCACGTAGATGATGATGCGGTCATGGTTTTTTTTGGAGCGATCCTTGGCGGCAACGGCCAGGCATGGTTCGATGAGTTTCAGGTTTTGGTCATGGATGAGAACGGTCATTGGCAACCCGCAGAGATCAATAATCCAGGCTTCGAAGAAGGTGAAATGGATAAAAAACCCCGGTCTTGGGGAGCACAGAGTGCGGGCTACATGTATAAGGTCCAAGGCGAAAATGCACGCAGCGGAGAAAAATGCATGCTTTTGGAAAGCCAGTCAACGACCTATTCCGGAAAATTGTTCGATAAATTTCCTGATGTCGGAGAAGTCATAAACAAGGAGCTTGATGCGGGTTTATCCTGCTCTATCCCACTCGCGCTTTACAGTGAAGAAAAGAAGACATTGAGAAAAAATGAGAACTACCCTTTAGATGATCTGACATCTAAGATGGAGGCCCACGATTTTGCAATCCCGAGCGCAGACAATGTGTTTGTTCGTTTGGCGGACGTGGTCATTGCCTGGAACATCTTACAGCATTTTTATCCCTATTTTGATGTGGTCGATGTGGATTGGGATCTAGAGCTGACAAACACACTGAGAGAGGCTCTCAACAATACAAACGAAGAAGATTTCTTTTACACCCTCAGCCGTTTGGTGGCAAAGCTCCAGGATGGACATGGCAATGTCTATCATAAAGTATTCATGGAACAGGCCGGGCTTCCCCTAAAGGTTGATTGGGTGGAAGATCAAGTCGTTGTGACGGCCTCCGAAGACTCAGATCACTTCCAACGGGGGGACATTATTCTCAACATCGATGGCAAACAGGCTGAACAAACGCTGTTAGATGCGGAGAAGTTTATTTCCGGCTCTCCACAATGGAAGAGATACAAATCTTTGATCCGCTTCGGGTATGGTAAGAAGGGGACCTTGGCAAAACTTGAAGTTCTGAGAGGTACTGAAACCTTTGAGGTCGAGCTAATGCGCAGTTTTAAGAAAATGCTGGCTGAACCGACTAGGCCCAGGATCGAATCCCTAGAGAACAACATCTACTATGTCAATCTCGATCAAGCACCCTGGAATGAGATCACAGAAAAGATCAATGACCTGGCTGGTGCTCGCGGTGTTATATTCGACCTCCGGGGCTATCCCAAAGGCAATCATGAGATCATTTGCCATCTTTTGGCTGAAAAAGACACTTCCAATGCCTGGATGCAAATCCCTCAGATCATCTACCCGGACCAAGAGAACATTGTGGGGTATCAAAAAATGGGTTGGAATCTTGTGGCAAAAAAGCCACATATCACTGGAAAGGTCGCCTTCATCACGGATGGCCGGGCCATAAGCTATGCCGAGTCGTTCTTGAGTTTCATCGAACACTACAAACTCGGAGAGATCGTGGGACAGCCCACTGCTGGAACGAATGGCAACATCAATCCCTTTGTCCTTCCCGGGGACTTTCAGATCGTATGGACAGGCATGAAAGTGCTCAAACATGACGGATCGCAACACCATCTGATTGGCATTCAGCCCACAGTGCCAGCCAAACGAACGATCCGAGGCATCATTGAGGGGCGGGATGAGTTTTTTGAAAAAGCCTTAGAGATCATTCGCTGAAGTCCCTCTGGCGGTTCTTCTGATCTTGACAAACCCTTGACAGTATCTTGGCAACTTTTTTCTCCCCTCCCTTAAAGTGGTAGTGAATGTCATGTCATATGGTTCGGGAATGGAAGCAGAGCTGCCCCCTCCCGAACACAGAGGCATTGGAGCCATTGCGGGTGCTATTGCTGAGGAGGTTTTAAACCTTCATATCTACCTCAAGAACAAAAATAAGAGAGCCAACTTGATCGAATACTACCAGTCGCTGCTTAAGGAAAAATAGACGACGATGAGGAATTCGACAAGAATGCTAGAATTCTAGTTCATCAATAATGTGTTTGGCACCAGAAAATTTCTCCGTGACAAAAAGCACATACCGGATATCGACGCTGATCGTCCGCTGCAGCTCGGGGACTTCATAATAGTCGGCTGTCACACTTTCATATGTCATGTCGAATATAATACCGATCTGCTCACCCTTGGCATTAAGTGTCGGGGACCCTGAATTACCCCCGGTCACACTTGTCGTGTTCAAAAAACAGGCTGGGATATCCTCGAGCTTTGTGTCAGCGTAACGGCCAAAGTCTTTGGCTTTGTAGAGCTCCTTCAGTTTTTCAGGAACGCGGAAAGGAAATTCTCCGGTGTCTTTTTCCACCACGCCGCCCAGCGTTGTTTGTGACGTATAATAAACAGCATCCCTCGGAGTGTATCCGTCGATGAATCCATAGGTGAACCGTATGGTCGAGTTGGCATCCGGTGCGATCCTCCCAGTCTTCTGCTCCATCAATCCGGCGAGAAGGGCTTTCTTGAGATTGAGCCTTTCTTGCTCTAGTGCTTTGCTCTCTTCTCTGAGGACCTTCATCTCTGTCTCCAGCTCTGCCGCTAACTTGAGCAAGGGATCTCCCACTTCCATCAAGTTATCCAGCTTGCTGTCGACAAGCTCGAGTCTTTTTTCCGGATCGGCAAGGATCGTGTTGTCGTAGAGACTATCCACAAAGGTGTCAATCGCATCTTCCGATTTTTTCGCGATCAACTCTTTCAACGCGTTAGGAATCTGCTCTTCTGGAGAGTCTAAAAGTTTTTTGAGTTGATGCTTGAAAAAGGCTCTATCTGTAGCAAGGTGATATCCGCGCTCTGCAAGCTCTATGCGCATCTTGATGAGCGGGAGGTTTCTCTCCTGGTAAGCCGACTCTCTCTCTATGTCGGGTTTTTCTCTTTCCTCGACTGTTCGGTAGATTGTGTTCGCTTGCGAGAGGAGGGTGGAGCCGAAATAAGGATTGACGATCAGTCCCATGAGGTCGTTCTTTGTGTAATATGTGGCGTACTTGTCCATGAAGGTCGATATGTTCACAATCGCATCCCCGAATTTTTTCTCCCGTTCTGGATCCTCCTTCACCCATTCCTGGTAGTGTTTTTCCTGTTCTTTTTTTATCCCGATCAGGTCGATCCTGTCTATCCCCTCAAATTTCCCCTGGTAGTTCTTCAAGCCATTGTTGAGGCCCTTGACGATTCCTGCGTACTTGATCTCGATGTCCTTGTCATCCTTACCGGCATTTTCGAAAAAAGCGATGACATCCTTAAAAAGCTCCATTCTGTCCCCCATGTTCCTGAGGTCGAAACGGAGTTCATCGAGTGTGTAGTTCCTGTATGTTCGTCCCGGATAACCCATAACAAAAGAGAAGTCTCCATCTTTGAAGCCTTCTGTGGAGATCTTGAGTATGGATTTTGGTTTGTAGGGAACATTTTCGGTGCTGTAATCCACTCCCTCATTGTCCTTGGACACATAGGCTCTCAAAAAGGTGAAATCACAGGTGTGCCTCGGCCACATCCAGTTGTCGATATCGCCGCCGAAATTACCCAGGTCCCGTGGCGGGGCATAGGCGATCCGGATGTCTTTGATCCGCTTGAAACGGAACAGATAGTAGGCGTTTCCGCTGTACATGTTGGCCACACTGGCGCGGATATCCTTTCCTGCCTTTTCTGCTTCTGCGATGATTTTTTTCTTGGCCTTGTCGATGACCTCGTATTGTTCTCGATGAGTCATCCCGGGTTTGATTCCGGACACGATTTTTGCTGTGACTTCCTCATAACCGAGTAAGACATCGGCGATATACCCTCTGGCCGGGATCTCCTCTTGTTTCGTCCAGGCGATGAATCCATCCTGTATGGTGTCTTTTTCCTTTGTGGCAGCTCTCTGGAGGGCTCCAAAAGCCACATGATGATTTGTGAGGATAAGACCATCGGAGCTGACAAATTCGCCAGTTCCGCCGCCCAGATAGACGACTGCACTCATCAGGCCTGTCCCATCCTTCTTGTATAGATCTGCAGGGTCCATCCGAAGCCCCTTTTCTTGCAGGATGAGGTCCTTCATCTGATGAGGCATCCACATCCCCTCATCGGCTATGGAAATAAGGGAAAAACTCAGGATCAAAAAAAAGATCAATGAACTTCTTAGGTATTTCATCTGGATTGTACCTCCTTTTTTAAAACACTACTCATTATATCCTTCAGGACCCGAAAGTCCTTGAATGCCTTCTCGGTTCTTTATCTTATTTCTCATTTTTTGTTTCAGAATTCTTATGCAGGAGAGAAAGCGATTTGGGTTTTCTTTCCATATGGAAGACAAGGATCCTCTGCATCACTTCCCGAATGGCAGCTATGTGTTTGGATTCGAAGGGTTGCTCCTTATCCTTTGGGGGAGGATTTTTTCTCATCCAGTCGAGTAGGGCATTGATCTCTGGCGAAATCTCATCTTTTCCTTGTGGGACACAGCGATCACAGAAGACGCCGTCTTTGTTATGGGCGAGCCAACTCACCGAAGAGATCGCTTCCCTACACTTTTTACACCTCTTAAAATCAGGGAGAATCCCGCTGAGTTTGAGGAACCAGGCTTCAAAATAGGCGCTTGTGAGGTCAAGGTCAGCTCCGGCTTTGAACGATTGGAGCGCCGAAAGGAGCAGCCGGAACAACGTATCGTCTTTAGACCGGAGGGGAAAAAATTCCTCGATCAGCTCGGCGAAATAGCTCAGTGTGAATGAAGTGTCCAGATCGTTCTGTGTGTCAAAGAAGGATTCGATAAGATCACAATTACTCACAGTGACCAATTCTCTGTTTTCTTTCTCATAGTAGAAAACATTGACGTGGGACATGGATTCCAAGGTGCTTCCGAACCTGTTCCCGAATTTCCGCGCGCCTTTTGCGACCCCCTTGAAGATGCCGACATCTTTGGCAAAGAAGATGATGATCTTATCCTGTTCACCGATATCAAATGATCTCAAAACGATGGATTCTGATTGTTTGCGGGCCATAAGAGCTTCAGGTGAGGTGTTGGAGGAAGACGGTTCCAAGCCCGAGAAAAACAGCGAAGCCTATGGAGTCTGTGCACATGGTGAGAAGATTGACCGAACCCAGGGCAGGATCCAGTTTGATCAATTTCAAAAACAGGGGGATGATGGTTCCAACCAGAGCCGCAACAAAAAGGTTGATGATGACCGCCAACCCCAAAACGAGCCCCAGGTAGAGATTCTGGATCAGTAAATATGAGATGCTGCCCAGAACTGTACCTATCACGACACCATTGCCGATTCCGACGAGGATTTCTTTGAACAGAGCCTTCCTCGCTGAGATCCATTCGATCTGGCCTATGGCAAGCTCCCTCACGATGATGGCGATGGTCTGGTTTCCTGCAATCCCCCCGAGAGCTGCCACTAGAGGCATAAAAACAGCCAGAGTGACGGCTTGCTGTATGCTTCCCCTGAAATGACTGACAACCCATGGTGCCACCGAAGCTGTCAACAGGCTCAAGAGAAGAAATGGCAGCCTTTTTTTGATCGAGGTCCAAGGGCTGTCCTGAATTCTGTCGGATGTATCCAAAGACACCATCTTGTAGATGTCCTCGGTGGTTTCCTGCTCTATGACATCGATCACGTCATCGACTGTGACCACTCCGACCAGGATGTTTTCTGCATCGACGACAGGGATAGCCACCAGGTTATAGTCGGCAACGTTTCGGGCCACCTCTTCCTGGTCCGTTTCCGTATGGACGCTTATGACACCAGTGGTCATGATGTTTTTGAGAGGAGTATTCGGCCGCGCGAACAACAGCTGTCTCAAGGAGACAACACCCTTCAGGTGGTCTTGATCATCGACTACATACAGGTAGAATGCCGATTCCACGTCCCCTTCCAGCTGCATGGCTGTAATGGCATCAGAGATATTCGTGTTTTCGTTCAGAGCGTAGAAATTGGGGGACATGATCCGACCGGCTGTCTCCTCTCCATGATGAAGAAGTCCCATGACTTCTTCGGTAGGCTTCTGTTCCATGAGGGTGAGCACAGAATCTTTCAATTCCTCAGGAAGAAGCTCAATGATGGGAGCCACGTCATCGGAGGGCATCATCTGCATCAAGTCAACGATCTGTTCTAAAGGAAGCGCTTCCACGATCTGGATCACATCTTCCGGGTCGAGCTCACTCAAAACTTCGGCGGCTTTGTCTTTTCCTTTCTCGTAGATCACATTGAAAAGGATCAGCCGTTCCCTGGAGATCAGATGATTCATGAGGACGGCGATATCAGCCGCGTGGAAGTTTTTAATGAGATTCCAGAGACGCGTCAGAGCTCCCATGTTGATAAATTTTCGTGCGGAGCTGATAACGATTCTCTGAGATTGAACTTTCATTGTTTTGCCTTACCTTTTTCGCCCTACACCTTATCATACTTTTTGGCGACAGTAAATCTGAATTACAGACAATTTGTCTTCAGGATTTGTGTTGCTCCTACTTATTATCCAAGTGGATATAAGAATAGATTCTTATTTAAGTTGACGATAAACACATCCTGGATTATTCACGAGCCGAGGCCAACCCACCCCACCCTTACAATAAGGTGGAGGCAGTGGCTCACGAAGCTGTAGTAGACTACCGCGAGTGAGCTACAACGAAGGCTTTGTAGTGAGATCGGCGGGTTAGGTTGGGTCGGCGCCCGTAGGGTAAAAGATTCTGACAATAAGATATTGAATTTTTTTTAAGTATTTGGATATTAATTTGTCAGAATCTTTTATGAATAATTCAGGTTATTTTGTTTTGTAGAAATATTTATTAGTTTCGGCAACGATGATCGAACTGAGCCCGATCAAGCCCACCAGGTTGGGAAAAGCCATGAGCCCGTTCATAATGTCTGCAAGAGTCCAGACGGTTTGCAGCTTCAGCATGGTACCCACCGCCACAAAGATCACAAACACGATTCGGTAGATCTTGACAGCCCGTTCTTTAAAAAGATACTCGATGGATTTTTCCCCGTAATAGCACCAACCGAGGATAGTCGAATATGCAAAAAAGATAAGGCCGAAGGTCACCACAAATTCACCGATCCCGCCAGGTAAGGATTCTCTGAAGGACAGAGTCGTGAGTTCGGCTCCAGTTTTATCCATGGTCCACATGCCACTAGAGAGAATCACAAGGCCCGTCATCGTACAAACCACAAGAGTATCGATAAAAGTCTGTGTCATGGAGACAAGCGCTTGTTTGACGGGGTTGGGTGTTTTCGCCGCTGCAGCGGCGATAGGAGCCGAGCCCAAGCCAGATTCATTGGAGAACACTCCTCTGGCGACGCCCTCTCTCATGGTCTCGCGTAATGTGGCGCCCATGAATCCACCCAATGCAGCTGTGGGTGTAAAGGCGGACTTGAATATCTGAGCAAAGATACCGGGAATGACGGAGATCTTGAGCACCAGAATGATCAAAGCCCCAATAAAATAGATAATGATCATAACGGGGACGAGTACTTGCGTGACTCGGGCGATGCTCTTGATACCGCCGAGGACGACCATGGCTGTAAAGAGCGCCAAAACGATTCCAGTTATGTAGTGGGGAATATTGAGGGAGATCTTCACCGCCTCGGCCACAGAATTGGATTGGACCATATTGCCGATACCGAATGCGGCGACCGCAGCGAAAATGGCAAAAAGCACGCCCAGCCACTTTATGCCCAGACCTTTGGATATATAGTACATGGGTCCGCCGCTCATGGTCCCGAATTCGTCTTTTTCCCTGTATTTGATGGCGAGTACTGCCTCAGCGTATTTGGTCGCCATCCCAAAGAGGCCTGTGACCCACATCCAGAAGAGCGCTCCCGGTCCTCCTGCTACAATGGCTGTGGCCACTCCAGCAATGTTCCCCGTTCCCACTGTCGCAGCCAATGCCGTCATAAGGGCCTGGAAATGAGAAATATCTCCCGCTTCCTTATCATCCTCTTTACGCTGAATGAAGGCTAGATAGAGAGAGTAAACGAGCCCTCTGAACTGAAGGCCTTTCAGACGGATCGTCAGAAAAATCCCCGTGCCCACGAGTAGCACTAGCAATGGCGTTCCCCAAATGAAATTTCGGATATCTGTTAAAATGTTTAAGAACTGTGCTTCCATCGCCTGTCCTTAACCTGGATTATTCATGAGCCGTGGTTGCCGCAGATACGAAATGTCGGCCCATATTATGAGTAATTCAGGTGAAAAATTTCCTCTATTATATCAGTGCCAAATTAAAATTCAAATTGCATTTAAAAAAAGAAAAGAGATGATTTAGCCCAGGAAGGTGATGCCAAAATCTATGATTTTTTTATTCAATCTCTTGCGGTCGATCCTGAGTTCATCAGCCGTTTTTGTGAGATCCCATTTGTTCTTGATCAACGCTTGGTGAACATATTCTTTTTCGAATTGTGCTGTGGCATTCTCCAATGATTTTGTTTCAGTAAGACTGGGCGCTATCTGGGATTCGATGGGCTCCACGAGGAGGGAAAGGTGATTGGCTCTGATCTCATCCTCTTTGATCATGATGACAAACCGTTCGATCACGTTGATGAGCTCACTGACATTGCCAGGCCAGGAATAGTTGATAAAAGCTTCTGTGGCTTCTGCGCTCATGGTTTTTTGATTTTTTCCCGTTTCCTCTGTGAAGTACTTTAGAAAGTAGTTGATCAACAGGGGAATATCATTTTTTCGTTCCCTTAAAGGTGGAATGTACAGGGGGATCACGTTCAGCTTGAAGTAAAGGTCTTCCCTGAATTTGTTCTTTGCGATAAGCTGCATCAAGTTTTTATCAGTGGCTGCTATTAGCCGTGTGTCGATGGAGATGGACTCTGTCGATCCTATTGGCTCATACCTTTGCTCTTCGATCACCCTCACCAGCTTAGCCTGCGTCTTCAGGCTCATGTCTCCGATCTCGTCCAAAAAAAGCGTGCCCCCGTCAGCGAGGAGCAACTTCCCTTTTTTGTCTTTAACGGCATTGGGCAGGGCCCCTCTGACATAGCCGAACAACTCGATCTCGATCAAATTATCAGGAATAGCCGCGGAATTGATCTGGATAAACCGCTTGTTTTTTCGAGGGCTTTCCTGGTGGATCAGCTGAGCGACGAGTTCTTTTCCGGTTCCGTTTTCTCCGTAAATGAGAATTCTCCCATCTGTCGGTGCGGCAGTCTTTGTTTTTTCTCTGAGCTTTTGGATGGCAGCACTCTCTCCTATTAGCTCATATTTAGCTCTGATCCGTTCGCGGAATTGAATGTTTTCTTCCTCTAATTCTTTCTGCTTCAGCGCATTTTTTGCAGTCAATACAACTTTTTCTAGGGTTAGGGGTTTTTCGAGGAAATCAAATGCGCCCAGTTTTGTCGCCTTGACGGCCATGTCGATCGATCCGTGTGCAGTGATGATGATGACTTGTGTGTTATCCTCCGCGTTTTTTATGTTTTCCAGAACTTCGATTCCGTTCATCTCGGGAAGCAGTATGTCCAGAAAAACGAGCCCGAAATTATCCCCTTTTAACAGGTTGAGGCCTTTCTCTCCGGTATCTGCTGTTTTGACGAGATAGTTCTCGTCCTCTAGGATCCCCTTGAGTGAGGACCTGATTCCTGCCTCGTCATCGATGACGAGAATTTTGTCTTTGATCATGCTGGTATCTGTATGATGAATTTAGCTCCAAAAGGCTTATTGTTCTCGGTGTCTATGGCACCGTCGTGTTCGCTGATGATCTGATTCACGATCGCTAAACCCAGTCCTGACCCCTTTGACTTGGTTGAAAAATGTGGCAGGAAAAGCTTCTCCTTGTCTTTTTTGGAGATTCCTGGACCCGTATCGGATACTTCCACACGGACGTTCTGATGTTCACGATCAAATGATGTGTTGATGTTGATATTTCCCTTTTTGTTCATAGCATCGATCGCGTTATCGAAAAGATTGATAAAAACACGTTTCATCTGTTCCGGATCGATTTGGATCGACGATGGAACATCCGGTGAGTAAGACGTATCAAAATCGATATCGGAGAAGATCCCCTCAAAAAGCGAAATGGTGTGATTGATAACATCATGGATGTCAGCTGCTTGGAGCCGGATAGAAGGCAGACGGGCAAAAGTGGAGAACTCATCCACGAGTGATTTGATCGTCCCCGCCTCTTGGACGATCGTGTTGGCCCCTTCTTTAATGATGTTTGTGCTTCCTGTGTCATTTTTTGTGAGGTTCTTGAGGATGCGCTCTGCAGACAACTGGATCGGTGTTAGCGGGTTTTTTATCTCATGTGCCACACGCTGTGCGACTTCTTTCCATGCCACAACTTTTTGCGCCTTAATTAATTGGGTCAAATTTTCAAGGACCACGATCATGCCGGAAAACTCTTGGTTTGATTGTTTAAGAGGAGAAAGCGTCAACCCGAAGATGGCACTCTGTTCATTGATGCTGATCTTTATTTCCTTGTCAGAGAGATGGTATTTTTTCTTGAGACCTCTCTGGATGTTCTCCACGATCTCTGTGTATTCTGGGTCGGCGAGAACATCATTATAGTTTTTTCCGACAAGGTTCTTCTCCTTCAATCCTAGCATTTCGCGTGCCGATGGATTGATGGTAGTGATGGTACCCCCGGCATTGAGCGTGATGACTCCTGTGGTGATGTTGTTCAAGATGGTTTCGATATACTGTTTTCGTGCTGCTAACTCTGATGTCGTTTGTGCGATGCTGTGCTGGCTTTCTTTCAAATCGGACGTCATTTGATTGAAGGAGTCGATGAGGATACCCAGTTCGTCAGATGCCGGAGTCTCCACCTTGACGTTCAGGTTCCCTCTAGAAACCTCTTTGGTCGCCTCTGCCAATTTTTCGATGGGAACGGTTATCCCTTTAGCGAGTTGAAATCCGATCCAGCTTGCGGCAAAGATGATGAGCAATGTTACAAAGATCAGCGTGATCAGATAAAAAGTTTTTACTGGATTTTTCTGGATCTTGAGCTGACTGTATCTCTGAACATAAGCCGTGATGTTGTTGATGCGCTGGGCATAGTTTTGGGGAAGAAATTTCCCTGTCACAACGAGCAGATTTCCCACATCCGGGATGCTAATGGATACCCCTCTTCGGATCATCTCTCCGTTGCCCATCGAATCGATCCGCTTGATCTGTTCCCCGAGCTGAGCTCTTCGCACAAGGTTTAATGTCAGGTCCTGATAATCCTGGAGTGGCAGATCCGGGTTGAGATAGGAGAACAATTCCTCATCACCCAAATAAATTCCGATCTCATCGAGCCTGTACTCTTTCAGCTTGGCGCGGACAAATTCCATAATGGGCCGCCGGGATTCCATGTTGATGAGATTCTGCTCTTGTATGGCCTGACTCATCTGTTGGGCATAGTGCAGGGTGACTTCTTCACTGTTGAGATAAAAGCCGTCAGCGAGGCTTTTTGTGTCGTCCAAGATCGTATCAATCGGTGTTCGAAACCACTGTTCGATGTTCCTGCTGATCAGGTCACTGGAAAAGAGGAAGAGCAACAGAGTGGGAATGAGGGAGAGAGAGATGAAGAACATTAAAAGCTTTGTTTTGAAATGGGCTCCAGCGACTTTTCGCTTTCTCTCAAGATAGAGTTTTATCAAACTCCGGGCAAAAACGAACAGGAGGATGAGAAAAAGGAGAAACACAATGATCTGAAGGGAGAGGAGGAGCACGTTAGTGACGGAAGTGGGAGAGAATTGTTGGGCTTCGCGGAGGAAGAATTGAGCGACAAAGAAAAGGATGATCAGAGTGACCATGATAGCCCCTAATACGCGAGGACCTTTTCTCTTTGTCTCTTCCATCTTTATCTTATTATCTGCGGTTTGAAAGCCATTTCCCTGCGGCATATTCTGGCTTTATAGCCTGTGTTACTTGATCGTTATTATCTGATTCACCGATAAAATCATCAAAGTTATCCAAAGTGATCCGAATATTTTTTCTCACAGCTCCCGGCGGTCCGAAAGGCTTTCCTCTCTGATTGTTCAGGGTGTAAGTGAGCCCTCCTGCATTTCCTACATCGATCACGAGTTCCTCACGTGCGATAACCTGAAGTTTTCCTCTGGGTAACTTGATACCTTCGTAGATCAGTTCGCCATCGGCATAAATTTGAATCCATGTTTCGAGATGAAAAGCGATATCCAAATTCAGCTCTTGAATATCCTCCTCGATTTCCTCTATAGGCTCAGTTTCGGTGGGTGGCAGGATTACCTCTCTTTGAGGTGTGGTTTCTGTAGGGGGAGGTTGGATCGGAGGAGGAGCTTCTTCACCCCGGAAAATGAAGAAAAGTGCCACTAAGACAGCGATGACAATAGCGCCGAAGGCGGCGATCCGGATCACATTCCGGATATTTATCGGGGAGCCCTTGGAGAAAGTCTTTTCCTCTTCTTTTTCGTTCTTGTCGAGGATTTGGAGGGCGTCGTGGTATTTGTTCAAGACGCTTTCTTCTTCCAATCCCAAATATTTAGCGTATCCCCGGATGATACCTCTCGTGAAAAATTTTCCTGGGAGGACATCGAGTTGGTCTTCTTCTAAGGCCCTGAGGAATCGAATGTTTATTTTTGTGAATTCGGCAATTTCTTTGAGAGAGATTCCCCTCAATTCCCGTTCTCGTTTCAGATCTTGCCCGATAGGTATCATTTTTGAATTTTAAGCCAAGATTTTCTCTATGTCAACTTCCATTAGGTTATCACTCAAAATCCGTTTTGGTGTCGTTCCGATGGATCAGATTATATGATATCAAAAACACGCTCAGTTTCCCCAGCGCGGAAACTTCTCTCGGATCCGGGATTCCCTCACATCTCCCCTTGGGAGATGCACCATGCCCGTCCATCCCTTCTCACGGTTTTTTCCATCACACAATCTGATCACTCAATAACGCTATTGTGAATTCATGACATCACGGATTTGGAAATGTATCTCAGGCTATCTATACTAATCCCATATATAAAAACGACATCCAGACAAACATCAGCCTGATCGCAGTGCAAAAGAATATAAAGACTGTTTCACGATTAACTGTTTTTAAGTATACTCATAAGGAGGAGAGACTTAGTGTTCGATTTTAAAAAGGCTGTTGAAGCACAAAAGCGCTTGTCTTCCAGATTAGACCTTACCTGGGAGGAACGAGAAGTCGAGCTGGTAGCTGGAGCGGACTCCAGCTATGATGAGGAGAAACGAAAAATCGGTGTGGTTGTCGTCGTCTACAAGATGCCCGAATTCGTAATCGTTGAGGTCGCAAAGGAAATGGGTGAAATCCCCATCCCTTATACGCCCGGATTCCTGAATTTCCGAGAGGGGCCTATTTTTTTAAGAGTATTCCGAAAACTTTACAAAAAGCCCGATGTGACACTTCTTGATGGCAATGGAATCGCTCACCCCAGGAAGATGGGGCTTGCATCCCATGTGGGAGTGGTTCTGGATATCAGCACGATCGGATGCGCAAAAAATTCATTTTTTCCTTTTCGATCTCCTGGAGAGGAAAGGGGAGAATACTCGGAACTGGAAAATGCCAGTAACGAGAAAGTCGGATATTGTTTGCGCACCCGTACAGGAGTCAACCCCGTTTTTGTCTCTCCTGGCCATAAAATTGATTTTCAGGTTTCGCGAGAGCTTGTGCTCGAGTATTCCAAATACAGGATCCCTGAACCCCTTCGCATGGCGCACCACCTCGCCTCACAACTTTTTCATGGAATGTAAAGAGTTTTACGTCTTTAAGAAACGTGTGAGAGAGGTAAGACTTCCCAGAAAACCGATAATGCCTCCCTCTGCTATGATCGTGATAGATTGGGAGAACGAGAGATAGCGGAAATTGATCAGCTCGTTCAAAACTCCGAGCCTGGATCCCAAATAGATAGGGATCGAATTTATCAAGAGGAAAAGGAGGAAGAGAGAGACTAATCCCCCAATAATGCCCAGCGTGATTCCTTCAAGGAGGAACGGCACTCTTATAAATGTGTTCGTCGCTCCCACGAGCCGGAGAATTGCAATCTCATCCTTTCTCGCAAAGACGTTCAATTTTATCACATTGGAGATGATGAAAAAGGATGCCAGAACCAGTATCCCTCCAAGGAAAAAACCGACCGCTTTGGCCAATCGGGAGAATGCATTCACGCGGTCGACCCATTCCTGATTGAATTGGACATCCTCTACTCCCGGCATGTTTTTGATCCGAGTGATGAGTCCCGATGCCTCTCTGAAAGTGATGGACTTTTCTTTAAATGTCGTTTCAATTGAAGGGGGGAATGGATTGATCTTTATATTTTCGATGATCGCCTGAAGTTCGGGAAACTTTTCTCTGAATTTGTCCACAGCCTGTTCCGCACTCACAAATGTCGTTTCCAGAACAAGCGGAGACTGCTCCAATTCCTCTTCTACGGCTTTGAGTTGTTCTTCTGAGATATCCTTGTCAAAAAAGAAGACGGCTGCCATGTTGTTGGAAATTTGTTCGGCCACATGTTCGAGATTGTTAGCGAGTGCAAGAAAGACTCCCACTGTGAGAAAAGTCAAGCAAATGATCGTGATCGAGAAAAAATTGCGCACTCTATACTGCCAGATGTTGTTTGAAGTCTCTGTCAGAAAATGCTTCAGTTTTTGAAAAATTAGAGTGTTTCCTTTCTCAGTAATTTTCCCTTATACAGGAATAGGATTTTTTGACCGAAATTCCGGATGAGCTCTCTGTCATGTGTACAGATGAGAACAGTAGCCCCCTTTTTGTTGATATCCTTGAATAAACTCATAATTTCAAAGGCCAATTCCGTATCAAGATTCCCTGTCGGCTCATCCGCCAAGATGATCTTGGGGCTGTTGACGACCGCCCGTGCGATGGCTACTCGCTGCTGTTCCCCGTAAGAGAGGTGCGCCGGGTATTCCCACATTTTGTTGTGTAGATTGACCATCCTTAGGGAATTAAAGACCCTTCGTCTGATCTCTTTCCTTGGTACCCCCTGCACTTGAAGGACAATAGCCACGTTCTCGAATACTTTTTTGTGAAAGATCAACCGAAAATCCTGAAAGACGATCCCCATATGTCGTCGCAGTTGATAGATCTTGTGGTCGGAGATCTTGAGAATGTTCCTGTTGTCGATGACGATCTGTCCCTCGGTGGGAAAAATCTGGCGATACAAGATCTTGAGTAATGTGGTCTTCCCGGACCCGCTCGGGCCCGTGATGAAACAGAAATCCCCTTTGTCCACACGAAATGTGATATCCGAAAGAGCCCACTGCGCTTTTTGGTATTGCTTCCAGATGTGGTATAGCTCGATCATATCAGACTATTTGATCCGTTCGGCCTGTTTTGGCCCATTTTTGTTTATCGGTGCAGCCGTCATATCAAATTAACAGAATGATTGAAGATTATAACACATCGATTTTCCGTTTCAAAGGCAGGAAGGAGGCTAAATAAAAAGGAACATAAACCAGCCGAAGATGACGGCTCCGATGACCATGATGATAAACAGGGATAGAGCGTATTTGATCTGGGCTTTTCTCTCGCCTCTTCTTATGAGTGCCAGGACGACACAGACAAAGAATGTATACAAGACCATCGATAGAATGTGGCTTTTCAGTATCATTTCTTTTTCCCCGAGGCGATGTCAAAAGCATCCAAGGCAACGAGATAGTTCAAAAGTCCTGCACCCGCGATGTAAGCAGTCCCGAATTCAAATGTCACAGCCTTTATGTCCCCGAGCCCGATTGTAATGATTTTAGACAAGAAATAGAGAGCTCCGATCCCAAGGTCAGAGAAAAAAGCAAGTATGGTCAGAGGGTTTTCTGTCTGAAAGGAGTAGATCTTCCCTCCTATAAGGAGGCCAAGAGCGGCCATGCAGGAGATACAGAGAAAAAAGACCAAACCCCGACCGTATTTTTTTAAAAAGACGTGGCCCAGGCCTGGAATGAACCAGCCTAAGATTAGACTGAGAATAGCTCTTGTTTTCATTAGAGAAAAATAATAATCGAATACGCTGGAAAATGCAAGGCGAAGTCATTATAATAATTTACCGTTCTTACTTTGCGGTAAAAAATCGGACAAGGGAGAAAATAGACAGGAGCGACCATGGACCTATCAAACTTTCAAGATATTTTGAAATTTGCGATTTCCAGGGAAGAGGAAGCCATCGCATCCTATGGAAAAATGAGCGAGTTGACACAATCTCCCGGCTTGGCAGAGCTTTTGCTCGAGCTTCAGGAAGAAGAGAAGAAGCACAAGAGTCTTCTTGAAGGAATCAATGATCAGAAGATCGCATCATTTGAGATCAGAGAAGTCCCTGATTTGAAGATCAGTGATTATTTAACGGAAGAAGCCCCAACCGAGGATATGTCCTTCCAGGACCTGCTCATATTTGCAGCCAAGAAGGAACATGAAGCTGTGGAGCTTTATACAAACCTTGAAGAAAATGCCAAAGATGACGAGCTGAAAAAACTGTTCCAGTTTCTCATTCAACAGGAGAAAACGCACAAGCTTAAACTTGAAAAAGAATATGATGATCATGTCCTTGAATGGGATTGATCGTTTCATTGAGGATTGAGTAATCCTTAAAGGAGAATAACGATGGAAAAATGGGAATGTACAGCGTGCGGCTTCATTTATGATCCAGCGCAAGGCGACCCTGACAATGGGATAGCACCGGGGACAGCCTTTGAGGACCTGCCGGATGACTGGGTCTGTCCCCAGTGCGGTGTGGGTAAAGAGTTTTTTCAAAAAATGGCTTAAACCTTCGCAGAAAATCTAAATATATGCGAATTGTCGTTGTCGGGAATGGTATATCTGGTATCATCTTTTCCAAAACTCTGAGGGAACTCGATCAAGATGTGGAAATCGATGTGTTTGCCGAAGAGAAATACCATTATTATCCCCGTCCGAATCTGATCGATTTTCTTGCCGAAAGGATCCCTTTTGAAAGATTGTTTGGCTTTTCTGAAGATTGGTACACAAGCCAAAATATCCGTATCCACCTCTCTAAACCTGTAAAGAAGATCCTCCCCGTGTCCCAAGAGATCGAACTCGATCAAGGGCACAAGGAGAGATACGATAGGCTTATTGTCGCGAACGGATCTATTTCATTTGTGCCTCCCTTCCAAGGAACAGAAAAAAAGGGGATTTTCACGCTCTGGAACCTAGATGATGCTTATAGGATCTTGGAGTACCTGGCCGATCATCCGAATGTTGTGGTGATCGGTGGAGGGCTTCTGGGGCTTGAGATCGCCAGAGCCCTTAGCACAAGGGGCGCACAGGTCGGAGTGGTCGAGTTCTTCGACCGGCTGCTGCCACGACAGCTGGATAAGCAAGGTGCATCCATTCTGCAACACCATATCGAGAGGATGGGCATTAAGGTGAGAGTGGGCACGGTGACCGAGGAGTTTCTGGGACGGGAAGAAGTCCGCAGATTGAGATTCAAGGGGGGGGATGAATGGGAAGCGGACATGGCTTTGGTTGCCGCAGGAGCGAGACCGAACATCTCCATGGTTCAGGAAGCAGGGATTGAAGTGGATCGTGGATTGATCGTCAATGAATATCTTCAGACCAGTGATCCTTTGATTTATGGAGTGGGCGATGCCGTTCAATACAAAGGCAGAATATACGGGATCATACCAGCTTCGTTCGACCAGGCGCGTTCGGCAGCTCACAACGTCTTCGGTCAGGAAAAAAAGTATTTGGGCACGATCCCTTCGAACACACTCAAAGTCATGGGTGTCCATCTTACTTCTATAGGCATGGTGAATCCAGAGGAGGGAGAGTTCGAAGAGTTCAGAAAAGAGATAAGGGAAGAGGGGATTTACAAAAAGGTCGTCCTTCAGGATGGGATCATAGTCGGAGCGATCTGGATGGGTACTAAAGAGGGTGTGAGCGATATCACGCGTATCATTACAAAAAAGGCCAATGTCAATGAGTGGAAGGAAGCCCTATTGGAAGATGAGTTTGACTTTTCTGTGATATGAAAAAATATGTTCTTTTTGTTCTTGTCTTTTTCTGTGCCAATCTAGTTTCTGCTCAGAATAATCAATTCAACATCAATGGGTATCTTTCGGTGGATTATCTGGATGGTCAGGATGAAAGTGTTTATCCTTATCGAACCTTCCAGAATCCAAAACTGGGGCTCATTTTTTCGGGTTTTCTCGCGGCAAATGTGAATTATGTGGCCGAGGTGGTGCTCCAACAGGATACTCAAGTAGAATTAAATCAAACCCTGTTGGGATTCTCTGCTTCCAATGCTTTCAACTTCAACTTGGGTCTTTATCTCGTTCCGTTTGGCAAATATAACGAAAACAGCCGTGCTTACCAGACATTTCTTATCGAACCGCCCATGAATGTTAAGTACTTTTATCCAGCGATGTGGCGAGACATCGGAGTCCAGGTGTCCGGAACGATCGCCGGGCTGCTCTATTCAGCCTATGTGGGGAACGGCCTTACTGAGGGCGACTGGCTCCATGAGGGTCAGCAGTTTAAGGACAACAACAGAGATAAGGGATTCGGCGGGAGAGTGGCGTGGAATGTCGATCAGAAATTCGAAGTTGGATACTCCTATTACAGAGGGAAATACGACGATGACAACAGCCGAAACTTGGTTCTCCAATGTTTAGATGTTTCCTTTGTCAGTCAGAATTACCAGTTGTTATGTGAGTACACATGGACTGACAACGAGAACCCCGCAGGTTATGAAAACGGTTCAGGAAAAGGATATTTTGCGCTTTTGACGTTTAATATTCAGAGGCTCTGGCCAGTGGCAAGTTATCAGCATTATGACTATGAAGACCCTTTTCATGGGGACGGTTCTATTTATCCGCTGCTTCCCGGACTCGGAATATCCGAGGATAGAGAGCGTTGGGCCTTGGGCGCGGTTTACAACCTTTCCCAAACGGCCTTTTTCAAGCTAGAATATCAGTTTAACCGAGAGAAAAGCTTCGATAAAAAAAATGACATGCTCTTGGTTCAGATTGCTGTGAGTTTTTGAGCCTTGTGAATCTGTTTGACTTCTGATAGAATTCAGAATTCATTGGTTTTTCTTGACAAATTTCAGATGCCTTTTGAGGGATATTTATGGCGAATTGTGTTGTTCTTGGCATGCAGTGGGGCGATGAAGGCAAGGGGAAAATCGTTGACCTTTTCACTCCATCTTTTGATGTCGTCTCCCGATCCCAGGGAGGACATAACGCCGGGCACACGGTTTATGTGAACGGCAAAAAAATTGTCCTCCATCTCATCCCATCAGGAATCCTCCACCCGGGTAAGCTCTGCATGATCGGGAATGGTGTGGTTTTCGACCCGAAAGCATTTATTGAAGAGATCGCCGAGCTGCGAGAACTGGGTGTGGACGTGGGCGAAAACATCGTGGTCAGCAAGAATGCCCATTTGATTCTGCCCTATCATTCTGCTTGGGAGAAAGTTTGTGAAGAGAGAATGGGCACAAGAAAGATCGGGACAACGATGAGAGGGATCGGTCCCGCTTATGTGGATAAGATGGCCCGTTGTGGGATCCGGGTCGGCGACCTTCTGAATGAGTCGCTGCTCAAAGAGAAAATTGAGCTGAATGTCGCGGAGAAGAACATTTTTTTGGCTCATTTCGGAGCGCCATTGATCGATCCGGAGAAAACTTTTGATGAATACGCGGGTTATACCGCTGAAATTGGGAAATACATCAAAGATGTCTCTCTTGTTCTGAATGAACGATTAAAGGCCGGCCAATCAGTGCTTTTTGAAGGTGCTCAGGGAGCACTTCTGGATATCGATCACGGTACGTATCCTTATGTGACCACATCGAACTCCACAGTCGGAGGAGTGTGTACGGGTTTGGGGATCAGCCCTGACAAGATCGATGCTGTGATCGGCATAGTCAAAGCCTATACGACTCGTGTAGGAGAGGGAGCCTTCCCGACCGAGATCCATGACGAGTGGGGCCGATACATCCGCGAGAAGGGAAAAGAATTTGGTGCCACAACCGGCCGTCCCCGGAGGTGTGGATGGGTTGATGCCGTTGCCATTTCCTACGCCTGCCGTTTAAACGGGCTGTCATCCATTGCCCTGACAAAATCGGATGTGTTAGACGGAGTTGATGAGATCTTGATCTGTGTGGGTTACAAATATAAAGGGACCGTAATGAAAAATTTCCCTACAGAAAGCTGGATTCTCGATAAAGTGGAACCGCAGTATGATGCGCATAAAGGATGGAGCGTCTCAGTCACACAAAACACGGAGTTTAAGACACTCCCCCAGGAATTCAAAGACTATGTCTCACGTATTGAGGATCTCGTCGAGACACCAATATCCATCGTTTCGACTGGAGTGGAACGGCGCGAAACGATTTTCCGCGATAACAAGCTCGACGGTATAATCGACCTCGAAAAGGTAAGGGCCGAAATAGCTTAGGTTAAATTACCTTAGGATAGAATTAGAGGAGATGTTTTCGCTCCTGTCAGATTTTTCACGCCGCCCTCCCACCCATTGATTTATTCACCGGATGGCCCCCCTTTTTCTTATTAGGCGTCTGCGGATCTGCGCACATTAACCTTTATTCTGCATTATAAGCAACTACCTCGAAGTGCCACACATCTCAATTTTTCTCGTGCTCAAACAGTCCTCAACGCCCACCTTCGGTGGGTTCCCTCAAATGTGAATCGAGGAAGGCTAAATCTTCCTTTATGTCGCTCAAAGCATCACCTCTAATTCTATATAAAGCAAATGTTAATCTAAGTCATTCATTATTACGATGGTCAAAGATCTATGATTTGAAGCATGGACATAATCCTATAAATATGATAGGATATATAAGGTCTTGACTCTGAATGAGAATGATGATAAATATATTATTTGAAAAAATAAAATCTCAGTTATAGGGAGGCCCTAAATGCCAGCAAAAAAAACCACAAAGAAAAAAACGGCGAAGAAACCAGCAAAAGCTGCAGCCAAGAAAATAACAGTAGCAAAGAAATCTGCAAAGACTACCACTGCGAAAAAAACAGTCAAGGCCGCACCTAAGAGAAAAACTCCGTCGAAAGCCCAGAAAGACCTGAAATACGAGTGCAATGTATGCGGCTTCCGAGTGATCGTTGATGAATTCTGCGGATGTGTGGAAGAGCATGTTATTCTCTGCTGCAATAAGCCAATGAAAAAGAGAGGATTCAGAAAAGCGGTCTGACAGGTAGCCCCTCAAAGAGAGATCGTTTAGACAGAAAACGCAATTTTAGCGAAGACGTCCTTCGCGTCGATGGGAATCAGCTTTGTTACGGAGGCCTCCTGTTTCAGGAGAGAATGCTTTTGGACAAGTCTCTTCAATCTTTGATTCCGCTGGAATTGGCAGAGTAAATGTTATACTATTTCGGTAGGTTTTCTGGAACTTCAGCATAAAAAAGTACAATGATTAGCGATATCCAAGTCATGATCGCAGGACATGCAGGGGATGGTGTGCTTTTTACCGGGAATGTCCTCGGAAAGATCCTGAAAAGGCAAGGATGGGAAGTCGTCACCTACAGGGATTTTCCGTCAAACATCAGAGGAGAAGCCACAAATTATACGATCCGGGCAAGCCTGAATAAGATTTACAGCCGGGGTGATTACATCGATGTGCTCATGGCTTTTGATTGTGATTCTATCCTCAGGCACATCAAATCTGTCGCTGAAAATGGCGTTATCCTCTGCGAGGGAGGCGTTACAGAAAGTGTCCGGCTTTCCCCAAAAAGAGGCCGGACGTTCCACAAATTCCCAATGAGAGAGCTGGCCATAAAGAACTTCAGGAGTGAGATCTTCAAGAACACGATACTCCTGGGAAGTCTGTGCTACATTCTAGACCTGGACCTGAAGATCATCGAAGAGGTGTTGTCTGAGGTTTTCCTCGAAAGAAAAGGTAAAGAGATCGTCGAAAAGAACATCCAGGCTTTGAAGCTTGGATGTGACGAAGCGGAAAAGATCATTAAAAAAGAGGAGAGACACTCTCTTGTGGCGAGGCCCGATAAGGGCAGGCTTTTTATATCTGGAGATGAAGCCATCGCCTTGGGAGCTCTTGCTGCCGGATGCCGTTTCTTTGCCGCATACCCGATCTGTCCGGCCACTGAAATCTGGCAGTGGCTTCTCAAACATATCCATGAATTTAATGGTTTAGTTGTGCAAACAGAGGATGAGATCGCAGCCATAAACATGGCATTGGGAGCTGCCTATTCAGGCGTGAGAGCGATGACCTCAACTTCAGGCCCAGGAGCATCCTTGATGATGGAGGGCTTCAGTTTAGCTGGGATGGCTGAGATCCCCTTAGTTGTAGCGCATGTGCAGCGAGTCGGCCCGAGTACAGGATTGCCGACCCGGCCCGAACAATCTGACTTGAATCAATGGGTGTTCGGCGCGCACGGAGATTTCCCACGAATAGTCCTCTCCCCAGGCACCATCGAAGAATGTTTTTATTTCATGACCGATGCGTTCAACCTTGCTGAGAAATACCAGTGTCCTGTGATCTTGCTCACAGAACAGAACTATGGTCAGAATTTTTATACAGTAGAAAAGTTCGACTTATCCCGAGTGGCCATAGACAGGGGCAAACTCCTCTCCCAAGATGAACTTCTCAAGATAGAGGATTACAAAAGGTATGCGTTCACAAAAAACGGTATATCACCGCGAGTCGTTCCCTCTATGGCTAATGGAATCCACATGGTGGAGGGAAACGAACACGATGAGAAAGGTTATCGTGATGAAGATGAAGAGATCCGCATCAAAATGATGAACAAACGGATGACCAAACTGAATATCGCTGCCAAAGATGTGATCCCACCCAAGCTTTGGGGGAAGAAGGATGCAGATATCGGGATCATCGGATTTGGGTCCACGGTCTGTCCGATCAGGGAGGCCATGGATCAACTGGAGGAAAAAGGGATCTCGACCAAGTATCTGCAGGTTCGCACTCTCTGGCCTTTTTCTGCTGCAGAGGTCGAAAAATTCATGAGTAGCTGCAACACTGTGTTTGTCGTGGAAAATAATTATTCTGGACAATTGAGCCAATTGATCCAGGGCCAGGGCGTCGAGTGTTCCCGTGTCCATAAGATCAATAAATATTCTGGTCATACGTTTAGGCCCATTGAGATAGCAGAAGGAGTGCTTGGAGTGCTCAAACGATGAAGGAAAACAGCTATCATCTCCATGATCCCACTTGGTGCCGGGGATGTGGCATCTATGGCGTCTTTGCCGCTCTGAAAAAGGCAGCTGCATCTCTCCAAATTCCTCCCGAGAGGATGGTGATCGTGACGGGCATTGGCTGCCATGGGCGGCTCAATAATTATTTTAATGCTTATGGATTCCATGGGTTGCACGGAAGAGCCCTTCCAGTGGCAGCAGGCATCAAGCTTGCAAATTCAAGCCTGGCAGTCCTGGCTGTGAGCGGGGATGGAGATGCCTATTCCATCGGCGTGGGCCATTTTATCCACGCCAATCGAAGAAATGTAAATATAACCTGCATTGTTGTAGACAATCGTGTTTATGCCCTGACACAAGGTCAGGCCTCTCCCACGAGCCAAAAAGGGTATGTGTCGGTCTCTTCGCCCTTCGGCTCTAAAGAAACCCCGCTAGATGGACCTCGACTGGCCATTGTGTCGGGCGGGACATTCGTAGCCCGTGGATTCTCGGGGATTCCCGAACATTTGACGGCATTGATCATTGAGGGTATGACACACAACGGATTTTCCTTGATCGAGGTGCTGAGTCCCTGTGTCACCCACAACAAGATAAACACCTACAAATGGTTCAAGGAAAACATCGTCAATCTGGATGACGACACAGATTACAGCGCCAAAACCAAAAAAAAAGCGCTGGAGGTGCTCTCTGATCGGAGCAAAATTCCCATAGGGTTGCTCTATCAAGAGGAGCGGCCATCTTTTGACGACTTGAGTTTGCCCAGTGACACACCGATCGTACTGACCGCGTTGGATGTTGATGAAAAAAAACTCGATGCTATAATGAAGGACTTTGAGTGATCATTTTAATGAAATGATTTATATAAAGGAGATATAAGAATGAGAGAAAAAGTAGAGAAAGCATTAGATAAAATCCGCCCTTCCCTTATGGCAGACGGAGGAAATGTGGAACTCGTCGATGTTGAAGACGGCGTCGTGAAAGTTAGGTTAACAGGCGCCTGTGGAGGCTGTCCGATGTCTCAGATGACTCTTAAGATGGGGATCGAACGCGTGTTGAAACAAGAAATCCCCGAGATCAAAGAGGTTGAATCCGTGTAACTGTTTGGATGGGGGAGTGTACGATGAGAAGAGTATATTTTGATCATATTGCATCAACTCCTGTGTTTCCTCAGGTCATGGAGGCCATGCTTCCCTATTTGAATGAGTTCTACGGCAATCCGCAGAGCCTGCATTCTTTTGGTCAAGAGACTGCGAGCGCCATTGAATCTGCCCGAGAAAAGGTGGCACAGCTTATCGAGGCGGAAACTGAGGAAGTCTTTTTCACTTCCAGCGGGACTGAGTCCAACAACTTTGCCATCAAGGGCATGGCTCTTGCTCAGAGGACAAAGGGAAAAAATATTGTGATGTCTGCCGTGGAACATCAATCGGTTTTACACTCCGTGAAGAGCTTGGAAAAATCCGGCTTCTCTGTCACTGAAGTCCCCGTGGACCAGTTTGGGCTCGTGGATCCTGAAGATGTTAGAAAGGCCATTACTCCGGAGACGATCCTCGTTTCCGTTTTGCTTGCTAATGGCGAAGTGGGAACGATCGAACCTGTAGCAGCCGTAGCCAAAGTCTGTCAAGAGCAGGGAGTTTTGTGTCATTCGGATGCCGTGGATGCCGTGGGTAATATACCCGTAAGCGTAAAAAGCCTGGGTGTCGATGCCCTGAGTCTTGCCGCGAATCAGTTTTATGGACCTACGGGCAGTGCAGCTCTTTTCTTGAAAAAAGGAACGCGCTGCCTTCCCCAAATCGACGGGGGCATCCAGGAAAGTGGTAAACGAGCGGGTTCAGAAAACATCGCAGGCATAGTCGGATTAGGAACAGCCGCCGAAATAGCTCAGAAGGAATTGGGCGTTTGGGCAGATAAAGTCAGGCCCCTTAGAGACACGATCATTCAGCGCATGGAGCAAGAGATGGAGCATGTGATTCTCACGGGTCACCCAATAAACAGACTCCCTCATCACTCCAGTTTCTGCGTCAAGTTCATAGAGGGTGAAGCCATGCTCCTGAACTTGGATATGAAGGGTATTGCCGCTGCCAGCGGGTCTGCCTGCACGTCTCGAGCCCTGAAGGCGTCTCATGTCCTTCTGGCCATGGGGCTGGACCATGCCACAGCGCAAGGCTCTTTGGTCTTCAGCTTAGTGGAAAAGAACACCACTGACGATATTGATTATCTTTTTGAAGTCTTCCCAGAAATCATAGAGAGGTTGAGACAAATGTCTCCCCTTTATCCCAATCAAGAAGAGGAGTGACAATATGATCTACAGCGAAAAAGTGATGGATCACTTCCAGAATCCCCGGAATGTGGGAACCATCCAAGATGCAGACGGAGTCGGAAAAGTTGGGAATCCTGTCTGTGGCGACATGATGGAATTCTATATCAAAGTTAAGGACAACCGCATCGCTGATGTCAAGTTTAAAACCTTCGGCTGCGGAGCGGCGATAGCCGTGTCCAGCATGGTCAGCGAAATGGCCCGAGGCAAGACTTTGGAGGAAGCGATGGCCATCACCAACGACGATGTCGCCGAAGAGTTGGACGGATTGCCGAAGAATAAGCTTCACTGTTCAAACTTAGGGGCGGACGCGCTGCATAAGGCTATCGAGAATTATAGAGAAAAAAAACTGGATCCCGAGAAAGAATCCGGCGAAAAAGCTGAAAAAGAAGATAAGGAAGAATGCTCCTGTCCGTATTGTGAAGGTCCTGTTGAAGGCCTTGAGGAGGTCTGCAGGAGCTGTCATGTTGAGTTCGATAGATGTGACGATTGCGATAGAGTGCTCAGCAAAGAGGACGAAAAGTGTCCTCACTGCGGCGCTACTAAGGTCAGGGTTTAGTTTTTTTCGGAAAAGAAAATACATGTTTGCCGATGAAACCCTGGATTGTTATGGTTTGCTGTGTCCCATGCCCATCATTCAAACGGCAAAAAAGATCAAAGAGATGGAGCTAGGTGAGATTCTTGAAATCGTCTCCACGGATGCGGGCATCAAAGAAGATATGCCAGCCTGGTGTCGTCAGACAGGACAGGAATATCTGGGTTTAGAAGAGGATGGAGATATCTATAAGGTCTATGTAAAAAAAGTCAAAGACTGACCTGTATTATTCATAAAAAATGTCGATACTTATTTTAACAAACCTAATATCAGAATATTATATTGTCTTTTTGGAATATTCTTTTGGCATCGCATTTTTCACTCGATTTTTGTGTGTAATCGACATTTTTTACCCTTTGGGCGCCGACCCAACCTACCCGCCGATTTCACTACAAAGCCTTCGTTGTAGCCCGGGTAGGTTGGGACGGCTCGCGGTAGTTCACTACCGACCCGACCTAACCAACCAAACTTCGTGGGCCATTGCCTCAACCTTTATGTTAGGGTGGGGCGGGTTGGCCTCGACTCGTGAATAATCCAGGCTAATAGGCATGAACAGTGAGAAACATGGAGAAAAGAGAGATTATCAACGAAATCGAACGGTTAAAGGATGAGCGGAAAGCAGTTGTCATCGCCCATAATTACCAGATACCGGATGTGCAGGACATCGCTGATTTTGTCGGCGATTCCCTTCAGTTGAGCCGTGAGGCCGCAAAACTGGACTGTGATGTCATCGTCTTTTGTGGAGTCCATTTCATGGCGGAGACGGCGGCGATCTTGGCCCCGGATAAGACCGTCCTCATTCCCGATATCCAAGCCGGTTGTCCAATGGCAGACATGATCACCGCTGAGGAGCTGAGGCATTGGAAAGGGGAATACCCCGGAAAGAAAGTGGTCTGTTATATCAACACATCAGCAGAAGTCAAGGCTGAGTGTGATATCTGTTGCACATCTTCCAACGCTCTAAAAGTGATGGAATCCATCGAGGATGATACGATCCTTTTTGCGCCGGACAAGAATCTTGCCGCTTATGTCGCCCGTTTTACGGATAAAAAAGTCATCGCTTGGGATGGATACTGTTATGTGCACCACAACTTTCGAGCCAAGCATGTCCAAGAAAAACGAGATCTCTTCCCTGAAGCAGAGGTGTGGGTTCACCCCGAGTGCCGCCCGGAGGTCATTGACCTGGCCGATAAGGTTTTATCCACAGGAAAAATGGTTAAGGAAGCGCAGGTTACGGATAAAAAACATATCATTCTGGGAACCGAGGAGGGCATCATCCACCGCCTTAGCAAGCTCAATCCCGAGACCCACTTTATTCCTGTAAGAGATCACGCCATCTGCTCGAACATGAAAAAGATCGATTTGTCCAAGGTGTTGCGATCACTCAAGGAAATGGTTTTCAAGGTCGATGTGCCTGATGATGTTAGTCAAAGGGCAAAAGGGGCTATCGAGAAAATGATCCGTATTGGGTGAGGAAAATAAGATGAAGCATGCATGGCGCGTGGGGAGGATTGCGGGCATAGAGATCCGTATCGACTCCAGCTGGTTTGTCATTCTGATCCTATTCACCTGGTCCCTGGCTTCATCCTATTTTCCTGAGAAGTTTCCCGATTGGCCCCCCCTTCAGCTTTGGCTGATCGGACTTGTGACAAGTCTGTTGATATTCACTTCTGTGCTGGTCCACGAACTGTCTCACTCGCTTGTTGCAATAGCACAGGGCGAGAAGGTCAAAAGCATCACTCTTTTTATCCTGGGTGGCGTGGCGCAGATCAGTGAAGAACCCAAACAGCCCGTGCAAGAATTCTTTATGGCTTTAGTCGGCCCTCTGACCAGTTTTGCCATTGGTTTTGCAGCGCTCGTTTTTTCTTTTTTTCTGAAAGGAATGAGCGAAACCATTGGGGCTGTCGTCTCCTATTTAGGAATGATCAACATCATCCTGGCTGTATTCAACCTCCTTCCGGGTTTTCCAATGGATGGCGGAAGAGTTCTGCGATCCATAATCTGGAAAGTCACAGGTGATCTGAGAAAGGCGACAAAGATCGCATCACGGGTGGGACAGGGTTTTGCTTTTTTCCTGATCTTTGCCGGTATTCTTCAAATTCTCAGGCAAGATCTTACTGGCTTTTGGTTGATCTTTGTCGGTTGGTTTCTCCACAGCGCTGCAGTCAGAGGATACCAACAGGTGATGGTTGAGTCACTGCTCAAAGGCGTGAGCGCAAAAGAATTGATGACCAAGAACTTCCATACAGTCCCCAGCACATTGCTTGTACAAGATCTGGTCGATGTTTACATTCTCCGACAGAAAGAACGTGTGTTTCTAGTCCAGGATAACGATGTTCTTAAGGGGATTGTCTGCTTGGAGGATGTCAAAACAGTGCCTCGCGCAAAGTGGACACAAACACCTGTCGCAGAGATCATGACCCCTCGTGATAAATTAGAGGCTGTTTCCCTCGATTCCGATGGAAGCGCTATCCTGAACAGTTTGACGGCCAAAGAGATCCATCAAGTCCCAGTGATGGTTGGCGATAGAGTAGAGGGAATCATCTGCCGTACGGATATTCTCCGTTTCATCCAGCTCAGAAAAGACTTGGGTGCTTAGAAGGGAGCCTTCAAGAATACTTCCGGTTTGAAGAGGTTATACATTGGAAAGTGCAGAGAAACGCATCAAAGAGATCATCCGGATTTTGCATCAGACATATCCCGAGAGTCGCACCGCTCTGACATGCAGGAATCCCTTACAAATCCTTGTTTCAACCATCCTTTCCGCCCAATGTACGGATGAGAGAGTCAATCAGATCACTCCCATGCTCTTCCAGAAGTACAAGTCCGCTGAGGAATTTGCGCGGGCGAACCAGGGAGAATTGGAGGAGGAGATCCGCTCTACAGGATTTTTTCGGAACAAGGCCAAAAATATCATCGGAGCATCCACTAAGGTCGTCGAGGATTTTTCGGGCAAAGTCCCGGATAACATGGCAGACCTCATCACTCTACCTGGAGTAGCGAGAAAAACAGCGAATATCGTACTGTCCAGTGGATATCAGAAGTCCGAAGGGATCGCCGTGGACACTCACGTCAAGAGGCTTTCGGGGCGACTGGGGCTGAGCAGCGAAAAGAATCCCGACAAGATCGAACAGGACCTGTTGGTGATCGTTCCTAGAGAAGACTGGATCGATTTTAATTACATGCTCGTGAATCACGGCCGGCAGGTCTGTCAGGCGCGAAAACCCCGGTGTTTGGAATGCCCTCTAGGCCATCTCTGTCCCTTTTTCCAATCTTCCAGCCAAAGCTGATCCTGGAATCATTTGCAAAGCCATATGGGAAGAATTTTCGAGTGTTCCAATTGGTGTTTTCGAAAACGAAATTCCTCCTCAGTTTCCCCAGCGAGGAAACTTCGCTCGGACGTGGGGGCCTTCCTCACATCTCCCGCCGGGAGATGTACCATGCCCGCCTAGAGCCCTTCTCACGGTTTTCTCAACCACACAATTGGGACACTCAATAACGCATTGTGAATTTATGCCATCATGGTTTTAGGGACGCTTGGAGAGATTCCGTATGGCTATCATTAAAGCCCAATTTCTGGTAAATTGTTTTTATAAGCGATCTCTGCGTACGGATGAGTCCATGAACATTTTTTGCCATCATTTCGGGATTCTGGCGAGGAATCCCAATGAGCTCAAGGAGTTCTATATAAAGTGCTTAGGGTTTGAAGAGGGAGAGACACGACTTCTCCCGGCCGACTTGGTAGACCAGATATTTAATATTCCTTCCCCCTGTTATCTCACAAAACTCAGGCGCGGCTCTTTGGTCCTCGAGGTCTTTTCCCTCACCGATCTTCAAACGCACAAAAGGAAATCTGCTACTCTTGGGTACAATCATTGGGGCATGGGAGTGGAGGATAAGGAACAATTTGTTCAAGATCTCAAACAGAAAAGCGTCCCTGTCATGGAGATCGAACACTCAGGTCGAATGATCTATTTTGTCAAAGATCCTGAAGGGAACCTTATTGAGATTTATGAAGTGAAAGGATAGGGCATATGCTTAAAGAGGCCATGCTCTACCGCTCGTTGGATGGGCAGAGGTTGGTCTGCGACCTGTGCAGTCATCGCTGCGAGATCGTTCCAGGAAAGTTCGGCATCTGCGGCGTACGACAAAACAGAGAGGGCAATCTTTTTACGCACGTCTATGGAGAATTGATTGCTGCCCATGTGGATCCCATAGAGAAAAAACCCCTGTATCATTATTTGCCCGGCTCGACTGCTTTTTCTGTCGCAACGATCGGCTGCAATTTTCGATGTCCGTTTTGTCAAAACTGGCAGATCTCCCAAAAATCGAAGCGAAAGGGGGATGCTGGCTCCAGCGAATCCTCTTCTCCTGCAGAGGTGGTGAGGGCTGCGAGAAATCAAGGATGTCAGAGCATTTCATATACATACACAGAGCCCACTGTGTTCTTCGAGTTTGCCTACGACACCGCAAAACTCGCCAAAAAAGAAGGTCTCGGGAACTCGTTTGTGACCAATGGTTACATGACGCCTGAGGCCCTGGAGACCATTAATCCCTACCTCGATGCCTGTAACGTCGACCTCAAGTCTTTCAGTGACAGATTCTACCAAGAAATGTGCAAGGCTCATTTGGAGCCTGTTTGTACATCCATCCGGTTGATGAAGACTCTTGGTATTTGGGTGGAGATCACCACCCTGATCATTCCCGGCCAGAATGATTCGAACGAAGAATTGACAGAGATCGCACGGTTCATCGTCGATGTGGACCCTGACATCCCCTGGCATATCAGCCGTTTCCATCCGGATTATAATTTTATAGAAACATCTGCCACACCTGTGGAAACTCTGCGTAAAGCCTATTCCATAGGAAAAAAAGAAGGCCTGCGCTACATCTACATCGGAAATGTCCTGGGAGAGGCTGAGGACACCCGTTGCCCAAATTGTGGGGAGTCTCTCATCCAGAGGACTGGCTTTTATATCAAAAAGAACAAGATCGTTAGTGAGAAGTGCTCTTTTTGTGGGTATCCGATTGCTGGGGTATTCTAGTGCCTCAAGACAACCTGAAAAAATATCAGTTCTTAGAGCACACTGCAGATGCAAAGTTTCAGGCATTCGGGCGGAGCCTGGAAGAGGCGTTTGTCAACGCGGTCTATGCTACGGTGTCTCTCATGTGGGACAGGGAAAAGATCGGGAGAAAGATCCAACAGCCGGTCAAGGTCCAAGGTCGTGACCTCGAACAGCTCCTTGTGAATTTTTTGGAGGAAATCCTGTACCTCCTGGATTCCCAGATGTTTCTTCTCCACTCCGCGGAAAAGATCAAGATCCGGAGGGAGGCTGAGATGTACATGCTCGAAGGTCATTTTCTTGGCGACGACTATGGAAAGCATTATCAGCCTTACGGAGATGTAAAAGCCATAACTTATAGTGAGATGGAGATCCACACCAACGATCTTTTCATGGTGCAAGTTGTGGTGGATGTATGAGGTGAAACGATGGAGTTAGAAAGGATCAACGCATACACCTACAAGATCTTGAAACATGGGAACATGAAGGTTCCAACAGTGATCTATACCTCATCCAAACTTCTGGAGAGCATCAAACGTGACCGGACTCTTGAGCAGGCACAGAATGTGGCTTGCCTGCCCGGGATCCAGAAGATGGCGTACGTCATGCCGGATGGCCACCAGGGTTACGGTTTTCCCATAGGGGGCGTGGCGGCTTTTGACCTCGATAACGGGATCATTTCTCCTGGGGGTGTGGGATATGACATCAACTGTGGTGTCAGACTCTTGAAAACAGATTTTATGGAAAAAGATGTGGAGGCAAAAAAAACGGAGCTTCTTGCTCAGATCTTTCGGTCCGTGCCAGCCGGAGTTGGGAAGGGGGGAATGTTCCAGCTCAGTCGTCGAGTCCTTGAAAATGTCTGTCTGAAGGGGGCAGAATGGGCTGTGGACAATGGGTATGGAACGCGCGTGGATCTCGAACGAACTGAAGAATATGGACGGATGAAAAGCGCAGACCCCAACTATTTGTCCAAACGAGCGATCGAGAGAGGCATTCCTCAGTTGGGCACCCTGGGTGCGGGAAACCATTTCTTGGAGATACAAAAGGTTGATATTATTTATGATCCGGATGTCGCAAAAATCTTTGGGATCCATTCTTTGGGGCAGATCCTGGTCATGATCCATTGTGGAAGCCGGGGGCTCGGTCATCAGGTCGCTTCCGATTATATCCGGGCCATGGAGAATAAGTATAGAACATCTGGTTTACCCGACAGAGAACTTGTAAATGCACCAATCCGTTCAGAGTTGGGCCGGCAATACTACAAATCCATGGGTGCTGCGGTAAACTTTGCCTTTGCCAATAGGCAGATGATCGCCCATTGTGTCCGGGATGTTTTTCAAAAAGTTTTGGGCAGCTCTAAAGGCATGGACCAGGTTTATGATGTCTGCCATAATGTGGCCAAATTCGAGAAACATGAGATCGATGGCAAAGAGAAAGATGTTTGTATCCACCGGAAGGGTGCAACGCGGAGCTTCGGTCCCGGCCGTGAGGAGATCCCAGAGGTGTACCGTTCGGTGGGTCAACCGGTCATCATACCGGGAAGCATGGGGACAGCGTCTTATATTCTGGTAGGGACACGACAGGCCGAGAAGTTGAGTTTTGGCTCGACGGCCCATGGAGCGGGACGGATGATGTCCAGGCATGAGGCTCGCCGACGGTTCCGGGGGGAGCAGATAAAACAAGACCTGGCGGAGAAGGGAATTGAGCTCCAATCCACCAACTGGAGAGGGGTTGCCGAGGAGGCAGCCCAGGCCTACAAAGACGTCGATGAGGTGGTTAGGGTGTCCCACGAGGTGGGCATCGGAAAGCTTGTTGTCCGCGTAGTCCCTGTGGGTGTGATGAAAGGCTAGCCCTTGAATCGTTGGATCTTACGTTTGGTGAGGTTGATTGTTTTTGTGATCTTGATCCCCCGGGGGCAGACTCTCGTACATTCGAAACGGCTTTCGCAAGGCCAGATCCCGTCGGGATAATCCAGCTGGGGGAGACGCTCTTCAAATCCTTCGTCACGGCTGTCATCGTTGAATCTAGCAGCCTGGACAACAGCGGCAGGACCTAAAAAATTGGGATTGACTTCCTGGATGACCGGGCAGGCCGAATAACAGGATACACAGAGGATACACTTTGTTCCCTCTTCGAATTTTTGTCTTTCATCAGGTGTTTGCCGGAACTCCTTCTCTTTCGGCTCCTTGGAGCTCATAAAATAAGGTTTTACGTGCATGTAGTTTTCGAAAAATTTGTGTTGATCGACCATAAGATCTCTCTGGATGGGCAGATTGCGCAGAGGCTCCACTTGGATAACGGCCCCTTCTGCCTGGGCAACATCTTGTATGAGAGTCTTACAGGCCAAACGCTCCTTCCCATTGATGATCATGGCATCCGAACCACACACCCCATGGGCGCAACTTCTGCGGATCCCTAGGGTGGAGTCTTGTGTTCCTTTGATATCCAAAAGAACTGTGAGAAGCCTATCCGCAGGCTCTGCGTCGATCTCATATTTTTGGGTGTAGGGTTCAGTATCGAATTCAGGATTGAACCGTTGGATCTCCACAAATATCTTCATTGTCCCTCTCTCTCAATATTTCCGGGGTTTAGGTGCCCACCGGGAAATTTCGACATTTTTATAATCCAGCCTGATCTTTTCGCCCTCTAGCCACGCCAGTGTATGCTTGAGCCAGTTTTGGTCATCTCGTTCCGGGTAGTCTTCCCGCGCATGTGCGCCGCGGCTTTCCTGTCTGTTTAGAGCGCAGGCGGTCACCATGTATGCCAAGTCCAAGAGATGACCCAGCTCCAGGACCTCGAGCACTTGTGTGTTAAAGGCCTTGCTGGGATCGTTGGCCCTTATTTGTGTGTATACCTGTCGCATTTCTCTTAAAGCTGTTATTGCTTTTGCCATATTTTCCCCATTACGGTAGATCCCCACATTTTCCATCATCACACGTTGCATCTTCTGGCGCAGAGATTCCGGGTTGGGACCGTTCCCATGACTCCTGAGCTCGGCGAGCCTAGCCTGTGATGGTTCGCCCACGTCAGGAGAGACAGTCCCAAGATCAGCGCCCTTTACGTATTGGGCCATGTGTTGTCCTGCACGGCGGCCGTAGACGATCAACTCGACGAGGCTGTTAGTGCCAAGCCTGTTTGCACCATGCACAGAGACACACGCACATTCCCCGGCTGCATACAACCCTTGGTATGTGGTGCCCTGGCTGTCGAAGATGACTCTTCCGTCGAGGTCTGTGGGGATGCCTCCCATGGCATAGTGGGCTGTGGGGTGGACGGACATGGGTTCGTCTGCCGGATCGACACCCAAGTAAGTGCGAGAGAATTCAGCAATATCAGGGAGTTTGGTTTCTATCTTTTCTTTCCCCAGGTGAGTCGCATCCAGATGGATAAAATCGTCGACTGACCCATCCCCCTTGATCCCCCTGAATTCTCGGATCTCAGAGTGAATGGCCCTGGCGATCATGTCCCGGGGAGCCAAGTCCAATAGGGTGGGCGCATACCTCTCCATGAAACGCTCTCCCTTGGCATTTCGGAGAATTCCTCCCTCCCCCCGGACTCCTTCTGTGATGAGGATTCCCAATCCGCGAATTCCTGTAGGATGGAACTGGTAAAATTCCAGATCTTCGAGGGGAACACCACGGTTGACCAACAGGGCTTGGCCATCACCCGTGTTTGCGTAAGCATTGGATGTGATTCGGAACATGCGACCGAAACCTCCTGTCGCAAACAGGACCGCCTTTGCTTTAAAGGTGAGGATCTCCCCGGTCGAGAGCTTTATTGTGACAAGTCCTCTACATCGCTGGCCCTCGATGATAACATCCAAGAGATAATATTCGTCAAAGAAGGTCACATTGTTTTTGATGCACTGCTGGTAGAGTGTTTGAAGGATCATATGGCCGGTCCTGTCCGCAGCATAACAGGCTCGCCGGACCGGTGCCTCACCGAAGTTCCGAGTATGTCCCCCAAACCTCCTCTGGTCGATGAGCCCATCAGGCGTACGGCTGAAAGGCAGACCCTTGTTTTCGAGCTCGTAGACAGCTTGGATAGCGTCTTCTGCGAGAAGAATGGCAGCATTTTGGTCGGTGAGATAGTCTCCACCCTTGACGGTGTCAAAAGCATGCCATTCGGGTTTGTCCTCTTCGAGGTTCCCTAGCGCAGCGCCTATCCCACCTTGTGCCGCTCCAGTATGGGACCTGATGGGGAAGAGTTTGGACAACACAGCAGTTTTTCCCGCTTTGCTGGCTTCGAGGGCCGCGTACAGCCCTGCTCCACCCGCGCCAACGATAAGAGCATCGTATTCATGCATGGGATTTCCTCCCCGATTAAAAGATGGACTTTTTACAATAATTTCTGTCGCTACAATTGTCAAGGCTTGCCACGGTAAGGGATACATTTCAAAATCCGTGATGCTATGAGGACTTAATAACGTTATTGAGTGATCAGATTGTATGATGGAAAAAACCGTGAGAAGGGCTCTAGGCGGGCATGGTATATCTCCCTGAGGGAGATATGAGGACAGCCCGGATCCGAGCGAAGTTTCCTCGCTGGGGAAACTGAGAGTGTTTTTGATATCATTCAATCTGATCATTCGGGACGCACCAAAACGGATTTGGAAACGCTAGCACTGGCTGTCCTGTATTTGACCTCGATGAGCGACTGCTCTAAAATGATGGACAACAATCGATCGCTCTTCATATTTTCGGATAAATCCTATGAATCCATAGAGGAGGTTGTTGATGACGACTAATACTCGCAAAGAAAAAGATTTTCTTGGGGAGCTCTTCGTACCCGAAGATGCCTATTATGGGATCCAGTCTCTCAGGGCTTCAATAAATTTCCCGATAAGCGGCCTGAAAAATCCCTCCAGTATGGTCAGAGCTATGGCTCAGGTCAAACGTGCCGCAGCATCCGTTCATCGGGAATTGGGACAGCTCGAGGAGGAGAAGGCCAACGCGATAGAGGACACTTGTCTCGAGATTCTAGAGGGAAAATGGGAGGATCAATTCATCGTGGATGTGTTTCAGATGGGAGCTGGGACCTCCTTTCACATGAACTGTAATGAGGTGATCGCCAACCGGGCGGAAGAGATGTTGGGCGGAACAAGAGGTGAGTATACTCTCGTCCATCCCAATGACCATGTCAATATGGGCCAGAGCACAAACGATGTTTTTCCAACGGCCATGCGCTTGGCAGCGCTCGCTCTTCTCAAGGAGGACCTTTATCCGGTGTTAAAGGAGATGAAAGATACCTTTGACGCTAAGGCTGATGAGTTTGATGGTATCATCAAGTCCGGAAGAACTCATCTTCAGGATGCTGCTCCCATCCGGTTAGGGCAGGAATTCAGAGCCTACGGAAAAACGTTATCCCAGGCACGCCTCTTTCTCGAATCTGCGGAACGTTCCCTTTATGCCCTTGGGATCGGGGGAAGTGCTGTGGGTACAGGATTAAACACTCTGCCAGAATATGCAGGATTGATGGTAGACCGTCTTTCCGAACAGACGGGATTCTCTCTTGTTCCTGCAGATGATCTCAGGGAAGCGATGCAGAGCATGCGACCCATGACGGAAGTGTCTTCGGGCCTGAGAAACCTGGCTGTCGAGTTGAACCGGATCGCCAATGACCTCCGCCTCCTTTCCTCAGGCCCGAAAACAGGCTTTGCAGAGATCACCCTGCCAGCCGTTGCTCCGGGTTCATCCATGATGCCCGGGAAAGTCAACCCATCCATGCTGGAGATGTTGAATATGGTGTGCTATCAGGTTTTTGGCAGTGACCTGGTTGTCAGCGGTGCTGCTCAAGCTGGCCAGTTGGAGCTCAACGTGATGATGCCTGTCATCGCTTTTAACCTCGACTTCATGATCTCCATCCTTGCCAATGCTCTGAAAGAGGTTAGGTCGCGTTGCATCCAGGGCATTGTGGCGAATAGTGAGCGCTGTCGTAAGTATGCTCAACAGAGTTTGGGGATCGTTACCGCCCTGTCTCCCCATATCGGGTATCTTCGATCTTCGGAGGTGGCCAGCCTGGCCCTCAGAGAGGGGAAGAGCTTGGTTGAGGTTCTGGAGTCCAAGGGTTATCTGGACAAAGAGAGCATAGAAGCCATCCTCGATCCATGGAAAATGACAGAGCCTGGTATTCCCGGCAAACCTAAAACGGGGAAAAGCAAGCCGTGATGCTTACATTCCGGCCATAAAGTTTGACAATTCCCTGTCTTGTCTTTTATTGTAGGAAAACCATGAAAGTGATGCTCGCGGGATACAACGTCGACAGTTCTGTCATCGATGAACTGAAAAAGAACAGTCCGTCCCTCCGGAATGTCACTCCTGAGACCATGTCCGCCGCTTATGCGCGCATTTCGCGGGATCCGCGCTCTGTAGATGTTTTGAGGGCTGTGGCCAGATCTGAGGTTGAGAGGGCCAGGCGGTCGAACAGAACCATCATCTTCAAAATGGGACACCATTCTGTGGCTGAACACGCCGTCTTTAATTTTGACATTATCGGCGTCAGCCGTCTGGCCATTGAGGAGATCGAAAAGTTCCGTCTCTGCTCATACACGGAAAAATCTCAACGCTACATCAAGCTGGATGATGACTTTCTCCTACCAGAAGAGGTAAAGAAAGCTGGAAAACAGAAGACCTTTCTTAGCATCATCAAGATCCAGAACGCCCTTTACCATGAACTCTATAAAAAGCTCAAACCCTATTTTTTTGAAATGTTCCCGAAGCTTGCGAACAATCCCAAGAAGCATTCGATCCTGACTGGCTGGGCGAAGGAGGATGCCCGGTATTGTGTGAGCCTGGCGACTCTGGGTCAGTTGGGGATGACTGCCAACGCAAGAAACTTGGAATTTCTCATCCGGCGCTTTGCCTCCAATGATCTGTCTGAGATCAGGGAACTCAACCAGAAGATATATACACTCGCAAAAACAGTAGCTCCCTCGATATTGCTTTTCACAGAAGCCAATGATTTTGATGCCAAAACATATAAAAACCTCGGGGAGACGGCAGGGACTCTCTCCATAGAACAAAATGGGCGCGGCCATGGAAAAGGAAAGAACGGGAAGGAAATAGGAGAGGATGAATCTGTCCAACTGGTGGATCACACGGCTGATGGTGATACAAAGCTGGTCGCCGCACTGCTGCACACGTCTTTGAGACACTCATACGAAGAGTGTCTGGCGAAGGCAGAGGCCTTAGATGCGGAGCAGAAAAAAAACCTCTGCAAGACCGCGTTCGAACACATGGAATTTTTTGATGGGGTCCTCAGGGAGTTCGAGTACGTAGACCTGACGTTTGAATTGGTGATATCCGCCACATGTTTTGCCCAACTCAAAAGACATCGAATGGCCACCTTGACCGCGCAATCCTATAACCTGGATTTGGGTGTCACTGTGCCTCCATCTATTAGAGATATCGGAGCCGAAAAGGATTTTCTAGGTGGCATCGATCAAACAGAAGAGTGTTTCAGGACACTGAGAGATTCTCTGAGAACAGGTGCAGAATATGTGCTCACAAATGCCCACAAAAGACGTGTCCTGATGAAAGTCAATGCCAGGGAGTTATACCATATGGTAAGGCTCAGAGAGGACGCGACCGCGCAGTGGGATATCCGCCAGATTGTGAGCCGGATGAGCCAGAAGGCCAAAGAGGTCATGCCCTTGACCTTTCTCCTCATTGGGGCAAAGGACTCTTATCCGGAAATATACAAGGAGCTATTCGGCAAACCTCCAAAACTCGACCCCCCAAAACTCTAGCTGCCACCTCATGGGGCTCGAGGAGCGGAGTATCGAGGAGCGCTTAGAGGATGAATACACGCCGGTCCCGAATTTCTAGCATCCCTTCGAAGTACAATCTGACTGCTTCGGGATAGATTTTGTGCTCTTCCTTTAAGATCCTTTCGCTGAGCGTATCCTCAGTGTCATCCTGGAACACCGGAACGACGGCCTGGGTAATGATCGGCCCCATATCCACCTCAGGAATGACTAAATGGACAGTGGCCCCTGAGTATCTGACTCCCCAATCGATGGCCTTCTGCTGAACATGAAGCCCTGGAAAAGAAGGGAGCAGAGCGGGATGAATATTGATGATCTTGTTTCTGAACGCTTCGCAGAAAAAAGAGGTCAAAATCCGCATGTATCCTGCCAGACATATGAGGTCGATATCCCTTTTTTGAATCTCTTCAACGATCTTTCGGTCATAATCCTCTCGCGAGACAAATTCTTTAGGATTGAGGGATAGTGTTTGGAGTTTACGCTCCCGGCCGATCTCTAAACCGGGTGCTTCTTTTTTGTTGCTAAAAACCAACTCGATATCCGCGTTGATTTTCCCCGCCAGGATCTCGTCGTGGATGGCCACAAAGTTCGACCCCCTTCCGGAGAGAAATACAGCGATTTTCCCTCTTTTTTTTGGACTCCGGAATACCTCTTCACTCATTTTTCATCCCTTTAAAATTTAATTATTAATCCAATTTTTACAGAAAAACCGCTAAAATTGATCGTCCCTTGTTTCACCTCTCTATAGTTTTCCCCGCTGGGCGGCTCGGCAAAGATCTGGTATTTGGCCTGCCAGAGCTCATAACTCGATTCGTATTCCTCCACATAGGTGAGTGCACCTGGCTCTCCGTCTTTGTTTTCTCCAGAAAAACCGGTGATCGATGCCGTTCTCCATGTTCCTTCCATAAAAAAACGAATGCCTGATTCCGTTTCAAAAACAACGCCCAATCCCAGCAGGTAGATCTGGCCTTGAGCGGATGCAGAGATCGATTGTGGGTAGAAATAACTTTCGTTATCGATATTTCTATTCCCGTCTCTCTCGAAGTATTTAGCCCACATCGGCCCGCCTCCTGCCCTGAAATAGAGACTGAACGAAGAATTTATGGGCTGGATGTAGTATCCGCTGAAGATGAGCGGAATGGCGCTGATTTTTGTGGGTTTGACATGGTCGAACGTTCCCAAGACCTTCTCAATTGTCAGCGTTGTGGCTCCTTCACTCACGTCGTTGAAAATGTAGCCACTGCTCAAACCGATAGCCAGACGGGGAGTTAAGTTGAAGATCAATTCAATCTCAAATTCGTAACCCAGTTTCAGTGTAGAGACTTCACCTCCGAGGTAACTCCAAGTATTAGTCGAATCTGCTCTGGTGATCCAGTATTCTTCCCAACTTTGAAGGACAGTGTTGACTTCCTGAGGATTGATAAAGTTGACTCCCCCCGCGACTTTGAGGCTGAATTCCATACTAAAGCCTTGTGCTGCACCGATCGCTAACACCAGAAGGAAAACGAATCGCTTTTGGAAGATTCTCACAATATGGATCATTTTATCTTGAAAGCATCGGGGATGCTCTGCTTCCACATGTTGTATCCTTGAAGGACCAAGATGCTGAGAAGCTCTTTTCCCCTGTGATGGATGACCATATGCTCCCCGCCTGTTTTTCCAAGTACAGCCAGGGGAATGGAGTGTTCTTCTGCGAGTTTGCGCAAGTCGGTGAGGTTTTCTGTGCGAACGGATACACAGATACGGGATTGGCTCTCCCCAAAAAGAAGAGCATCGAGTCTTAAATCGTCCTGCAGGTCGACAGTGAAGCCGATTTTTTGCTCACTCAAGAAAGCACATTCTGCAAGACAGACAGCCAATCCGCCTTCAGACACATCATGGGCGGAGGACAATAACCTCTGCTTTATTGCCGCAATGCACAGCTCGTGGACTTTTTTTTCTGTATTCAGATCGATCTGGGGACTTGGCCCTCTTTCCTGCTTGTGCACACATTTTAAGTATTCTGAGGCTCCGAGCTCATCTTTGTTTTGTCCCAGAAGGCAAATAATATCTCCCTCCTGCTTGAATGGGGGGCTTGTGGTTTTGTTTATATCGTCAAGGCGTCCCACTACTCCCAACACTGGTGTGGGGTGTATGGATACACCTTCAGTGTCGTTGTAAAAACTGACGTTTCCTCCAGTGATAGGAATGTCGAAGGCTTGGCAGGCTTCAGTGATACCGTCGATGACGTTCTGGAACTGCCACATGATCTCTGGCTTTTCGGGATTCCCGAAGTTCAGACAGTTCGTTACGCCGATGGGTGAAGCCCCAACACAGGCTAAGTTCCGGCAGGCTTCTGCGACTGCGATCTTTCCACCGGTTTTTGGATCAAGATAGGTATAGAGAGAGTTCCCATCAAGGGCGACAGCCAGCGCTCTATTTGTATTTTTTATCCGCAAGAGAGAGGCATCCGCTCCGGGCAATAGAGCCGTGTTCGTCTGGACCATGTGGTCATACTGGCGAAAGGCCCACTCTTTATCCGAGATTGTCGGAGAGGACAGGAGCTGTTCCATAACTCTGTTAAGATCCTCGGGGATAGAAGGGACGGGGTCGAGCTGTAATTTGGGCTCGAGATAGGCTGGGATGGCACTCGGTCTTCTGTACGTTGGACAAAGGTTGACGACAGGGTCAACCGGAATGTCCACGACCCTCTTCCCTCCGGCATCAACGATGAGACGTCCGTTGTCGGTCACGCGGCCTATGATTACGGCATCCAGGTCCCATTTGGAAAAGACCTTCTGGACATCGGCCACTTTTTCTTTTTTGGCCACGATGAGCATTCTCTCCTGTGATTCAGACAGCATGATCTCATAAGACGTCATGCCCTCTTCACGCTGGGGAACGAGGTCGAGATCGATCTCAATCCCTGCTCCTGAATTGGAAGCCATCTCGGTAGTCGAACAGGTCAGTCCAGCCGCTCCCATATCTTGGATTCCCACGATCAGGTTTTGATCCATAACTTCCAGACAGGCCTCGAGCAGGAGTTTCTCTTTGAAGGGATCGCCGACCTGGACATTGGGCCTTTTCTCTTCCAGGTCTTCACCGAATTCAGCAGATGCCATGGTTGCCCCGTGGATGCCGTCTCGTCCTGTCTTCGACCCCACATAGAGCACAGGATTCCCTGTTCCTTCGGCTTTGGCATAAAAGATCTTGTCTTTCTCTGCAATGCCGAGACTGAATACATTCACGAGGGGATTGAGGGAATAGCAGTCGTTGAAATATATCTCCCCTCCCACAGTGGGGACACCGATGGAATTGCCATAACCGGCTATGCCTGCCACAACTCCGTCCATGATGGCTCGGTTTCTGGGCTTATCCAGAGGCCCAAAACGCAGAGAATCCATTACGGCGATAGGCCTGGCACCCATGGTGAAAATGTCTCGCAAAATACCACCAACTCCTGTTGCCGCTCCTTGGTAAGGCTCGATAAAGGAAGGGTGATTGTGTGATTCGATCTTGAAGACAACAGCCAATCCCTCGCCGATATCGATGATGCCGGCGTTTTCACCGGGCCCTTGGATGACGTCTTTGCCCTCAACGGGCAGTTTTTTCAGGTGGATCTTAGAGCTTTTGTAGCTGCAGTGTTCAGACCACATCAAAGAGAATATGCCCAACTCTGTGAGGTTGGGCTCTTTGCCGATGAACTCAACGATCAGGTTGTATTCTTCTTCTGTGAGATTGTGTTCCTTCAGTAATTTTTTATCGATCATATTGTTTGATCCAGAATATTTATAACAGCGAATGGATGATCGATTTAAAAATGATCCGTCCATCCTCGCTGCCGAGTATGGTTTCAGATGCCCTTTCAGGATGGGGCATCATCCCCAAGACGTTGCCCCCCTGGTTCATGAGGCCGGCGATGCAGTCCATGGATCCGTTGACATTTGCTCGCTCTGTGAGTTGGCCATCGGGTTCGCAATACCGGAAGATGATCTGGTCGTTCTGCTTGATCGTGTTCAGAGTTTCAGGTTCCGCGAAATAGTTGCCGTCGAAGTGGGCGATGGGAATTTTGAGCACATCTCCTTTCTCGGCTCTGTTCGTGAACGGAGTGTGGGTATTCTCTGTTCTCAGATGGACATGCTGACAGAGAAATTTGAGGTTTTTGTTCCTGAGCATCGCACCTGGGAGGAGCTCCAACTCGAGGAGGACTTGGAAGCCATTACAGATCCCTAGAACGAGCCCTCCTTTATCTGCGAACTCTTTCACTTCCTGCATGAGCGGCGAAAATTTTGCGATAGCTCCTGACCTTAAATAGTCACCGTATGAAAATCCTCCGGGGAGAACCACACAGTCAACACCATTCAGAGTGTGCTCTTTGTGCCAGAGAAAGGTCGTTTCCTGATCGAATACATCTTTGAGGACAAAATATGTGTCGTAATCACAGTTAGAACCGGGAAAAATCACAACGCCAAATTTCATAATCTGTTATCCGATGATTTGATATTCAAATTTTTCGATGATCGGATTTGCCAAAACTTTATCGGAAATCTCCGGGATGATCCGATCCGCTTCTTCGATTGAGATCCCTTCCAATTCGATCTCAAACACCTTGCCTTGACGGATATCTTTCACCTCCCTATAACCAAGAGTGTGGAGTGCGTTTTTAACCGCCTGTCCTTGAGGGTCCAGGACGCTGTCTTTGAAGGAGACCAGGACTCTAACTTTCATCGGCAAACACCTTTTTATAAATGTAATCTATCTTATCCAAATAGGGATCAAGAGAGAAACAGTCTTCGATCTCTTCAACAGATAACAACCCGGTCACTTCGGGGTCTGCTTTCAGGAGTTCTTTAAAATCCTTCTGCTCATCCCAAGCTTTAAGACTGTTTCGCTGGGTCAGCTTGTAGGCGTCCTCGCGTGAGATGTTCTTCTTGGTCAGTGCTAGCATCACTCTCTGGGAGAAGATGAGTCCGCGTGTGAGATTTAAGTTTGCCATCATTCTTTCTGGATGAACTCTCCAGTTTTTAATGATATCTGTCATCTCAGCGAGAAGAAAATCCGTGATGATGAATGAATCAGGGAATATCACCCGCTCCGCTGATGAGTGAGAGATGTCTCTCTCATGCCAGAGAGGGATATTCTCCAACGCAGTCTGGAGGTTACTCCGTGTGATACGGGCGAGTCCTGAAACACGTTCCGTGCGAACCGGGTTTTTCTTGTGCGGCATGGATGAGGAGCCCTTCTGGCCCTTCGTAAAGGGTTCCTCCAGTTCAAGAGTTTCTGTTTTCTGGTGGTGGCGGATCTCTTGTGCAAATTTGTCCAGGGATGTGCATACGAGAGCCAGTGCTGCAATAACTTCAGCGTGCCTGTCACGCTGAAGGACCTGGGTGGAGATCTTTGCAGGTCGAAGACCCAGCTTTGCCAGTGCGATCTCCTCGACTCTAGGATTAAGATGGATATATGTTCCCACTGAACCGGAGATCCGTCCATAGCTGATGTTCTCCGTTGCCCTGGAGATGCGTTCGCAATGTCTGCGGATCTCTTCGTACCAAACTAGCACCTTAACGCCAAAGGTTATGGGTTCCGCATGAACACCATGCGTCCGTCCGACCATGACAGTTGTTTTGTGCTCGACAGCTTTATCTTTGAGCACTTCTTTGAGAGTGTTCAGGCCTTTTGATATTTTTTCCAGAGATTCTTTGATGAGGAGGGAAAGCGCTGTGTCAACGACGTCGTAGGATGTCAATCCGAGATGGACATACTGAGAATCTTTTCCGACAAATTCCGAGACCGAGGTGAGAAAGGCAAGGATGTCGTGTTTCACGACACTT
>Ga0307378_10000522_pt1 | contig 67852 bp, 72 predicted proteins | sample UN1MG_FD_202238 | JGI IMG/M metagenome (GOLD analysis project Ga0307378, IMG submission 202238) | Soil microbial communities from Risofladan, Vaasa, Finland - UN-1 | ecosystem: Environmental > Terrestrial > Soil > Coastal area > Acid sulfate soil | place: Finland: Risofladan, Vaasa | collected... | reverse complement strand
ATGCTGAAGTATCTGTTGAAGCATGGAAATTATAGTGATCCCATGTAAATGGACTTGAAAAGCCATCTACATTACCCAGAACAGTATTGGTATTTGCCGCACAGGTTCCCTTGCGTACTGCCCACTGAACATTGTCGTTACCATCTTTGTCAGTTAGCGTGGCATCAAATGAAACCATTCCAGAAACCTCTTCTCCAGTCAAAGGAGAAGTTATCGTGGCGCTTCTAACAAATGGAGCAGGTACATATGCATATACATAGTTCGGTACACCCATATTTACTAATGGTGTTCCCCAATCAAAACCAGTTGGTATTTGCATTGTAACATCATATGCAGGAGGCCAGAATCCAGTTCCTACTGTTGGATTTGCTGCCCAATGAAATGATTCTCCAAGTTCGCTTTTCTTGATTTTTATTACCATTACACCATCTCCACTTACAATGCCCTCCCAAGGAGTATTTCTCTGACCGATTGCTTCAACCCAATCTAAGGTTGATACTGGTGTATTAACACTACCTGACCACCATCCTTGCCAACTACCTGGCGTATCAATAGCAGGTCCCCAAGGACTCATTAACCAAGTTCCCCAAGGATAATTTGCATCTGAGCCATCGTTGCTGTGTATCTGGAAAGATGGTCCGCTGCCTTCTCCATCAGTAGCTATGATAAGCCCTACGCTTAAATTACCATCTCCAGTAAATAGTTCAACTGGAAAATCAAAAGTCCATACCATCCAATCACCATCTTCTGCAACATCTACTACTAATTGTCCTACTGTACCATTATTTACATCTTGTGCATCGGTGAATGAATATGCTAGTGCCGTCTTTACCATAACTAACATAAAAACCAAACTTAATAAACCTATTATTAGCTTTTTCATTTTCTTTTTCACCTCCTTTCTTTGTAAATTCTCAATAAAAAAACCCGCTTTCTTGCGGGTTAAAGAAATTTCTTCTGGGTGGGCAGAATGGCAGTAAGTAAATCCTGTCCCATTAGCAAGACAATAAAACTTATTTTCACGGATGTCAAGACTCACCTGCGTTGTGGTATTATGGTTTTGGGGGCGGTTGGAGGGCAAGGTAATTTTTCATCCTAATTAATTTCCAGAACTTCACCGCCCCTTTTTAGTGGTATAATTTAGTTACCAATGGAAGAAGATAAAACCAAAAAAGGGTAAAAAATGCTTAACCCGATAAGTCTTATTATTGAAGCGGTAGTTTATATAATCAATGTTTTAATTATTCTTAAATCAACAGGCAAAACAAAGGCTTTAGGAATTGCGTTTTTACTTTATCGTCTAACTCTTTTACTTTATTTTTTTACTCTACTTCTCAACATATACTTCCCGACTACTTACTTTATTGTTGGTTTAGGAGTAATTGCCCTTTTATTGTTCTTTATTAAGCGTTCTTTAGTTTCCAGAAACTACGCTATTTTAATAGGGGCTTTTATGCTTTTCGGAAAAATAGTTACATTGATTGGTTTTGCTCTTTTACTTATTGATTTTTATAACGAAGGGCTTAAGGCTAAAAAGTTGAAAGCTGAGATAAATGAGAGGTAAAAAGATGGCTAAAAAAGCTACCCCTTTTTTCAGGCCAGTTAGAAGCTGGTAGCTTTAAATATTTATAGAATAATTGTATAATTTAAAAAGGATGTCTGATAATTTTCTGTACTATGGAGATAATTTGGATATTCTCAGGCGTTATATTAAAGATGAATCGGTAGATCTTGTCTATCTAGACCCACCTTACAACAGCAAGAGGACTTACAATGTTTTATTCGAAGAACGAAATGGAGCGGGAGCCGCATCACAGATTAAGGCTTTCGAGGACACATGGACTTGGGATAAAATAGCCGCAGACACCTTTCAACAGATAGTAGAAAATGGAGGAATGGTCTCACAAGCCATGCAATCATTCCGTTTGTTATTTGGAGAAAGCGATATGTTGGCATACCTATCCATGATGACTCCACGCCTTGTCGAACTCCATCGAATCCTCAAACCCAAAGGTAGTATTTTCTTACATTGTGATCCAACAGCTAGTCATTATTTAAAGATAATACTTGATGTAATCTTTGGTGATAAACAGTTTAGGAATGAGATAGTTTGGTGTTATACGAGACCTGGTACAAAACACCAAAAGCAATTTTCAGGGGTTCACGACACAATTTTTTGGTACTCAAAAGGTAATGAGTGGTTATTCAATGGCGATGACGTTCGAATTCCTTATTCGGAAAAAACGTTAGAAAGAGGAAAATACTCCGTAGCAACCAGCAAAGTCACTAAAGGAATTAGTAAACGTATTCTGCCAAAAGGGGGAAAAGTTCCCGAAGACTGGTGGCAAATCCCTATGATTCAAGGAAATGCAAGAGAACGACTTGGATACCCAACCCAAAAACCCGAAGCTCTGTTAGAACGTATTATTAAAGCGTCAAGTAATGAGAGGGATGTTGTACTTGACCCTTTCTGTGGTTGTGGCACTACCATTTCAGTGGCCCAACGTTTAAAACGGCAGTGGATAGGGATTGACATTACTCAGTTAGCAATTACGCTAATAAAACATCGATTGCAAAGTTCATTTGGCAAAGCGGTAACCTACAAAGTCGTCGGTGAGCCTGTCTCTTTACCAGATGCTAAAACTCTTGCCGAGCAGGATCCTTATCAATTTCAATGGTGGGCTTTAGGACTCGTAGGCGCTAGACCAACCGAGCAAAAGAAGGGTAGCGACAAGGGAATTGATGGGAGGATCTATTTTCATGATGAGATTGGTGGTAAGACCAAACAAGTAATTATTTCTGTAAAAGCTGGTCACACTAATGTTTCACACGTGAGAGACCTTAGGGGTGTTGTAGAAAGAGAGAAGGCTGATATTGGAGTTTTAATTACTATGGAGAAAACTACTCAGCCAATGAGGACTGAAGCGGCAGGATCTGGTTTTTATCATTCAGAAGGATGGAATAAAAATTACCCAAAAATACAACTTCTAACAATAGCCGAACTTTTGAATAATAAAATAATTGATATGCCCCCAATTCACCAGGTAAACATTACTTTTAAATCCGCTCCCTTGGCAAAAACTAAGGAAGGTTATCAAATGTCTTTAGATGTCGAATAGAAGATAGTTTTAACAGCTGAAGGTTTGTAAATTAACCACCAGCCTCATTAACATTCAAAGGATATTCCTGAGAAATAATCCTCCATTCCTTGAATGCCTCAAATAATTCTTCAACAATGGTGTTCGAAACAACACAACGGTAGTTCACAAACCTTCAAACTTTTGACCCGCCCTTCGCTCCCGCCGGTTGGCAGGGCTTCAGCGAGGTCTGCGCCACAACTTGTTTACATGCTTATGGCTTGACTTTCCTCCTTTAATCTGCCAGTATTGTTATTACAAAATAAGGTACTGACTGCCTGATGAAAAAGATTTTTTTAACCCTGATTTTCGTCATCTTCGCGCCGATAACCCTTGGTTTAAGTTTGTTTTGTGTTTGGCAACTAGAAGGAACTGAAGCTCTTCCTCGACTTCTTTCCTACGAAGCAGAAAAAGTCTTAGGCGCCCAAACTCCATTGGAACTTTATGCGGCTTTGCCTCCGGCCATTGGTTCGGTCAGCCAGGCCATTGCCACTGGTGACGCTCGTCCCATCCTGATTGAACAATACCTCGAAAAATACAATTCTCCCTTACTGCCATACTCTGAGTTCATATTCGAGATGTCAGAGAAGTACGGTCTTGATTATGGCTTGATGGTCGCCATTGCTATGTGCGAATCTAATGTCTGTAAGAAAATTCCTGAAGATTCATATAACTGCTGGGGTTTTGAGAACGGCGCCACTAAGTTCATATCTTGGGAACAAGCGATTGGGCAGGTCGCCAAAACCCTTAAAGAGAGATATTACGACAAAGGTCTAGTTACCCCTGAAGAAATCATGCCTAAATACGCACCCCCCAGTGTGAAGAACGGCGGCTCCTGGGCGAAATGCGTTAACCAATTCCTCGAAGAGACTCGCTAAAAGATAAAAAACTCCTTCTTACTTGACATATTATGGGTTCTCTGCTATAATACCGTCTAGATCCTGAGGTAAGCGGATTTCCGCCTACTTTAGGATTTTTTTATTGTCAGTTTAATAATCCTACAGGATTATTCCTATTTTCCAAACTGACAACAAGCTTTGCTTATGGCGAGACACAAGCTTTGCTTATTGGTAAATTATGGGCTACGTGAGTAGCCCTCTTTATATCAAACATGAAGAAATTACTTACCATTCTTTCCATCTTAATTATTTGGGCATTAACCAATGCCGGACCTTCCTTTGGCCAAGAACTCGAGAACACGATTTCGTCCTCAGCTCAACTGAAGGATGAAACCTCTGAGTTCGATAACCGAACCCAAATTCTTAAAGAATACCTTAGCCAATTTAACTCACCTCTGGGTGACTATGCTCAGGAGTTTATTGAGGCGGCTGATGCCTATGACCTTGATTGGCGTCTTTTACCAGCCATCACCGGCGTCGAGTCGACCTATGGGAAATTCATCCCTAAAAACTCCTATAACGCCTACGGTTGGAATAATGGGGCTTATACTTTCCAATCTTGGGAGGACTCAATCTGGACGGTGACCAAAGCGCTTAAAGAAAAATATCTTGACCGTGGCGCCGATACGGTTGATAAAATTGGTCGAATTTACGCTCCTCCTTCACCTTTCTGGGCCGGAAAGGTAAAGAGGATTATGGCTAAAATTGACTCTCAACCTCAATTTAACTTCGATCTATAACCGCTTTACCAAAACCACGCCCTGCGTGATATAATAGCCTTGCGAGCTTGGGCTGGTGGTGGAACTGGCAGACTAGCCCGCCTAAATTTGCCAGGGTGGCGGAATTGGTAGACGCACACGGTTTAGGACCGTGTGAGCTGTAAAGCTCGTGGGGGTTCGAGTCCTCTCCCTGGCACAATTTTTTGGCGGGTGGCAGCAATGCCGTGGAGGTTCAAATCCTCTCCAGCCCACCGAGTCAAACTCGGTAGACCCGTCAGACGGGTCACTTTTACTCAAATGGCAGGCATGACTGAAGAAACCCAAGAATTAATTAAAAATATTGAAGAGAGTTTGAAAGCTACCCCGTTAGAGCCAGGGACGAGTATTTCCGTCAGTCACGCGGTTTCTAAAGCGGCGGTGATCTATGAGAAAGCCAGAAATGCGGTCGAATTTCGGGCGGAACATCTCCTCAGAAGAGCGGCGATTGAAAGAATTCTTAAAAGAAGATTTATCACCAACTCTAGTGGAATCGGTGTTGGTGAACTGCTCGTCCGTGAACTTCTTTGGGCTCGCTATCTTGACGAGGAAAAGGTGACAGAAGAAAAAGTCAACGAAGTTCAAGAGACTGTTTACAAATATATTCATCTTAAAAATCTTCTCCTTGGAAATAACCCCGGCCAAAATGGGGGGAAAATCACTGAATGGTTAGTGGGAATTGCCTCTTGTGAAATCGAGAAAAAATTATCTCCAGCGCCAATCAGAGAGGCCCTGATTAATTATGTCTATCAGACCCTGAAAGGAAGATTGGTGATTGAAAAAGAAGGGTCTCAAAAGAATCACGACATTCAGGCCTACATCGGCGTCCACCGCGCATATGCTGAAAGCGATGATCCGATTATCCGCTTCCACCTTTTTCTGACCTATTTCCCTGATTGGATGGTGACCGAAAAATCCGAACTTAAGCCCATTGTTTCCAGATTTAATTCCGTTTACAAAGAAATTGAAGACTATTTAGATTACCCTTTAGCCCAAAATATCAGAAGGGCTTTCCGAGGAGAAATGGCGCCTTTCTTGGTCATTCGCGATTTAGCCAATGAAAAGCCAGGGGAATTTAAAGAAATTATGGGAGAGCCGGTGAAACTTGAAGAGGCGGTCAGAAGAATCCTCAAGAAAAAATACCAGCAAACAAGCACCAAATTACGAAGAGCGGCCACGAGGAGTATTATCTATATTTTCCTGACGAAAATGCTTTTTGCTTTTATCTTAGAAGTTCCTTTTGACCTCATTATTGGTAAAACTAATTACACCGCCATCGCCATCAATACCTTTTTCCCACCCCTACTGATGTTCACGGAGACAGTTTCCATCAGAGTTCCTGGAGAAGATAATACCAAAAGAGTAATCGCCAAAATCAAGGAATATTGCTTTGAGTCCAACTCTCCTAAAACAGGATTAGAAATAAAGCGCCAGTCCGAAAAATCAAAGCTATCCACTGTTTTTAATTCTCTTTATTTTTTCACCTTTATTATCATCTTTGGTCTCATCATTTGGCTTCTGAATATGCTTCACTTTAATTTTGTTAGCAAGGGAATCTTTCTCTTTTTTGTTTGCGTCGTCTTCTTTTTTGCCCACCGAGTAAGACTAATTACTAAAGATTATGTTTATCAGGAAAAAGAGAGAGCTCTTACTCCTTTCGCTGACTTTGTCTCTCTTCCCATTCTAAGGGTCGGCCAAGTTCTTTCCGCCGAGCTCGCCCAAATTAATTTTTTAATCTTTGTTTTTGACTTTATCATCGAAGCGCCTTTTAAGGCATTTTTTGAAATTATCGAGGACTGGTTTAAGTTTATCAGAATTAAAAAGGAAGAAATTACGGTATAATCGAGTCAGACTCGATATATTATATCCATGATAAAAAATATCTTTTCCAAGCTAGTTGAAATTATCAAACAACGCTATAAACTAATTATTGTCGGCGGAGCGATTCTTTTAGTTTTCTTCTTCTTCGTCCTCCCTCGGGTTAGAGCTTATCGCGAAGGGCCGGCCGCTCAATATGAAACCGCTCAGGTTAAAAAGGGCGACATTATCCAGTCTATTTCTGCCTCTGGTGAAATCGAAGCGGAAAGACAGGCCACTTTAAGATTTCAAACTTCAGCTCAACTCATCTGGGTGGGAGTCAAAGAAGGGGACAAGGTCAAAAAATGGCAGGCCATTGCCTCACTTGATGTCCGTGAGGTCGAAAAAAATATTAAAAAGAAACTCTTGGCCTACTTGAATGAAAGGTGGGATTTTGAACAATCAAGGGATAATTATGGCGTCGAGGGCGTCTCAATTGAAAGTGTCGGTATCCTCACTGAGGCAGAAAGAAGAATTTTAGAGAAAGCTCAATTCGACCTAGATAGCACCGTTTTAGATGTCGAAATCCAAGACTTAGCTAAAAAACTAGCCACTCTGGTAACACCCATTGAGGGAATCGTCGTTGACATCGAAACACCTATTGCCGGTATCAACATTACTCCCGCCACGGCTGAATTTATTATTGCTGATCCTAGCGAAATGAAGTTTGTCGCCAAAGTTGATGAGTCTGATATTAGTCAGGTGAAAATCGGTCAAGACGTAGAAATTATTCTTGACGCCTATTTAAAAGACGTTTTTGAGGGGTTGATTCAAAAAATTTCCTTCTCGGCCGTTACCACTAGCGGTGGCGGCACCGCTTTCGAGATCGAGATTTTTCTACCTGAGAATGAGGAGGAAAAGTTTAAGGTCGGAATGAATGGTGATGTCGAGATTATTATCTCCTCAGCCGAGGAGATCTTAACTGTTCCTGTTAGCGCCGTCATCGAAAAAAATGGCCAGCAATTCGTAAAAGCCATTGAAGGCAGAAACGTCATCGAAGTCGAGGTCAAAACAGGCATCGAATCTGAAACAAAAACCCAAATTCTTGAAGGACTAACTGAAGGTCAAATTATTGTCACCGGAGAAAAGAAATAATCAGATGTCCCTTCTCAAGTTAGTCAATGTTTCCAAAACTTATTTGCCTGACTCTCATGCGGTTGAGGCTTTAAAAAAAACTAGTCTCGAAATCAAAAAGGGTGACTTTATCGCCATCATGGGCCCCTCAGGGAGTGGCAAATCCACCCTGATGCATCTTATCGGCTGTCTTGATATTCCCACTTCAGGTAAAGTTATCTTCGAGGGCAAGGATGTCTCCAGTCTTTCCGAAGCTGAACTGGCGAGGATAAGAAATCAAAAGATTGGTTTCGTTTTCCAAACCTTCAATCTCATTCCCCGAGTGACGACCCTAGCCAATGTTGAACTGCCTTTGATTTACGCTGGAGTCAACAAACAGGAGCGATTAAAAAGAGTCAAGGAAGTCATCAATAAAGTCGGCTTAGAAGAACGCCTGGGTCATTTCCCTAATCAGTTGTCTGGCGGCGAACAACAAAGAGTCGCTATTGCCAGAGCTTTAGTGAACAAGCCCACCATCATTCTGGCGGACGAGCCGACCGGCAATCTTGATTCCAAAACAGGCAGAGAAATTATTGATCTTTTTACAAAATTGAATCGCGAAGGCAATACCTTTGTCATGGTTACCCACGATCAGGAAATTGCTAAAAGCGCTAACAACATCATCAAAATCAAAGACGGAGAAATTATTTAATGGATTTTTTGGAATTAATTAAAGTTTCCCTTGATGCCTTAAGAATCAATAAAACTCGTTCCGGTTTAACCATTCTGGGAATTGTCATTGGCGTCATGTCCGTCATTCTTCTCATCTCCATCGGCTCCGGACTGCAAACTTATATTACCGAACAGCTGGAGGGATTGGGAGGTGACTCGCTTTTTGTTTTTCCAGGAGAACTAAGCTTTGGCACTGATGGCGGTGGCACTCCAGGCGCGGGAGTGGCAAATTCCAAATTCACTTTTGACCATATTAAGGATTTGGAAAGAGAAGCTAAAACAATCAAAACCGTCATGGCCTATATCGAAAACAACGGCACCATGGGCTATAAAGGCAAGACGACTGTCACTCAAGTTTCTGGTGTCGGCGTTGAGTATTCTGATGTTCGAGATCAATACGTGACTGAGGGTTCTTTTTTCAGCCAATCTCAATATAACTCGGCTAAAAAAGTGGCCGTCATCGGCACAACCGTAGTGGAAGATCTCTATGGACAGGAAGACCCGATTGGCAAGAAGCTGACCATTTCCGATCAAACTTATATTGTCTTAGGTGTCCTGGAAGAGAAAGGCGCTCTTGGAGGAGTAGATATGGATAATCAAGTTTTTATTCCCGCAACCACGGCCATGCGCCAATTTGATATGGAGAACATTCAATCCCTTTGGGTGCAATCAATTAGTTCGGAAACCATTCCTGAAACCAAAGCAGAAATAGAAAAGATTCTCCTGAAAACTCTTGATGAGGACGAATTTTCGGTGCTAGATACAAAAAGCATTTCGGGAATGATTTCAAATATCCTCGGAATTTTGACCGCGGCTTTAGGGGGCATTGCCGCTATCTCTTTGGTCGTCGGCGGCATCGGGGTGATGAACATTATGTTGGTTTCCGTGACGGAACGAACCAGAGAAATAGGTCTCAGAAAAGCCGTTGGCGCCACGCCAAAAGCAATTTTAATCCAGTTCATTATTGAAGCCGTCATTTTATCTTTCTTTGGCGGCGCCATTGGTATTCTTCTCGGCATTCTTGGTTCTCTGGCCATCGGTCAATTCTTTACCACCACGGTTGCTCCTTGGTCGATCATCCTCGCTTTTTGTGTCTCTGCCTTTGTCGGCATTGTTTTCGGGGTGGCGCCAGCCGCCAAGGCCTCTAAACTCAATCCCATTGAAGCCTTGAGATACGAATAAACAGGTTGACCATTTGATAAAGATAAGCTAAACTAGAACTAATGAAAAAACTGCCCAAGTTACTAGTTCTTCTTTCCTTTTCACTTCTCACTTATTGTGTAACAACAAGCTTTGTTTACCACTTTTCACTTCAAACTTCCTTCTCGCAAGAAGAAACGTTTGATTACAATCGCGCCTTTAATGACTATGTTTACAACTATAATCTCTACCGGTCAACTCATCTTGATTACATCACTGCCAAAAGCGAATATCAGTCTTACAACACTCTGACATCAAAAACCAAAGCTCTCGAAGCTACCAGAAAAATGCTTCTTCAACGGGACAAGGCTTTTGAAACCTATCTCACCAGCCTTCGAATGAAGCTTAAAGAAGAAACCGGAGTCAACACTTACAAACAAAGCCTCTATTTCCTGAAGCTTGACGATGAAGTCACTTGGCTGAAACAGCACCAATCATTCTTAACCACGCCTTCGACAATCGAGGATTTGATTAAAGAATCAAGGAAGTTAGAGAACCGCTACCCCAGCACCTCAGTCATTAATTACCAGGCTTTAGGAGTTGTCTTTGAAGGCAAAGAAATCTATTTAAGAGAGGAAGTTGAAGAGTTGATTGATTTGGTTGAGAAAAAAATCAATGAAATTAAGGCTAGCGGAGAAGACACCCAGATTATGGAAAGATGGCTGATCGAGGCCAAGCAAAAGGTCGTTCTCTCTCAACAGAAACAAGCGGAAGCGGAGACCATTCTCTCTTCAATGGAACCCAAAGACACCGGAAAGGCCAAAAATTATGACCAAGCCAGGCATTTGTTTTCAGAATCAAATCAGTATTTAAAAGAGGCGGTTTCTTTTCTTAAAGAAATCATCAGAGAGGTGAAGCGTGCTTAAACGTAAATTCGGCAAATATTTAATGTATCTTCTTCCTTTAGTCATCCTCTTGGTTTTTACTGTCTTATTAATCGCTATCAAAAAGAAAATCCCGACCAGCAGCACTTTGCCGCCAGAAGCCAACCTCACTACCCCCACACCAGAAGAATCAATCCCGCTCTCGCGCTGGGCAACTGATTCCGGTGTCTTGGAGATTGAGGAGAAAATCCTTTTGATTGAAGACAAACTCGAGGCGGTTGACCTCCAGGAAGTTAAAATCCAGCCCCCTATTCTCGATATGGATGTCAGCTTGTGAAAGTTGACTTTTCGGGAAAACTTCGGTTAGAATGAAATCATGTCGAACACTAATATCCCTTTAGCCGATCGAATTAGACCGCAGACCTTAAAAGACTTTGTTGGTCAAGAACATTTGGTTGGGGAAAAGGGAATTATTCGCAAGCTGATCGAACAGGACCAGCTGCCCTCCATGATTTTTTGGGGACCACCTGGTTCAGGTAAGACCACTCTCGCTCAAATCATAGCCAACGCCACCCAATCTCATTTTATCAATCAATCAGCGGTCACGACCACTCTTAAAGACGTCCGGAAGATAGTGGCTGAAGCCAGTGAAAGACTGAGGGGTTATAATCAAAAAACCATCTTCTTCCTCGACGAAATTCATCGTTTTAATAAAGCCCAGCAAGATGCTTTTCTGCCTCACGTGGAGAAGGGGACGATTATTTTGATTGGCGCCACCACCGAAAATCCTAGTTTTGAAGTCATTGGTCCCTTGCTTTCCCGAAGCCGGGTTTTTGTTCTTAATCAACTTTCTTTAGACGAATTGAAAATCATTATCAAGAGGGGATTGAAGATGTTAAAAATCAAAATCGAACCCAAAGCGATGACCTTTTTAATTGAAGCTTCGAACGGCGACGCCCGGATTGCTCTTAATGCGATTGAAATTGCTAATTCCCTCATTAAAAGGAATCAAAAAATAACACTTCAATTAATTAAAGATGTTTTTCAAAAACAATCCCTCCTCTACGACAGAATGGGGGATGAACACTACAACACTATTAGCTCATATATAAAGAGTATGAGGGCTTCAGATGTTGATGCTGCCCTCTATTATTTGGCAAGAATGGTGGAAGCAGGGGAAGACCCGCTTTTTATTGCCAGAAGGATGGTAGTCTTCGCTTCTGAGGATGTAGCCTCTCCAACCGCCCTAGTGGTCGCTAACGCCGTTTTTAGAGCCTGTGAGACTGTAGGATACCCTGAATGCCAGGAAAACTTAGCTGCTGGTACTGTTTACCTAGCCCAAGCATCTAAAGACCGCAGAGCCTATGAGGCGTACATGAAAGCTTTGGATGATGTTAAGAAATTGGGGAATCTACCTATCCCTCTTAACCTTAGAAACGCACCAACCAAGTTAATGAAGGAATTAGGGTATGGCAAAGAGTATGAGATGTATCCTGAAAGAAACAAAAGTTTATTACCTGAAAAATTAAAGGATAAAAAGTATTATAAGAAATGAAAATTAACTGGCTAAATGTTTTAGAAAATTTTTTAGGCAACTTTGCTTCTGATTTACTTGTAGGAGCTTTTATAGGAGCTTTTATCACTTTATTTATCGCTAAGTTTTTTGAAGTACTTTCCCACATAAGAAATTCGATAGGTGCATTGATTCTAATCGAGGCGGAAATTCAGGTAAATAAACATATTCTTGAAGACATATTAAATGGGATGATACCTCTATTTGAAGAAGAAATGCGGAGAGGAAAACCAAACGAAATATCCATTGGGGAAAAAGAATTTGAAAATGCTGCTAGATTTATGAAAATTCCAATAGATAAGTTGCTCTTTGATGCTTTTCATTCAACCTACTCTGGCTTAGGCAATCTGGAAAATAAGAAACTTCTAGTGAAAATACTTAATCTTTATACCGTCAGCTATCATTATCGTATACAAACGAGTCTAGGAATGGAGCAATTGAACTGGAAACTGTTAGACGCAATAAAATCTCGTTTGAAAAAAGAAATAAGCGAGTCTGAGAAGGTGTTGAAAGAAGTCCGAAGTGAAATTAAAAAACTCAAAAAGAAAAACCTACTACTCGAAACACTAAAAGAGGTTTACTGCCTGAAGAACTGAAAGGCAAGAAATACTACAAATGACAAATAAACTATCTAATCAAACAGGCAACAAACTTCCATCAAGGCACCATTACATCCCGCAGTTTTATCTCAAGGGATTTTCTCAAGACAGTCAGCATTTGCACATTTTCGATAAGAAATCTGAAAATGAAGAGACAAGGTTTCGATACCAAACAACTGAGAGGATAGCTTACGAAAACAATCTGTATACATACAGAACTAAATCATTGAAAAAGGAAACTTTGGAAGATTTCTTTTGCCAAATAGAGGGAATGGCAAAAAGCGTTATTGTTAAACTAGAAAATAGAACAGATATAACCCCCCTTAGATAGAGGTCACCTGGCTTTTTTTGTGGCTCTCTTATGGTTCAGAACACCCACTTGGAAAGCAGAAACACTTGGTGCTCAAGAACAGTTGGCTGAAAAAATGATTAGGATGAGGTATCACTTTCCCAAGCAAAAAGATATGATGAGAGACTTCTTCGAAAAGCAAGGTAAACATTTTACTGACGCAGAATTGGATGACTTAATCGACTTTGCAGTAAACCCAAAAAGGAGCAAAATCGTGGTTGACTTCCCCCCAGAGCATTGGATAAAACAAATGCTCAAGCTGGCAAACGATGTATATGTTTATCTTGCCCACTGTGAATGGGAGATTAAACATGCAGTCAGGAAGTACGCTTACTTAACTTCCGATAATCCAGTATTACTCATACCCAGTGAAAAACCTCATCCATTTGATGGAGTTGGACTATTAACGCCAGGTGTTAAAAAAACAGTACCCTTAACAGCGAATATGTATCTTGTAATGCACGAACCGAAGAAAGAACTATTGTTGTCTCACACTATCGCTGGAAAGGACTTCTATCGCAAGGTCAACGAATGGACATTGAAAAATGCGGATAGATTGGTTTTTTCCCCGGACTTAGGGAAGTTAGAAAAGATGGTAAAAACAAAACCAGAGCTAACTAAACCTAGAGGGAAGAGGTACAGAATATCTTAAAGCAAATATCTCAAGCCCAAAAGATGGTATAACGACCTTTTTGACATGATTTTTGGTAAAATATGACCATGCTTTCAGACGCAACGCCTTTTATTCGCAAAGTAAGTGAAGGACAGAACCTAACAGCAACGGAAACAGAAAAAGTTCTTGATATTGTCATTAAAGGAGACACAGAGGGGTGGTTTGTTTGGTCACTTTTTCTTGCTCTTCACACTAAAGGAGAAACTGGAGATGAACTTCTAGGATTTTGTAGGAACTACGTAAAACGCCTTCCCAAGCTTAATCCGAAAATTGATATTGATAACATTACCGATACTTCTGGGACTGGAGGAGATAGACTGAAAACCTTCAATATCAGTACGACAGCTTCTGTGGTGCTTGCTGGGGCGGGTATTACTGTAGCCAAACAAGCATTTTTTGCTGTCACGGGCTTATCAGGAAGTGCCGAGATATTCGGTGCATTTGGGGTGAATATTATGAAAATAAGAGTAAGGCAAATCGAGGAAGCATTAGAAACAATTGGAGTCTGTCCATATCTTAAAGAAGTAATAGGTAAAACAGCTGGACTTGAAAATCTGATGGTAACCAAGAGAATGTCGGACAAGGGGCTTAAATTAGTTTCTCCCCTCCATCTTGTTGCCAATATAGCCACACCGATTAAGATGAAAAGAAGGGTTTACGGCTGCACCTGGGAGAAATATTTGCCAGTTCTGGCTGAACTTCTTCAAAAGCTTGAATACACAAAAGGAATGGTTGTTCACGGCTTAGATGGAATTGACGAGGTCTCAAATATCGGCAAAACAAAAATTGTGGAGTTTACGGATAAAAAAATTAAGACTTTCACAATTAGTCCAGCTGATCTTGGAATTAGGAAGGCAAAATTTGATGATATTAAGGCTGTTAGTAAAGAGCGGAATATAATTGATTTTTTAAGAGTCATCTATGGGAAGGATAAAAGCCCTAGAAGAGATATTGTCCTCGCCAATACCTCTGCCTCTTTGTATGTCATGGATAAAGTTGAAAACATGGCTGAAGGAGTAATAATGGCAGGAAAAATTATTGACGAAGGTCTAGCTTTTAAGAAACTTGAACAATTAGTTAAAACACTAGGAGACGAAGAACAACTTGAAATTTGGAAAAAGAAAGCTGGTTTAACTTCTAATTAGGTCTAACATCGCTTAAGAATGTGTTAAAATAAAATCAAAGAGGGGGTGAGAAAGATGAGTCAATTCTTTGATAATCCACTATTGCTTTTATTAATCCTTGCCTGGTCCATGTTTTGGAAAGGTTTGGCTCTCTGGCGAGCGGCTAAAGACAACCAAAGAAATTGGTTTATTGCTCTCTTGATTATCAACACCGTGGGCATCCTGGAAATTATTTACCTTCTTCAGTTTGCCAAAGACAAAAAATTTCTCAGGAAATTCTTTAGACTGCCTTGAACAACTTAAGCAAGCTTGTTTCTCACGAAATGAAAGTTATTTTCCACGAAGAGTATTTAAAGTATGACTTCGGTCCTGGCCACCCTTTTTGGCCTGATAGAGCCCTTCCTTTCTTAGAAAAACTGAAAAATTATCAAATTCCTCATCAGATTCTGGTACCCAAAAAGGCTTCTGATGAGGACCTTCTTTTAGTCCACACTCAAGATTACTTGAATCGAGTCAAAAGACTAGCCGAGGAACGCGGAGCCTTATCCGTTGATACTCCGGTTAATCCTGATGTTTTAGAGGCTTCTTATTATTCTGTTGGCGGTTCAATCCTTGCTTTAGAAGAAGCTTTGAAAGGAGAGAGGGTAATTAATCTTTTGGGTGGTCTTCATCATGCTGGTCCTTCGACAAGCTCAGGATTTTGCATTTTTAATGATCATGCGATTGCGATTAGAAAATTACAGAAAGAAAAGAAAATAAAAAAAGCAATGATTTATGATCTTGACGTTCACGCCGGCCAGGGGACCCAAGAAATTTTTTACTCTGACTCTAAAGTCTTTACCATTTCTCTTCATCAAGACCCAAGAACTCTTTATCCAGGCACTGGATTTGCTTCTCAAGTCGGCGAGGGAACCGGGGAAGGCTATAACCTCAATGTGCCTTTACCCCCAGGAACAGGAGAGAAAGAATATTTAGAAGCTTTAGATAAGGTTTTACCTTTAGCGAAGAAATTTTCACCGGATATCGTCATCCTCGTTTTAGGAGTTGACACTTATAAAGAAGATCCGCTGGCTTCATTCAGGCTTGAGGAAGACACTTATCGTAAAATTGGAGAAAGATTCCGAAAATTTGCTAAAATAGCAATCATGTGTGCTGGCGGTTATTCTCGAAAAACGCCTGATTTATGGCTCAGTTTCTTAAAAGGCTTTTTATAGAAAAATCTCACTATAGTATACAATAGTATACTGTAGTATAAAATTAACAAAATTTAATATGCTAAAGACAATAAATATTAAAACCAGGGAAAGATTTCAGCTGATTGACATCACCAGCGAAGTTGAAAAAATTGTTTCTCAAGCAAAGATAAGGGAAGGATTATGCTTTGTCTTTGTTCCTTATTCAACCGCCGCCATTATTCTCACTGAAAATGAATCAGGCCTGAAAAATGACTGGCTAAAAATTCTTAAGAAACTAGTTGAAGGAGAAGAGTTTCAGCATGATCAAATTGACAATAACGCTGATTCTCATCTTTTAAGCGGTCTTCTAGGCCAGGGAAAAGTTCTTCCTGTTGAAAACAACCGCTTAGTCCGAGGCACTTGGCAACAGATTTTCCTAGTCGAACTTGACGGACCAAGAATGAGAAGAGTGAGCGTCAAAATTATTAAGGAGTAGGCTTTTCTCCATTATTATGTCGAGATTTAAAAAGGGGTTTCAAAAATTAGGCTACCGAACGAGTGACTTTTTCAAAGGTAAAACCTTCTCTCGGTCAAAACCGCTCATGAGAAAGCCCCTAAAGAACAAGCCTGAACTCGCTTCGCCAAGCGAGAAATGATATAATCATCCCCATGGCTAAAACGATTATCGCCAAACAACCTGACGGCACCATTCAATTGACCATTACTATTAGTCAAGAAGTGGTCAAAAAAAACTATGACCAGCAAGTAGCTGAGGCGGTCAAAGAAGCAAAAATTCCGGGCTTCAGGAAAGGTAAATCTCCAAAGAAATTAGTTGAAGAGAAAATTGACAAAACCAAGCTTTATGAAGCCGTCATGCAAGCCTTAATCCCCAATGCTTACTTAGAAGCAGTCAAAGAACATAAGATCAACCCTGTTATCACACCCAAAATTGAACTCTTAAAAGCTAAAGAGGGTGAAGACTGGCAGATTAGAGCCACGACTTGCGAAGCACCTAAAATCAAACTCAAGGATTATCAAGCAGAGATTAAAAAAAGCCTTGCCCCGACTAAACTTTGGACACCAGACAAAGATAAGGGGAAAGAAGAGAAAGAAGCCGGTCCTTCCCATGAAGAAAAAGTTCAAAAAGTAATCGAAGCTCTTTTAAAATTAGCTCAATTTAGTTTGCCTTCAATTCTCGTCGAGGATGAATTAAACCGTTCTTTATCTAGCCTAATTAACCAGGCCAATTCCCTTGGCATGACGATTGACCAATACGCTCAATCTACTGGTAAAACCACCGCTCAATTACGCCAAGAATATCAGTCTCGAGTGGAAAATGAATTAAGACTTCTCTTGATTTTAAACGAAGTCGTCAATTTGGAAAAAGTTGAGGTGGCTGATAAAGAAATCGATGACTTGGCCAAGGCTAGCGGCGACGAAAAACTGACTAAACAGCTTACGGACCCTCTCCAAAAAGAATATTTAAGAGGTATTCTCGCTCGAAGAAAAGTTTTAGATAAACTGGCTAATCTTTAACTTGACTTTCCTCTTAATTTTTATTAAGATAAGCCCATCATTCCTAAAATCACCTGCCTAGGTGGAGTATTTTTATGGATATGAAAAATAAAAAAAAGAAAGCGGTCAACCGCGACTCGCTTTTGGAGGCTTTGAGAGGAATTGGCAGCTCGACGGGCAACGCCTTCAAAAAAGACCTCGCTCAAGGAATCCCCGAAGACGCCGCTAACATGCTTTTAAGACCTAAGCGCTTCCAAGGAGAACTCAAACCAAACGAAACGGTCAACATCGAACCAAGAGAGTCAGAAATCAGACGTTCCTTTGAAAGCAGGCTAAGACAGCAGGCTTTGATTCAACGCCAAGAATTTCAAGTTTACTCTGCTCAAAAAGAAGCGGAGAAAAAGAAGCTTGAAGCTCTCCAAGCCGAAGTCATTCATTTAGCAAAGTCAATCGGAAATCTTGATAAAGAAACTAAAGTCGCCGCCATTCAGCAAACAGTCAATCCGGGTGTTTACCATGAGGCATTCTTCACTAAATTAATCTCCTTTATCAAATCTCTAAGGAAAAAGGTTGATCATACTTCCGCCTGGCTTTCAACTACTAATAAAAGAGCCCAAAAACGACCTCACTACTGGCAACAAGTCAAGAAATCAGGGACAAAATTCATGCTCTCCCAAGAACGCTACATGGCTACCCAAGCTGGTTAAAGCTTGCCCCTTCTCTTTAAATTTAGTAAAATATCATCATTAGGGCTCGTAGCTCAGCTGGCTAGAGCGTTGCATTGACATTGCAAAGGTCAGAGGTTCAAGTCCTCTCGAGCCCACCGACAATGAAATCAGAAGCAATTAAATTTTCCATTCTTAAAGGTTTCCTGGCTGGATTAGGCTGGATGATTGGCGCCACCATTGGCTTTGCCCTTCTTCTAGCACTTATCACCCTTATCCTTAATTGGGCTGGGGGGTTACCAGTCTTTGGGGAAATTTTGGCTAATATTATCGAGGCTACTAACCGAGCCCTGGAGGCCAAGAATCTTATTCCTAGGTAATTAGATGACAGTTAATCAAGACAAACTAGAAAAAATGAGACATAGCTGCAGCCATGTTTTGGCAACGGCTGTCTTAGAACTCTACCCGCAAACAAAATTCGGCATTGGCCCGGCCATTGAGGAAGGCTTTTATTATGACTTTGACTTCGGCAAGAAAAAAATTTCCGAAAAGGACCTCGAAAAAATTACGGCTAAAATGAAGCAAATCATTAAAGCTAAACATCTTTTTAAAAAAGAAGAAGCCGAGATTAAAGAAGCCAATGAACTCTTCAAGAATCAGCCTTATAAATTAGAATTAATCGATGATTTAGCTAAAGAGGGAACTAAAAAGGTTTCCTTTTATCGATCTGGCGGCTTTGTTGATCTCTGCGCTGGGCCTCATGTTAAAGAAACTAGTGAAATCGGCGCTTTCAAGCTTTTATCTCTTGCCGGTGCCTATTGGCGAGGAACTGAAAAAAATAAAATGCTCACTCGTATCTACGGCACTTGTTTTTCGACCCAAAAAGAACTTGACAAAAAACTTTGGCAGTTAGATGAAGCTAAAAAAAGAGACCACCGAAAACTTGGCGCTCAATTGGGTCTTTGGACCTTTTCTGAGCTTGTAGGCGCTGGATTGCCTCTGTATACCCAAAAAGGGGCTCTTCTTCGCCGACTGATTACCCAATTTGTCGAAGATCTCCAATCAAAACAAGGAATCTCCCAAGTTTGGACTCCTCAAATTGCTAAGTCTGAACTTTTTAAAATTTCAGGTCATTATGATAAATATAGGGAGAATATGTTTAAGGTTTACTCAAACTATTCAGAGGAAGAGTTTTATTTAAAGCCCATGAATTGTCCTCAACATACCCAAATTTACGCTTCAAAACCGCGAAGTTACCGGGATCTACCGATTCGGATGTCCGATTTTGCCATGCTTTATCGAGATGAGAAACCAGGAGAACTTTCCGGGCTAGCCAGAACGAGATCTTTCTCTCAGGATGATTGTCATATTTTTTGTCGAGAAGACCAGATAATTGAGGAAATGAATAAAGCTTTAGACATGACCGAAGAAATAATGGGCGCTTTTGGACTTAAATACCGTTATCGACTTTCTACCAGAGACCCTGAACATCCAGAAAAATTTACCGGTGATTTAAAAGATTGGCAGAAAGCAGAAAAATTAGGGAAGAAAATCCTTGATGACAGAAAAATGGATTATTTCCTGGGAATAGGCGAGGCTGCCTTTTATGGGCCAAAAATCGATCTTATAGCCACCGATGCTCTTGGAAGAGAGTGGCAACTATCAACCCTTCAAATCGATTTCTATATGCCTGAAAGATTTAAACTAGCTTATACCGACAAGAATGGGAAACAGCAAAGACCAGTCATGCTCCATCGAGCTATTGCTGGCTCGCCAGAAAGATTGATCATGATTCTTCTTGAAAACTACTTCGGTGCACTCCCTGTTTGGCTTTCCCCAGTCCAAGTCGTGGTCATACCGATTACTGACAAGCAACTTCCTTATGCTCAAAAAATAACTGAGAACCTTAAAGAAGAAGACCTTCGAGTCGAGCTGGATGGTCGTAATGAAACCACCTCCGCTAAAATTCGTGACGCTGAAATCCAGAAAGCTCCTTACATGCTCATTATCGGTGAAAAAGAAGTCAAAGCTAAGAATGTTTCTGTCCGAGCCAGAAGTAAGGGAGATTTAGGAGAGATGAAGCTCGATAAGTTCCTTAAAAAAATTAAAGAAGAGATTGAAAAAAAGCAATAATTTTGATATCATTTAACTAGGTGGCAGCAAAGAAAAAAAGTAAGTTCAAATTCTACCGAATTAACCAGAAAATTAGATCTCCCCAACTGAGGGTTATCGGTCAAGACGGAAAACAAGTCGGTATTTTAACGTTAAATAAAGCCCTTGAAGAAGCGGAAAAACGAGAAGTTGATTTGGTCGAAATCGCACCAGCGGCCAAACCACCAGTGGCTAAGCTGATTGACTATAAAAAATTCCGCTATCAAGAGGCAAAAAAAATTAAAGAGGAAAAGAAAAAGAGTAAAAGTGGAGAACTGAAGATCATTCGTCTTTCACCTTTTATTGCCGAAGCCGATCTTGAACAAAGAGTCAAAAGGACAAGAGAGTTTCTCGCTGATGGGAACAAGGTAAGAATCGAAATTAAATTTTATGGCCGTTTGTTGACGAAAAAAGAGTTTGGGTATAAAATTCTAAAAGGGTTCCTCGATCGATTAGGAGAAAAGGCGAGAACCGAGCATGAGCCTAGATGGATTGGTAAACGCTTAATTTTAACCCTAGTGGCGGGTCAAGGAGAAAAAAATGAAAAGAAAGAAAATAAAAATGAAAACAAAAAAGTCAGCCAGCCGGAGATTCAAGCTGACAAAGACCGGGAAAGTCCTTCACCGGTCCTCCCGCAGTCGTCATCTTCAATCAAAGAAAAAGAAATCGACTAAGCGAGATCACAAAATCCCTAAAGAAATCAAAGGCAAACAAAGAAAGACAATTTTGAAGATGTTGGGTAAATAAAATGAGAGTCAAAACAGGGATAATTAGAAGAAGAAAACACAAAAAAATCCTTACCCAAGCTAAGGGTTATCGGATGACTCGCAGTCGTCTGATTAAAAAAGCGAAAGAGGCCGTTCTTCACGCGGGTGAATACGCCTTCGCCGGTCGTAAATTAAGAAAAAGAGATTTCAGAAGGCTTTGGATAACCAGGATTAACGCCGGTCTCAGCGGATCAAATCTTTCCTACAGCCAATTTATCGCCGGCTTGAAAAAAGCCAAAATCGAACTTGACCGAAAAATTTTAGCCGACCTCGTTGTTTCCGACTTCGAAACCTTCAATAAGATACTTGACAAAACCAAGACTGACTGATAAAATTTTTCCCAATGCGAGAACCAACCAATCCCTATTGCTTGTTTTTTTACTTTAGATAAGCTGAAATAAAAGGGGAGGTTGGTTTTGGCATTTTAAAGGAGAACTCTCCCCCCAGGGAGAGTTTTTTTTGCTAGTCAAGAAGTGATAGAATAAAAATCATGGACATCAATAAAATCCAAAACCTTAAAAACCAAGCGATTTCAAGTATCCTTGAGGCCAAAGACAAAAATGAACTCGAAAGTCTTCGAATTCATTACTTGGGCCGTAAAGGAGAAATCAGCAAATTGATCAAGAATCTTTCCACGCTAGAAGTCGAGGCGAGAAAGGAAGTAGGCAATCTTCTTAACGATACTAAATCGGCAATTGAGGAAACTATTTCCAATCAGCAATCAGCCATCAGTCATCAGCCATTGGCTACCAAAGACTGGCTTGACGTCACTGCGCCAGGAGAGAAATCTCCTCAAGGGCATCATCATTTAATCAGTCAAGCCATCAGGGAAATCTCAACAGTTCTCGAAAAAATCGGCTTCATTCGCGTCAGTTATCCTGAAGTCGAATGGGAATGGTTTGCCTTTGAAGCTCTTAACATGCCCCCAGACCATCCCGCTAGAGACGACTATGAAAGCTTCTTTATTGACCAAAAACCTCACTCAAGATTAGGGAGAATAGTTATTACTCCCCATACCTCTTCGGGCCAAATTCGAGAGATGCAAAGAACTAAACCGCCGATCAGAATGATTAATATCGGCCGTTGTGGTCGACCTAATTATGATGCCACCCACACCCCAACTTTTCATCAGTTTGAAGGTTTAGTGATAGACAAGGGAATTAACGTCACTCACTTAAAGGGTGTTTTTGATTATTTCGCTAAAAACTTTTTTGGTCCTCAAAGAAAAATCAGGTTAAGACCTTTTCATTTTCAGTTTACTGAACCTTCTTTCGAAGTTGACGTTAATTGCCCTCTTTGCCTAGGTAAAGGCTGTAAGATTTGTAAAAGCGGTTGGCATGAACTAGGCGGCTCAGGTATGGTTCACCCGGTTGTTCTTAAACATGGAGGCATTGACCCCAAAAAATATTCAGGTTTTGCTTTTGGTTGGGGAGTAGAAAGAACTTACTTGATGAAATCTGGTCTTAATCTCGATGATATCCGACCTTTGTATGAACCTGATTTAAGATTTATCAATCAATTCTAATCGAGTCAAACTCGATCTATTATGAATATTCTTGTTCCTTATTCTTGGTTAAAAGATTTTTTAAAAACTTCGGCCAGTCCCCAAAAAACAGCCGAAGCACTCTCACTCTGCAGTCAATCAGTCGAAAAAATTCATTCTCAGAAGGGCGATTCCATCCTTGAGATTGAAATCACGGTTAACCGCTATGACTGTCTTTCAGTCATGGGTATGGCTCGAGAGGCAGCTGCCTGTTTGCCTGAGTTTGGAATCAAGGCAGAATTTAAATCACCCGAGATTCCACTCTTACCTGAAATTAAGAATCCTCAATATAAACTTGATGTGGTTATTAAAGATAAAGGAATTTGTCCTCGGTTTTCCGCCATTGTCTTTGACCAGGTGAAAATTAAACCATCGCCAAAATGGGTAGCGGAAAGATTAGAAAAAATAGGTATCCGCTCTCTTTCAAATGTGGTTGATATTTCCAATTACTTGATGATGGAAACTGGCCAACCAATCCATACTTTTGATTATGACAAAATTAAAGGTGCCAAAATGATCATGAGGCTTTCGCGACCAGGAGAAAAAATTACTACTTTAGACAACGTCACTCGAGAATTACCTGGTGGCGATATTGTCATTGAAGACGGAGAGGGAAGGCTGATCGACCTCTGCGGCATTATGGGAGGGGGTAATAGCGAGATTGATGAAAACACTAAGAGAGTCCTTTTCTTCGTTCAGGCTTATGATCCGGTTAGAATTAGAAAAACCTCTCTTTCTTTAGGTCACCGAACTGATGCCGCCGCCAGGTTTGAACGCGGGATTGATCTTGAAGGCATCTTGCCGGTTCTGGCTCAAGGAGTAAAAATGATGAAAGATCTTACTGGTGGAGTTGTCGCTAGCAAGCTGATCGACATTTATCCTCAGCCGCAAAAAAGAGCTGTTGTGGAGTTAAATTATAATTTTCTAGAATCAAGGGTGGGAATTAAGCTTGCACCAGAAAAAGTTAAAAGAATCTTGAAGTCTCTTGGTTTTGAAATCACTAGCTCTTCAACTCAGTCACTTAAAGTAAAAGCACCGACGTGGCGGGTTCAAGACATTGCCATTAGTGAAGACCTAATCGAAGAGGTTTCCCGAATTTATGGTTACTACCGTTTACCAAGCAATCTACCGCCCCTTGATCCTCAACACGGATTTTCTGCCTTACCTCAACCTAAAAAAGGAAAAATTGATCCCTATTTCCAATGGGAAAATAAAATTAAGGACTTACTCGTCAGTCAAGGTTTCTCTGAAATCTATAATTATTCCTTTATTAGCAAAGAGTTAATCGAAAAAACAGGCTTAAACGCTAAAGAAAGTCTTAAGCTCAAGAATCCTTTGACTAAGGAACTCGAATACCTTCGCCCTTCACTAATTCCTTCTCTTCTTAAAACTTGTGCTCAAAATCAGGCCTTCTTCCCGAAAATGAAAATTTTTGAGTCGGCCTGTACTTATCTTCCTCAAGAGAAAAAATTACCTAATCAGAAAACAAGATTAGTTTCTTTGGTCACTGGAGAAAACTTCCTTCATCTAAAAGGAATCGCCGAGCTTATCCTTAAACAAATGGGAATAGATAATGTCAGTTTCAAAACTTGGGTAGGAAGAGAGCCTTACTTTATCCCTGGCAGAACAGCCGTCATTGAAACGAGTAAAAATTTATTAGGCATTATTGGAGAAATTAATCCTCAAGTCTTATCTAAGTTTGAAATATTAAATAAAGTAGTTCTTCTCGATCTCGATTTTGAAGCTTTGGTCAAATTAGCAACAACAACCAAAACTTACATTCCTATTCCTAAATATCCGGCCATCATCGAGGACCTGACTTTCATCTTTAAACCTCAAACTCCGGTAGGGGAGTTAATTCAATTAATTAAAGAGGTCAGTTTCCCGGCCAAAGGCCGAGGACCCTCGACCCGAAGGATCGGGGCAATTATTCAAAAAGTAGAATTAATCGACTCCTACAAAGACACCCGTACCTTCCGCATCACTTATCAAAATCCTCAAAAGACTTTGACTGATAAAGAAGTGGGGAAGATAAGAGAAAAAATAATAAAAAGGGTAAAACAAAAATTTGGCACAGGATTAAAAGCTTAAGTAGTAAACTTTTTAGTTATTTCTGAAAGAGGTTGAGTTATTTGTTTATCTTCTGGAATTAAGGGAGAAATCTGATCAATGAATTTTTGAAAAGTAGCCGGGCTAACTTCACTAAAAGCTCCCCTATGTCTCATGACAAAGAAGGCATGAAGAAGTTCTCCAGTTCCATTCTCCCACCATTTTTCTATCTTGGCACCTTTTCGTTCCATTTGATAAATCCATACCCACCAAGCTTTCTCTGCTTCAGGAGGTTCCCGCCAGTCTTCATTTCCAGTGATTCCGTATTCAAACCACCTAGCCTCTCTCCCATGATTAGTCGCAATTGCCGCCATTAACCATCCAGGACCATTCTCTGTCAACCGTTGCCCCAGTTTACTGAAGTCTTTTCTAATCCTTTTCTTTTGGGCACTACTTCTCGTTTTGCCATGAGGTCTTTCGTTCACTTTTTCTTCGCCTCTCTGCGTAAGTTTCTTTAACGGCTCTTTTATATACTTTTCGCCAGGTGATCCTAAAACCTCTGCTAAAAAAAGTCGTCTTCGATTCTTGCCCACAACCGTTACCTCAGCTGTCAGAGAAGGAAGGTTAGGAATTTCAAAATCCTTTAGAACTTCTTGAAGAGTTTTTCTGGGGAAAGACTCTCTTGCTCCAAATTGCCTTTTTTCTCCCTCTATCCTGTCCATTTTTAATTGCAGGAGTATTTTAAACTATCTTGAAGAATTTATCAAGGTGTTTGGATCGGGGAGAGAGTTGGTGTTGGTGTTACCGGCAGGGTTGGCGTCGGTGTAGGGCTAGGGGACCAATCCCAGGGAAGATTGACCCCAATCTTAATCTCGTTTTCACCTGAATTACCTTTCTCGTCTTCCGCTCTCGCTTTAATGGTATAAATCCCATCCGCAAAGGTGAAGTCTCGCTCATATGGAGGACTGGTGATGCTCGCTTTCTTATCGTCATTGATATAAATTTCAACCTTCTTAATCTTATTGATTGAAATTGGTCTGACCACCACTCTGAAGCTTGAACCAATTTGAGATTGATTTTCCGGTTCTTCAATTCTGACCTCAATTTGACCTGAAGTGCCGCAATAGTCAGTCGGAGGATGGTACCGTTCATCGCCTATTCCCGCTAGCCACTCATCAATGCCCTTCTGCCAACGGTCTTCACTCGTTAAAGGGTCTTCCTCTTTAAAAACAAAGTATTCCTTCTCGTCATAATCACCACGAGCAATGTCTACTGGCGTCGCCAACTTCCCCTCGCTGCGACATAGTTTTAATTTAGTATGAACCGGGTCTTCCCCTTGAGGCTCAGTACCTTTAATAAAATATTCCATCCTTGAAGGAAAGCCGTCATGAGCCCGATAGCCGGAAACTTTATCCACTTCAGCGCTCACAATTCCCGATGGAATCTCGAAACTTCCCTGGGCTCTCCCTTTAAAAACCTCTAAGATAATTCTCCTCCAAATCGGCGCGGCGCCAGAAACACCTGAAGCCACTTGCTTCATTTCCGAATTGTCATTATTACCAACCCAAACTCCAGTAATAATCGAGGGCGTCCAGCCTACGGTCCAGTTGTCCCGCCTGTCATTGGTAGTTCCGGTCTTGGCCGCCACCCCCTGAAGATTAATCAGCGAATTTTCACCAAAAGTTATTAGTCGGGCACTGTTATCAGAGAGAATATTATTTATTAAAAAGGCCTGTTCCTCAGTTAAAACTCTTCTCCCTTTTTCAGGTTTGCTTTCCTCAAGAACATGACCCTCATTATCAGTCACTTTTAAAATCGCCACCGGGTTCACCTTATAGCCCCCATTGGCAAAAGTTGAATAAGACGAAACCATGTCAATTAACCTCACTTCACCCCCTCCTAGAGTGACTGAGAGACCTAGGCGGCTCAAGTTTGCCTGGGTGGGCTCTAAGGTCGTGAAGCCCATCTCCCAAGCCGTCTGGAGCATGTCTTTCACCCCCACCAAAGCGAGTATTTTCACAGCGGGAACATTGATGGAACTGCCTAAAGCGTATCTTATTTGTAATGGACCGTGATACTGACCATCATAGTTCACCGGAACATACTCCGGCTTATTTCCGCCTGGGAAAGAAGTTCTAATATCCATAATTAAAGTCGAGGGCGTGTAACCTTTCTTAAAGGCAGTGGCGTAGGTCACGGGCTTAATCGCTGAACCTGGTTGCCGCAGGGAAAGAGTGACATTGACCTTACCGTCATAGTCAGGGTCATTGTAGTTCTTTGAACCAACCATCGCTAAAATCTCTCCTGTTTGGGGGTCTAACACTAAGGCTGCACCGTTGGTAATATGAATTCCCTCTACTTTAGCTATTTCCTCGCTGACAACATCTTGAGCTTTTTCTTGAAGCTCCAAGTCAAGGGAAGTTGTCACCTTCAAGCCTCCCTGTTCTACCATTCTGGTTCCGTATCTTTCCTCAAGTAACTTTTTAACATACATGACAAAATGGGGAGCTCGGAAACCCGGCCCCTCGGCGGCAAACTCCACCTCACTAATCTGTTTTTTCGCTTCTTCCTCTTGGTCGGCTGTAATATAATCATCCTCTTTCATTCTTCTTAAAACACTCTCAGTTCGCCCAAGATAGGCTTGAGGGTCTTCACTAAAAGGCGAATAAACTGAGGGTCGTTGGGGCAAGCCAGCTAAAATAGCCGCCTCGACTAAAGTTAAATCAGAAACTTTTTTATCAAAATATACTTCAGCCGCTGACTCAACTCCCCAAGCCGTGCCGCCATAAGGTGCTTCGTTAAGATACATCTGGAGAATTTCGTCCTTACTGTATCTTCTCTCAATCTGGACGGCTAAAATAAACTCCTTTATTTTTCTGGTAAATGTTCTCTCCGAAGTCAAGAGAACATTCTTGACCAACTGCTGAGTTAAAGTTGAACCTCCCTGAAGCTTGCGGTGAATAATGATATTAAACACCGCCCTCATCCAACCGGTCGGATCAAAACCGCCATGGCCATAAAAGTTCTTATCCTCAATCGCCACCGTTGCTTGCCGCATATAGAGAGGAATTTCCTCGAGTTTGACCGGCGTCCTTCTCTGTTCAGCATAAACGTCATAGAGTAATTGGTTGTTTCGGTCAAAGATTTTGGTGGCAAATCCTTCTTTTCGGACAATCTTATCAGGTTGGGGCAAGTCTTTGGCGTACCAGATAAAAAGAAAGGCGATTAAAAGAACGCCGGCGATAACCGCTAAGAAGCCAAATTTGGCAAAGCGAGAAATCAACTGGGTACGAAGAAGACGAGCACTGCGATAATAGGAAGTTTGCCTGCTCCTCGTTCTTCTATTTAAACTTTTAGCTTCCCTTGTTCTCTCACGCCAAATCTTCCGCCAAGACATACTGAAATTCTACCCAAATACTCAGCTAGAAGCAAATTTTTCAAATAATTGACCTTCATAAACCTAATCCTCATCTACCTTATACTATAGTATACTATTGTATACTGTAGTGAAACGAACCTGTTAAAGAAAGGAAATAAGCATTTAAAGTCAAAAAAAATAAAAACTTTTAAAATAAAAAGTTCTTAAGTTCCGCTTTTAGTTATGATATACTTATTTTTATGGACAAAATAGATGAGGTTTTAAGTCGGAGGGTAGAGAAAATCTACCCCACCAAAGAAGCCTTAGAAAAAGTTTTGCGTTCAGGTAAGAAAATCAAGCTCTACCAGGGTTTTGATCCCTCGATGGCTAATTTACACTTAGGAAACTTGGTTGGTGTTCTCAAACTTAAACAGTTTCAGGATTTAGGCCATCAAGTCATTTTCTTGGTCGGCGATTTTACCGGTATGATTGGCGACCCAACGGATAAATCAGCGGCCAGAAAGCTTTTGACCAGAGAGCAAGTCCTCAAGAATTCTCAAACCTGGAAAGAACAGGCAGGCAGAATCTTAAAGTTTTCAGGTAAAAATCCAGCCAAAATTCTCTATAACAGCCAGTGGGGAGATAAGGTCACTTTTAAAGATTTAATTGAAATTACCTCTCATTTTACTGTCCAGCAAATGCTGGAAAGAGATTTCTTTCAGAGAAGGCTCAAAGCCCAAAAACCAATTCATCTTCACGAATTCCTTTACCCCGTGGCCCAGGCGATTGACTGTGTGGAGATGGATGTTGACCTGGAAATGGGGGGGAACGACCAAATCTTCAACATGCTTGCCGGCAGAACATTGATGAAAGCTATTAAAGGGAAGGAAAAGTTAGTTCTTGCCACCAAACTCCTGGTCGATTCAAAAGGTGAAAAAGTGGGCAAGACCACTGGCAACGCCTTATTTCTTAATGCTTCGGCTCAAGATATGTTTGGCGGCATCATGTCTTTTCCAGATGAAACTATTATTCCTGGCTTTGAGCTCTTGACTCAAGTCCCCATGGAAGAAATTAAAGAGGACGAAAAAGCTCTTAATAAAGGCAAAAATCCGATGGAATTGAAGAAAAAACTTGCCTTTGAAATCACTAAAATGCTCTATTCAGAGAGAGAAGCAAAAAGGGCCAAACAAGAATTTCAGCGAGTTTTTCAAAGGGGAGAACAACCAAAAGAAGAGATTACTCTAATACCAAGATTTTCAAGTACTGGAACTATTACAGATGCTCTTGTAGCGTCTGGAACCATCACCTCTAGATCTAAAGCAAAAAGATTAGTCACTAGTGGTAGTGTTGATATAAATAATCAAACAATCACTGATCCTCAATTTAATCAGATCAAAAATGAATCAATCATTAGAGTCGGTAAAAGAAATTTTCTTAAAATTCGGATTCATTAGGATTATTTGTAATTCGGATACATTCAGATGAGATTATCTAAAAAACAAAAAAAACTTTGGACCGTCATCGTCATCATCGCTGGTTTGGCTTTAATCCTCACCTCTCTCCTTCCTCTCTTCTCCAGCCTCTTCTATTAAGAGTGATATAATTAAGCTGAAATGAAGCTTGAGACCCCAATTTCTAAACTTTTTATGGTCGGTCCGACTTATGCCAAAAGGTTAGAGCGGCTGAAAATTGAGACAGTTGAAGATTTACTCTACCACTTTCCCTCTCGCTACGATGACTTGACTTTAATTTCACCTATCAACCGACTCCAGCCAGGGGAAATGGTCACCATCAGGGGGAAAATTATTTCGATTAAAAATGAATACACCCGAAGCGGCAAAAAAATTCAAAAAGGCATCGTTGTCGACCAATCCGGTGAAATCGAAGCTATATGGTTCAATCAGCCTTTTTTAATCAAAACAATTAAGGTAGGGGAGGAGTATAGTTTTTCTGGCAAAGTAGATTGGTTTGGCCGAAAGATAGTCATGGTTTCTCCTCAATATGAACATTTGGGTGCAGGAAACAAGCCCACCATCCATACAGGCAGGTTAGTGCCCGTTTATCCTGAAACCGCTAGAGTCTCTTCCAAATGGCTTCGCTCGAGAATCGCTCCTTTATTAGGGCAAATCCCACCCGAGTTCGATGATTTTTTACCAGCGAAAATTAAAAGGGAAAATAGTCTTATAGACTTGACCCAAGCAATCAAATGGATTCACTTTCCGGAAAGCAATGTCCAAGCTGAAAAAGCAAGGGATAGGCTGGCATTTGATGAACTTTTTCTGATTCAACTCGCCTCTTTAAAAAGAAAAAAGGACTGGCAGGACAAAAAACTCGCTCATCAATTTTCTGTTAATCAAGAAAAGGTCTTAGAATTTCTTCGGCGACTGCCTTTCGAGTTGACTTATGCTCAAAAACGATCTGTGAGAGAAATTTTAACCGACCTCACTAGAAAGAAACCCATGAATCGTTTACTCGAAGGCGACGTTGGTTCCGGGAAAACGGTCGTCGCTGCCATCGCTGCTTATGTTTCTTTTCTCAATGGCTTTCAAACTGCGGTCATGGCACCAACCACCATCTTAGCCAATCAGCACTTCCTCACTTTTGACCAGATGCTTACCCCTTTGGGAGTTAAAATTTCTTTGCTTATAGGAAGCACAAAAAGAAGTAAGCAAGACACAATCAGTAAGACACCAGACATCATTATTGGCACTCACGCCTTGCTTCATCGCCGGGCTCGTTTTGAAAAACTCGGCTTAGCCATTATCGACGAACAACATCGTTTTGGTGTTAAGCAAAGGGCTCAGTTAGTTAAGGGGAGGGAAGCACCTCACCTTCTCACCATGACCGCCACCCCAATTCCGAGAACGATTGCTCTCACCCTTTACGGCGATCTAGACTTGTCTGTCATTGACGAAATGCCTCCTGGGAGAAAACGAGTCAAAACCTGGGTCGTCCCTCCCCAGAAAAGAAAAGATGCCTATCAGTGGATTAAGAAACAAGTCAAGGAGACTGATGAACAAGCTTTTATCATCTGTCCTTTGATCGAGGAATCAGAAACACTCCAATCAATCAAGGCCGCCACAGTCGAATACGAAGAACTTTCAAAAGAAGTTTTTCCTGACCTGAAACTTGGTCTGCTTCACGGCCGATTAAAAGTTAAGGAAAAAGATAAAGTTGTTAACCATTTTCGGGAAGGGAAATTAGATATTCTTGTCTCCACGCCCGTGGTCGAAGTCGGCCTTGATATTCCTCAGGCGACGGTTATGATGATTGAAGGGGCGGATCGATTCGGCTTGGCTCAGCTTCACCAGCTTCGAGGCCGAGTGGGCAGAGGCGCCAAGGAGTCATTCTGCCTCTTGTTCACGGCAATGACTGAAGGAAAAACCATCCAGAGGCTGAAAGCCATGGAAAAAACTTATCTAGGCATGGAACTCGCCGAATTAGACCTTAAACTTCGTGGCCCTGGGGAAATCTACGGCACTAAACAGCACGGTTTTCCGGATTTAAGGGTCGCTTCGTTCACCGATTTGAACTTAATTAAAAAAAGCCGCTTGGCAGCGGAAAAAATCATTGTCCAAATTAATAAACATACCCTCATAAAAAGAAAGCTTGAAGAAATAATGAGTAAAATAATCGAACCTAACTAATTCCTCCTTGCTTTAGCCTGCAAAAGAAGCTAAAATATATTCTATGACAGCTTTACCTAAACGAAGGATTTCAACCCAGCGCAAGGGCAAAAGAAGGGCAGCCATTAAAATTAAACCGCTCCCTCTTTATGCCTGTCCAAATTGTAGTCAATCAAAACAATCCCATCAAGTTTGCCCAAATTGTGGCTACTACAAGGGTAAATTAGTCATTAATTTTGAAAAAAGGAAAGAAAAGAAGGCTGCTAAGGAAAAAAATGAAAAAGGCAACTGACCCTCGACACCTTAAAAGGAGGGAAGCCATCAAAGCTCTTTTCAGCTGGAGTTTTAAGGGTCAAGAAATAGAAAATTCCCTTGCTAAAAAAGTTATCAAAAAAAATAAAAAAATAGATAAAATAGTCAAAGAAAACGCCCCTCTCTGGCCAATTGAGCAGATCAACCGCCTTGACTTAGCTATCTTAAGGCTTGCCATCTTTGAACTGAAAATTGAAAAAAAAGAACCAGAGAAGGTCATTATTGATGAAGCCGTCGAGTTGGCAAAAGAATTTGGCAGTGAATCGTCACCCTCCTTCATTAATGGGGTATTAGGAGCCGTCTTAAAAAATGGAAGCAAAGATTGAAAAAATAAATAAAATCATTGCTGAGACTCTCGGTGTTCCTCCTGAGGAAATTAAGCCAGAGTCAGAATTGATCAGTGATCTCAATGCTGGATTTTTAGAGATTGCCGATATTATTATGAAGATTAAAAAAGAGTTCCTCATTGAAATCCAAGAGGAGGAGATAAAAAAGTTTGTCACGGTTAACGACTTGATTAATCTTATCATTGACGAAGAATGAAAAATCTAAGCTCCCTAGAAAAAACAATAAAAATCAATTTCAACAATAAACAACTCTTAAAAACGGCTTTAACTCATCGTTCCTATCTCAACGAACATCCCAAAGAAAAATTATCCTCTAACGAAAGATTAGAGTATCTCGGTGATGCTGTCCTCGAATTCATCGTTTCAGAGAAACTCTTCAACCTCTTTCCCAACCTCGACGAGGGAATCCTAACCACCCTCAGGTCCCTCCTGGTCAAGACAGGTTCTTTAGCGGAAGCAGCCAGCAAATTCGAGCTAGGGGATTATCTTTTCTTGAGCAAAGGTGAGGTGGATACCGGAGGCAGAAAAAATAAATCCCTCTTAGCAAATACATTTGAGGCTTTAATCGGGGCTATTTTCCTTGATCAAGGATTAGAAAAAGCCGAAGAGCTGATTGAACTTTCATTAGGAAAAAAAATCAAAACTATCAACCTTCTAGAAAACATCAAAGATTATAAAAGTCTCTTTCAGGAAAAATCCCAAGAGAAGGAAAAAATCACTCCCATTTACCGCATTATTGACACTTTTGGACCAGATCATGATAAAATCTTTACTGTGGGCTCCTTTCTTGGCAAAAGAAGGATTTCCGAAGGAAAGGGAAAATCAAAACAAGAAGCTGAACAAAAAGCAGCTCAGAAAGCATTAGAAATTTATGATAAAAATTAGATTGGCTAAAGTTGGGCGAAAAGGCGACGTTTCCTATAGAATTGTCGTTTCAGAAGCAAAAACGAAAAGAGACAGCAAGCACGTCGCCGTAATTGGTCACTACGATCCAAATACCACTCCACCGACCATTAAACTAGATAAAGAAAAATATAAATCTTGGTTAGAAAAAGGCGCCCAACCGACCCAGGCGGTCTCTAAATTAATCAAAAAATGAAAAATTTGGTGGAATTTATCGTTAAATCATTGGTTTCTAAACCAGAAAAAGTAAAGGTTACTGAAGAAACCGAAGGCGAATTAATTAAATTTCAAGTAAAAGTCGACGAGGAGGACATGGGTTTAATTATTGGCCGTCAAGGTAGAATTATTAAGTCAATTAGAACTTTAGCAAGAACGAGAGGGCTGGTAGAAAAGAAAAAAGTTCAGCTTTTCCTCGACGAAACTAAAAAGTGAAGGGGTTAGGTTTTCCTCCAGGCAGGGATTCGAAAGTTTCGGTTTCATAGAGATTGTATTTACGAAGCTGATCAAGGAGCCCCTCTTCTTCGGGAGTCAATTTAGGTACAGCGGCTTCCGTTTTTCCCAAAGTTTTTGGTAAGCCGGAATAGTAGCCCACTAAAGTCACATCAGTAGAGAAACTCTGGCCACTGATATCAAAATTTTTTATTTGTAAATTAACTAATGGTAAAGATTGATTCGCCACCTTCAAAAAATTCAAAAACTGATTGATGTCGCCGCTCACGGTCAATTTAAAAACAAGCTCTTCCATTTCGGTCATTTCGGCCGCTTCGGTCGCCACTTCACCAGGAGAAACTTTCAACTCTTCCACCAAAAGACTATTTTCCTCCGCGAGCTGATCAATCATCGCCATCATCCCGACTGGGTTTTTTCGCGAAGGCAGGGCGGTTAAAAGCATTTCAGACTTTTCGCTCAGTTCATACTCATTGAGAGTCTCCAAATCTTGGATTTTTGTTTGGAGTTTGCTCACTCTCTCACGCTCCTTATGGAGGGAATCATAAATCCCCTTTATTTGCTTAAATCGGGGTAGGAAAAATGTCCAACCAATCACCAAAGAAACAACTAAAACCGCGGGCAAAAATAAGTGGTGATATTTAATCAAGTTTTTTTTATAATCCTTCATTTTTTTGCTGTCAGGTTTAAACTATAGCCTCCCTTTTTAGTCCGAGTAACCGCCTCAAGAATAATTGTTTGATATCCTTCTTCTTGAAAAACCTTTTTTATTTTGTCCGTGAATCTTTCCAAAGAACTAACGTCGCTAGATTCCGCCGCCAGCTTGACCTCCTCGCTTTTTGCCAATTCAACTTCAAAAATCTCTACTCCTTCTTCTTTGGCGTTAATTATCTTCGTTAAAACAGTCTCAGGATGGGTTCGAGAGCTAATAACCTTAGCACATTTACCAAGGCGGTCTTTAATGAGAACTTCTAAGGTCTCCACCTTCTGAAGATTTTTTATTCTTAACTCTAGCTGACTCGCCTGAGAAAATATCTTTTGCTTCTCTCCGGAAAGAAAAAATTGAAAACCAATCAAACCCACCACTGCCAAACTATAAATAAGAAGAGTCATCACGATTGTTTTTTTGAATTTACTGACGACTTCTTTTTCTTCAGTCGTCGCCAATTCTTTTTTAGCTAGAAGATTAATTCCGAATTGCACCTAGACCTCCTTCATCGCCAAGCCCATCGCCACCGCAAAAAGGGGTGCATTCTGGCGGAGATTAACTAATTGTTTCTCGTCCTTGATTAAATTGGCAAAAGGATCAGCCACTTGAACCTCAAGAGATAAAGATTTAGTCAAAAAAGAAATCACTTCAGGCAAATTAGCCGAGCCGCCGGCTAAAACCATGGTTTTTATCGCTTCTTTTTCTTTTTCTTGCCAATATTGAACTGCCTTCTGAATTTCGCTGACTACCTGGCTAACCACGGGCGTAATTGCTTTTTTGACTTTACCTTCAAGTTTTTTCTCGGCTAATCCATAAGCGGTCTTGTATTTCTCCGCCTGATGAGGGTCAATCGACAGACCAGTCGAAATGGCTCTGGTAAAGGCTTGTCCAGCCGCCGGAATTGAACGAGTAAAGACTACAAAACCTTTTTGGGCGATGGCAATATCAGTCGTCTCCGCCCCAAAATCAACCATGACTACGGCTGGTGATTCCGGAGAAAGCAAGGCTCTTGACACCGCGATTAACTCGGTTTCAATCGCCACTAACCTAAACCCAGCGAGTTCCATCAAATGCTGAAACTTCTTAATGAGAGTTTTCGGAGCGGCGACCACTAAAACTTCCATCATCTGCTCAACCTTGCCTGCCTTACCTCGGCTGATAACCACACTGTCTAGACTAATATCACCTATCGGCAAGGGGATAAATTGTTCTGCTTCCCATTGGAGCGCCTGCGCCAGCTCATCTTCATTCATATTGGGCAGTGATATCACTCGGGAAAAGATTTTGCTTTCGGGCAGAGAAACAATGACATTCTTATTGTTAATCTTGGCGTCCTGATGAAGCTTTTTAATCGCCGTCGCTAAAGCTATTAGGTCTTTGTCCGCTTCAGAATCCAAGCCGGGTGGGGGAGTCTGGGCAATGCCAGCCGAAAGGAGACGAAACTTTTTACCCTCTTTTTGAACTGAGGCAATTTTTATTGAAGTTGAGCCAATATCTAAGCCAAAAACATTCATTTAACAAGGTCACTTTCAGAATAGAGGAGAAAGTCAAAAATTCCCGGTGGGGCAGGATGCAATCTTACCACTTCAATTTTTCTGGTCGAACCTCCAGCTTCTCCAGTGGACACAATTTTCACCCCTTGAGAAGGAAAATTCCCACTGGCTGTCTCTGATCCTAAGACTTGGTCAAGTTCATCAGAATATAAAAGTCTCAGTCGGGCAAAAAGAAGCGTGCCCGCGACTGAAGACAAATCCAGGGTGGCTTTATATTTGGCGGTCGCACCTCCAATTGGAAACGTGCTAACATCAAAGTCAATCACGTTTTCGCATCTTGGAATTCCGGTATCATCATCCGGGAGACAGAAGTCATTATCATTATCAACCGGATCAAGGGCATAACGGAGGACTTTGTATTCACCCTCTCCAGTCTGGTAATAAACCGTTACCTCTAAAGCTGGTTCATCAGTCGAATCTGCGTTTCCCCAATATAGAATTAGGCTATCTCCGGTGTAACTCTGTGTGTCAGGATACTCAGCCAACCAAAGCGTTCTTACCTCTTCTTTTGATTCAGGAAAGAGATATTGACTTTCGGCTCCTAAGTCGGTTCTGGAAGTTTTAAAACTGACTCCTTCTCCACCAAAATCTGGAGGACTTTCAATCATCGGTTGTCCAACTGTCACTAAGGCTTCTTCAATTCCTGCCTCCGCCGCTGAGAAAGCCCTCGCCGCCTCCTCAGTTTGTTCAGAAATTTCAATGTCGGTGACCGTTCTTGAGGTGACCGCCAAACCAATGGTCAAAGCCACCGCCATGATCAGAAGAACAACAAGAAGCGCTTGACCTCTGGGTTTACCCTGAGCGAGTGAAGCGAGTCGGATGGGCAGTTTTTTCATTAATATTAGTTTAGCTGGTAAAAATTAACTTGTCAAACAATAAATTATCTGAGGAAATTCCTCAGGCTAATACTTGTTTGAAAATCAATTTTCGCATACATTTCCGGCGGCACTTCGCCGGCAGTGACGCCTTTTGGTTTAAGGGTAAAATTAATCTCTACTCGCCTGATATCTTCTTCCTCAAGGCTAATCTCGGGGTCATGAATACAGTTAAAAAATAGTGAAGCTACTTCAATATTATCACCGGTTAAATATAAATGATTGTTGTAGGGGGGTACTTCGGATTCTCCGGACGAAGAAGCGATCCTTTCATTGTCAACCTGAAATCTAGTATTTTCATAATCAATGTTTTTAATGGTCACAAAACTCGAATTACATTCCAAAACCTCCCTAGAATTCTTAATCATTCTTTCCATAATCGCTAAAGCATATTCTCCGTTCTGCTTAATCTCCCTCTCTACTTCAACCTTACTCGCACTCTTCATAATTCCAAAAAACATATTTCCCCCAGCCACGAGAACTATGCCCATTAAAAAAATGACGATTAAAGTCTCAATCAAGGTAAATCCGTTATTTTTTTTCATTTATCTCCAGTTAGTTAAGTAAGTTGTTAAAACAGATTGATGTTCACCGCCACTCTCTTGCCAGCTGACCACTACCTCCACTTTAACCTGATTTCCTTCGTCACCAACATTGGCAAGACTAACTTCTCTCTTAAATTGATTTCCTAAAGTATATTCGCATGTACCAACCGACGACCAAGAAAGTTCATTCATACAATAGTTGCCAAGAACGAGATTATTCCAATTCTTGTCTCTTTCCGCTCTAATCCATTCAATCGCTTCTTGAGCATAAGTGGACGCTTGAGCTTGGGCTTTAGAAAAACTTCCGCTCCTCATGGACATCGTCGTCGCCCTAATCAAAGCCACAAGCACCAATAAGACCACGGCTAGGGCCGTTAAAACCTCAATTAATGACTGACCGGATTTTGATTTAATTTTCATCAATCCCTTTTAGGCTCTTTTGTCGTTCTCTCTTTATTCTATCTTAATGTTTCCCGAGAGTTCAACCCTCACTCTTTTCTCTTGCCCGAATCCCTGAAGAAGGAAACTGGTTTCCGCCTCCGCTCCCTGAGCTAAGACTTTGAAGAGGACGCCGGTGCCGTTAGGACCAACGACATTATTAGGAAGCTTAACCAACTTCGTTATCTTAACTTCAGAAGAAGAGCAAACCGCCATCAGCTGATATTCCGTCTCAGAACTAAATTCGAGCTTATAACCAACGAGCGTCTCGTCTTCAGCATCACACCAATCCTGAGGTTTTTCTCCAGCCAGAGCCCGACTTTGGGCTAATCTAAGATTTGAGCTCAAATCTTTAGCCGCCTGATTAAGAATCTGGCGGCGATTGAAGTCTTGATAATAAACCATTCCTACCGTAAGAAGAATTCCCATGATAGAAATGGCAATAAGAAGTTCAATGAGCGTGAATCCATGCTCACAAGCTTTGCTTATTTTTGTTAAAAAACAAGCTCTGCTTATAATAGTAAAACCTGGGATTCTTCCCTTCATTACAGATCACAATCTGATGGACAATTACATTCGTTCTCACCCAAGGTGCATTGGTCATCGCCACAGTCTAAAACGCAAACGAATCTTCCCATGGCTTGACCACAAACTCCTGGCGAGTCAGGCTCAGGCCAAGAATTTAACACGCTCTCCAAACCAGGGCAACACTCCTCTCCTGGGCCACCTCCGAGAGACTCGAATCCAATCTCTCCCTCTTCAACACAAGTCAATAATGGTGGCACATAAGGAACATCGTTCTCAACAGAAATCTCGCCGCCCTCACTGACAGTTACTTCACTCGAATAATTAGTACTACTAAGAGTAATTTCGGCTGGACCGATTTCGGGATTTTCTACTCCTTGGGCTAAAGGTTTAAAAATTAAATAAGGGGGACCGCCAGCCCAGGCTAATACTTTAAGAGGATATCTTCGGTATTCAACTGGAATGCCGTCGCAGAGAACCGAAATAACATATTCATCTGATGAAAAATCGACTTGATAACCGCCGAAAGTACCCTCGCAATCTCCTTTTTCACCGGATAAAGCTTTACTTTGAGCCAAGCGAAGATTATTTTTTAAATCATTCGCTCCTTGAACAACAATTTGTCGTCGATTGAAGTCTTGATAATAAACCAAACCAACCGTCAGCAGAAGACCCATAATGGAAATCGTAATCAGAAGTTCAATGATCGTGAAGCCACGAACACAAGCTCTGCTTATGATCGTGAAGGCTTTATTTTTCGAGTAGATTTTCTTCATTAAACATTAATCTTTAATTTACGGCTGGATTACCACATAATTACATTTATGAGTCTGGTCATCGAACATATCACAATCGGGGTTTGTCGCAAGACCAGCTGATTCACTCTCAAGATAAGCATAAAGACTATACAGATGCACACTAACGGCATCTCTCGAATAGACGTACGTATACTGAGTGGGGAGCGGGTCATTGGGAATCTGACTCATATATGTTCCTCCTGATGTACAAGGTGCTTGAGCAATGAGGGAATTGCCTGGAGTAACTGAAGATGGATACTCGCCGCAGTCTGAATGATACATCTGAAGAGCAGACCTGATTTGTTCTAAATCCGCTTTCCGCTTGCCATCTCGAGCCGTTACCCGCGTTCCTTGATAGGAAACAAGTAAAATTCCCATCAGAATGCCGATAATAACGATGACGACTAATAATTCAATGAGGGTAAAACCTTTTTTCATTTTAAAAACCACAGTCTCCTGCCGCTGGTGCAGTCGTCTTTTCACCCGCCCTGCCATCAGAGCAAAGGTACCAATAATTAGTCGTAGATCCCGAACCAGCTTCTGTTCTCGCATAAAGAATGTAATGAGTGGCCTCATTTTCGTTCACGGTAGTTCCATCACTTAAATATTGATAAATATAAATTCCTCCAGTCTCGTATCGCGGATCCTGGGGACAAGCTGAAAGGTAATTTGGCTGTAATTTTCCACAAAGTCCGGTAGGATTAGAGGGATCAACAACAGTAGTGGGGTAAGCTGGATAAACGCCACCCGTCTTAACCGCATAATTCTCCAAAGCAATCCTGTATTGATTCAAATCTGACTTCCTTTCCGCATCCCGAGCACTCTTTTCGGCCATTCCGTATCTCGAAATCATCAAGGTGGCTAAAATGCCAATAATCGAAATCACGACTAAAAGCTCAATGAGCGTGAACCCTTTGTTTTTTGTTCTTTGTTGTTTGTTGTTTGTTAAAATCATGGTTCTGTCCTTGAAAAACAAACACCCAAACCAGATGTTTGACAATCTCTGACACAGTCTGCCGGCGACGCACCTACGGTATCCTTTTGTTGATCTGATTTATTTTCCAAACAAGTCCAAAAAGTGTATTTTAAGCTATCAGTCGCATCAAGAGTATAAAAATAATCCGGCCAATCTCCGGTACACTCCCAATCTCCTACAGTTTCGTTATAGCTACATTTCGGGTCGTGGGGCACATCCTGCATATAATCAGTTTCAAGCTCTCCTTCCAGAACAGTTATATCTCCGGTTCCAGTGGGATATTTAGGCGGTTTCTGACTATTTTTATACAACTCAAGTGCTTTCTGAATCTGATTGATATCGCTCTTTCTTTTTGCGTCCCGAGCTCTCTCCCGAACACCACCAATATTAGCAATCAGCAAAGTCGCCAGGATGCCAATAATCGAAATCACCACCAATAACTCGATTAAGGTAAAACCCCGTTTTTTCATTCAATTACCTCCTCATCAGGTTTAACATTAGAACTCGAGATTCCAAAATTATAAGTTTCTCCAAAAAGACACCAACTCGCATCAAGTTTTGCCTCCGGATCTTTCTCATTTTCTAGTTTAGCATAAAGCTGGTAATAATTACCATTAGATTGATAACAATAAGTATGGTTAGAATCATTAGTTGGATCCCCAGGTATTTGGGACATATAAACCGTATTATTGACATCGCAAAACTCGCGCTCACCAGGATCCATCCATGCACAATCAAGAGGAGAAGGAGCACCACAACTACAGGCTTTAATCATTCCTCCGCTTGCGCTTTCTGGTGGGTAGCCAGAATAATCATTAAAGTAAGCCTCTAAAGCATTAGCAATTTGGCGAAGGTCGGATTTTCTCTGGGCGTCTCGAGCCTTAATTTGCGAAGTCCGGAAATTGCCGAGAGTGACCACTGTTAAAATTCCCAGAATCGCCATCACCACCAGGAGTTCGACTAAGGTAAAGCCATAATTGGTAGTTGAAAATCTAAAATTGAAAATTTTCCTCATTATTCGATTGGACAGCATCTAATTTCGCCATCTGAATAACAAACAAGTTGATAATTTTTTCCGGGGCAACATGCTCCGGGTAGCGCAGTATCACATTGCGATTCCGGCTGTTCGCAAATCGGATTAGTTTCACCTGCACATTTTTCCATACAACCTTCCAAACTCACACCACCACTACAAACTCCATAATTATAAATACATTTTTCTTCACCCGCTTCACCCGTGCCTTCATCTCCGCCTGGTCCACAACCAGCGCCACAGCCTACCTCCACAATTTCTTCATCTTGAAAAAACTCTAATTCAGTATAAATCCAATATTTATCACAATCATCTTCTAGACGATAGTATTCATAGGGGGCTCCGGTATCAGGATCTTTCGGTTCTTCACCAATATAATCGGGGACCAAATTTTCCAATCTCAGGGGATAGCAATTATTATCATTATAGTAATCTTCAAGGGGCGCTTTTAACTTTTGGAGATCTGATTTTCGACGCGAATCCCGGGCTTTAGCTTGTTGAGTCCAAGGCTTAAAGGCCGCCAGGAAAACTACCATTAAGACAGCCAAAACCGCAATCACAATTAGGAGTTCAGTGATGGAGATTCCTTCCTTGCCCTTCGTAGCCCCCCCGTCCTTCGTAGCTTTAGCGAAGGAGGAAGCAAGGGAGGGTTTCCTTAAAATAGATAGGCAGTCAACCATTCAATAATTTCCTGACCCCAAAAAAGAGCCACTATTGTCGACCCAACAAGAAAAGGGCCAAAGGGAATTTGCTCCCCAAATTTCTTTTTTTTCGTTAAAATCAGTATGACACCTGTGAAAGCGCCTGTCAAGAAAGCGAGATAGAAGGCGAAAACGACTTTTGCCGGTCCAAGAACTAAACCCATTAAAAAAGCCAATTTAACATCACCAAACCCCATCCCTTTGCCTCGGGTAATGAGATGAAGGATTAAAAAGAATAATCCCGCGCCGAAGGCAGCGAAAAAGTGATTAGTGATTAGTGACTGGTGACTGATGATTTGATATAACAAGATAATCAAAATAGTAGGATAAATAATCTGGTCAGGAATAACTCGGTGCTTTAAATCAATGAAAAAGATAACAATCAGAGAAGAGATAAGAAATAAGTAATAGGTAAGAATTAGTAAATAACTGGAAATAAGCAAAGCTTGTTGCTTCGCAATTGGCAATTGGAAATTGGAAATTGCTTGCTTTGGGATTAAATTTAGCGTGGTTAAGAATAAAATCCCTGTTATCAACTCCACAACTGGATATTGAAAACCAATAGGGGAGTGACAAGAACGGCATTTGCCTTTAAGAAGGATAAATGAAAGCAAGGGGACATTATCATACCAGGAAATTTTTTTCTTACATTTAGGACAGAACGACCGACCCGTCAGTCTCAGAGAGCGGGGGAGACGGTAGATAAGAACATTAAGAAAGGAGCCTATACTCAAACCTAAAATGAAGATAAAAGAAAGAAAAAATGCCTCCACCCCTTCAGTATATCACTATTCCTGGCGGAGACACCAATAACACTCTTCTCCAGGGTCGGGGCAGCCTTCTTTCAGGGAGCCGTCAAAGCCATATCTTGTTTCTTCATCAACACTCAAAGACTTTGAGCCTGGATCAAAGCAGACAATTACCTCTGGCGGATTAGTCTTAGCAGTTAAATAAATCTGGCGGTTATTTTTATCAAGAGCCCCATTAAATTCCGGTTTTAATTCACCCTCGCTAATTAACATCTGGGTGTAACCTAAAACAGGCTCCTTATCGAAAGCAAGAGATGAGGGAGGGCTGCTTTTCCAAGCCATTTCACCATGGTTGGCATAATAACGAGTACAGGCGTTAATATACTCAATCGCCACATTTTCCGCATTACTATCTTGAGTCCTGTGAAGATATTCAAGGGGATTAATTATTACTATCAAAATAGCTACTAAAATAGCCAAAACAACAAGAGTAATTAAAACCTCGCTTAGGGTGAGGCCTTTAGACAAGGGAGTAAGATCTTTCGATGAATTCAGAGCTAGCTTACTCTTCATAGTGAGATATTTTTATCATAACATAAATGTCATTTCTTAACTAAAATAACTGAAATTTCATCAGCGTAAATTTCCCTCCATTTGCCGTCTCTTTTCAAAAAATCCTCAAAAAGAGGGTTACGATGATAAAGAATCCAACTAATGTCATACTTCTCTAAAACTTTCTCCCAGCCTTCTTTGAGATCAGTTACAGTTTGATATTCAGTAAAAATCGGCTCTTCGGGGACTCTCCCATCAATAAAAACAGGATATTCTCTCAGCTCCCAAATTAAAAAGCCCCCCCAATTATAGCCATTAAACATCTTACCAAAAGGCTTTTCTTTTTTGATAGACTCTATCGCCTTGCAAGGATAATTCATCAACTGACAATAAGACGGGGAGGTAACTGAAGAACCGGCATTTAATATTGTCCTCGTATTAGCCGTAATTTTTGGGATTGAAATAACTAACATCACCACAACCGCAAGAAAATTTAAAAATGGTAGAAAGGGCTTCAACTTTCGAGCACGGAGATAATCCTTTAAGACAACAATCATTGCCGGAATGAAGATTAAAAAGAAAAAGGGTTTGTTTCTCATCGATAAAGTAGAAAAATAAATGAATATTGGCAGTAGGACTAAATACTTTACATTCTTTTTCGAAATTGGTTTTATGATAAATATGGCTATTGAGAAAATAATGCCTAGAAAAAATAAAACCCCAGATAAATCCAAAAAGGTTGGTGGTAACCATTCATTGATAGACGTCCGCACCTCCCCTTTAAAAGAGGTTTGGGTAGCAATATTAACTGGTAATAAAAAAGCCTTAATCAATTCAAAAGGCAGCAGTCCCTCAAATTGGCCAGCATGAGGCCTAATATTTGCAAAGCCGAAGGCGAACACAAGTATTAAGGCAAAGACTAATATTTTCTTCTTCATTCCAGCAAGTCGTGGTAATGAAAAAATAAGCTCTAAACATAAAAAAACCACTAACAGAAACAAACCAAGGAAAAAACCTGGATGAACATTAGCCCAAACCAAAAAAATCGGGGGAAGAATGTACAAATACCTAAATTTTTTGCTTTCACTATATTTAATCAAAATGACAACCGTTAAACTAAATAAAACCCAGCTTATGTTCTGTGGTCTTCCACCAATCTCAATCACCGACATTGATCCCAAAAGAGCCCAGGTAATGAGAGAAAATTTACCAAAAAAGCTCCCCGGAAGAAAGATGGCTGGAATGAAAAAGGCAAAAGTCGTTAAAAAGCCAAAGAATAAAGCAAATCTCAAAAAAGGCCACTGAGAAAACAGGGAAAAGGAAATTACGTCTGTTAACCACTCAGTATCAGTTATACTTTGGCCGTAAAAAGAATGTGAGAAAAAATCATTAACTGGAATTGTCCTGCTTTTTATAATTTCCTCTCCATACCGTAAATGCCAACCGAGATCTGGATCTCGAGGTAAAGTATAGTTAAAAGAAAAAATAAAAAGGAATAAAGAAAGAAAGAAAATAAGCGAAAACAGGCTTGTACCAGAAAATTTCTCAAAAAGTGGTGAAAGTTTGTTTAGGCGTGTTAAAAAAAATTTTCGTAAACCTGGCTTCATGAGACTACGCATGTTGACCTTCTTTTAGGTATACTTTAATACTCTATCATAGTATCATAGTGCATGTGGAGAAAAACGAATGAAGAAAGAAAAGCTTATACGAATTCTTTTTCTCATAAGCATTTTCTTTCAGCTCATATTTTACCATCTCCCAGGTGAGATTAAACTTCCTTTATTCGTCCTTTGTCTTTTCTTCTTGACTCTCCTTCTCGCACAAAAATCTTCTTTACGTCTTCCAAAATACTTCTCCATTTTCTTTCTGTTTTATCTTTTAGCGGTTTTTTTCTCTAGTCTAGCTTCTCCCAGCTCCTTTACCGCTACTCTCAAATTAAGCGAGGTCTTAGGAATTTTCCTTCTAGTAATCGTAGGTATTAATTTTTTTTCTAAAACTAACTTCTTTCTCCAAACACTTAACGTTCTCATCTTTCTTGGCTCTCTTGCTACTTTAGATGGTATTTTCGAATTTACTAGTCGTTCAAAAGCAGCGAAAATCCTACCTCTTTTTGAACCTTTCCACTGGCCCAATCTCGCTGCCTCATTCATGGTTTTGATTTTTCCCCTGACTTTAGTCCTTTTTTTAAAAAGCGGAGTAAAGAGTTATAAAAAAATATTCCTTTTTTCCAGTCTTTTTCTTTTAGCTTGTGCCTGGATTCTTAGCCAAACTTATATTGTTGTTTTCATTCTGATTATCATCTTTCTCTTCTTAGCCTATGTCTGGTCCACTAAAAACATACCTCAATCCTGGCGCAGGCAACGAAAAGGAGCCATTCTCCTCTTCCTTTTACTTGCAGTCACTCTTCCTAATCTTTTACCTTCTTTTAGCTTCCGCTCCATCCCTGATTCTATTGGTCTATTCCAAGACAGTCTGTTTTTCCAAGAAAGAGCTGATATCTGGCGCTTTTCTGCCGAAAGCATCAAGAACAACCTCTGGCAGGGGATTGGGCCGGGAAACTTCGGGCCTGTTTATCGGCAAAATCTAATTAAACCTTGGGTGTGGGCAGATTACGCCTCGAACGAACCCCTTCAGACTGGAGTAGAAACTGGTCTCTTTGGCTTTTTAACCCAACTGGCTCTCTTTATCTATTTAGCCATCGTTGCCATCAGGAAAATATTGAGTTTCGTTAAAGAGAAAGAACCCCTCTCTTTAGCTGTCGCTTTGTCTGTTCTTATATTTTTGATTTTAAGTTTTACTAATAGTTCCCTAAGGGTTTTCCCACTTCAGATAATCTTTTTTCTTTTAGTTTCATTTTTAATGAAAGACGTATCGGTCTGGCAAATAAGGAAAGGCTCTCTAAGTCTAATTATTCTCCCGTTCGTTTTTCTATTTTTTCTATTTTTTCTAGATAGTCTCAATCTAAGAAGGGGACAGCGAGCCTTTCTCGAGAGAGACTATCCTCAGGCCGAAAAGATTCTTCTTGCTGCTAGCCAAAAACCACTCTTTTTCCTTAACCCTAAAAGCTTCTATTATTTAGCTACCCTCAAACTTGAAACTGAACAGCCACAAGAAGCAATTTTCTTTCTGGAGAGATTAAGAGTTATTGATCCACTTAATCTCGAGATTGACTACCAAATAGCAGAAATCAATTACTCCCAATACCAACTCGTAGAGGCAGAAGAAATTCTAAGCCAAGCCCTTAAGAGAAATCCTTTCCTACCACCTAAATATTATCTTGGCTTATATAAGGCCCAATTCGAACAAGGAAAAGAACAAGAATCACTAAAAGCACTTATTGAAGTGAAAAAAAATTATCCTCTCGAAACAGAGGTATATCAAAGAGGACAATATATCTTATCAGCCACAAACTACCTCCCTGCGCTTGTTGAAAGCACTAACCTCCTCTACCAACTGACAGGTGATGTCGAATTTTTACCACTTATCCCCACCACCTGTCGTTAAGTATCTACTCTTTCCTTTATTGTCAAGATATATTACCGCGGGATGCAGAAAAAACACGAGGAATCAAGATTGGCATAGGTGACATTTGCCCCATCACAACTATTGTCCCAAATATTTGTCACACTCATATTGGCGTTGGCCCTTTTTGCCTTAGAGGTTGGAACCCAACAAGCGTAAACCGAACTTGAGGCCCCATCTTGCTTAGCTAAATAAAGCAGATCAGTCTGTGCGGTCGCAGTAATAAACTTCCTGTTTCTAAATTCGGACTTAAGCTCGTATTGCTCTAGCAAAATTCCATTAGCAGCGCAATTTCCTCCACAAATTCCAACTTCTTGGACTTGGGCATTAGTCAAAGCTAAGTTGCTATCATTAGTAAATGCGTTATTAACCGTTACCCAAGGAAACTCCTCCTGTGTGGCATAATACCTGTCAATCGCTGCCAAAAGCTGAGAAGCGTCTGACTCCATGCCTGTGTCCCGAGCACGGTTAAGCTGCTCAAGCGGGTTGATGGCGGCCAGAACGGCCACGGCCAAAACTCCGATAAGAGCGATAACAATCAAAAGCTCAACCAAAGTGAACCCTTTTGCCATTAAAAAACGGGCAGTTTTCTTCATATTTTTTTAATTTCACCTCCCTTCTTTCTAAAATGATGTCGTTAAATTGTATATCGGTAAAATCACGGCAATTATTAAAAACCCAACCCCTAACCCTAGTACTACCATGATAAGAGGCTCAATCGCAGTTGTCAAGCCTTTAACCATCTCCCCTGATTCCGATTCAAAATAATGAGAAAGCTTGGTTAAAACCTCGTCTAATTTTCCCGTCTCCTCACCCACGGAAATCATGTGGGGCACAACCGGAGGAAATTCCTCGAATTCCGCTAAAGTCCCGCCCAAGGGCAAACCTTTTTCCACCTGTTTTGCCGCAAACTGCAGTTCTTCCAGATAAATCGTATTATTGGCAGCCCGAGCGACAATATTCAAACCATCGATAATCGAAATCCCCGTACTCACCAAAAGACCAAGTGTCCTCGTCACTTCGGTCAAAATCGTCATCTTTTGTAAATTTCCATAAATTGGCAACTGAAGCTTGAGCTGGTCAATCTTTTTCTGCCCCAGCGGCGTTTTTTGAAAGCTTCTAAGGGAAAAGACCGCCACACCTCCTCCGATTAAAACTATCCACCAAAACCGAGTCGCCAAATCAGAAAAAGAAATCAAAATTTTCGTCGGTAAAGGCAAATCTGCCTGAAATTCCTGATACATTCCTAAGAGTTTGGGGATAACAAAAATCATCATAATCGTGCCGACAATTAACATCCCGACAACAATCACCATCGGATAAATCATCGCCCCTTTGACTTTGCTTCTGAATTCCTTTTGTTTTTCCAAATTTTCCGCCAGCCTGTTTAAAACTTCGTCCAAAACCCCGGCCGCCTCACCAGCTCTGACTAAAGCCACATAGACATCATTAAAAACCTCATGATGCTTCTCTAAAGCCGCCGCAAAGGTTGAACCCCCTTCCACCTCTCTTAAAACATCGTCAATCACCGAAATTAGAGATGGAGACGATTGTTCCTTAAGGATTCTTAAAGCATCGGCGACGGTTAAACCGGCGGTAATCATCGTTGAAAGCTGACGAGTAAAAGTGGCTACATCTCCCGAACCTATCCGATGAACAAACTTAGTGGAAAACATTTTGAGAAGATCTTTTTTAGTTGGTTGAAGGGAAAATAAAACCAAACTCTTGCCCCGAAGGACTAAAGCCGCTTGCTTCTCATCCGTCGCTTCAATCGCCCCTTTAACGGTTTTTCCTTCTTTATTCTTGGCTTTATAATTATATTTTCTCACGCACCCCTCACGTTCCTCATCAAATCTTCAGGTCGAAGAGCATAAGCCCGGGCCGTGTCAAGGCTAATCTCTCCTTGTTTAACTAAGCGGGCTAAATCCGTCTCCAAAGTCATCATTCCTAAATCCAACGAAGTTTGGATAACGTTGTCAATCATGTGGGTTTTGCCGTCGCGAATCGAAGTTCTCACCGCCGGCGTGGAAACCATGATTTCACTGGCGACGACTCTTCCTCCCCGAAGACAGGGAAGCAAGCGTAAAGATAAAACCGCTTCGATAGATAAAGAGAGCTGCATTCTTACTTGAGATTTTGAATACTCAGGGAAAACGTCGACAATCCGGTCAATCGTTTGGGCGGCGGAATTAGTGTGGAGTGTGGCAAAGACTAAATGACCGGTTTCGGCAATCGTCAAAGCCGAGGAGATGGTTTCGTAGTCTCGCATTTCACCGATGAGAACGACGTTCGGGTCCTCACGAAGACAAGAACGAAGAGCAATATTCCAAGAATGGGTATCGGCATGGAGCTCTCGCTGGGAAATAATTGATTTTTTTGGGCTTATAAGAAACTCAATCGGGTCCTCAATGGTGACAATATGCTCGGCTCTTTTCTCGTTAATTTCGTCTAAAATCGCCGCCAGGGCGGTCGATTTCCCGTGCCCAGTCGGACCGGTAACAAGAACGAAACCCTGTCTAAGAGAAGCAAACTTGTGACAAATCTGGGGCAATTTCAGCTCCTCAATCTTTCTTATCTCTAAAGGAACAAGCCTTAGGGAAGCGGATAAGGTTCCCTTTTGATAATAGGCATTCACTCGAAAACGAGCCAGCCCTTTTAATTCAAAAGAGAAATCAAGCTCCCGATTAACATTAAGGATTTCCTTTTGTTCTTGATTGAGGAGGGGATGAACCACTTCTTGAACGGAGGCTTCAGTCAGAGGCGGCAATTCAAGTGGTTTGAGAACACCATCAATTCTTAAAGTCGGCGGATACCCCACGATAAGATGAAGGTCTGAGCCTTTATGGTCATAGGTAGTTTTTAATAATTCCTCGATTTTCATCTTAGCTTTCCGCCACCCGGAGGACTTCTTCTATACTAGTAATTCCCTCCAAAACTTTCAAGTAGCCATCCTGTTTCATCGTAATCATTCCTTCGGCAACCGCCTCTTTTTCCAAATGGCTGGCCGGTGCTCTCTCTAAAATCAAACGGCCAATTTTTTCTGTTACCGGTAAGACCTCAAAAATCCCAACCCGGCCAAGATAGCCTGAATTATTACACTCCTTACAACCTTTTCCTTTAAAAAGTTTTAACTTTTTCCCATATTTTTCTTCGTCAAAAAGTTTCCCCAAAATCTCTTTTATATTTTCGATGACCGGTTCTGGCGGCTCATATTCCCCTCGACAATAGGGACAAACCCGACGGGCGACTCGCTGACCAATAATGGAGGAAATCGATGAAGCTAAAAGAAAGGGCTCCGCCCCTAAATCGAGCAGTCTGGGCAAAGCACCCGTTGCCGAATTAGTGTGGAGGGTAGAAAAAACCAGATGGCCGGTCAAAGAAGCCTGAATGGCTAAATCTGTTGTCTCCTTATCGCGGATTTCTCCCACCATGATGATGTCTGGATCCTGGCGGACAAAAGAACGCAGTCCGGTGGCAAAAGTCAGACCAGCCTGAGGATTAACCTGAACCTGGTTAACGCCAGCAATTTGATACTCAACTGGGTCTTCAAGGGTCATAATATTGACTCGAGTCGAATTGATGCGTTGTAAAACAGCATATAGAGTGGTCGTTTTCCCCGAACCGGTTGGTCCACAAACAAGAATAATTCCCACTGTTTTCGTAATCGCTTCCTCAACATTTTTGAGTGCTCTTCCTCGCAAACCCAATTCCGGTAAATCAGGCACGCCACCGGTTTTCTTCAAGAGTCTCATCACTATCTTCTCGCCGTAAACTCCGGGCAAACAGGAAACCCGCAAATCAACTTCTTCGCCGTCGGAACGAAAACTAAAACGGCCATCCTGGGGCATTCTTTTCTCATCAATCTTCATCCCGGAAAGAATTTTAATTCGGGAAATTAAAGCTTCGTGAACTGTTTTCGGTAAAATTAGCTTTTCATGAAGGATGCCGTCAATTCGATATCGAACTCTGGTTTTGCCTTCCTCAGGCTCGATATGAACATCTGAAGCCCGACTTTTGAGGGCAAACTCTAACAGTGTGGAAACAATTTTGGCAATCGGCGCCTCTCGAATCACTTCCCCCAATTTTTTAATATCAATGGCTCTTGTCTTCATCGGCTGAACCTCAGGCACCGCTTCTTTTAAGGCCGCCGTCACTTCGGTGGTCAAACCCACTCCATAACGCTCACCAATGGCATTCTTAATCTGGGTCGTCGAAGCCATGAAAGGTTTGATTTTAGCCTCGGATTTCCTTTCAATGAATTCAATCACTTCCAGGTCAAGGGGATTTTCTAAGGCGACGGAGAGCTCATTCTTAATCTTGTTGTAAGCAAAGGGAATTAATTTATTCGCCTGGGAGACTGATTTCGGCAAGAGAGCCAAGGCTTCAGGCGAAGAAGGCGTCTCAAGTAAGTCGACAAAGGGGACATTATAAAATTCAGCTTTTGATTTGGTCAGGGCCTCTTCGGAGGCCAATTTACCTTCGTTGACAATTTCTTCAATCGATTTTCCGGTATTGATATTTTCGAGCTTAATCTTTTCCGCTTGAGCAGTGTTTAAAACCCCCTGTTTGACCAAGATATCAGCCAGGTTTTTAATTGAAGTATTGGTTACCTGAGCAGTTTGGGCAGCCATTCTACTTTTAATCTTACAAATCTTCTGCTAGAATGTCAATGATAATGGCCAGGAGTTTTCTCATTTTGGGCGGCAATCTTTCTGAGCGTGAAAACGCCTGCCAGGATCTTTATATCCGCCTCAAACCCGAAAAAGCCAGGTTTACCAGTGATCCCGACCTAGTCCAACTCGCTGGGGAAACCTCAATCGGAATCGATCAAGTGAGGGAGTTAGAACGAAGTCTTAACCTTAAGCCCCATAGTTTTCCACCCAAAATCGGTTCCGTCACCCAAGCCGAAAGATTAACCGTCGAAGCTCAAAACGCCCTTTTAAAAATACTTGAAGAACCAATCGGTGATTCTGTTCTCATCCTTACCGCTCCCAGAAAAGAGAATCTCCTCGCCACCGTTATCTCTCGCTGTCAATTAATCAATCTTCCCGAGAAGGCAGAGATTGAACTAAGTCCAAAAGAAATTGAAGAATTAACCCAAGAACTAGAAAAAATTTTAAAATTATCGCCCGGAAAAAGAATTCAGTTTACTGACAAAATTAAAAACAAAGACGAAGCCATTTCTTTTTGTCAAACTCAACTGGTTCTCTGGAGAGAAATTCTTCTTAAGAAAATAAAGCAAGCAAATCGTTCTCAAGAACAGCTCAGCCAATTATCAATCCAAGAAATCACCAGCACTCTTCGTCAGATTGAAAAAGCCCTTCAGTACCTCAAGGCCAATGTTAACCCTCGCCTCGTTCTCGACAATCTCTTGATTTCCTACCCCTTCCCCAAGAGGTCCGACTTCTAGAGAGGTCGGACCTCACCAGAATTTCTCCTTGCATCCTTAATAAAAATTAGGTATAATTTAGGCATGCCTAAGAAGCGTTCCGAACTTTTTAATAAAAAGAATATAAGTAAAGAGAAGACTTCACTTAAGAAGAAAATCACCGCCAAAATAACTTCTGATTATACGGCTAAGGATATCCAAGTTTTAGAAGGTCTCCAACCAGTGAGAAAACGACCTGGGATGTATATCGGCTCAACTGATGATAAAGGTTATCATCGGCTGATTAATGAGGTCGTTGATAATTCTGTTGATGAAGCTTTGGCTGGTCACGCCACCCATGTCTGGGTCACTCTTCATGGAGACGGTAAAGCCAGTATCGTTGATAATGGCCGCGGTATCCCCGTTGAAATGATGCCCAAATTTAAAAAATCTGCTTTAGAAATCGTCATGACCAAGCTTCATGCCGGCGCCAAGTTTGGCCAAAAAGCCTACAAGGTTTCCGGCGGTCTTCACGGCGTCGGCGTCTCAGTCGTCAACGCCCTCTCTGAATTCCTCCGGGTTGAGGTCAAACGCGGGGGAAAGATTTATCTCCAGGAGTATAAACGCGGCCAACCCTTGAAACCGGTCCAAATTATCGGTAAAACTAAAGAAACGGGCACCACGACTGTCTTTTTCCCTGATAAGAAAGTCTTCGGCGACCAGGTTTTCAATAACAAAATTGTTGAGCAGTCCCTTCGAGAAAGAGCTTATCTTATCGCCGGTCTCACTTTTCATCTTAAGGACGAAAGAACTAATATCGAAAAAACCTTCTATATTGAAGGGGGAATTCGTTCTTTAGTAAGTCATCTCAACCGCAATAAAAAAACGATTAGTGATCCTATTTATATCACTAAAGAAAATGAAGATGTCAGCGTCGAGGCTGCTCTCCAGTATAATGACGGCATGAGCGAAAATCTCCTCTCCTTCGTCAATGTTATCAACACGGTCGACGGCGGCACTCACGTCACTGGCTTCCGGATGGCTTTAACTCGAGCGATCAATGACTACGCTCAAAAAGTCGGCGCTTTCAAAGATGGAAAAAATGGCCTCACCGGAGATGACACCAAAGAGGGTTTAACCGCGGTCGTCTTTGTTAAAATGTCTCAGGAAAATATTCTTTTCGATTCACAAACTAAAGCTAAACTTAATAACCCTGACATTCAGGGAATCGTCGCCCAAACCGTCAAGGAGGGGTTAGACACTTATTTTGAAGAAAACCCCCGCGATGGCCGGGCCATCATTGAAAAAATCATGTTGGCCGCCAAAGCCAGGCTGGCCGCTCGAGCCGCCAAGGATGCGGTCATCCGTAAGGGCGCCCTCGAAGGCAGTGCTTTGCCAGGTAAGCTGGCTGACTGCCAGGAGCGAGATCCGGCTCTCTCTGAACTCTATATTGTTGAAGGTCCTTCTGCTGGAGGTTCAGCCAAGCAGGGGAGAGACCGCCGCTTTCAGGCCATTCTGCCTTTAGGCGGAAAAATTTTAAACACCGAAAGAGCCCACCTAGATAAAATCATTAACTTTGCCGAATTAAAAGATTTAATTATTGCTGTTGGAGCAGGAATCGGGGAGACCTACAATCCAGAAAAAATTCGCTACCAGCGCATCATCATTATGTGCGATGCCGATGTTGATGGCCAACACATCGAGACTCTTTTATTAACTTTCTTTTTCCGCCATCTGCCTGATGTCATCAATCGGGGCTATCTTTATGTTGCCCTGCCACCCCTTTTTAAAATTAGCATCGGCAAGAACATTTATTATGCCTATTCAGAGGAGGAAAAGGATAAAATTATAAAAGAGAAGGCTGACGGCAAAGTCTCGATTCAACGCTATAAAGGACTAGGAGAGATGAATCCTGAACAACTTTGGGAAACAACAATGAATCCGGAAAAAAGAACCCTGAAACAAATTTCCGTCGATGACGCCGCTTTAGCCGATCAAACTTTTACGATGTTGATGGGGACAGAAGTTCCCCCCAGAAAAAGATTTATTCAAACTCGGGCGAAACTGGCGACTTTAGATATTTAAGAAAAATATTGTATAATAAAAACAGAGATGATTAGAGATAATTTATTCCATCGAATTCCAGCCGGACGCAAACCTCCTAAAGAAGTTCATTGTTTAGTTGAAATCCCCAAAGGCAGCACCAATAAGTATGAGTATAACCATGAACTCGGTTTTTTTAAGCTTGACCGGGTTCTCTATGAAGCCGTCTTTTTCCCCGCCGAATACGGGATTATTCCTCAAACCTGGAATGAAAAGGACGAAGACCCTCAGGACATCATGGTCCTCTCTTCCTTTCCTACCTTTCCTGGCTGTGTCATTGATTGCCGGCCAATCGGCGTTTTGAGACTGGAAGACACGGGGGAAGAAGACAATAAAATCATTGCCGTTCCGGCTGATGACCCCCGCTTTAACCAAATTAGAGACCTCTCTGATCTTCCCCCCCACCATAAAAAAGAAATTGAAAACTTTTTTGAGAACTATGCCGAACTCCAACCGGATAAGAAAATCAGGATTAAAGGCTGGAGCGGTCAAAGTCAGGCGGAAAAGATAATCAAAGAGGGGGTCGAGGAATACCAAAAAAAGTTTGGCAAGAACCTCTAAATTCTTCCCATGGACATAGGTAAAATTCAACCAGTCGAAATCACTCGGGAAATGGAAAAGTCCTACTTGGACTACGCCATGAGCGTCATCGTCGCCCGAGCCCTACCTGAAGTCCGTGATGGCTTAAAACCAGTTCATCGCCGGATTCTCTACGCCATGCACCAAATCGGCCTAACCCATCAAGCCAATTTCTCCAAATCAGCCAAGGTGGTCGGTGAAGTTTTAGGTAAATATCATCCTCATGGCGATATGCCTGTCTATGGCGCCCTGGTGCGGATGGCTCAGAATTTCTCTCTCCGTTATCCCCTAATTAATGGCCATGGTAATTTTGGTTCAGTTGATGGTGATTCTCCCGCAGCAATGCGTTATACCGAAGTAAAAATGGCTAAAATCAGTCAAGAAATGCTCGTTGACATTCAAAAAGAGACCGTTCCTGTCCTTGATAATTTTGACGCCACTTTAACCGAGCCAGTCTATCTGCCCGCTAGACTACCCAATCTTCTTCTGATGGGCGCTGATGGGATTGCTGTCGGCGTCGCCACCAAAATTCCCCCTCATAATCTCGGTGAGTTGATTGAAGCCATCGTTTACATGATTGATATGGGGAATGTCAAAGCCCCTTCAACGGAAAAAGACAAAGAAGAAGAATTTGGTCTGAAAAAGATTGAGTTCGAGACGCCTGAATTAGTTGAAACCACTGGCTCCGCCCCTCCCTTTTTTGAAAGCCAGGCTCAAATCGAAGGCTTACTCAAATTCATCAAGGGACCTGACTTTCCCACTGGCGGTCAAATTTATGATGCCGAAGCCATCAGGGATGTTTATGTCACTGGTCGAGGAAAAATTTTAGTCCGCGGTAAAGCCGAAATCGAAGAGACAAATAAGGGTCGTTTCCAAATCATAATCAGCGAGATTCCTTATCAGGTTAACAAGGCGGATCTCGTCGCCAAGATTGCCTTCCTCGCTAAAGAAAGGAAAATCGAAGGCATTGCTGACCTGAGAGATGAGTCAGACCGCCAAGGGATTAGAGTTGTCATTGAGCTTAAAAAGACATCGAAACCAAAAGCCATCCTCAATAATCTTTATAAACACACCAATCTGCAAATTTCCTACCCTGCTAATGTTGTTGCCTTAGTCGATAACACTCCCCAAACTCTCAACCTCAAACAAATCCTCACCCTTTACATCCGCCACCGGCAAGAAATTATCACCAAAAGAAGTCAGTTTGAGCTCGCCCAAGCCAAAGCCAGAGCTCATATTTTGGAAGGGTTAAAAATTGCCCTTGATAATCTCGACGACGTCATCACCACCATTAAACGCTCCCAAGACGCTGACCAAGCCAAAGGAAGATTAATGAAAAAATTTGGTTTAACTGAAATTCAAGCTCAAGCTATCCTTGATATGCAATTGAGGCGACTGGCTGCCCTCGAACGACAAAAAATCGAAGACGAGTATAAAATGCTCGGAGAAACGATCGAATACTTGACGAACTTACTTCTCCACCCAGAAAAAATACTCAAAGTCATCAAAGAAGAATTGAAAGACCTAAAGGCAAAATACGCAGATGAACGTCGCACCCGGGTTTTTCCTCAAAAGATTGGTGAGTTTAGCGAAGCCGACTTAGTCGCTAAAGAAGAAACCATCGTCTCCATTACCACTGGCGGCTATCTTAAAAGATTAGCCAAAGGCACTTTCAGGACCCAACGCCGAGGCGGAAAAGGAGTGACTGGCATGGCCACTAAAACTGAAGACGAAATCAGCCAAATTTTTATTGCCAATACCCACGATAACCTTCTCTTTTTTACTGATAAAGGCCGGGTTTTCCAACTTCGGGTTTGGGAAATCCCAGAAGTATCTCGTCAGTCTAAGGGCCAAGCGATTATTAATCTTATTAATATTGAACCGGGTGAGAAAATTCAATCAACTCTAATTCTGAAACACGACGAAACTAAGGAGCAAAAATTCCTCATCCTCGCCACTAAAAAGGGGACGGTTAAGAAAACCCCAATTGCCAATTACGCTCACATCCGTTCCTCAGGTATCATTGCCATTAAACTGACAAAGGGCGACGAGCTTTGTTGGGCTCGTGTTAGTAACGGTAAAGGCCAAGTTTTATTAATTACCTACGAAGGTAAATCAATTCGATTTGATGAAAAAGATATCCGGCCGACGGCCCGAGACACAATGGGGGTCAGAGGTATTAGGATTAAGCCCCAAGATTATTTGGTCGGCATGGAAGTTCTTCTCTCTCAAGTAAGTCAACCAAAAGATAAAAGAAAGAAATTCTTTCGCGATGTTCTGGTAATTATGGAGAAGGGAATTGGTAAGAGAAGCGAAATCAAAGAATTTCCAATTCAAAAAAGAGGTGGCATTGGGGTGAAGGTGGCGGAAGTGACACCCAAGACCGGTAAAGTCATCGCCGCCAGGATGGTTGACCAAAAGATAGACCAATTGATTATTACTTCAAAATCTGCCCAGGTGATAAAGTTGCCTCTGAAAAACATCCCTCGTCTCGGTCGACCGACTCAAGGAGTGATCTTGATGAGATTCAGTAAACCTAATGACTCAATCGCGGCGATTACTTGTTTGGAGAAGTGAGTTTATTATGAAGCAAAAAAATTATTCTTCTTTCGGTTGAGAAAAGAGGCCACTAATAAAATTTCTGAGGTGCTCGCAACTTTCAACACCAACAACCTTCTGTAGTAAAGGGTCAGTATAATAATTTTTGTACGATCGGATGTATCCCCGGACAACACATCGACCACCCGCTGTGTTCATCTCAATTCCTGAATCAAAAACTTCCTTAATTTGCCCTTCAGCTTCTTCCTCTTCAATCTGAACTGCCCCAATAATTAACTGAAGTTCTTTTATTGTCTCTGCTTGTAATTGATCTTCAATCTCAGCCGCCCTGTCGGCTGATTTACTAAGGGCAACTGATTTCATTTTCTCTCTCACTCTTTCTTGGCCACGTTTCACTTCTTCAGGTTTCCCAATTTTCATCCAAAAATATAAACGGGTTTCTGGTCTCTTAAAAATTTCTGAAGGATCTCTCAACTCTATCAAAAACTCATCATAATATCTAAGAGGGTCTTTGTGTTTTGCCCCCTCTCTGAATTGAGAAGGTTCTTGACATAACTCTTTTAATAAATCTCCCAATCTTTCCAAATTCTCCAAATTGACGTCGTGGTGCTCTTTTAATAGTCCTCCGGTTTCTCGAGTACGACTGGTTAACTCTCTTCTTCTTGTTTCGCTGGAAAGCTCACCGATATAAAGTTCAAGAACGGGTATAATTTCTTTTTCAATCGCTTCCAAACCTTCTCTCTTAAATTCTAAAACAGGTATTCCTTCAACACTTTCCTGAGGTTGAGGCACTTCGTCATTCTCAGTCATTAGCTTTTATTATACCAAAGAATCAAGACTATTTCCCTTTCCCATGAAACTTCTCATGGACTTCGCGAAGTTGTTTGTCGGTAATATGAGTATAGATTTGGGTGGTGCTGATGTTTTTATGACCCAAAAGCTCCTGAACACTCCTGATATCGGCTCCGGCCATTAATAAGTCTGTGGCAAAGCTGTGGCGCAAGCCATGGGGCGTAATTTTGACTGGTAGACGGGCCTTCTTAACGTATTTTTCGACAATCCTCTGAATTGACCGAGCGCTCAAGCGCCTTTTTTCTCCTGAAGTCGTCGCAGAGACAGAACCCGCTAACCTCACGAATAAAGGTTTATATTGCTCATCGCGAGAGTCAAGATATCTTTTCAACCACCTGACCGCTTTTTCAGAAAGAAAAACCACCCGTGACCGACCACCTTTGCCAATGACGCCAAACTCTTTCCGCGATAAACTAATCTGGTCACGATTAAGTTTCACTAATTCTGAAACCCTTAAGCCAGTCGAAAACAAAGTTTCTAAAATCGCTTTGTCTCTTAAGCCTATTGGCTCAGAAATTTCTGGTTGGGCTAAGAGTCTTTCGATTTGCTCAGCATTTAGAAACTTTAAAGAATGACCTTCTTGTTTAGGCAAGTCAATTTTTTCCGGTGCTAAAGTTTCGTAATCATTTTTCACTAACCAGCGAAGGAAAGAGCGAAGAGCAACAACGTGATAAGCCTGGGTTTTCCGGGAAAGGGTTCTTCCTTTATCATCTGAATACCTTGATAAAAAGAGTCGATACTTTCTCACCAATTCCAAATTAATATTTTGGGGTGACAGCTTTTCCGGGGTGGGGGAGGCAAAGGTAAGAAAGCGGTTAAGATAATGTTTGTAATTCCTGATGGTTAAGGGAGAACAACCTTTCTCAATCTCGAGATATTCTAAAAATTTATCAATCAACCCTGATAAATTATTTTTCATAGAACAATTTTTTCCTCGCCCCGCCGAGTCGCTCTTCGAGCCGTATTTGAATAAAATTTAAAAGGCGAGAAGCAAGACTGTGTGGGGTCAATTTCTAAGTGTTCAAGAAATTGCTGGACTAGTTCGGGTAGGGAAGTCAATTTGGGCATTAGCTTAAGTTTAGAGTAAAACAGGGAAAGAAGTCAAGATTGTGCGACGCTAAGAGCTAAGCTTTTGAATAATTTTATCTATTTCTTGCCAATCTTTAACGAATTTCGCTTTCTTACCAATATTCTCTGCCATGTTCCAAGGATGCTTTAAGACAAGCTTGATAATCATCGAAGGAGAATCAATCGCCCTAACCGCTTCGGCATGATCTTCAATAAAGACATGAAGGTTAAGCTTTCGGGACGCCTCAGATTTAAAGTTAGCCCTATCTTTATAAGAATAACCAGTAAATAAAATTCTTTTTTTGGCCCAATCAAGATTGTTTTTTCCGAGCCATTGAAGAGTTATTTTTCCGACAGTTTTTTTAGGCCTCGCCGTAATCAACCAAATCTGATGACCTTGTCTCTTCCATTTATTTAAGACTTTGACCGCGCCGGGGATAGGTTTGGCGTATTGATAAATAAAAGGTTTTTCAAACATTGCTAAAATAAAATTCTCTCCTTTTATCTTTTTAACCTCAGGCCAATGATGAAGCCAAAAATCGACTGGCCCCTTTTTTAAAATTTTTTTTAAATCAACTTTTAGTCCTCTTTTAATTAAGCGTGAAGCCCAATAGACGAGGTCGACTATACAAGCATCAAGGTCAACTCCGATCCGAAGGTTTTTAGGAGATTTCTTAATCATTAAATTATTTTATCATCTTTAGTCTCTAAAAACCTAAAAATATTGTGCGACGCGGAGGGATAAATTTTTAACAGAACACAATTTCTATCTCTTGGGTTATCAAAAAATTCTTATCCCTAAAAAAATCAAAGTTAAAAAATAACAGAAAGATTTAAAAAGGAGAAAAGGTTTTCTTCTGATTAATAAGAAAGAAAAAAGATTTTTTAAAAAAAACTCAAAAGAGATTCATTGGAACCAAAAGAGGCTGAAATGAGATCACCTCTTAGCCTTGGAGCTGAGGCTAAGACCTTTTTAGAGGCCCTAGAACGGGTTTTTGTTTATTAAGTGGTATCACTAATCATTAAAAGAAGATAAAAACCTTACGGAAATTATTTTTTAGCTGGAAATTGCCAATTTCTAAAAACAAAAGCATCACCTGCTCCGTAGGGCCAAAAATGGACAGTGTAAGGGCTCTGAAGCTTAAGGATATATTTAAGCAAAAGAATCATTTTTGGTTGGTCTGGTAGTCCCGATTTCAAAAATCCCAACATCATCTGCATAGACTAAGACATCAGCCACGCCGATTGAAATATCAATTTCCTCAACAAATTCCAAGTGTTTTGATTTTGCCCATGACTTCACAATTTCAACTCCTTCTTTATGAGTTTCAAAACTTTTGCGTTTTTCTCTAATGAGGATGAGAGCATTATTGTCTAGAATTTCAACAATCTCCTTAGCGCAGAAAAAAGCATGAACTCCCTCTAGAGCAGGACGCTCTGAAAATAAATAAGTCCCCCTGGCACAGGGAAAAACAACTTCGTTCAATATTTTTGATATTTTATTTTCTTTGTTTTTAATCATGATTAATTTTTTAGTGGATGGAATTTTCGGTGGGTTTCTTCAGCGAAACGATCCGAAGCATGAACATAACGGGTTGTAGTTTCTAGTGATTCATGACCGAGGAGAATTTGAATCGCGGCCGGACTGGCCCCTGATTCAGCTAAATAAGTAGCGAAACCGTGGCGCAAAGAATGAGCCGAAATAGGAATATTAATTCTCAATTTCTCTCGATAAGCTTTGATTTTTGCCTGGAGGTAATTATTGGACAGACGACGGTCGCGCAAAGCAATATTCCTTCCCATATAAGGAATAAAAATGGCAGGAGCATTGTCTTTTCTAGTGATAAGATATTCTTCAAGGTGTCTTCGAGCTCTGGAAGTAAGATAAACAAACCTTTCTTTTCTTCCTTTGCCGCGAACAAAAATTCTTCCCGACCCATCTAGCTGTCCTCGATTAAGGCTTAATAGTTCAGAAATTCTCATCCCCGTGGCAAAAAGAACCTCCAGCGCCGCCCTATTCCGGAGAGCCACTTTAGGGTTGCCCTCGAGATTAGACGGAGCCTCAATAAGTTTGATTAATTCTTCAAGCTCGGGAACTTGAATAATTTTACGCTCAGTCTTGGTCAGTTTTACCGCCTCGGGCGGAACCGGGGCTTTATAATCCATTTCAATTAAGAACTTCAAATAACTCCTCAAGCTGGAAAGCATCCGATTAATGCTATAACTACTTAGGCGCCTCTTAGACTCCTCTTCCTTGGCTGTCTTGCGGTCTCGAGAGATAAGATAGGCTTTGTACTGGTTGATTATTCTTTTATCGACCTTCTCAAAGGGAATAGGGGACTCCTGCAGGAATTGATCGAAGACCTTTAAATCACGATCATAGTTATATATAGTTTCTTCGGAATAATTTTGGGTTTTGAGATTTAAGAGGAAATCATCTAAAAGAGGCAATATCATTTTAACAGACCTCCTTAGTGGGGAATAAAAGCAAATCGCTAATCTTTTTGGTTGTCCTAACAAACATTCTCTCTTCTTCTCTTTAACTGAGTGTAAGGGTTATTATACTCAGTTATATACAGTATAAACATGTAACAATCTCTTGTCAATAAGGAGTTTTATCTACTTCTCCTCTGGAGGATAAAAGAAGAGATCGCCCATTAAAAGATCTGACTAATAATTATCTTCTGTTCCACCCTTTTACTATTTAATGAAAGAAAAGCCCCTTCTTCCTCCACTCTGGAGTTATCCACAGAACCATATCAAACTATATCAACAAAATAGCATGATAAATCGTTTCATTTTTTGTATTTCAAACCTAAGTCAGGGAGGAGTACAGCCTCTTTTAACCTTTGTTCTCCTTTTCGCGTTCTTTTGCGAATAAGCTTTCGCGCTTTTCGCGTTTAGCAGTCTTCCCCATCTTCTGCCGTTTTGTGAAAAATAACCTATAATTTTTGTGAAAATATTATATTTATTATAGGTCATTAGAAATTGGTCATTAGAAATTAGAAATTTTTTCCCACCTCTCTCCCCTGGTGGAGATATCGTCAAAAATTTTTTTAACTTCTTGAGCAATCCTTTCTTGCTCGAGAAAACACCAGAGATGATTCTTATCAGAAAAATTAGGGTTAATGGTTGAATTGGGTATCCTCTGATGCAACCTCTTCCCCACCCATAAAGGCAACAGTCCGGAGTTTTTGCTCCATAAAAGATAAACTGGAGCTTTAATCTTTACCAGGAACCTTTCGTAATCTTCTTTTCGAACCATTCTAGTTAAGCTATAAATTTTCCTAAAATTAAGAAGACATTCTCTTAAAAAATTAAAGCGGGGTCTCATAATCGCTCTAAAACCGCCTGGGTAAAAAAGCGCCCTGATTGTTGTTTTCTGTAAGACATAAGCCCAACCAATGACGCTTCTTTTCATTTTCCCTACTGGTTCACAAACAACAACTGCCTTGACCTTTTGAGGGTAAAAAGCAGCATAAGCAAGAGTTAAGTCAGCCCCCAAAGAGGTCCCAACCAAGTAAACCTTCTTTCCGCCAAGTGACTTATCCAAATTCCCTGCAAATTCTTTCCAGGTGAATCTTTTTGTCTCAGCCAGTTCATATAAATTAGGAGCAATAACTTTATATCTTTTGCTTAAGGAGTCAATGAGGCCTTGATAATCTTCGGGTGTCACTCCTCCACCATGAAGATAAACAACCGTTTTCATTTTTATCCCCAATTAATTGTTAAAATCATTACCATCAAAACAATAACGCCGACCGCCAAATATTCATAAACAGTTCGTTTGAAGAGTCTCCCCTGAAAATGAGCTTGGGTGAGTCCTAGAGTGACGTAAACCACGGTCGTCAAGAACAATGAACTCATGGCAATCGTCAAGGGCATGAAAGAAATAATCAAAGCCAATTCCGCTGAGATCAGAGCAAGAACGATCGCAAAGTTTATCAATTCTCGGCTAATCTTTTCTTCCAAGTTAATACTCCACAAGCCTTGTAAATAGAGGGGAAGGGAAATCAAAAAAACTAGGAAAGCATTCACCCAAGCATAAAGCTTGAAAGAAAAAACCGTATCGTAAAGAAAAAAAGCAGTTAATAAAGTTAAAAGAAAACCGACGGCTTGAGCCGCCCGAAAAAGCTGAATCGTTCTAATCGCCGAAACCGAGAAAATATTCTCGGTTAATAAAAGAGCATAAAAACCAAAACCATAAAGGAGAGCGATAGGCAAAACAGCTAACCAGGTGCTCGGCAAAAGAAAGTAAAAAAGACCCACCCCAGCCGTAAAAAGGGCCGGCAAAACAATCACCGTTAAGTATCTGATGCCCCCAAGAGCTTCGCGAAGCGACCAGAGAGTAAAACCTGCCGCTAAGATCGAGAGGAGAGTAATCGCCGGATATCGCCACTGGAAAGCCGCGGCGTGAACAATCATCAAACCGATAGAAAGAAAAAGGGAAGAAAAAATAAATTTTTGTCTCTTGGTCACTTTTCTATTTGTTCAAGAACATCGTCGGGAATATCAAAGTTGGCGGAAACCTTCTGAACATCATCATGATCTTGAAGTTTATTCATAAAATTAAGGACTTTAGCGGCACTCTGTTTTTCTGTAATCTCTAACAAATTCTTAGGCTTCATTAACAATTCATAGCTTTTTAAATTAAAACCTTCCTTCTGAAGCAGCTGTTTCCAGGTCTCTAATTCCTCTGGCTTAACATAGATTTCAATTTCATCATCACTCTCCTCAACGTCCTCCGCCCCTAAATCAATTAGTTTCAAAAGGGTCTCCTCTGCTTGTTTAGGTTTTTCAATCTCTAAATATCCATTAGATTCGAACTGAAAGGAAACTGAACCCGGTCCGCCAAGATTGCCTCCCCCCTTCTCAAAGAGATTACGAATCTCCTGCCCTGTCCGCTGTTTGTTATCGGTGGCCACTTCCACCAAAACGGCAATGCCCTCGGGACCATAACCTTCATAGCTAATCTCTACTAACTCGCTCCCCTCGCCTTTCCCTGCACCTCTTTGAACGGCTCGGTCAATATTGGCTTTGGGCATATTAAACTGCTTGGCCTTTTCAATCGCTAAACGAAGTTGGAAATTAGCATTTGGATCAGCCACTCCTCCACCACCTCGGACCGCTACCGCAATCGCTTTGCCTAACTTAGTAAATTGCTGACCTCTCTTCGTGTCAGCGATTCCTTTTGAACGATGAATTTTCGACCATTTTGAATGACCAGACATAGGTCTATTTTACCACAAAGAAAAAATCTTCTTGACAACCCATTTTATTTATTTATACTGATAGGAAGCCAGATGGACCAAATAAAAAATCTTAGCCAGCAAGCCGTTGATGCTGCCTTGACTAATCAATGGGTCAAAGCAGTTGAGCTAAACGGAAAGATTATCAAAAAAGACTCCCAGAACATCCCTGCTCTTAATCGTCTTACTAGGGCTTATCTTGAGCTAGGCAAAAAGAAAGAAGCCAAGGTAACCATCAAAAAAGTTCTCGACCTCGACAAGTTTAATCCTATCGCTCTAAAAAATCTTCAAAAAATTAATCTCTCTAAGTCTAAAAAGGCGATTAATCCGGCACAGGCCGACCCGGACCTCTTTATCGAAGAACCCGGTAAAACAAAAACCGTCAATCTGATTAATCTCGCCGATAAATCAGTCATCATTAGACTTTCCGCGGGAGAAGAAGTCAATCTTGTCCCTCGTCAAAGGAGAATCAGTGTTGTTTCTCTATCTGGCGAAAATCTCGGTAAGCTCCCTGACGATGTTTCCCTAAGACTCAAATCTCTACTGAGGGGCGGCAACCAATATCAAGCTTTTATTCGCTCCACCAGTAACGGCGTCAAAGTTTTTATCCGCGAAGCTTTTCGTTCCAAGAGGCTGGCGAATCAGCCCTCTTTCGTCAGCCATGAAGAAGATTACCTGTCCTTCACGCCGCCCAATCTTGTTCATGAAGGTCCGCCCGAATTATCGAGCGAAGAAGAAACTGAAGAGGACTAGAATTGCTCCTGAAATTCTTTACCCAAGATGAGGACTAAATCCGCTCTCACTTTATCTTGAGAAGACTGCCATTGACAGCCAAAGATTGCTTTAATTCGCTTCGTTGAATAAAGTTCCTTGAGCTGAGAATCACCCTTAAGCAAACATTGGCTGATGGCTTCTTCCTGATTACTCGTTCCCACGACTTCAAAACCAACATTCGTCAGCAATCTCGCTCCTCTTTCCGCCAAACCTGATAAGGGGGTTGAATTAATAACCTCGACAGCTAAATTTTCCAAACGAATTTTTCTCTCGGGAAAATGATTTTGGCAAAAGCTGTCCAACCTATCTTTATCAATAGTAAACGCTTGAGTTTTATCTGACAAGTCTGTCATCGCTAAAAGATTTAATTGACTCAATTCATAATAACTAGCTTGATAAATAGGAATTCTGTGGTTCGCGAGTAAGAGCTGAAGGAAATCCCAGTAAGTGAGATTGGTCTTCGCTCTTCCTTTAAGAGCAGAATAAATTATCTGATTCAAAAAAGCTTTTGGCTCTTGAGAACTAAGTCCGTTCGGCAAGAATACCCAAGCTTCAACCGGCACCGCAAAATTATTCTCCAAGGTGGCGGCTAAGAGACGACCCTCTTCTTTCTCCAACTGGCTAAGTTCATAAACCGAATCAAGCGGATAGAAACCGTGACCAAAAGCCACCTCAACCTGGGTTTGAGAGGGAATTTCGACTAAGAAGATTTCTGAAGCGACCGGGTCAAGACTCAAAAGATAGGTCTTTTCCGAAGCAATGGTTATATTTAGCCGGCTTTCTCCGTCCCAAACTCGATGGCGATAACTTTGCCAGGCTTTGAAAACAAAACCGGATAAAACGAGAAGGATAAAAATAAACAGCCAGGTTTTAATTAACCTGAATCTTTTCTTAACCTCATCATTCTTATGCTCTCTCTGCCAGCGAGGCTCTTTACCCTTCTTAGAAGAACGGATTTTCTTCTTCGGATTCATTAGTATTCATTATAGCTTCACTTCAATCAATTTACAAAGCTCAACAATTAGAATTTGATTATTTGATAATTAATATCTCCTACCCCATCCCGTGTTCAATCTTAATTCTCCCTTGACTTGAAAACTTCATTACTATAAGATAGAATAATAGGTGTATGAGGGAAATTGAGGAGTCTTGGCCTTCATTTATTATTCAACCCTGCCTTGGACAAAAAGAAATCGACCTTCTCCAGCTGCCTGAAGACACTAGAAATATCCTGGTTAATCAAGGAGTTATCTCAGTTTTACATTTGGCTGGGATGACTGATTCTGAGCTTCAAGCCATTCAGGGAATTGGCGATAAAACAGTTGAGCAGATTCAAGATTCTCTTACATTATTTAAAAGTTTAATGACTGATGTTCAGGAGGCAATGCCTGCAGAAACAATTATTCTTGATGCTTCTCTAAAAAATCTTACCATAATCTCCTCTAATTCTGAAATTGAAAGAGGTCTCATTCCTCCATTTGAATTCAAAAATCCTGAAGAAGGTCTTACTGAACTTGAGAGCCTTATCTGTCTTGGCCTTTTGAAAGGAAGAAGGGTTGTTTATGCTCTTATGAAACATCGGAATCCACCAATTAAAAAGATATCTCAGTTAGAACAGATTGTTGAGGGAGAAATACCAGTTAGAGGGATTTCTAATAATTCAATTAAAAAAATTAGACAAGCTTTAACAGACTTTTATCAATTTGTAGTTCACTGTCAAGAAGATGCACCAGATGAAAGTCCGGTAATCATTAATGTTCCCTCTTCCAGCTGGAGACGAGAAACAGAAAAACAGTGGCTTTCGAATAATGCAAAAATATTTGATTTCCTCGCTGAATGGCAAAAAGCCCACCCTGGAAAAAGGGAGGGTGTTACAGAAACGGCAAGAGAATTCCAAGTGTCACGCCATAAAATTTTATATATCATATATAAATTCCGAAGAATCACTAACCAACCAGATGCCTTTAAGCCCCGCTTGCCTGTAAGAGAAGTCATCCGTTTCATCAAAGCTTGGCAGGAAGGAAATCCTGGTAGAGTAGGCGCTTTCAAGGCGACTCGAGAAAGATTTAATTTCGGTTGTGAAAGAATCAGAAAGTGTCTAGATCTGCATGAAGAAGCGACTGGGGAAGTAATTCCGACTAACTCTTCTGATATTAGAAACGCAGAAATTAAAAGATTAAAATCTCTTCCTCCGAAGGAAGCCTTCGAAACAATTAAAGATTATACCCAAGCCCGAAAATTTCAAGAAATTTTCACCAGTCTTTCAGGGCTAATCCGCTCAACCGGCCCGGTCGGCCCTAGAGAAATTTCGGTAATTTTTGAGAAATTAGTCAAAGATGGATTCACTTTGAAAAGATTTTCTCAAAATATCCGTGGAAAAAGAGTGTATTACTATTTTGCTCACTTTCAAGAAAAGGAGTCAATCGTCCCTTGGTTGAAAGGATACTTTAGTGGTTCCCCCCCTACCCCATCCCGTGTTCAATCTTAATTCTCTTGATTTTCCCGGCCACTTCTTCTTTTTCTAAACCATAAGTCTGAAGAACTCTGTGAATCATCGAAAGACTGGCTTCAAATTCGGGTTGGATAATCGCCTTGACTCCCAAAGCCTTCAGTCTGGGCTGATCTTCCTCGTGATGAGTCCGGCAGATAATCGCCAGTTGAGGATTGAGAGTTTGACAATTACTAATCACCA
>Ga0307378_10000521_pt1 | contig 67939 bp, 101 predicted proteins | sample UN1MG_FD_202238 | JGI IMG/M metagenome (GOLD analysis project Ga0307378, IMG submission 202238) | Soil microbial communities from Risofladan, Vaasa, Finland - UN-1 | ecosystem: Environmental > Terrestrial > Soil > Coastal area > Acid sulfate soil | place: Finland: Risofladan, Vaasa | collected... | reverse complement strand
TGTCCCGCCCCCGCAGAGTCTTTGCGTCCCACAGTGCGGTCGTGTCCTTGCCCTGCAACGTCTTGGCGTTCCAGAGCGCGGTCGTGTCTTGGCCTTGGAGCAAACTGGAGTTGGCCGCGAGCGTTGCGCGGGTCGCTCCGCCCTTGCTGGAGTCAGCGGTTGCCGAGTTGCCCGTGCAGGAACGTGAGACTACTCCCACGTCGGCAGAGTCAGCGCCGGAAGCGTCGGCAGCTTTCGCCGAGATGCCTAGAAAGTAGCTCGCCAGCCACGTCCGCGTTGCCGCTGTGTCGAGGTGAATCGTGTCACCAGCCTGCAACCAAGCCGAGCCGAGAATGTCGAGGCCGGGGAAAAGCGAATCAATGGCCCCGGCGCTGACATCGGGACTCTTCCACAGCGTATCGCCCGCGCGGTTCGTAACTACAAAGTGGCTGTCAGGGCTCACGTCAAAGTACAGCGCCGCCGCCATGCACGAGGCGGTCGTCAGCGCGAGAATCAGTAGTATGCGTCTCAAGTTATCTCCTAGTCGGGACCCCGTCCCATCAGAACTCCGACCCATCCACGGGCGTCAGTGTACACCATTATCTGGTCTTCTGTTTCGTTGAATACCGCCATGCCCGGAGTCGGTGAGGCAATCGCGTTCATCTCGGTCGTGGTCATCGACGGCCACGGAGTAAGCGAGCCACTAGCGCTGAAGTACGGCAAGTCGTTCCATGCCATACCCACCAGCGGGTCGCCAACGCCGTCGCCGATCTTCAGCAGGCCAGTGTCAGTCTCATAGCCCATCTCTCCAACGGCAAGAATCGGATTGGACGCCACCCAATTCGCGGCCGTGTCATTCCGAATCTGCCATTGGTAGGTGAAAGTGATTCCAGCCACTATGCACCCCCGCACTCAATCCGCATCAGAATCGTGCCGTCAAAGGACGTGCTGGCATGGCCGCCGCTGAAGACAATCGGAGGTATCTGTGCGCTCACGTCGCTGACCCAACTATCAAGTTTCCCGTCTGGACCCGCGATTGGAATCTTCCCGGGGCCGGGGGTCGTACTGACAGCGTCCGCAACCTCGGTCACTCGTTCCCGCAGCGTCGGACTACCGCCCGCAATCGCCCCGCCTGTCGTGGTCGCCGGTGCCTTCCCGGTGTAGACTCGGAACTTCTGACGACAAGGGAAACAGGTCTGGTCCATCCCGTCGTCTCCTACACGCACCTTGATCCGCTTACGACCCCACGTTGACCGGTCCATCGCCGAAACCCGAAGTCCGCTCACTTTCGTCCCGGCCGGGATTACATTCAGCGGTTCATAAATCCCCATCGGCTCTACGTGTACCGGTTGCGACTGCGTCGCCACGGGAAGGTCTATCACCTTGAACCCTGCCACCGCATCAGCCACCGTGAACTCCACATCCACGCAGATGCCGCCAAGCGACACCTCAGCCTCATGCCCACTAACACTCTGCCGGAGGGGCACCGCCGATGCCCGCTGCTCAGCCTTGTCCAGCCGGTCGGTAACTCTCCGGTCTATGCGTTTGAGCATCACGTCCCCTGACCCCGAGTTATATCCACCGGCGCCGCGCCCTCATTCGCCCCGACCCGGTATCCGAGTCCGAGGATGTCGGCAGTCATCGCATGGAAGTCTAGTGGAGCCTGTTCGGGAATCAAGGAACCCGCACCCAGCTTGAAGCCCAGGGCGAACATCACCCATCGGCCCACGTTCATGCCAACCCTGAGTACCTTGGTCCTAAGCCCCGGCGCACCATCCGACGTGAACTCTAGGTCATCCAAGTACCCGTCGTGTGCGACCAGTACCCGGATGTAGCTGGCCCCGACCCCGGAGATGTTCTCGTAGAGCATCGTGAGCATCTGGACCCGGCCCACCAACCCCGCGTTCACGAACATCGGACCACTCACAAACCGGGGAACAGCCGCACGGAAGTTGGGGTCACGTCGGTCCTCAAGTAGCACCGTGAAGTCGTCGAGAACCCGGCCCGTGACTTCCTGACGGTCGGCGCAGACCAACCGCTGCCGGCTGAGCTTGTCCGACATGACACACGCAGCCACGGCCCCGAACTTCTCCCACAGGGCTATCTGCCCGGTCGGGAAGAACACAATCGCATCCCGGTCGAGTCCACTCCGGGCCATGCCGTAGGTGCGGCCAAGCAGACTCAGGAAGTCCATGTCGTGTGATTCGGCCACGTCATTGCGCTTGGCGAATATCATGTAGCGGCCATCCCAGACTTCGGCGACGGGTAGGTCCTCATTCCCGACAATGGGACGCTGGGTCAGATACACGCCGGTCAGTAAAGGCGTCTTGGTGCGCCCGGAATCGCTGGTCATTACGACGGACCACTTGAAGGTTCCGGTCAAATCCTTGAGTACGGCAGACAGGGGATACGACCCCATCTCCGTCCCGACGACGTGTACGGCACCATCCGGTTCCATGACGCGAATCTGAATTGCCGTGTTGACCGGAACGTCGCCATTGACGGCGAGTATGTCCCAAGACGAACCGGACTCGACCTGTGACCAAGGTGCTTGGTAGACCGTCCCCGTACTGTAATACAGGGGATGTCCGAGTACCGTGATGCGAAGATTGCCTAAAACATCCGTGGTCTGCGGTGCATGGTCAACCGGCGAGACATTCCATGTGTAGAAGGTGAGGTCTGCTTCCGACAACGGCTCGTCGTCGTGGAACAACGAAACCCTGTGAATATCACCGTCTGCACCGGACCTAAAGTACAGGTAGTAATCACTGCTACCGTCAAGATGGTAGGGGTCCCCGAACTCGTCCCTGACATCGAAGTCTATCGCTTGAGCGCCTTGCCCGGTTACGGTCGCAGTAGCATCGGCCTCGTCCTCGTCGAAGAAGAACTGCCCGGCCTCCCCGGCCTCTTCCTTGGTGATCTTGAGATAGACGGTTTCCTCTCCAGAGCTGGCGGCAAACCCGAAAACCCTTATGCCCTCTATGTCTATCGACAACGAGGTGTGAATCTTCTGAACCAGGGCGTACCACGGAGGCGGTGGAATGTTAATTTCCTGCTTCGTATTCTGTGGTTGAGGGACCGACGTCCACCACGAGCCCGCTTCGTACTTGATGAACTCCGGCGTCGATTCGACGGCAATCCGAACACCGTGCAACTTCTCATCATACTCGGCCTGCCACAACTCGATGCGATTCGGGTCTGTCCACGCGCCCTCGCTGTCCCACGCCTCCCGATGAACTCCCGCCCGCATCCCCGCCCACGTCTTGTACTTCCGCATTGTCCGTTCGACCGGCGAAGTCGGCAACGCAGGCGACCGCTGACCGATAACCTCAAGAGAGTGGAAGTCACCGGACGTCCGGTACGGAATCCCGTCGCTGCCGATGAAGTGTATCCATCCGTCGCCGCCGGCCACTTCCACCACCTTCACGGTTTCCGGGTCGAGTGTCCCCATGTCGAGGACCTTCTCGATTCCCCAGTCGTTCGACCCCGGCAGACCGCTGGACATGAACCACGCCCGGTCGGTGACGAAGTAGAGCTTGCCGTTGAGGGTCACGAGTCTCTGTACCCCGTGGATGCTGGACCCCGGCGCACTCGCATAGACATCATCGGCAAAGGTGAAGAGGCCATCCCCGGTCGGCGCATCGGCGAAGTAGATCTTGTTCGGGTCAATCAGGGTGTTCGCCACTACCGGCGACTCATTGTACAGGCAGATATGCCGCGCAGCCGGCCAGCCCTCATCCTCGTTTTCAGCCAGCGTCTCCAGTACGTTCCCGCGCAGCGTCCGGAGGTCAATGCGAACCGGCATCGAATAGGCGGATCCCGGCTTCGGCCAGGCGTTCACCAGGTACAGGTACGGCCCGCCAAGTACCCATTCTACCGTGCCGCGCTGAATCGGGATGTACCCGCTAAGGTCATCCAAGTTGACCAACTCGTCCGACTGGCTGACGTGCGGGAACCCAACCCCTGACTCGTCGCCCTCGAATGCCAAGCCGCGAATGACCCGGATTCTCCGCTGCCCCGCGTTAGACGTGTCCGGTTCAATGGACAGCAGAACCCGCTCGGACGTCGGCAGGTCAACCGGAATGAGTTGGACGTACCCGGACGGGTACTGTAACCCATTCGCCCGTGCCGCCGGGCCTTCCCGCAACTGCGCCATGTCCGCCCGCGGCTTGGCCTCCCCGAACTTGAAGTCCCAGTCTACGCAGTGAACGCAGGAACCCTCCGGCAGTTCAACCGGAGCATGACTGGTATCCAAGCCTCTCGCTGGTGTGACAATCAGTCGGGCCATGCTGTACTACCTCCCTCGTGATCGTCCGTCAGGTCGTCCGGGGTCATCTCTACCCCGTCCCAGTCATCCTCAAGGTCATCGTAGTCGAGGCCATAGGCCCCGAGAAGCAGCCGCGCAGTCGCCAATGCACTTGAAGCCACGGCCACGCTCGCGTACTTGGCCGCGACCAGGTTGACCACGACCTGCAAAGCGGCCGACGCCGCAAACACCTTGGAGTACGGAGCCACGATCTTGAGCCATGCCGTCACCGCCGCTGACGCGGAAACCACCGCTCCGAAGAACCGCGCCCGCGCAAACGTCGGGATGAGTGCCGCCGAGGCCGAGAAGAGCTTGTACAGCAACGGCAAGATACGGAACCGCGACAACTCAAGCGCGGCAGACGCATCGGAATCAGTAACCGGCGTAAGTTCAGTCGGGTCGTTCGCAAACAGCCCCTCGGTGAAGCAGGGCTTCAGACACGACACCGGGAATGGCCGGTCGCCAGTGCCAGGCCCGGTCAGCACAAGGGACAGGGTAGCCGTCTCCCCGAAGTCCCCGTCGTCGTTGTCGGCCTTGTACAGCCGGTACAGCGTAGCCGTGCCGTCGCCCATGTTGACCACGGCATAGAGGTAGTCTTCGTCGCCGCAGAGTCCGGCGTAGTCGAGCGGCGACCCGTCCATAACATAGGAGTCAACCAGCCCGGCCTCGCCGCTGTCCATCTGGTCTTTCTGGACCTTGTACAACGTGGCCGAATCATCAGAGGAGTCGTGCATCTGGAAGTAGACGAACACGTCGTCTACGAACACGCCCCGAATCGAACACGTCCCAGAGTTGAAGTCGGTCGTGGAGAACGTCGCCACAACCGTCGCGAGGTCCGAGATGGCCCGCTTCTCTAACTGCGGAGCGCCCACAGCCGGCTTGTTGTTGGCGATGTACAGGTACGTCTGGTCAACGTCGAGGGCGTCGAACTGGCCCGCAGTGGGGGCGATTTCGTCCACAATGGCACGCGCACCCGCCTTGTGCCGTTGCTGGCAGACCCAGGAACTATCATCGTCGTGACACCGCCAGAAGAAGTCCGCCCAGTTCACCGCAAGGCCGTTGCCGCCGTCTTCTACTTCCCCAACCGTTCCCGCATAGTCCTGAAGGATACCCGAGAACGCAGACGTGAGTGACCGCCACCGCAGCCGGTGAATCCAGTACCGGGGAACCGCAGGATCGCCCGCCAACTCGTAGTCAGTGACCAGTACGTGGTTGCGGTCTACGGCAATGGCACCGGGAACGTTCAGGGCCTTCACGAGGCCACCGTCCGAATCGAGAATGGACGTGTTCACTTGGGCCGCACGCGCAAAGCTGGACTTCTGAATCATGGTTATGGCCGGCACATACCCGGCCCCGAGATCAACCATCTCGGCCACGAAGAGCATATCCCCGACACCAGGAACCGTTACCTCAAACTCGTCTACGCCTATTCCGACCTCGACGTAGTCCTTGTAACTAGTTTGAGACATCTGCGGGGGTTAGTGGATGGAAAACCTACTCGTTAGAATCCAAATCTCACCCGCGGGCTTTATGCCAGCCGAGAGGCTCGCTACCCCGATGTTTATGCAGTCTGCGACCGTATCGTCGGCTGGCGGCTGTCCCGAATCGTCGTACAAGCACAGGGAAGCGCGAGCCCAAAGCCAGTTCGCGTCGCTCGACCCGAACCCGGTGGAAGACTGAATGACGTACTCGCCATCGGAAACCTCGACAACCCGCGGAAGCGCATCGTACCACTTGATATTGCTTCCTCCAATGCCCTCGTCTGAACGCAACGGAGCCGCTTCGTTGTCGCTGACACCAAGGAAAGTATTGTCGTCAGCAAAGTAGCCGGGAGGAGTAGTCGGAGCCCCGCACATCATCAGGAGAATCTGGTGATTCCCTTCCTGTGTGACAAGGTTCTGCCCCACCTGCCCGTTGAAGTACGGCTGACGGCCCGGGAGAACGGTCAGACCGTCAGGCGCTACGTCACGGGCTCGGTACTTGCGGACGAAGAACTTGTGCAGCGCGCGACCGCGAGTCACCAGACCAGAGGGATGTTTCACTGAAACACCCCGGTCTACGTGGTCGAATCTGACGAGTCTATCGCGAGTTCAACCGAAAGCGCTTGGCCTACATCGACCTCGTCGTACTCTTCCCAGTCGCTCGCGCTTATGTCGGGCTGGTCCCCAACCGTCTCCCGCAGCGCGATGTAGTGCTTTCCGTCATACGTCACAACCGCGTCTTCGGGATAGGTCGTGCCGATGACCCATGCCCCATCGAAGTCGATGAGAACCGCGCAGGTCAGGAACACGTCTTCGAGCATCGGGCTGTGTTCGGACTCGTCGTCCTCGCCGTCGAGGATAGCCTTCAGGATTGGCTTCGTATTGCATAGGTGCGTCCCGAGGTTGCCCACGAGAAACGCCTTCACGGGAACCCGGCTCTCGCCGTCGTTCGCCGTGCAGACATCCGCCGCGGTCGAGTAGCTTCCGTTGCCGTTGAAGACCGACTGCGGCCACACCGCGGAACCCCCGGTGTAGACGCCGGCTGTCTTGCTGGGCGCGCAGTTGGTCATAATCCAGAACTCGTCGTCGGTGAACTGGATGACCACGAACTTGCCTTCGCAGTAGATTCCCTTGGTGCCGATGAGCAGTTCTGCCCTGGCCTCAAGGAAGGCGTCCGAAACGCCCGAAATCAGAGGCGGCCTATCGACTGGCATGTGTTCTCCTAACGGCCCCGTGGGGGGGCCAAATCTTAGTGTTCATTTCGTCTTTGACAGCAGGAAGTAGATGGCGACTCCAACGGCGGGTATCATGCCGCCGAGCAACCCCCACAGCCCGGCCTTGACCTTGAGAGTCGCGATGTCCTCGCCGTGCTTCCGCAGTATGTCGAATATCCCGGGAATGGTAATGTGCTCAACTCGGTTGATGTCCTCTTGAAGTCCCGTGAACATACCCTTCAGATTCTCCACAAACTGCTCGGCAATATACCTCGCGCCACCGGAACTGGGCTTCTGGTCGTTAGCCACGTCGCATTCCTTCCTGCGGGCACATTGCCGCGCCAATCGTGAGCAGCACGTCAAGGGCCTCGCCGTCCGAAGCCTCCTTCAATGCTTTCAGCAGTTCGTCTGCCTTTTGCTCGAAGTTCACCTTGCGGACCTCCGCCATCCACTTCTCAAAGGTGCCGAAGTTGCGGGTGGGCGGCAGTATCTCATATCCGCACAACACACTCGTCTTAGCCTCTCGGATAGCCGCTGGAATGCGGTATGGTTATACCGATCATCCAGCAGTCGGTCAGGGCCAGGCACTCGTGGACTACGTTCGGGTCGAAATTGACGTGGTCGCCCGCCTTGAATATCAGCACTTCGTCGCCCACCGTTATCTGCAGTTCACCGTAGTAGACGATAAGATGCTCAACCTCCGCGTGTTTGTGCTTCGGGAAGTGTGCATCCTTGGGCATGAACGCTCGCTGGACTGCGACGTTCGGCTCAAACAACAGTGCATTGCCCACACAATTCAGCCCATTGGGCAGTTTGTATTCAGCCGTCGCGACCATCGGCAAAGTAGTCAAACTCTCAAATACCCCGGCAAATGCAGCACCCGCAGCGTCAAACTTCTCTTTCACATCACCTGTCATCTTGCACTCCTCAATGCCTTCACCATCACACTACGAGCCTTCACGCCGAGCAGCCGGCCAACCGTGGTCGGCTGGACCAGCACCTTCGCCGTATCGTCCGCCGCGTTGTCAGCCGCGACCTGCGCCGACTCTGCCAGTGCCTCGATGTTCGTCCGACGACTGAACTCGGGCGCACGCGGAGGCGCGGGGGCAGACGGGCGCGCGGGCGCGTGAGTCGAGAACCGATGCCGTCGTCGCACCTCGTCATGGTTCCGCAACGCCTCGGCCTTGTTGTTCTGGCCCTGCAGGAACGTCAGGAACGCCAGCACAATCGGCGTCAGCGCACCGAGAATGATACCCACCAGTTTGCAGATGAACTGTTGCTTAGGTGTCATCTAGTAGTGCATCCCTGGGTCGTCTTCGCCGATGAAATTATCATCCACCCGCCCCTGCGAGTAGACAACCCGGTCCACCAATGGCTTCAGGGCCTCAATGTCCTCAAGTAGCATGGCCAGATAGTCGTTGTAGTAGGCCTTGAGGTGGAAGTTCTCCGTGCGCGCCAGCGATACCATGACGTGATGGAAGAGGGCCTCTTCGGCCTCGGGTTCACACGGCATGGGTTCGGCGGCGTCTACGAACTTCGGCGGGTCCTCGTTCAGGATGTACCGCACTACCTCGTCACTCCCCGGCAAATTGTCGAACCCGACCAGTTTCAGATGATGCTGAGTATCAGTCTCAATCCAGCAGGCGACTACTCCGCCAAGGGTCGAGTCGCACACCTCAGCATCGCCCACGCCCGCGAACTGATACCGTCGCTCGATGGTCAGGGATTCACCGTTGATGGACGCCCGGATAATCCGGCGAATCGAATCCGGCCATATCCGGTATCGCTTGCCGCTCTTGGTATGGCCCTTGCGCCGGCGGAAGTAGATGGGGGTCTTGTTGTTGACCCCGCGCAGGGCCGAGTTGACCAACGCCCCGAACAGGTGCCCCGGAACGACAACACCCGGGCTGTCGGCCTGGGCTTCAACCTCGGCCACAACCCGCTCGTACAAATCCAGTCCCGTGAACACAAGGCTCCCCGGGACTAAAGCTGTATCTGCCCTAGCAGCAGGTCAATGAACTTCTGTGATATGTTCACGTCGCGCAACACGCGACGCAATCTCTCCACTCCAATGAGCATCAGCAGTTCCCGCGAAGCCATAGCCTGAAGCATCTGCATCTGGTCCGGCTTGGCGTCAGCCAGCTTGAACCACGCCACGGTCGTCATCGCGATAGACCGCACACAGGCGTCCGGAATCAGAAAGAACCCCTGAGTGTCATACGGGTTCTGCACCGTCTTGACGAAGCTGATGTCTGCGGCCCGTTCGGACGGCGGTATCGGGTAGAACCGCAGCATGGACCCCTGCTTGCAGAAGTGCCACTCGTCTATGTTGGCCGGGGCCGTGCGCATCTTCGCCACGGACTGTCGGTAGCTGGCGAAGCTCGGGTGAATGAATATCTGCTCGTGCGCACCCAAGACGGTGATATGGTTCACTCCGTTGCAGTTCTCCGGCAGGGCCACCTGACCGTCTACCAGCGCATCGGCCGGAAGGGTTATATCAATGGAGTTCACTTCTAACCCTATCCTCTGTGTCCCAAGCACGTCATCGTCGAGGATTTCCTCGGGCATGGCGGGCATCAGACGATTTGCCACTCGGGTCATGTAGCGGGCCAGCACCGTGAGTTGGGGGAACTGAGCCTGGACACCCGGTATGTCATTGATGGCAAGCTGGGTTTCCTCGGCTACCTCAGTGAAGAGTAGTTGCGCCATGTGTCCTCCCGTCCCGGCGGGGAGAGTATCGAACCCTCCCCGCCGAAACTAGTCGGGCTTCTAGGTCATCGTCGACTTGGTCTTTACGTTCCAGATCGACGCCCACAGCGCCCTCTGCAGGGCTGCCATGAGGTAGTACCTCCGGTACACGGTGGCCAGCACGTTCTCACGCCGGGCCAGAATCATGTCCTCGAAGTACCCGTACTCGGGACCTGTCTTCCATCCCTCGTACTCGATGGCGGGCATCAGACTCGAAAGCGACGGGAACACGATGGTCCCACGGAACATCCGGCGGGTCGTGAAGATCGGAATCTTGCGACCGTCCGGAGCCGTCCAGAACGGAGCTGTAAACCCGAGGTCCACACCGTTCTTGTCCGTCACCGGACCTGCCGGCTGGAACAGGGAGAAGAAGTCGCGGCCGACCGCGGCCTTCATGTAGGCGAGCTTGGTGTCGCGGTGCATGAGCAAGCATTCGGGGCTGAAGGCGTCGCCGAGGTGGTTCTGGCAGTAGTCGTAGAACTTGGTGAGGACGAGGCCGTCTTCGGAGGTGAGGTCGACGAGCGCGGTTTCGGTGGAACCGTGGAGTTCGGGGATGAGGTTGTAGACGGGGGCGTTGAGCCAGCCGAGGCCATCTGCCTGGGAGTCCTTCTGCCCGTAGTACCGGTTGCCGATCTTCCGGGGCATGAGGGCACTGCCGAGCGCGTTCACGTGGCCGTTACCGACGATCCCGGCAATGCCGACCCCGGCGCCGGTGTTGTACCCGTCCGCGTCCTGGGACTTCTGCGAGATGAGCGCCATGCCGGGCGCCACGTCGCCGCCTACCCTGGGGTAGACGATTGCGTAGGCCGCGTGCGCGGTTCCGCCACCGTCGTTGAAGTCGAGGATTTCGTACCCGAAGCCGTCCGTGGCGTTGTCGACAACTTCCACGGCGCCGTAGGGCATGTTCACGGCGTCGGCGGAACTGATGTCGATGGACGCGAAGTCCGCCGGCTGACCGACCTCGATCAGGCTGGTCGCATCCTGCGGATACCGGTCAATCGACGTGAACGGCGGGTCGAGGTACACCTTGCTGACGTTGAGAGTCGTTCCGTTTTTGACGAACGTGGTCGACTCGATAGCCACGTCCGCGACGATGGAGAGGGTTTCGGAACCGTCTCCGTAGAACACGCGGTCCATGAAGTTCGGGATGACCCGCTTCGCGTCCGCGAGGTTCTTCAGCAGCACGTTCGGCACGCCGGGAGTGTTGGTCGCGGAGTGCGAACTCTTCTCGGCTTCCTCGTGGCCCATTTCAACCACGTGGAAGAGGCGGTTCGACTTGAACCGCAGGTAGTCGTAGGCGGGCGCCCGGTTCCTGCCGAGCTTGGTCGCGGTTGTCGCGTAACCCACCTGGGTCTGCACGTCAACCTCGAGCACCTTTGCCCCCTGGTATGTCGCCAGCTCGGGGTTCTTGTTCACCGTAATGAACTTTGAGAGCTGGCCCTCGAAGGTACGGTCCCACGTCTCGATCAAGTCGAGCCGGGCCTCCTTCATTACTCGGTCGATGTCTTCGTAGGTCGTTTCGTACACGGATTCCTCCGATTAAATCGCCCGCCTCCGACTCTGAATCACGCCCGGCTGGTCCTTCCGGCCTTGAGGGCCTTCTCTCGGACCTGTGCCGGTGTGTTACGTGAACTCCAGATGTCGGTCACGGGCACTTGCTTTCCTAACCGAATCCGCTGAGCCTCTGCCCGCTCCTCCGAGGTCATATCCTCGGGGCGCTTGGGCGGCTGCCCGCCAGTCCCGGCGCCGGCCCCTCGCGATCCGATGGTCGGCTTCTTCTTCCCGGTCTTGGCCTCAAGCCTCTCAGCAGCTTTGTCGAGCTTCTCCACGCTGAACCCGTGCTTCTCCAGACGGCCCGCGACGTACTCGGTAAGTGTGAGCTTGACGTTTTTCTTCACGGCGTTGCGATAACCCTTCAACAGAAGGGTTCTGCCGTGTTCGAGGATGTCGGCGGCCGGGTCTTCCGAATCCGCCGCGGGCGCGAATGTCGGGTCGTCCTCAGCCATCCTCGTCGCCAAATCCACCACTTCCTGAACGGGCAAGACCGCTACGATCTCGTCGTTCATTTCCTCGGCGGCAAGCAGTTCCGCGGAAGTAGGTTCCTTCGGCTCACCTTTCGGGGTCTCAGGTTCCTTCTTCTCGGCCGCTTTCGCCATCACGTCGCGCATGGCCTTCATGGCCTTCAGGTTTGCCTGCAACGATTTCGAGAGTGCGGCAGCGCCAGGATCAGCACTTGCGTAATCCTTCGCGTCCTGCACTTCGAGTGCTGCGGTAGCCTCGGCGATCTGAGCATCGAGGGCTTCAAGACCGCTCTTGCCGGGGGCGAGTTCGATTCCCTTGGCCTTGGCTTGCGCCACTGCCCCGGGGTCTCCAGCCGCCAGCTTCGCGAGGAAATCATCCCCGCCAGCCGCCCTGACCTTCTCTTCCTGCTCCTTCATCTTCTGCTGGTTGCGCTCAAACCCGGCTGACCGCTGAGCGTCGGCTTCCATCCGTTTCCGGACTTCCTCCGTCAGCTTGGTGTGGTCAACACCGGGGTATCGCTCGACCAGATTGATGTCTTTCTCGTCGGGGCCTTTCACGGTCCATCCCGTCTGATTCTCAGGTTCCTTGTCGTAGAGCTTTCGGACTATTATCATCGACTCCTCCTGTAACCACTGTCAAAGACAGTCGGGTTGTAAGGTTCCCCGGGGTGTTGATTCCGCGCGACATTGGGTATGCAAAGCAGTGACCTTGTCGGCGGCAGGAAGCGGAACGGCCCCGAGGACCCGCTCCGCATCCTGAATATCGTCATGTTCGGTCGCCCTGTCTAGGGCTCCATCGGGAAGCGGCTTGTGAGGATCTTCACCTTCGCAGCCGCCGCCTTCTTGTACTCCTGAATGACTCCGATGACCCATGAACTGTCGGTAATCGCCATCGTAGGCGTCACCTTGGTTGCGGTGCCGCTCACCTTGGCAAAGTGGCCGGGTTTACAGGCCGCGTCCGTGATGCAGTAGGTCATACTGGGCGGAACGGCTACCTTCCCCACACATCTCGGGAATATGGTATCGCCCTGAACCTGCCCATAGTACGGTGTCACCGTGCTGTAGTAGATGCCCGGACTCGTGACGATCCCGACTCCCACGTCCGTGTATGCGTAGATGCCGATGGAGTCGCCATCCTCGTACTCGATGGAGCTAACCAAGAGTATCTTCGCCGGTGCGTAGGGTAGCTGGGTGTCCACTTCTGTCGTCCACTCCAGGGTGAAGGTTCGGGTCGCGTTGTACCGGTCCTTGTACTTCACGGTGAGGGTTCGAGTTGAATCGGTGTCGGGGGTCGTGTTCTTCTGGAAGGTCTTGATCCTGACGTTCCACTTCGGCCGCTGATTAAACGCGGAGTATTTCGTGTTGTCGTAGAGCGTCCGAGCCGCAGACGGCAGCGCCAGATTGTGCAGGCTGTCGGCGATGGTCAGGGTGTCCGTGGCGGACAAATCGACCTTCGTAACCACGGTTATGACCGTGGAGCAACTGGCGACGGCCTCCCACGGCACCAGCGTATCGGTCGCGCTGAAGTTGGTGGCATCGACTACCAGTAGGGGGTCTGCCGCCCTCACCATCCCGACCGCGAACACGGTCAGGATGAGGAGCGACAGGGTGAAAACGGACGTGAGAAACTTTCCCACGGGTCCTCCTTGCGGCTTGGGCCGCAGTTTTACGAACTTGCCTGGCTTCACTTCTTCTTCAATCGGCCTCGGAGTCGCGCCAGGTGCTTATCCAAAGCCGCAATTCTACCCCGCCTTGCGGAGTTCTTGTCTTCGACATACTCGGGGAGTTTGTCGTAGTTCACGCCCTCGACATACTCGTCGCGGGTTTTCTCGTCAATCTCCCCGCGCTTGTAGGCTGCGTGTGCCCACGCGAACTGCGCCTTGCTGACCGCCGGCACTATTGCTCCTGCTCCGGCAGAGCGGGCGTCAACATCAGCACGAAAAACGCCTGCCACTGTGAACGATTGAATCCGGTACGCCGATGACAATGACGGCAAAGTGTGACCAGATTGAGTGGGTCGTGATGAGTCTTGTCGTAGTCTACGTGGTGGACATCGAGGGCCACGGCCACGTCTTGCTGTTGTGTACCACAAATCCGACAGGTATATCGGTCGCGCTCTCGGATGCTGCGCCTAAGTGTCGCAGTCCAATCTTCAGTGTACTCCCGCTTCGCTAGTCCCCCGCGCCAGTTCGGATGCAGTTCCCCGCGCTTGGCTTCGCTCATTCTCCGACAAGTTTCTGGACCTCGTACTCTAGCAGCGGAAGCTACGCCTATCTTACGACGGGCTTCCTCGCTGTGATGCTTCCCCCTCATGCCGTTATTGGCGGTAAGCGCCCTGCTAATCTTGCGCCGGTGCTCCTCACTTTGAGGAATACCCCTGAGTCGGTCCCCAATACCCCGTCCCGGTCGTGGCAGCACCCACTTCCCCTTGTGGACAGCCGACATCTTGGCCTTGGATTCCGCCGAATGATGTCCGCCGTGCTTCACTGCGTATCCTCTGGAGACCCCGGATTGGTGCCGGTGGCCTCTCGGAATCTGGCTGGCATGGGGCTACGAGCGGGCCGCTGAACGGCGCCCGCCTTCTTTCCTCTCGACGCGGTCGGTGCGACCCCAGTCATGGCCGCTATGTCGGCTTCAACTTCTGCTCGGACTTCTGCAATCTTCTTTGTCCGTTCCGCCGCTACCTTCAATTCGAGGTCTTCGTGACCCTCTATGTGCTGACGGAAATTGGTTCGTTGGGCGTCGCTCATTTCCCAGTAGTGCGAATTGTAATAAATCCGGTGCGTGTACAGGTGCGCCCGATGGTCGTTCTGGCGGTCGGGCATGACCCTCTTCGTCCACATGAGGTCGTTCTCTTCGTTCGCCCGGTCCACGTTCACGTCGCGGCCGGTAGTCCCGAACTTGCGCCGGCGCATTATCAGGTCCATGATTTCCTGGGGGTCCGTCGCCTGACCGCCGTTCTGGGCGTTGAACTTGAAAAGCTCCATCAGCATCGCTTCATCGGACTCGGTGGCAAGACCGTACTTGGGCTCGATCTTCAGGTGCCCGCGCAGGTCAGCCATGCGGAACTTCCTCACCGCACTCAGCCGGTTCTCCTTGTCCTTCTCAGCCAGAAGCCCGAAGACAAGGTCGTCTTCGGAGCAATGCTGCTGTATCAACTCCTCGGACAGCGTGATCAATCGCTGGTAGCCATGCCACGACCGTCGATTGATCGTGCCCTGGAATGTCGCGTCGGACTGCATGGCCCGAACAACTTGGGAAGAGAAATCCTCGGCGTGTGGAGAGGCAGCCCCGGCGTGCGCCGTCGAAGCCTGGGCAAGTTGGATGGTCTTGTCGAGCATCCAGCCCTGCGGCTGAATCGTCGATTGATTCTGGAGAATCTGCATCGACCCCTCGATAGGGTAGTCGGGCGGCACCACGAGCATGATGCCATTGGGGAACCCCCCGATGCTGGTGGCGTAGATGTTCTTGTTCTTGTTGTCCTGTCCCTGAGACTTGACCGCGATGACCAGCTTGGCGCCGGCCTCGGCAGCGGCGGAGGCGAGGGAAAGCTGCGTGTTGGTCATTCGCTGCGCGTAGGACAGGGCATGGTTCAACGTGAACGACCAGTAGGAACGGTCTTTGACCTCAAAGAAGTCGTCGGTGTATGGCAGGTCGCACCGGGGAGTGCCGATAGGTTTGTCGGCCGGCTCCAGCGGGATTACCTCGCCCTCGCCCGTGCGACTGTTCGAGAGTATCACGAGGTTCAGACCATCCGGCAGGATGCCCTCAATCGGCCGGATGTACAGGTCAGTGAGCATACCGCACTCAGCGGAATTGTCCCCATCAGACGGAATCCCCAGCAGACTCCGAATCATCATCTCGGTTTCGTCGAGGGCCACGGATGGAGTCCAGCCAAACAGGTCGAACTTCGTCGCGTGTTGCGGGTAGTGTTCGTAGAACCACGAGGCCGGCAGAGTGGTCTGGTCCATCGCCCAGTTCGCTGCACGGACCCCGAGCGACTTTGCAGTCGGGTCGAGGTTGAAACTCATGGCGTCCAACACGACGAAATCGGGGCATCCGGTCATACGCTCTTCCCAAATCGGCAAATCGGTTTCGGGGTCGATGGCCTGATAGTACCGCTTCTTGCCCTTGAACAGCTTGACCTTACCCAGGTTGACCCGGTGCTTCGGCTCTTCCCGCAGGAAGTAGTCGGTGCGCTGGTCAATCTCTTTCGCGGTGCGGATAGCGATGCCGCCCCGCGGGTTCCACACGGTTTTCACGATGGCGCGACCGATGAACGTCCTCGTGTCCTCCAGTTCCTCTCGGACGGAGCCAAGCGATTCCTCAATCAGCTTCTTCCACGAGCGTTGACTGAGTTCCGCCACAACCCGGTCAGCTTCTCGCCCGGTGTCCATTGTGAAAACCGGGTCGAGGTCGAATGACAGGTTCTTGCTGAGACGGTTCAGACCGGCCCCGAGTGTCCAGTTGATCGAGTGGTAGTACGACGTCTTCTGCTTCTCGCGTTCCTTCACCAGCCGCGTGTCGCGTCGCGTCGGCGAGCCCTCGAATGCGTGCCGGTACTGATTGTGCTTGTAGGCGTATCCCTGCATCGCCATCAACCTGCCGCGCTCACTGAATGCTCGAGCAGCGTCAACCATCTTGAGGGCCGTGGTCACGCGCGCAACGTCGTCCTTCCCATCTCTCAGGTCGGTCAGGAACCGTCCGCCGGGAATGCCCTTCTTAGCCGCCATGAGTAAACGGGATCGTCCCGTCAACTACCTCTTGGTCCTGAGCCGACAACGTGCCCGCCTGACGCGCCCGTTCCATCACGGCGTCGGCCAGGGACGGCAAGTTGTGATTCAGGAGTTTCAGGTTCGTGAACACGTCAGCGAACTGCTTGCGGTGCTTCCAGATGAACCAGACGCACAATACCAAGGTGGCTGCTATCGCAACCAAGGAAACCAAAGCTGCGGCAAGCAGCCACCTTATGCCAAGATGCAGTGTCACCGTTTCGTCCAGATTGTAACCGACCCCCCGGCTCAATGTCAAGTTCTGATTTTCTAGGTGCATAGCGAGAGGCCCTTGTTGACAGCGGGAAGTCAACGGCTATGCTCTTGGCGCATGTTGCTGTCGCACCACTCTTTCACCACCAAACCCCACGAGATTACGGGCGGGCTGATCGTACCATCCAGTTTTCATGCTTTAACACACCGGGCCTCCCCGGCCCATGTGAGCGGTTGCCCGCCCGTTCCATGTCAGCGAGATTTTCCTTGACATGGTAATAGAGAGTCGCTACGATGGTCGCGTGACTCTCGTATCGCTCAATCATTCTCACCAACATATCTGCCGCAGACGAGACGCCTGGTCGCCGTATCGGGCGACGTTAGCGATAACGAAGTCACACTCGTCTGCGGCGGAGTTAGTGAGGTTTCTATGCGCCCCATGCAGTGGGTGAGGCTTTGGGTCATGCCACACTTCAGTGACGACTCAAGCTGGAAAATCCTAGACCTAAGACAACGCGGGTTCTTCGATGGGATGCTGGTACTCGCTGGTCGGAGCAACAACGGCGGAGAAATCTGCTGCGACGGTATGCCCGGCGTACCCTATACCGACGAGCAACTCGCCGCGTCAATGTGCATCTCAGTAGACGAGTTCCGGTCCGTCTTATCCACCATCCCAGCGGATATGGTTTTCCGCAAACCCAACGGCTGCCTTCAAGTCACCAACTGGGCCAACTACCAGACTGAATATGAACGTCGCAAGGGTTACAAGACAAAGTTACACCCCAAAGTTACTCCACAAAGTAACACCACTTTATCCGACTTTCAGAAGTCAGAAGTCAGAAGTCAGAAGTCAGAAGAACAGAAGGATAAGGATTCCGCGCCCGGCGCGGCTTTACAGCCCCGAGTTTTGAGCGTCCAACAGCAGGCCGTGAAGGAATGCCTCGATGCCTACGTCGCCGGATACCTTCAGGCAGTCGGACGCGAATATGACGGCAAGCCGCCGGTCGGTTCGGTCGTGCGATGGCTCGGTCAGCAGTCAACGCGAGAACTTGGGGTCAAGACATTCCAGCACGCGGTTGATGTAGCAATAGAGGCGCACAAGATAGACCCATCTGGAAAGTACGCCTATCCTCAGCGCGTGCCGTTGTTCACGTCCATGATTTCAGACCTTCTTGGGAACTGGACCGAACGGGCGCGCAACGCGGCCAGGGTCAAGCGCGAGATTGCTGAAAAGAGGGTAAACGTCAAAGGCGCATACGTTCCGAGGGACCAGCGATGATTACCCGTCAGTGCTGGACGAAGATCGCCACGACTCGGCTCTGTCTCAAAGGTTTGACTCAGCCGCAGATTGACGCCATCGAGGAGATGCTGAACTCCAGCGGGTACTGCGATGCGCGTGCCGTGTTCGCGGTCGAGAAGATGCTGGCCTGTCCGAATCGAGAGCACCCCTATGACGTACTGCCGCACATCCTCCTCCACGGTCAGGACTGGCGTCCGCCGGTTGAGCGAAAGCCAGGACCGCCGCAAGACCCGGATGAGATTCTAGTACGCAAGCGGCTGCTAATGGTTGACTTCGTTCGGAGTGCTAATCAGACCGCTAGATACCTGCATCTACCCGAGGCCACAATCCCTGAAGAGTGGCTGAAACCAACAACCGAGGAAGAGACTTGGTTTGCCGAGTGCATGGCGAAGCTGGAGGGTAAGCCATTGTCGGTGATGGTCAGGGAACTGGCCGAGCGGCGGGCGATGCGCGACAAGGCGGACAAGCCAGTTGAGCCGATGACATTGGAGGATACGCCGGAGAACCGCGAGACGTTGCGAGTGATGGTCAGCAAGTTGGGGGCAGAGCGCACCCGCGAGCGAATGCGACGTTACGCGAACATCGACATTGTGTTAGCCAAGGCGCAATCTGTAACCAAGGAGGTCCCATGAGTCAGTCCGCATTTCACACCAGCTTACAGCACCTCATCAACTCGCAGAGCATGGAGATCGGTAGCAGCACACCGGACTACATTCTCGCCGAGTACCTGACGGGGTGCCTCGAATCGTTCGACCGCGCCGTAGCAAAGCGCGACCAGTGGTACGGCGTGAAGTTGGTCCCTGGTGCGTGCGAGTTCCCAAAGCCGAAGTGAACCCCTGATGCCCAACACATCCCCTGCCCCCACCCCCCCCTACCGCCGGGTCATAGTCGCCATCAAACGGGAGATCAAGTTGGCGAAACGACTATCCAGACTCGGCAAGCCGTACTGCCTCACCTGCCGGCCCGACAGACAGATGCAGGGCCATCGCAAGGTGAACGCGGCCGTGGCCCACGATGTACTCAAGAGTCTGCTGCAATCGCGCGTGGAGGAGGCGCTAAGAGCATGAACAACGTACTCGACCGGACCAATGTGTGCATTCAGCTATTCATTCGCCAAGACGGAACCGTGGTGGTGTGGCAATTAAACGCCGGGCTCCTGGGTGAGGGTAAGATGTTCCTCCCGGCCAAGGTCACGGTCAAACTCGAATCCCCCGAGGGCGGCAAGCTCCATCTCCATTGGAACCGCTTTTCGACCGAGCCGCCCAGGTTCGAGGTCCAGCCGTGTATCGGCCAGGCCCCGGCACCGGCACCCGAGCCGACCATGGCCGAGAAACTAGAGCAGGCGGCTACCGGCATACCCATCATCGGGGTAGCACTCATCAAAGGTCACGGCTGGATGTTCGGGGTCGGTCAACGTGGGGCCGATGGTGAGATGTCCGAGATGCTGTACCTGTCGTCGGAGTTCGGTCTGTACTTCGTGTCGCGATTCGTCGCGATTGAGAACGGTCGGAAGCAGGTTAGGTCGATGGGTCTCGATCCGGAGAAGGCGGAGATCGTCGGCCTCAAGGAAGTTCCAAAACCAAAGATGCGTGGTGTCACCACGAGCAATAAACTGTCGGGCGCGAAGCCCGAGAAAGGCTTGGTGAAACCGTGAATCAGTCAGTCCAGAAGTACACTCTCATCGGACTCATCGCGTGGGGAATCGCGGTTGTAGTCCGCCTGACGGTTGTGTCGATCAAGTGCATCAGCGGGGACGTGACGCCCATGGACGCCGCCCTAGCGCTTGAAGCCGCGCTGCCACTCATGGCCATCGGCGGATCGCTCGCCCTGCTGATTGCCCCGAACGCAATCAGGCGAGTGGTCAAAGACGTAAAGACCAACGGCACGGCCCCATCCCCATGACCCCGCCCAAGTGGGTTCCGGCCCTGAGCACAATCGGCGCTTGGCTACTGGCCGCGCTGGTGGTCATCGTCGTGCTGGTCGGCGTGTCCAAGTTGCTGTGCCGCAAGCCCCCGCAGCCGGTCCACGTCAGCCCGGTGAAGCCGGGCGTGGACACGCTCGTACTTCACGACACAACGCCTGGACAGGTTCGCGTCGTCGTCGACCGCGATAGTCTGATTGCGCTTGAGAAGAAGGTGCAGGCACTCACGGATGAGAAAGAGTCGTGGGTGCATCAGGTAACAGACCTGAGTCAGCAACTCGTGGCGGTGGACAGCCAATGGGCGAGACGGTTCGACTCCATCGCGGGCATGATTTCAGTCCAGTACCGCAGAGGCCGCATTGACGCCGTGCAGTTCTTTCGACCTAAGTACGTGCTTACGTCAAGCGCCGGGACATGGCGAAATACGTGGACTTTGCGCGCTACGCCGGGCGGTGGAATCAAACTAGTCACGCGCCGACTGCCATTCGACCTCGGGGCGCAACTGTCCCTAGATGGCTGGACTACGTTCAATGCCACCAAGTTCGGCGGGCTGGCGTCGGCCTGTCTGACGATGCGGACGAGTGAGTACCTGAGCGGTCGCGCGGGAGTCGGCTGGCAGACTGGAACGGGGCCGGTGATTGTGGCCGGTGCGAAACTCGGAGTACAGTTCTAACCAAGCTGCCTTCGAGATTGAGCCGGGTGTCACAGCCGGATGGGCGACTTACTGGGACGTTCTGGCAGCCGGAGCATAGTCGAATGACCCGCGCTTGGAGTACCCTCTGCGTAGCAAAGCGATTGACACAATTAGACGTTGTGAAAGCTATCCAGAGGGTACGGGCGCGGGGAGTAGAATGAGTGACTACAGCCGTATAGCCGGCATCAAGGCTGAGGTAGCGGCCTTCTTTGCTGGTCGCGTTCCGGGCCACTGTACTTGGTGTGGAACTAAGTTGTCGGGCCGTCGCAGGACGTGGTGTTCAGACGCCTGCAGTAGATACGGATTCAGTCACTCCAATCCGGGTGCGTTTGCCAGCATGGTGCTGGACCGTGATGGACACCGTTGCCGTTGGCCCGAGTGCGGTGTATTGAACTGGGACTGGCACGAGTGCAACGCACTATCAGGGATACTCCTCAATGAGTGCCCGCGTCGTCGTTGGGACTGGCCCGCCCGTGGTCGCTGTAACGAAGTCGGCGTCTGTGCCTACCGGAAGTATTCACGTCTGCCGGACGTTGAGCAGATGCCTCCGCGCTGCAAGATAGGGATTGAAGCCCGCACGGTGCTGGTTGACGAACTACAGTTACGCCGACTTGCAGACCAAGACGACTGGAAGTTGGCTGTCCATCACATCCAGCCAGTGCGACACGGAGGTAGTTATTTCGACAACGCCAATGCGGTAACTCTATGCCGAATCCATCACGGAGAGGCCCACCGGATGTTCAACCGCTCCATCAGCGACATCACCGGAATGTCGGCTTATCGCTCGATGTTCAGATTCGCTCCCATGACGTTCAACCCAGCACATAAGCCAAATGTCCCGGAATCGAATGGACCAGAATGATAGCGATGCGTTTCCACCTAGCCTCCGCCGAACCCCTCGACCTTCCCACCCTGGCCGGCTACTGGTGGAGGTACAGCTTCCGGCTGGCCCCGGTGTGGGACGATTCGTGGGTGCCCGGCTGGAATCCCTACGGCAGGTGGATGTACAATCGGAATGGACTGCGTGGAATAGTCGGCTGGATGGCTGACCCAAACTAGGAGGCGAGAGTGGCTAAGTTCACGCCCGAATTGCAGACCGAGTACGAGCACCTGTTCGCGTCGTGCCGGATTGCGCCGGAGCACCTAAACGACGTGCTCAAGACGTTGGACAAGATTCTCTTCGGCAAGATCCGGTACATGGCCGTGACTGCCGTGAGCGAAGTTCCGTGGTACGTAATTGGCCTCCTGCACTCGATGGAGTCCGGCTGTTCGTTCACCACGCATCTACACAACGGGGATCCGCTGGCGGCCCGCACGTTCCACGTCCCCAAGGGTCGGCCGCTCATCTGGAATCCGCCGAATGACTGGGAATCGAGTGCATACGATTCACTGCGGTATCAGGGTTTCGTAGACCTGAAAGACTGGAGCCTGGCCCGGGTACTGTACCGCCTTGAAGCCTTTAATGGTTTCGGCTACAGACAGCACGGCATCTTCTCGCCTTACCTTTGGAGCTACAGCCAGCACTACACCAAGGGCAAGTACGTGTGGGACGGCAAGTGGGACCCGGACGCGGTATCGCGGCAATGCGGAGCCGCGGTACTGCTCAAGAAGATGGTGGACGATGGCGTGGTAGCCTATCCGGGAGCCTTGCCCGGCTATCGTGATGCGGGAGCCTCGGCATGACTCCGGAAGTCAATCGCAGTTCCATGTTGAACTGGTGGCCGCTGGTGTCCGGGTTGAACATCCCGCAACCCAAGACCATTATGCTGCCATTCGAGGACTGTGACCGGGAGGCACTGAACTTCGAGGGCACGTCGAACGAGATGATTGCACGGGTTCAAGCCGCGCTGCCCGAAGTTGGCGGTCCTCCGGCGTTCCTGCGTACCGACCAGTCGTCAGGAAAGCACTCGTACCTGAAGGGCTGCTACATCCCAAAGGACTGTCCTGACCTTTCGAGACATCTCTGTGAGGTCATCGTGTCCAATCTGATAAACGACCTATGGCCTGCGGCGTTCGCCGTCCGGCAGTTCATTCCGCTGGCCGCCAAGTTCACGGCGTTCGAGGGTCTGCCCATAGCGCCGGAACGTCGGTACATGGTGCGGGACAACGTGGTCGAGCGGCACTTCGCTTACTGGCCCGCCGAGGCTATCGCACAGTCGGCGGACACCTGGCCCCCATCGGACCCAAACTGGCGCGAACTGCTCCAGCAGGTCAATGAGGAACAGCCGGGAGAAGTGAAACTACTGACCGCCTATGCCGAGCTAGTCGGATCGCTGATGGAGGGTTACTGGTCGGTGGACTTCGCGCAGGGTCGAGACGGGCAATGGTATCTCATCGACATGGCCGAAGGTGACTTATCATGGCAACCAGAGGAGACATAACATGGACAACCTGTTTATCACGATTGCGGTAGCGGTGATGTACGCCTTCATGTTGCTGGCGTCGAATCGTGCAGATGTATCCTCTGACGTGCCGGCGCCAGAGGTTAGAGTTGGCACCACGGCACCCGACACGCTGGCCAAGCCGCTATTCATGCTGCCGGATTCCGTAGTGACACCGGACTCGACAACAACGGACTCGACCAAGTAGGAGGCCCTGTGATTCAAGTCATCGTCGTCGTCGCGTTCGTCCTGATTATGATTGCCCTAGTCATCTTCGAGTGGAAGAATCCCCCGCCGCCGGATTGGCCGCGGGGGCCGGACGCACTGTGACCGATTCCATGTGTCCGGTCTACGACATCCCGTGGGGCGGAGTACGTCTGATGGGTATTGTCTCTGTCGTTCTGCTGGTGATTCTTCTGGTCCTGATGCTGGCAGCATGGCACGGCTGGTGGGGGTTCAAGAAGTGACCATTTGCAGCCCCACTCGTAACCAACTGGGCCGGCTACGGTCGGAACGACGCGGTGGGGCTCGCTTCAAGTGCGGGACGGTACAGGCTCGAAAGGGCCGGGGCAACAATCAAAGCACGCCATACTCCTCCGTCCGGGCGAAAGCAACCCGACGTGACGTATCGTTCACAAGGCGTGATACAGAATCCTTCATCGAATCGCCCGCCGTCCCGCGGCAAATCGCTGTCCTGAAAGGGGGTGATGACATGGAAGAGAACAAACAGTCACTTACCGAGGATGAGGTGAAGAACCGTATCGTTGGACTACGCGCCAAGAACGACCGTGGCGATACGATCCTCAGCGATTGTGCGACCGTACACATCGGGAGGTCGGCGGATGTCTACTCATGGCAGGGACCATTCGCCCCCGAGGAGAAGTGCCACAAGTGCGGGAAGACCACGCGACTTGCGTTGGTCGTGAAGGAGCAGTGCGGCAGCAAGACATTGGTCTATGTGTCAAACCTGTACGGGAACGAGCCCGATGCTTTCTGGCCCCACGATGCCGTAGCGGTCGCGATCTACTTCTGCATCGACGTAGCGTGCGCGAAGGCCACCGCAATCTGGAATCAGGCGTAAGCCTGCCGTAATCGCAGACCAAGCGGGTACGCCTCCCCGTCCCTGCGAAGACCCCGGGCAGCTTGTAGTCCGGGGTCGCTCTCTTTTTGGGACTTGACTTGCTACCGGGAGTGAGTTTAGAATGTACGTGCAAGGGCATGTATTCCTGACTTTGGTGTGCATCCGAGCCAGAGACCCATCAGGTGTGTATCGGCGCCCGGGGTTAGGGCCTGCCGGATTCGAGCCCCGGGAACACCTTGCCTGTTAGCAGACGCCGACAGCGATAGCTGCGATGACGAAAGGCACTTGGAACACTGCCCAAGTGCCTTTTCTACAGGTCGGGTGAGGGGTTTAGGGTTTGGCGTACAGGCTGCGCCAGGTGCCGGGGTTAGTCATCGCGATCTTCAGGTTGTCGGTTCCGATGCGCTTCTCGGCCTCTGCCTCGGTCAGAACTTCGCGCTCCCCGTCTTTCGATGTCGGCATGACGACCAGTTCAGTCCCGGTCCACATGACGTAGAGGGCCGGGGCCATGTTGTTCAGTCGGACTACCCGTCGTCGGACGAAACGGTTGTGTCTCATGGTGCCTCCGGTTCCGGTTCAGCCTCTACTTCCACGACCGCGGGCTGTTCCGGTATCACGGTCATGTTGTCGACCGGGCAGAGTTTCACGACCCAAGTCGGCCTCGAGTATCGCTCGAGTACATACGTCCCGGGCATGGCCTCGCCCTTCTCGACCATCCGGCAGAACTCGCGGGCGGTCATGCTAGATTCTCTTGGGTCACTAACATCTTGGCTCCTTCGTTCGGTCTTTGGCGGTCAGGGGGAATGGTCCGGGTGGTCCGGTTTCCACACCACCCGAAGTTTCCATCCAATCGGACACTGAGCCCGCGGGTGCCCATGTCTCACCATGTCCAGCCACAGCGGGTCACGGCTGCAGGGCATATCCAGCCGCCGACCCTGTGGACCATCGCACTCGGTCGCACATCCCTCGCAAGGGATAACGACCGGCTTCCGCTGATTGGTGTCACGTAAGACGGCGACGACCGTAGGCGTTCCATGCATTCGCAGACGTCTCAGCAATCCGGTCGGCTTTCTCAGGCAGGCTATCATGTTGTACAATTCTATGTCGTCTCCATCCTAAGTCAAGCGTAACTTGTACAACATCATCCTTGACAATGGGGCGTGGGGGTTCTAGAATATGGTCATGCGACATTTCTTACGTACCGATCAAAGACGACGCAAGCAACCGGTAGTCCCCGCAGAAGTGACCTCCGTGGATCCGGCCAAGCAGCCTGACACCGCTGTACTGCTGGAGTCTCCGCCCCCGGCGCCGCCCAAGGCCGAGAAGCCCAAGTCCAGTCCCAAGTCCAAGAAGGTCACGCCGAAGTCCAAGTCCCACAAGAAGACCAAGAGGTCAGCGCACTAGGCATTTACCCTTCCGCCAGTCCCCTCAGATAGTCGACCATCTTCTCTTGTGAGTCGACGCCCATCTCCGCCAGGTGGCGCCGGCGCTCAAACTCGCTCATCTGCCGCCAGCGTAGTTGAGTCATGGGTTCAGGGGCCGGGGTATCAGGGGCCTGGTTCTTAGCCGCCCGGCGCCGTCTCATTAGGTCGCGCTGATAGACCCGGTACTTGTCCGGGTTGGCTTTGCGCCAGGCTTTGCCGGATTGGTCGCTCATAGGGCCAGCCTCCCGACTCTCGTCGCGGCGGCGATTCGCTGCCGGGCGATGGTTACAACCATCCGAGTTGTGTGGCTGTTTCGGTAAGCAGCCGCTTTATGTCATCGCCGTAGTAGAACCGTTCAGCGTTGACCTCGATGCTCCGGGTAAGACTTCCGTTCTCGTGTCGTTCAGTCGCGGCTTTCCAGTCGGCCAGCATCTCCAACAGGTCGAGCAGGTTCATGCCGAAGATGCCGCCGTGCGGGTTGCCCATGTCTATCGGCCCGAAGTGCTCTGGGTGATGTCGGTTGACCATGTAGTGATGCTCCAGCGCCGGGCCGAGCCGGGCCAGTGCAGCCTTGTATTCCGGGCTACCATAGGTCATGCCCCATAAGCTCATGGCGTCATCGAAGTATGGCTTTTCCTTTGGCCCCAATTTGCTTGCGTCGTGCTCGTCGGCCCGCTGTTTCAACGCGCTTTGCATTTGACCGAGTAGCACGCGAACGCGGTCAATGTGCTTCTGTGTGTCGGGGCCGGAATCCGGCCTAGTGTCGTCGCTCATATTGTCCTTTCAGTTATCACCGCGTCGAAGCTGCCCGCCTCCATCTTCGCAAGCTCGGTCAGGCAGTCGCCTTCGATGACTTGCCAGTTCATAGCTTCCTTCTCCCCGCCCGCACCCGGCACTCCGCCAGTCGCTCGTTCTTCGCCTCCTCTGCCAGTTCCCCGTGTTTCGCCTCCAGGTCGCCCCAGTTCCGTTCCACCCACTTCTTCTGTTCGTACGCGCTCAACCCGTCGAACCCATCCGGAGGCACAGCATACCCGGGTCCGGGCTCCTCCGCGGCCTCCTCGGTTCCGGCCCCCGGCTCATCCACCACAGCCGGCCCCGGTCCCTGCCTAGCCATGAACGCCGCCATCGCCGGGTTCATCTTCACCGGACGGCCGGCTACCTCGACCACCGCACCTAGTTCCGGAACCACTGGCTCATCAACCTTGACCTCCGGAACCGGCCCAGGACTAGCAGCCGGCCCAGACCCGGCCGCGGGCTCGGCCGGACCCGGCGCCGGGTCGACGACCACCATAAGCCCGGACTCTAGCGTCGCCAGTTTCTCCGCGGGCATCCCGATCCCGCCCCAGGGTTTGTCGCTCACCCGCACCCACAGAAACGTCTTGCCGTGCTTCACCACCTCGTACTCGCCGGGCTCAGCCGGCTTCATCGCGAACTCGCGCCACTTCAGTCTAGTCATAGGACCTCCATTTACAGTAAATTGGCGTTCATAGGTCAAGCGCGGACTGCGGGGCCTGCCTTTTCTTTCTCTTGGGTCGCGATGCCGGCCTGTCGCCACGGATTGCGCCGGGGTCAGTCAGCCGGTGCCGGCCGATGTCGGCGAAGTCCTGGTCGATCTCGATTCCGGTATAGTCGAGACCCAGGTCTAGGCAGGCGAGTCCAATGGACGCCGTGCCCGCGAACGGATCGAGGACATGGGAGCCGGGCGGGGCGTAGAGCTTGAGGAAGTAGCGGAGTAGGTCGCGGGGCTTCACAGTTGGATGGGCGCGGAGATTCGAGTGGCAGGCATGGCCCTTGTGCGGGCCGTCCCCGGTGTAACTGTCGGGCCGGTAGTCCTGAGCTTGGTTGCCCTGATTCATGCGCTCCATGCCGGAATCGGCGGTCGGCTCCTGAGCGTAGTCGACGTCGCAGTCGTCACAGTGGAGGGCATGGGCCTTGTGCTTGGCCCGGTCGTTATCCACGGTTCCGCAGACGCGGCACTTGAAGTAGCGTTCGGACGCGCCCGCCTTGCTGGTGTAAAAGAACCGGGAGGCCCCGCCGGAGTCGCCTATCCCAGTGACGGGGATTCCACCGGCAAACGTGCCGTAACAGTTCAACTTGCCCCCGGCTTTCACTCCACACGGCTTGCCACTCTCGAGATGGCCGGATTGCTGGTCGAGTAGGACTGCTGCAGCTTCGTCCAGTAGTACGTTGGCTGGGAAACGACCCTTGGCGTGCTGCTGGCTGCGGAACTCATGCTGTTCAGGGCTGGCGTTGAAGGTCGGCGCGCACCCCGCGTTGGACGTTCCCCAAACTCCATCGCCCTTCGGACCTTCGATACGACCCGCGTCGATGTTGACCGCCCCGCAGCCCCACCGGGTCACATTGGCCGCAATCGTGCCGTCGAGCGGTTTGCGGGCGACCACGATAGGTTCGTAGGCTGGCTTGAGGGACGTTCCGTAGCCCTTGAACTGCTTGGCCAGTTCGGACTGGGGTTCGTCTTGGGGCCGCGGGCACTTGCACGGGCTACCGGACACCAGCCACTTCCCGCACTTGGGACACTTCACGTTCCCGGTAGGGCCAATCTCCCGGCCAAGGCCCTCGAACTTGTCCTCACGGGTAACGCCCGCCGCCTTGTCCAGCATCTTCGACACGTCCGCGCTTTTCGGAAATCCCTGGCCGAATGTCCAGAACAGCATGGCGCAGTCCCGAATCTCGAACCCCGCGTCCTCGATCCCGCACATCAGCCGATGGTGAGTCCGTGTCCCGCCAAACGCCAGTAGGTGCCCGCCCGGCTTCAGCACCCGCAGGGCCTCGACCGCCCAGCGACGATGCCAGTCCTGCATGGCTGATAAGTGCCGCTGGTATCCGCCGCCAGCCTGCCACCCCAGTTTGTCCCACTCCTCCCCCATGAACTCCAGTCCATACGGCGGGTCGCAGAACACTAGGTCGAACGTGTTGGCCCGGAACTTAGCCATCTCCGGAACACAGTCACCACAGATGATGCTCATTTACAGCATTATTCTACAGTAAATCCATCCCCCTGTCAACCTTTTACTGTAAATCTAGCATAGGTTTTACTGTAGAACCCAGCCCCGGCCCTGAGTCTAACCCAGATTTTACAGTCAAAGCGGGGTTGGAAGCGTCACGTCACGAAATGAACCCCGGCCCCGCCCCGACTCATCCCCCCCTACCAGCCCGCGCGAACCATACCCCCGTACCTCTCGCCGCCCCATCCCGGCCTCTGCCCAGCCCGGCAGCTAGTGTCACCCTGCCGATCATCCTAGCCCATCACCCCTCAAGACTATTCCCAACCCTGCCAACCCGAATCAGGAGCATTGAGACACCAGTTCCATGCCAGCTATGCCCCAACCCAGCGCCCGGACACCTGCTAGCCACCAGCCCAACCCCAAACCCGGCACCGAGGCACGCCCAAGTGCCTGAACCAGCATAACCTAGACTATTATTCTCCAAGTGCGAATAGTAGAGAGTGGGGGCGGGGGCAGACCCACGCCCTAATCCTTGGCCGTCTGCCGGGCTGCTAGGCTGGCTGGCTAAACTGCGGAGCGGCTAGGCGTTACCGGGCAACCGGGCAACCAGGCGCGAGGCGACCGAAAGCGCAAGGCGCAGACGTGCGAGCCAGAGCCAGAGCCTAGCGCATCTGACTGACCATTGGGCAAGCTGCACAACACGCAGAGCGGACACACGAACCGGATACGGACAGACAGAGAGACGAGAGAGCATCTTAGACCTACTCAGACTCATGCACCCGGCGAACCTTTGGAGCCCGCGCGACCGACTACCGACCGTGAGACGGTGAGACTTGATCTTGATGATGAATGGCCGCCGACAACCTTGACCGCCCGCGAACCTCAGCGCCCGAAACCTTGGACACGACCAGCCGACCCGACAGCCTACGCCTGAGCCAACCCGAGACACAAGAGCCAGCGACCGACCCAGCCCGGTTGACCAGCCGCAGCCCGGCCGACTCACCAGCGACCTAACACCCAGACGCCAGCCGGGAGCCGAGAGACTAACCACCAGCCGAACCATGCCCGCCGGCAGCCAGCCGGCCAGCTCTCGCCGGCGCACCTTGCCCGCCGACCCGCAGCCAGACACGCGCCACTAGCGCCGCAGCCTCAGCTACCCCTTGACTAATTCCCTCAGTCTCCCTAAGCCACGTTCACAAATAGGAATGGAGACAAGCCCACGCGCCCGCCTGATACAGCTATGTTGTGCATCATAAGATAATGCTTGACTATTAGCCGGGGCGGGATATACTTTACTCAGTTATGGCAATCGCAATCAACGGACATTCAGAACCGGCCCACACCGCGCGACGCACGGATAGCGATTGCCATTGCCCCGTGCGTCCCGGTGATGGGTCAGAGGTAAGAGCAATGGCAAAGACCGAACCGACCGAGATCCTACCGGCCTGCATGGGCTGGGGACCGAGCTACTACCATTCGACGCACCCAGAGGCCAAGCCGACCAACACCAAGCCCGCGCCTGACGCGGTGAGGGCCGCGCTGGACTTGGCCGAGATGTACGCGCGCGGAGGCAGTAAGATACAACGGCGCTACAACGAGCAGATTGTGACCGCTGCCCGCGCCGAGCTGGCCGAGGTCGAGGTCTACCGTAAGCGGGAAGCGTCAAACGCTTGGAAGCTGGCAAAGGCCGAGCGGCGCATTGAGGAGCTTGAGGCCATCAATGTCGAGCTACGCGCCGACCTTGCCGGAACCGTCGCCAGTCAAAAGGCGATGGCTGACCGCATCAACGGGGAACTGCTACCGGCCCTGAAGATTGCCAAGGCAAGGCTGATATTCCTTGGCGACACAGAAGCCGGATGTAATGATATGTTCCGCGCCGCCCGCGTCCAGGCAAGCCTCCCCGAAATGCGCGAAACCGTCCGGCAGATGATGGACGACTTCGCCCGCGCCAAGGCGGGTGCGTGAACCCGCGCAACTGCCCGCCAATTTGGTACGATCAGTCCGGCACGCCGCTGCTAGGTGGCGACGTAACCCGCCCGCGCCCAGGCCGCCTGACCGAGTACGAGCGCCGGGAGTCGCGCCGGCTGAGGCTGGGGGACTGGCTGCCCGTGGTAGTGGTGGCCGTGGCAATGCTGGTATGCCTGTTCCTCTACAATCTGCCGGTCATGCTGGGATGGCTGGAGCCGGGACTATGAGCCGCCTTACCCTGACCGAGTATGCCCTAGTCAACCAGGACACCGGCGAAGCGTACACCGGTGGGCCGGTCCTGACCAGCAGCTTGACCCCGGCAGAGTATGGCTGGGTGAACGCTGGCCGCGTGTTTGCTTGCCGTCGCGTGACAATCCACGGCGAGCCGGTCGAGGACTGGCAGACGATTGAGAACGGATGCCAGGCCGCCCAGGTGCCAGCATGAGCCGCACAACCGAGAGCCGAAAGCAGTACCTAGCAGCCTACCGGAAAGCCCGCAGGTTTGCCAAGACCGGCAACGGCCCTATTGCGGACGCATGGTGGAAACACGCTTGCGCCTTCGACATGCCCAGACCTGGCGACTTTGCCCGCCTCACGCGGGCATACGAAGACGGCAAGAAAGCCGCCAACGACCGGCACGACCCGCAGCCCTACAAGCCCGACAGTACCGCACAAGTGAACCTATGACCGCCGCCCAACTCAGCCCGGAGGCCCGCGCAGCCGGTCGCAAGCTCCTACACTTCAACACCGACACGAACCCGCCGCCGACCTTGGGCCGGGTTCTATGGGCAAGCAGACCGCAACGCAAGCGCAGCGACGCCCGGACGCTGGCAGAGCTGGCTATCGCCCTGTGCGAAGCCGCGCAGCCCAAAGCCCGGGCCGTCAGAGACGGCACCGGCTGGAGAGGTATAGTCTACGCCGGACACAGGACCGGACCGAAGAAGACGACCGCGGCAACGCTGAAGAAGTACCAAGCCGAAGACGCAGAGACAGCAAAGGAAGGACAGACACCATGAGCCGCACACCCAAGACCGAGAAGCAGACCGCACCGCTGCTACTACTGGACGCCGCCGACGAGCTATTGAGAGCCGCCGACGCACTCCGCAAACGGGTACACCTTCACACCTGCGACTATGACCACAACACATACCAGAGCGCCAGGAGAATGTATAAGGCAGCCCGCGCGCACTACTCCGCGAAGTAGACCCATGAGCCGAATCAATCAATCCTGGTACACGACCGGGAATGACGACTGGGCAACGCCTAGATGGCTATTCGACCAACTCAACCGGGAGTTCAACTTCACGCTGGACCCGTGCGCAAGCGAGAAGAACGCGACCTGTCCAAACTTCTACACGGCAGCCCAAGACGGACGGCTGCAACCTTGGACCGGCCGCGTCTTCTGCAACCCGCCCTATGGCCGCGGCACCGAGGAATGGTTCAAGAAGGCGCGTTTCGCGCAAGACCTAGAATATGCCGTCTTCCTGACCCCAGCCCGAACCGATACGGCATGGTTTCACAGGTACATCATGCACGCCCACGAGATACGCTTCATCCGAGGCCGTCTGACCTACGGACTCGGAGAAGCCAAGAGCGCCGCGCCTTTCCCGTCTTGCGTGTCCGTGTTCCACTGCACCACGCCGCCGACTTTCCCCAAGATTCTGAGTATTCCGAACCGCCCGCAGACCGAGGAGGTAATACCATGAGCCGATACACGCCAGAGCAGGAAAACGCCTACACCGACCACGCCCGGCACGTCGCCGGGTTCGCAACCCTGGGCGAGATACTGGCCGCCAGCCAGCCGGACGCCCGGACACTGCCGCCCGTGGTCAGGTACTACGCCAAGCCCGGTCAGCGCAGCCCGGCCGCCCGGAGCCTGGACGCCGAGCCGGATAGCTGGCAGTGGGCAGAGAAGGCGGCCCAGTGACCCGCCGCATCGCTTGGACTTATCCGGGGTTCGGCGGGCCGGTCACGACCCGGCTACTGTTCGACGGCAAGGTCGAAGTCGGTACACACGTTCCCGGGGTCCGGTCTTGGGGACTCGGAGGCTGGACGCGACATCAGCATTTCTGTTGGCCGAGCGTCAAAGGGTTCTGGTGCCGCACCGAGAAGCCGGGGACGCTGGTCAATATGCACTTGGGCCGGTTGCTTATCTCCCTGGTGTTCTGCCCGGAAGTCAGAGAGCATAACCGAGAGCTTTATCAACGCTACGAGGTGACAACATGACGGCCGAACAGCAAGCCGCACGGGCCGCCTTCATTGCCCGACCGAGCACCAAGGGAATGAGCGAAGAGCAGAAGGCCTATTGTTGGGCACTAGCCGCCTACCAACTCGCCAACGAAGCCGCACGGGCCGAAATGGCAGCCGTACCCGAGCCGCCGGACCACGCCGACGAGGCCGCGATTGACGCCTACTGCGACCGCTACGCCGAGGCCGACAAACGAGCCGGGACCGGCGAAGCCTCAAGGCTGCTTCACGAAGCCGAGGAAGTCTTGATCGCCTGGGGCCGGAAGGTTATCTCCCGGCACAAGGACAGCGCCAAGCTACCGCCGAACTTCTGGTACAAGGCCGCCCGTAGTATCAACATCCGGCGGCAGTTGGTTGACCTTACGATGAGGCTAGACGCTGCATCTTGGCAGAGGGCGAGGTAAAACAGCATGACAACACAAGGCCGCGACCTGAAAACCGGAGACACAATCGAAGTATGGTGGGCACCCAAGCGCGACACCATCACACGGATTGAGAAGTATCAAGGCTCGTACCAAGATCACGCCGACTGGCAAGGCGTCAGGATAGCCTACTTCGCCATTCTGCAGGGCGGTATGACGATATTCCCCCACGATCTGTTTGAGAGAGTAGCACAGGCCAACCCATGAGCAGCCAAGAGCACACCGGCCTAAAGCGTCAGCACAAGGTCAGACGATTCAAGCTGCACCGCGGCAGGGGAAGGAAAGCAAGATGAAGACTCAGACAAGAGCAGAACGGGCGCGCATCGAGCGAAGCATACTCAGCGACCGCGAGCCCGTGACGATCCGCCGGGTCAAAGTCGCCTGGATTCGCAACGCCGTGCCGCCGGGAGCGCCGGCGCCGGGCCATCTGCACTGCCCATGTGGACACGCGCCGGAGTCGGTATTCGATGAGTCTCAGCCTGACATCGTTTGTGCCTGTGGCCGGGTCTATACCTGGGCCGGGTACATCGTTAGGGACATCTGATAATGGCCGAGCCGCGCAGCCTAACGGTCACGGGGAACCTGACCCCGGCGCGGCATGAAGACCTAACCGACCGCAAAGGAGACCACAAGATGACAGACACCAAGACCGCAAGACCGACGCCGGGACCGTGGCGGATACTCGCCCGCAACCGAATACTGCGCGACCGCAAGCAGCCCGGATTCGACGTGCAGCAACACGCCGAGGATGGACTCGGGGACTTCATCTGCGAGAAGGCAACCGAGGCCGACGCCGCCTTGATTGCCGCAAGCCCGGAAATGTCCGACTTGCTGGCCGAAGCCTTACAGACGATCATCTGCGACAACATCAAACTGGCAGACGTGGACCAGCACCCGAGCCAGTACGCCGGAAGGTCAGCGGCAGCCAAGACAGCCGCCCGGATTAGCCGACTCCTAGCGAGAGCTAGGCCCGACAAGGCAGACTTCTACAACGGAACGGCGGACGCACAAGCCCACAAAGCCGCAGAACTGGACGCCAAGACAGCCGAATGGAAAGCGAAAACAGCATGAGCAGGAAAGCCAAGCCGCAGCCCAAGCCGAAACCGCGCCGCCTATACCACCACAAGACAGACGGTGGGGCCGAGTATCTATGTTCCAACTCCGTGCCGGGCACTGACGAAGGCAGCTTCGATGCCGACATCATCATCCGGCTTGACGGGGGGCCGGAAATCATACGGAACAACGCCGCGCCCAAGATGGTCGCCGCCCTCCGCGAGTTCATGGCCGACATCGAGGCCGTGGGCGTCAAAGTCCTGAAGGACGAGAACGACACGAACTACTGGCCGGACCTCGTGCCGACCTACCGGCACGCCAAGGCAGCTATAAAGGAGGCGGGACTGTGAGCCGTCGAGCGACACTGATGCACAAACAGGGCAACGGCTGGATCGTCAGCACTTGGGACGAGTCGGTCAACTGCTACCGCGAAAGCGGGGAGCTAACCTACTGGGTGGCCCGTGCAGCCGTCGGATCGGACAACTGCCCGAACCCCAAAACCTGCACCAAGCCGAGCCACCACCACGAGGACCAGCTATGAGCAAGACCGAACCGCCGCAGACTGACGCCATTTCCGAGGCGCTGGACATCCTCGAAAACTGGTCACTCGGTAACGACGACGGGGACCGGGCAACTCGGCGCACAGTCAACAAAGCCCGCAGGCAGCTCGAACAGATCGAGGCCCGCCCATGAGCCGCCGCAAACTCTGGACCGTCGAGGTACACGGGTTCCTGAACGTGAACGCCAAGGACGCAACGGCAGCCAATCAGATTGCTGATAGGATGATCGACGCCATGCACCATGAGGCCAAGGTCCGAGACGTGCGGGCAGCCGGGTTCCTCGTGGATTGCCACGTCGAAGCCGAGAACACGGAGAAGGGATAGTCCCGCGTTTTTCCTTGACAGGCATAAGCCATAGAGGATAATAACTCAAGCATGAATATCACCAAGGAGACCAACGATGGGAACACCAAGTAAGACACTAAAAGGCACGGATTTTGCCGAGCTTTGGGCGAACTCCAGCGCCGAGCTTTGGGAGAACTCCAGCGCCGAGCTTTGGGAGAACTCCAGCGCCGTGCTTTGGGCGAACTCCAGCGCCGAGCTTAGGGAGAACTCCAGCGCCGTGCTTAAATCCCCAACCGCCGTTGTGTGGCTCATGCCCGGCTTCACTGGCAAAGTTACTGGGCGCGGGCACATCATACGAGTCAAGAATCCGACCAGCATAGCGCAATGGGCTAAACGCAACGACGCCACGATCAAGGCCGGGCGATTGCTCGTCGGCAAAGCCTTGGACGCCGATCTGAAGTCCCCGCACGGCACGGCCTACATCCCCGGCACGACCGTAACCGCACCGGACTGGGACAAAGGGCAAACCGAATGTGGCGGTGGACTTCACGCTTGCTCGACCCCGCACGAATCGAAAATGCGGTATTTGACCAACGCCAAGCGATTCGTCGTGCTCTCCGTGGCCGTAGCCGACTGTCGTAAGCCACAGGCCACGGACCAAATGCCCGACAAGATCAAGTTCAGGACCGCCAAAGTCCTTTATGAGTGCGACGAGGACGGCAAGAAAATCGAGATCAAAAAGGAATCCCGCCCATGACCAAAGACCAAGCGACCGAGTACCTGAAAACGGGCGGGGTCCACTGCCCGTACTGCAAGAGTCACAACATCGAGGGCGGCAGTTTCGAGTACGACGCCAGCTTCATCTGGCAGAAAATCAAGTGCTACGACTGCGGCAAGAACTGGATCGACGTTCACGACCTGACTTCTGTGCAATCGCTGGACGAGAAGGGCCAGGTTGTCGAAGAGTTCAAGGCCGAGACGACCCGGCTCCAAGCCGCAGACGACCTTTCCGATGCGGTCGATGCACACATGACGGCCCGGCGCGACATGACAGACCCTCTCGATCCCAACGTCATCAAGACCCACGCGCTATTGCTTATCGCCCAAGCCGCATACAAGGCCAAAAAGGACTGACCCGGTGAGGAACCCGGCGGGCAACTATGACCCCCAAGGCGGCACGGTTCGGACTGGTCTCCTGCCGTGCCGCCTGCCCGCCGGTGACGATTGGACCCGGTAATGCTATCCTGCCACACCTGCCTGCTATTCGAGGCCGACCCGCACCGGCACCGAACGCGCCTTGCCGACGACCTGTTCCTAGCGTGCCAGCAACGGCGTATGGCACACTGGCCGAAGCCGGCAGAGGAACGGGCGCAACTGGCCGCTGAGAAGTGCGGGCTCTACATGGTCGAGGAAATCAAAACCAAGAGAGGTGAACCGTGAAAACGAGAACACAGCCGCTATCGTTGAGGGTGGTGAGATGACACCGGAGCGTCTTGTCGAAGTCGGGGCCGCAACTATCTCGGCCTTGGGAATGGCCCGCGCGATGCTTGACGGGGCCAACGTGACACAGGCCGAGATTGCCGAGCTACTGGAAGCGGCAAAGGCAGAGGAAAGCCGCTGGCACTCTGTGGGACCAATCCTCGATCCGACCGCCTACATGAAGTCCGACCCCAAGGGTTACGTCCGTGTTCAGAAGCGATTGGAGCTTGCGGCCATCGCGCTTGACCTGGAGACGTTCGGAAAGGCGGGCACATGAGCAAGCGGCTATTCGTGGTCGAAGTCTCGGCCCACTGGGGCCGCGAGATGGTCGTGTACGCCGAGGACGAGAAGGAAGCCCGGCGGATTGCCGAGGACAAAGCCGACCCTGATTCATTCGACATGGACGTGAGTTCCGGTTCCGTGGATACGCTGGACAACGAGGACGGTATCCCCGAAGATTACGATAAGACAGATTACCCGGACGGCTTCAAGGACAAGACCATCGGGGAACTGCTACACCCCGAGCCGCCGACTCCGCCCGAGCCCGACCCCACCGAACCACCGCAAGTCTACCACATTCGGCTGTACGACCACTGGCTGAAGGTAAACGGCTGGCGCGTCATGCAGGACTTTCCCGGCATGGAACAGTATCACTGGTTCATCCACCATTCCGTATCGCGCAAAGAGGGTGACGATTTCCTGATACCCAACTGGTCGATCAGTGAGGCCAGCACCGGCCTTGGCTGCGGTGTGACCGACCACAAGACCCGCGCCGAGGCAGAGGCCGCGTTCCGCAGATACTTCGAGGAACATCCGACATCAATCGGCCAGATGGCCCGAGTCACCAACGTCAAAGGCACGGACAAAGAATCGCCCGAGTACCCAGGGAAGGGCACATGAGCCGCGGACCAATCGCTCAGCCTTGCCCGGTCCCGCTGGACCCGGCCCCTACTTTCACGGTCGAGTTCATTGGCGATCCTACGGGCAGCACCGCGACCATGCACGGGCTGACCAGCGCCGAGATGCTGGCAAAGACCAGGGCCGCAGACGCCGCTTTCGTGCTCTATGAAGTTAGCAAGGAGGTAAGATGAGTGAATCGAGAGCCTGCAACAAGACCTGCCCGCACAACGCGGACAACGCCTGTGCATGGGGCGCGGTGATAGACATCGCCGCCTGCCCGCACAGGGTAGCACCCGCGCCGGTTGACGCGGTGAGCGGGCTGACGCCGCGCTTCACGCCCAAGACGCCGCTGCCGCCGGGGGCGGTGCTATTCCTCCTACGCGGCGAGGACGTAGATTGCTACTGGCTACCCAGTGGGGCAATGCGTCAAGTGGTAAACAACGGAAATGTATCCGAGTGGGCTTCTATCTGGGCAACCGACTTGGTTGCCGCCGCCCGCGCCCTTGGCCTGCCGCTCGGTGAGGACTTGGCCGAGGGGGAAGAGGCGTGGACGGATGGGAGGCTGGCCGGAGTAATTCACCTCGACGGCAATCCGCCTACGCTAGAATACCTCCGCCGCTGGGGCACGGCCCGGCTGGACGGCTTGGGCGGCTGGGTCTGCCGCCGTATCGCCAAGCCGGTTGACGCCGCGCCGCGCCAGCCCGATGACGCCAAGGCAAGGCTGGAGAAGGCGGGGGCGACGTGTTTTGTTAACATGGGTCCGCAACACGACCAAAACCACCAGAACATTGTCTACGTCTACAGCAAGCCTAGCGGCGGCAAAGGCTACGACGTGACCATCAACGGCCTCACCCTTGCCCGCGCCGAGGCCGCGCTGCAAGCTGCGACGGGCAAGCTCAAGGAATGTGACTTCTTGGACAGTGGTATCTGTCACAGGGCCGACGACCTAGAGCTGCAACTCGCCGCCGCGCAAGCGGACCTAGAAGCGGCCAATGTACGCCTACAGGATTGTGACACCGAGATCGAGCGGCTGAAGGGCTATCTGAAAGCCATCGGCAGTCAACTCGTAAAGAGCGGCGGTGAGTTGACCGAGGCCGGAAACGAGTGGCTGAAAGAGGTGTCCTGATGGCGCGTAAGACTGACCCGTGCGGGAAGTGCGGAATCGGCAAGGCGAATCTGTGCGCCAGGGTATATCCGACACACAAACTTCAGGCCGCCCTAATGTATTACCCGCTCTGCGCCCGTCGTGCCCTGCGGCGTGTGGCGAAGCTGGAGGGACTGATTGTTAAGGCAGACCTTGGTAGTCGAGAGGCCTTGGCGTGTCCATCAATACCCGCCGAAGCCGCCCGCATTGCGAAACGGAGGGCGAAGTGAACCTCGACCCCGCGACCGCTGACCCCCGCGAACTGGCCGAGGCGCTGCGGCGGGAGTGCAAGACTTGGTTGAACCCACGCCTAGACGTTCAGGGTGAAGTCAAGTTGTTTGCCAGAACGCTGCTGGCCGTGCTGGATGAGTGCAAACTCTACTCGCCAATGGGTAGTCTGACCGATAGCGAGAGCATCCGGCAGGTAGAGCGTGCGGGAATTATCCGCGCCGCCGCCCGCGCTTGGCTCGCCGCTGGCGGGGAACTGAGCGAGGAGGGGTAGATGGACGAATGTCGAGTCAGAGTCAAGGCGGGGTGGGGCGAGGCTGGACGTGAAGGCCGCTACCTCGCAACCGTTTTCGCCGAGCAAGAATGGTGCGTGGTAGTTTGGGACGGCGATGATGACCCTAATTGCTTCAAGGCTGGCGGGCTAGAGTTCTACACCCGCCCGACCAAGGAGGGGTAGATGCGCTGGCTTGAGGACTTCGCCCGCAATCTGCTGGCCGCGATGGTAGCTCTGACGCTCCTGTATCTAATTGGCCCAGCTAAGCCCCGCCCCGCGCCCGTCCCGGTGGCGGCGGAGGCGAAGCCCGATACCGTGTGGCTTGGCTGCACGTGGGTCGAGACGCACGACGGCAAGGCGATTGTGAAGTACGAGCGGCTGGTCAATCCCGTGCTGTGGGATTCGATTCAGCCGGTGAAGGTACGCAAGACGAAAGGAGTGAAGCGATGAACACGGTCAAGGGTCTTAGGCTGTGGCTGGCTGACAAACCAGAGGATATGCCAGTCGAGGGTACGTTGCGGGTCGGACTGTCTACCGTGACCATGCGGGACGCGCCCGACCTGCCAGCGCAGGATGACCGCGTGGACTTGACGCCGTATCTGACGGCGGCTGCGATACTGGTGGCCAGCGGCGGGAAAGCTACCGCTGACAACGATTATCAGGGGCGCATTGTTGCTTGGGTCGCCCGCGCCCTGCTCGCCGCCGCACAGGAGCAGCCATGAGTGAGACGTGTCCGGTGTGCTACGGAGCAGGGGCTGTTGAGCAACGCGAACCATGCCAAGAATGTCATGGGCAGGGTGAATACTGTCCGCCGTGTCCGGCTTGTGACGAGGAAATGCGGGTCAACCTACCCTATGGCTATCAGTGCGATGACTGCGAACTGACCCTAACGACAAAGCAGGTGAAAGCAATAGAAGCCCACCGCGACGCCGCCATCGAGGAGGCGGTGAAGCCGTGGCGCGAGGCGCTGACCGATGACTTGACCGTGTTCGACTACATCGTAACCGCCGACAAGACGCGATACGATTATCCGCCCGGTGGACATGGACAGGTGGCAAAAGCGATAGCGTGTAAGCCCGACGGGACGCCGCCGCCGACTGGACAGGCGTGGTTGACGCCTAAGGAAAAGGCAGAGGCGAGGATAAAGGTTCTCCGCGCCCTGCTCAACCGGGGGCAGTCGTGAGCCGCCTGACCGTGGCCCTACGAATACTGGCGATTCTTATGACCGGCCTGCTGTTCCATTGCTGCTCCCGTCCCGCTCCCGTCCCGGTGGCGGCGGTCAGGGAAGCGGTTGCCGACTCGACGCCCGCACTGGCGATACTCTACCGGGGTGAAGTTTACCGCGTGACCGACATTCAGCTTGCGCCGGATGGTCGCACGTTTCTGGCGCAGTTCAGGACGGTAAAGAAAGTCAAGACAAGGAGGACGAAGTGAGCCGCACCAAGGTCAAGAAACCGCGTGATGGTCGTAGCCCATACTTCTGGCACAAGCCCGACGAATTGGTGACGTGCCCAGAGTGTGATGGCTGGAAGTTGACTGGAGACTTTGTACGGTATGGTGATGGCGAAGTAGACGACGAACGCGAGCCATGCGGAGCCTGCGGCGGAACCGGGAAAGTGACAATGCGAGAGGCGATGTCGATACAGATGAGCCGCGTGGCACGGGGGCTGTCGTGAGCCGCACCGCTGAGGAGAACGACAGTTACAAACACGAGGCCATCGCGCTACGTGCTATCGTCGAGCAACTGACCGACCCCTGCCCTGACTGCGCCGCGATTTCTGAGACGCCCGGCACGGTCAAGGCTACCTGCGGCAAGGATGGCTGTTACGCGGGCCGGGTCAACCCGCTGGCGAAGGCCGGCGATGCGCTGGCAGAGGCGGCACAATCGGATTGGGATTGCACAGACGACCGAGGCGACGACGCTATGCGAATCGCGTCAGAACTTGAACGCGCCCTGTCCAACTGGCGGGCAAAGGCGCGCCCATGATCCCCCGCGATCCCCCGTCCAATCCCTGCACGGCCGGCACCCAGGCCTACTGCATAGTCGAGGCCATCATCGAACTCAAGGGCCATCTCCGCCCCGTGCTTCGGGATGACGTGCTGATCAAGGCCCGGACCAAGTTCCGGGACCTGCACGCCAAGGACCGGGTTAAGACCGCCAGCCTGTCGGCCCTGTTCCGCAGACTGCATGACTGCAACGACCAGCTTGCAGAACTGGACCCGCCCTGGTGCATTACCGCGGCCCTGGACGCCAAGGGCCGGGTCCGCAAGGGCCTGTGTACCCTGGACACGGTGACGCCAACACCCGGCTTTGAGTTCGGGGACTTCGACCCGCAGTTGGGGATATAATGAGACAGTCACGACTCGCACAGTTTAATGAACTCAAGGCGCAACTCGAAGAGAAGGGCCAAGCTTTTGTTGATGAGTGCTTCCCGGATGTGAGGCCCACGGTATTCTACACAATCCGAATGGACTGCATCAACCATCCAAAAGAAAAGTACACCATAGCGGAGTGCCCGGTGACGGGTGTCCGCTACCATTGGCAGTTGCCGTACAATGATGGCAAGCATCGCCCGAGCGTCAAGGACGTAGAGAAGGCTCGGCTACTGCTCGACGCTCCGATGGATGACAGCCACGTCCTGCTCCACACGGAATGGAAATGGGGCGACGGATACAAGTACACCTCCACTGGGGCCGAACCGCTGGCAGACTTCTACAAGCATAGGCCGGGTTATGCCTACGTCAGTTTCGACCGCGCCACGCTTGAGCCGATACTTGCCGACCTGATTGCGACTTACGTCCCCAAGGAAGGCCAATTCTGCTGCCACTACTGCGGCAAGGCGACGGACAATGCCAAGAAGATTCACGGCACGGTCATCGCCGCACAGTATCCCAACATGAGGGGCCACTTTGACTACTGCTCGGCCCAGTGCAACGGCCACGATCAGATGGCACATGAAGGATAGCAACCACCCGCCCGACCCGAACTCCCACGAACTCGACGCGCTGAGGTATGGAGTGGCGAGTAGGATACTGGGTCCACGGACTCTGGCGAATCAAGTAGCGTGGGAACGGATGATGCAACGTCCCATCTCCATACACAACATTCGCCTGCCCAAAAAGCCGCCCCCTCTCACGCCCATCACCGCCGACTACCAAATCCTCGACCCCGAGAAACTAGAACCCAAGGCATTGCCGAAACCGAAAGGAGACCCGTGTTGAAATCCCCCGGTGACTATGACGTAATCCTGATGGTGCTAGCTGGCAGTCGCGCCTACGGCACACAGAACCCGGACAGCGACCGCGACCTGCGGGGAGTCTGTATCCCGCCACTAGAGTACATTGTCGGCCTGGGCCGGTTTGAGCAGATGCACACCGAAGGCTCCGGCGACCAAGTCATCTACGACCTGCGGAAGTTCCTGCGACTGGCCGCGGACAGTAACCCGAACATTCTGGAGATGCTGTGGACCGAGGGCGGTGACATCCTCATCTGCACCGAAGCCGGCAAGCGCCTCCGGGCAATCCGCGAGAAGCTACTATCCAAGCGAGTGTTCCAGACGTTCGGCGGCTACGCCCGCCAACAGATGTACCGGCTCCAGCATTACAAGCCCGAGCCCGGATCCAAAAAGGACGAGGACGTGCAGAAGTACGGGTTCCCGACGAAGCACGCCCAACATCTCATGCGCCTGCTGTGGATGGGTGAGGAGATACTGCGAACGGGCAAGGTCCGGGTCAACCGGACCGGCGTCGACGCCGACATTCTACAGCAGATCCGCCGGGGTGAGTGGCCGCTTGAGAAGGTACTGGCCGAAGCCGACAAAGCCGAGGCCCGACTCAAAGCCGCCTACGAAGTCACGACGCTACCAGCCCGCCCCGACCACGACGCGGCCAATCAACTCTGCATCGAACTGATGAGCGAGCGGGTAGTCCACGACACCCTGCCGAACCGGGTCGAGAGATTGCTTACCCCGTGATTTTACTTGACACGTTATCCACAGGGGCTACAATATGAAAGGAACTAAGCATGAGTAACCGATTCCGCTTCAAGGCCGCCCCACTTTTCCGAGCCATCACGTCTATCAAAAACGACGATGGTATTCAGATTGTCCGCAAGGCAGACCTCGCCCGATACTTTGGGGTGCTGCCGGTCCAGATTGAACGCTGGTGCAAGGGCGACCGGTCGATGCCCCTGGAGTTCGCCTTGCAGATTATCGCCATGCTCAAGTGTCTCGGGAGGCCGTGCCAACTTGAAAAGCTGGTGAAGCTCCAACCGCCGAGGGACCACGAGACACCCCGGCAATTCGTGAACAAGATGCAGAAACGTGCGCGAGCAGTCGCGCAAAGGAGATGGTGATGGACGATAAGCAGAAAGCAGCGTGGTCGGTGAGGCTGACCAAGAGAACAGCAGACTACAATGAAACCTTGTCAGCCTACTACACAATCGTGGCCGAGTCCGACGCCCTGATGCGGGCCAAGTTGAACGAACTCGCGGGTGATAGCTTCACTATTGAGTCGATCACGAGGAACGTCGGAGTGGTGGTCGACGCGGATGGAGAGGAGAACTAACATGACGTTGAAAGAAGTGGTGAATGGTCATATAGCCCGGCCGTTCGGGGCCAAGGACCACGTGGCCGACAGCATGGTCGTAACCGTGTCCAAGGCCAAGGAACCCAAGTCGGGCGAGTCGGGTGATCGGAAATGGTTTAGCACCATGCTGACCGTGTCCGATGGCAGCGGCCAGGACGCCATCGTATTCGTCAACGGCGAACACCGGCCCGCCATTGGTTCGCAGGTCACGCTTGAGGGTGTGAAGTTCTACAGTTTTGAAAGGAAGGCCAAGGAGAGGGGCGGCGGGGAATGGCTGAACCTTGGCCTAACCGCTACCGGGCTAACTGGCTCTGCCGGCTCGGCAACCCAGTCACAGTCCGGCAGCCAGGCTCCGGCAACCAATAACGACAGCAAGGGCTATGGCTATGACGACCCGCCGGAGAAGCGGACTAGCATTGAGGCGCAAGCCTGTATGCACGACGCCGTGCAATTTGGCCTACTGCGCTACGAGAAGAACGGTCACGATCTCGATGACGCTGAGGCCGTCATGGAAAAGGCGATGGCTACCCTGTGGGTCTTGCTCCAGAAAACCAAATCCGCCGTCTTGCCAGCCCAGCCCGCCCAGTCCGCTAACACTAGCCAGCCAGCGGCCGGCCAGCCGGCCAAACCCGAGGGACCCGGCACGTTTGCTGAGGCCGCCACTGCCGGGGCCATGCTGGTCAAGATCATGGACGGCGACCAAGCCAAGGCCCGGCAGGCGTTTACGGCGCTAACCGGGGCCAAGACGTTGAGTGAATGTCCGGACCAAGGATGCGCGACCGGCTGGTTGACCATCGTCACGAATCTCAAACGGAGCTTTGAGAAGCTGGCAAAGCCCGACGAGCAAGCCCTGTTCCGTGAAACCTTGGTCGAGCCCGGCCTCACGCCGGACGAGCGCGACGCCAAGCTGGAAGACATCGTGGTCGGCTCTGCCTTGCCGTTCTAAGCCATGAGTGTTATCGGCTGGTTCGATGACACGGGCAAGGCCTTGACGTTTGCCCAAATCCGGGCGGGGGAGGGCCAGTTCTCGGCCCCCCTGCCTGTGCTCTTGTCCATGATGTCCAACGTCACCGATCCCCATGACTACGCTGACCTGACTGCCAGTTTCATAGCTGGGGCGCTATGGCGGCAGAAGCTACTGGAACGCCGGCACGACATCTACGTGGACTGGTACTCAAGTTACTTCGCGTGGCTGGGTACGGCGGTTCACGCCGAGGCCGAGCGGGCCGCCGCCGCCATAGCTCACTACGAAGTCCTGACCGAGCGACGAATGGCTACCCGGCACAAGTCCGGCCTCTGGGTTGGGGCTATCTCTGACTTGCTCCAACGCCCGGCGCCGGACAAGCCGTGGGAGTTATGGGACTACAAGAGTACCGGGGCCTACGCCGGGGTGCTGCTGAAAGAGAACGGGGTCAGGGCGGAACACCCGGAATGGGTCAGGCAGTTTGGACTAGGCCGGTATCTGGCAGGGAAAAGCACCTATTCCACGCGGCCACTAGGTTGCGGGGAACCGGAGAACGAGCCGCTCGATGTTGGCCCCGTGCGGGTATGCTGCCTATTCCGTGACTGGAAGCCCGCCGATGCCGAGAAGGTCAAGCCGGTCGAGGTCTTTGATGTACCGGGCATGTCTGACTCCGAGGTCGAGGAGATGGTAGATAGCGCCGTAGCTGACTATCTGACCCTGAAAGACACCCCGGACAACCTACTGCCACCTTGCCCGCCCGACCAACTCTGGCTGAATGAGAACCCCAAGGCCCGGCAGAACTACGGCAAGATACAGAGATGCCAGAATTACTGCGCCGGGCGGGAGTTCTGCAACCAGTACAAGATCGCAACATCCAAGAGGGGCGAGGACGGCAGATTCACAATGGACATTCTAAAGAACGCCGCGGCGGCTATCGAAGCTGACATAGCGGCGGCAAACACGAAGGAGGACTAAGTGTCCGAAGAAACAAAAGAACTGCTGGCGGTCGTCGGTGTTCAGGTCGAGAACTTCCAGCGCGTCGAACTGGTGAGGTTGCACCTATCCCCGACCGGGCTTACCGTCATCACCGGTAAAAACGGGGCTGGCAAATCAAGTCTTTTGACTGCCATCACCGATGCCTTGGGCGCCAAGTCCAAGGACCCCACGGCCCAGGTTACGGACCCTGTGCGGGAGGGCACCAAGGCGTCCAGCGCCCGGCTGGAACTGGCCCCGGTTGACCGGCCCGGCGAGGTCGAGTTCATCGTAACCCGCAAGCGCACCCGGGCAGGGGGGTCATATCTGAAGATCACCAACGCCAAGGGAGCCGAGTTCAGCCGGCCACAAGAGATGCTGGACAGACTATGGGGACACGTTGGCGCAGCAGATCCGCTTGATCCTATCCGCCTCAAACCCACCGACCAGGTCACGACTCTGCTCAAGCTGGTCGAGTACCCGGATGTGTCCGCCGACCTTGCCGGGCTAGAGATAGCGCCAGGCGAGGGCGAGAACCTACTGGATGCGCTGGCCGCGGCCCGCAAGTCCACGTTCGAGTACCGGACGCAAGTGAACCGAGACGTAGACCGGCTCGGCAAGGCCCGGGGCGAGATGCACCTACCCCAGGGCCATGCCAGCCTGAAACCCGTGGACGTGGCTGACCTGCTGGCCCGGCAGAAGGCATTGCTGGCGAACCAGCAGGCCCGGCAGGCCAAGTTCACGGAAGTCGCGAGGGCCAAATCGACCACAGTTGAGCTGGATGGTACGGCGTCCCGTTATGCCGACCGCATGGCGGAACTCAAAAAGCAGTTGCTCGTGGCCGAGGTGTCATGGAAGGTCGCGGTAGCCAATGCCAAGGCCTCTGCCGATTCCGCCTCCGCCCTGCAGTTCGCCGCCGAGGCCATGCCCGACCCAGCCGCCGACTTGGCCAAGCTGGGCGAGGAACTCCAGCAGTCCGAAACCATCAACAGCCAGTACCGACTTGTCGAACGTGCGAAGGAAATGGACAAGCAGGCGGCCACGGCCACGGCCGAGTCCGAGGAACTGACCACCAAGATACAGAATATCGACGCCCTGAAGGAGAAAGTCCTTGCCGGGTCCAAGTCGCCCATCGCCGGGTTATCCTACGACCCCGAGGCCGGGTGCGTGACGTTCAACGGCCAGCCGCTGACCCAGTGCGCCATGTCCGAGAAGATCAAGGTCGGCCTGTCAATCCTGCTGGCCCAAAACCCCAGGTTGCGCTTTGTCCGTATGCCCGAGACCATGATCGACGGGCTGGACGAGGACAACCTGAAGTGGCTGGATGACTTCCTGCGGAAACACAAGCTCCAAGTCATAGCCGAGCGGGTCCTCCGTGCCGGCGAGTCCGGGCTCATCATCGAAGAAGGGAAACTCGACGATGCTGAGTGATCTACTAGAACCTACCATCGCCAAGATGGAGGCCAGCCTGCCCGGCGTAGCCGCCCTGCGCCGGGCACTGGCCCAGGAACAGGCAGCCACCCAGCCGCCCGACTTCGACCAGTTGCCGGACTACCGGGACTAGGGGAGGCAAGGTGATCTCCATCTCCTGCGCCTACACGACCCCGGCCGCGAAAGCTAGGGTAAAGACCCGAACTCGTCGCTGGTGGAAGCCCCAGTACGCCGACATGGTCCGCAGCCAGGTCGGTCAGACGGTTGAACTACTCACCAAGCAGAAGCGGTACGGCGGCGAGCATATCTGCCTAGTGAAACTGCTGGCCGTAAGTCCCAAACCCGTGCCACTGGCTGACATGCCGGACGAGGACTATGAGCGGGAGGGGTTCGGGTACATCGCCAGGACGGGCGACCCCAAGCTGATGATGTCGCTTATCAACGGGGTACTCGGCCAACCACAAGACAAAGAGGAAAGACAGTCGCGCCGGGTCATCGCCGGGCTATGCGCGTCACAACCCAACGTCACCATGCTCTCGACCTTCAACATCTGGCGCCGCTCCGGTGGCTCTCCCTACGTCGTGGACTGGGAGTATCTGCCCGAAGGAGACAAATGAACTTCCTGTACGAGCCCAAGGGCAAAGCTGGCAAGTACGCAAAGCTGGCCGTCAACATCTCGAAGCACTGCCGACATTCCTGTACCTACTGCTACAACGTCCAGCCGGGACGCAAGACTGCCGAGGACTACTTCCGCGACGACCCGCCGCCCAAGCCGGGTCTGGTAGATGGACTCCGGGCCGACTGTGAACTCTGGACCCGCAAGCACATGGTTCTACCCGTCCCATTCGTCCATCTCTGTTTCGTGGGCGACCCGTTCCCCCTGGACTGCGACCACACGGTCACACGCGCGGTCATTGCCACCCTGCACGCCTTCAACTTCCCGGTACAAGTGCTCACCAAGGGACTACTTGCACCCGAGGACTTCGTCGCCCTCCACCCCAAAGACAAACTCGGATTCACGATCACGACGATGGACGAAATCGAGGCCGCACGATGGGAACCCAAGGCCGCACACCCACAGGACCGACTGGCACAACTCGTCGAGGCCCGAGAACGCGGGCTGCAGACGTGGCTGAGCCATGAGCCGGCGGTTTCTCAAGCCGGAAGCGTAACCGTAGTGCGAGCGGTCGCCGGCGCCGGACTCAAGCCCGACCCGTTCTGGATTGGACCGATGAATCACCTCGCGCGCGAATACGACTGGGCCACGGTCAAGGTTGTCCTCAAAGAGACGGTCCGTGAAGTAGGTCTGACAGACGTGGTAAAGTTCAAGGACGAAGTAGAGTGACATTCAAGCCAAGCCGCAGTGTCCACCACAAACACAAAGGAGAAGACCGATGCGTAAGATAGACCCTGAGAGGGTAATGCTCGACAAAGTGAATGCGCTACAGCAGATAATCCTGCTGGGGCTGCTGCTTGGCCGGGAGCTAACCGAGAGTGCGGCCAATGCCGCGAACACCCTGAAACCCGACATGGCCGTGCTCTGGCACAACATCGTCGGGCTGGTCCAGAAGTACGACGCCAAGCTGGCCGACCCCCGGGTGTTCAGCCGGCAACTGACCGAGCTTTCGGTGAAGGAATGGGAATTGATGGACGAGTGGTGCCGGCACGTCATCAACATCCCGCCCGCCACGATCCACCCGAACGAGCACGGTCAGACCATCGTCGACCGTACCCTGGAAGTGCTGCTGAAGCTCCGTGTGACCAAGGAAGTGTACGCCAAAGCCTCGAAGCACGCCAAGGTCGTGCTCAAGGTAAAGAAGGACGCCCCGTACCAGATGCTCGGCATCGACGCGGCGGCCTACGAGGTCTACGTCAAGGCTGGCTGCCTAGTGCCGGACGTGCAGCCGGAACCGGCAGGCGACCCGGGCGAGGCCGAGAAGCAGTAGGGCATGGGCAGCGCAACATCGGAAACGCAGGGGCCGGGTTCTCCGGCCTCTGCCCCTGTGACATGCCCTGTCTGCAAGGGAGGAATGGTAATGGACGGCAAGCTGTTGAAGTGCGGAGTGTGTGGTCTAAAGAAGTGTACCGGCTGCAACGGACTGGTGCGGCCCACAATTCGGCCCCGCCCCAAGGGACTGCTCATCTGCCCGACTGGAGGGTGCTGCCCATGAGGAAAATCCTAGTGGATCCCGGGCTCGGAGGGACAGGTTTGGCGGTTTGTGACGCCGACGAACTACTCTACCACTACAGCCTCGAACTCGACCCCAAGGTAGACGTCACAACACGCATCTATCTCATCGCGACGGCCGTGGGCGTGACCTGTGAAACCCGCAAGCCTGACCTTGCCATCGTGGAACTACTGCACGGCGGGGTCAGGAGAGGCGACCGGGCCAGGAACCTGAACGCCGCTGATTTGTTTAAGCTCGCGCGGCTAACAGGGGCCGTAGAGTATGAACTCAAGCGCCGGGGGCTGCCCGTCGAGATGGTCCCGCCCAGTATCATGCACTTCATGGGCGAGCCGGTACGCCGGGAAGCGAAGAAGGCAATAGCTATCGCCATCTGCGAGAAGCGGTACGGGGTCCGGATGTCGAACCACGAGGCTGACGCTGTATTGTTAGGCATCCCGGCGACCACGGGAGAGATAGCTGCGGCATGGGGAGTTGTGCAAGTCGCCTGTGTAGCAAAGGCACAGAGACGGGCACAGAGGAAGGCTCGATGACACAGGGACGCGGCGGTATGACCAACGAGGTTCTTTGGGTAAGACGGCCGACCTCGCTCAGCACTGCGTCCCTTCCATTCCGCCCGGTCAGCGACCTGCATGGCAACCCCATGCGGGCAACGCGCTCGATTCCAACCGGGCGGTTCCGCGACAACAGCCGGGACGGATTACAAGGCGTGACTCGTCCCGGCGCTCATATTTGACTGATGAAGGAGGCAAGGATGCCAGAGACAACTACGGAAATTCTCGTCCGCGACATCGTACTTGACTATCCGCCCGAAGGAATGCAGGCACGCAAAACGCAGCGGGTAGAAGTCCAGATAGTATGGCCTAAAGGCAAGCCGCAGGGATTCTACACGGGACACTGGATAGTGACTGAGGAGGTATAAGATGGACGATACAACCAAGAAACGAATCAAAGGCTACGCCCACGAATGGGCGGAGAAGTTCACGGCCGCTCTGTGCGAGGCGCTGGCCGACCCCAAGCCCGCGCCCGGCACTTCCGACCCGACGAACTGGGCCGACAACTGGCGGGGCTGGCGGCTGCACTTCGAGAAGGGTTACGCCTGCGTACATGGTGGAAGACGTCACTATCACTGGCGACCGGGCCTGAGTATCGTGACGTTCAAGCCCCTCTCCACCGACGAACTCACGCCCTCGTCCGAAGCGTGGAACGCCCTGCTGACCTGCTACCGTCGCGCCGTGGCGAAGGGGCTGACAACGATTCCTGACGGCTGGGAATGGCTGAGGGATGAGATGCCCAGTTACTTTGACCCGACAGAGAAAGTCTACATGGGCTTAGTCGGGGATGGTTCGAGGTATGCCGGATGGCCTTGCACTGTAAGCAATCCCGAAGTAGTGAACGGATCAAATTCCCGCGCCGCCATGCTCGGTCTGTGTGACGCCAAGCCGGACCCGTGCCGTCGCTACGGGCAGTGCCAGCACCCGGCCAAAACCGAGGAGCAACCCTGCTGCGGCTGCGCTGATCACGAGCCGGAGTACCAAGACACGAGAGACGAATTGCGCGAAGCCAATCAGCAACTCGCCGCCGCGCAAGCCGAGGTCGAAAGATCGAATGAGTATCTTTACCGGGAGAGGGTTGAGGTCGAGCGCCTGACCCGCGACCTTGCCGCCATGACCAAGAGCCGGGATATGTGGGAACGGGCGGAGAAAGAGAGCGCGGGGGAGATCAAGCGGCTGGAGGTCGACATTTACCACCTGTCTGACCCTAGCCGCGACCCGAAAGTCAATCGCCTGATTGCCGACTTGCGGGAAGTGGTTGTCGCCCAGCGCGACCGGCTGACACGCATCTGCGAGACAACGGCCCGGCCCGCTGGCGGCACCAAGCACGCCGCCGACAATGCCATCCGTCATGCGGACGAGTGGCTCGCCCGCACCGCCCCCGCCCCGCTTGACGGGGAGCCGGGATGAAGGACTGCGTTTTTGATTGACATCCACATCCGACTTGTTATAGTTGAGGTGCTATGACGGTCAGCATCAAAGAGAATCACAACTCAGCCGCTAACCCTGCGGGACTGCCGCCGCTGGCTGTCATAGCACCGCAGGGCGCGGCTGATTTGGAGGTATGGATGTTGAGCACCCGTCCGAAACAGTTGCCGCGCGGTGCCGCGCTACGACATGGGTCAGAACACCCATCATGGAAAGGTGGCCGCCACATTGCCACCACTGGATATATATTGGTCTGGCTACCGCCCGGCCATCCGTCACGTCCAACCAGAGGACCGTACATCTACGAACACAGACTCGTAGCAGAACAGAAACTAGGAAGGCCTCTACGACCGGGAGAGATTCCACATCACATCAATGGCATCAAGACCGACAATCGACCCGAAAACATCGATGTCTTACCGTCACGGGCTTGGCATAAAGCGAAACACCGCAAGCTGTCATCCGACCTCCGACTTCCGAACGAATCCAACCCGATAACCCTGTGCGCCTGCGGTTGCGGAAGCGGATTCCTGAAGTTCGATGACCGGGGACGCCCACGGCGCTATCTGCCAGGACATCGATGGGAGCTTAAAACTCGGGTCTGCCCAACGTGTGGATCGACGTATTCACCATACTACGGCAAGCAAAGATTCTGTTCTAATCCGTGTTCGTCTATTTATCGGGTGAAAGTGAGGCGCGAACGTGCAATGTCCAAAATGTAAGAGTGGCGGAAAACGCTACAACGTCAAAGTCAACGGATGGCCGTGGGGTACACTTCCATTCGATTACTGCCCCTGTCCCGTCGGCCAAGCCGTCGCCCAGATCGAGTCCACCATCATCCACGCCGAGGACGTGCCGGGCGCAGTTCGCAAGGCCATTGACCTTGGCACCCAGTTCAGGGGCGTAGGGATTCCCCGGTATGGGAACCGGCCCCTAGTGAATGAGCAACTGGACGCCCTCGACGCCGAGATACGAGAGAAGAAGCTGTTTGTATGACGGGGAAGCGTGCGGCAACGGGGAAAGCTGACGGAGCTATCGTAGAACGGCCCAGCTTGTTTTACGGCCGATCACCGAACGAAGCCGAAGGATGGCTCGGCCCACGCTTCCCTTCCATTCTTGCCGCCCCGATGTCGCCGGGTCCGGTGTGCCCGGACTGCCAAGCCTTACGCTTTGGCAAGGCAACGGCGAAGTACGGGCGGCACTTGCTAACTCCTGAGTAAAACCAACACTTGCCACGATAGCGGCAATCCCATATAATCCAGTATCGCCAAGAAGAAACCCGCCCCCGCCCCCGAGCCCAGTCAGGCCGACCTTGACCGCATGTTCCCCAACATGGTTGGCTGGAACACCGACCTGCCAACGGACAGACCCAAGAAGGTAGAACCGGCGGCAACCGAACCGGCGCAGGCGGCGACCCCTGCGGCCCCTCCCCAAGAGTCGCCCGCGCCATTGGCGGAGACCGGAGAGGGGCAGGCCATGATCGACCCCGACCCTCCCGAAGTAGACTGGCACCGGCCCATCGAGCCGGGCGAGGAAATCGAACTACCGCCCCCCGACCTCACCGGCCACCGAACCGACCTACCCCCTCAGCGGTGCAAGCTCTGTGCGCGACCCTACAAGCCCGGCTATCTGCTACAGGTGAGCCAGGGCGGGTTCTGCTGGACGTGCAAACGGCGACGGGCCGACGAGGTCCCGACCGACAGAGTATGGAAGGGCAACCTCCGGGCTGAGTGGGAGGAGTTCGAGCGGTACGTCAGGCAGGCCCAACTGGAACTGTGTGACACCGACCTCGACAAGGAGCAGGACTTCAGCTTTGGCGACTACGGTATCATCCGATGCACCGAGCGGGTCCGCCGTGCGGCCATGCTCTACGGGATAGACATGGACCCCCGGTACATCGAGGGCAAAACCAAGGTGCCGATCTGGAAGTTACTGGCCCTGAACGCGGGCGAGGATACCCCGTCCAAGTTCCCCCACATGGTCCAGTACTTCACCGAGAAGCATATTCTCCTTGGCCGGTCCCGCCGACTGCGCGAGATGCGCCGAATCGACCCGCCCAAAGACCCGAGCAAACTCGTAGACTACAACATCGAACTGGGCAAGCTCGAGGACGCCATCCTCAAGATGCGCCCCAAGAACCCCATCGAAACCGCCGCCCAGCAGTCGGCCATTCGCGATATGCTGCCGTCCAATAAGACGGTGCTGGAGTTCACCAAGGAAGCCGCGGGGCGGGCACTGAGATATGCTTTAGGGATGGAGCCACGTCGGTAGATGACCACCGTCACTGAGGCCCCGACCCCCACTCAAAGTACCGCCAGTTGGTTCCACCAGCACTACATCACCCCGCCCCCTGACGCCGCCGCCCGGTGCGCCGAGATGGACCGCTACATCGACGAGACATTCGCCAAGCTCAACGCAGAGGAACAGGTCTGGGCTGCCCTCCGCCTGGACCGCGAACTGTGCCGCGCCGATCCCTTCTATTTCATGGTGCGCTACTGCAAGACGCACGACGACGACGCGCCCGAGGGCGAGTCCAAGGTCAGGCCGTTCCCCGAACTAGCCTACATCCGAAACGCCGTCCGGATAATGCAGATATGGCCCGACGTGTGGTTCGCCAAGTCCCGGCGTCAGATGTTCAGTTGGATTGCCTGCGCGCTCGATCTGTGGGACGCACTCTTCCACAGTGGTCGTCGCATCTTCGTCCACTCGTTTGATGAGCCATCGGCCGGCTTCGGCGGTGCCGGCGAGACTGGCGATACCGACTCCGTGCTGGGCCGTATCCTGTGGATGTACGAGCTGCTACCCAGTCACTTGAAGCTCGCCCAGCCGAACAAGGGCGAGAATCCCCGGCGGCAGAACAAGCCCCCCATCTCCCTGACCTTCTACCATCTCGACCCCGAAACCAACATGGTCATGCCGTCAGTCATCATCGCGGTTGCCGATAGCTTGGAGCCCATCCACGGCAAGACCATCGGCCGGCTACACAATGACGAGGTATCGTTTCAGAAGGACTCCCGCAGGTGGTACGGGATGGCCAAGCCGGGCCTGGGCCGCCACGGCCGCGGGGTCAACATCTTCACCCCCAACGGCCACGAGTACGGGTACAGCAGGGTCATGGACATCGACTTGGACAATGAGGCCAAGAGCACCAAGAACTCTGAGGCGTTCGAGGAAATCATGCCCCTGGAGGACTTCTACTCCGGAGCCGTCCTCAATGACATCCTCGACGACAAGACCAAGGTGCCACTTGGCCCCCGGTTCGAGATTCGCACCGGGAGCAAGGGTCAACTCTGCTGTCTCGTCTACTGGCGTTCTGACCCGACCAAGGACAAGGAGTTCAAGCGGACGGTCATCGACACGATGGACGAGTGGCAGGGCCGGATGGAGTTCGAGTTGGACTTCGAGGCCGCGCCCGACAAACACACCCTCTGGTACATCACCAGCCGAAACATCGTGGACGAGATACCACTCGACCCGTCACTACCCATCATCCGAGTGTGGGACTTCGGCGGACACGCCGGGATGCTGTACGCCCAAATCTACCCGTTCCTTCACCCGGTCAAATGGTTCCAACTCAGGATAGTGGCCGAGCAGGACTTCAAGGGCACCAACACCTACATCATGGCACCCCAGGTCAAGAACTTCTCGGATACCCGCTTCCCCGGGTTCGTCTTTGACGACATCTACGACGTGGCCGGCCACCAGGTTAGTGCCACACGTAGCGAAGACCATACCTCCATCGTCCGCAAGACCATCGGAGTCTACTTGAAGGAACTGGGGTCGGCCCGTAGGGTGGGCTTGAGCGAAGGCATAAGCGTCGTCGGTGCCAAAATGACGGTTGAATACGTACCGCCGCCCGACAACGACCCGAGGTGGGAAGCCTTCGGACTCAACCCGGACCCGGACAATGGGACACCGAAACTACCCGGATTCCTTATCAGCCAACGATGGGCGCCGGTACTCAGCCGGGCACTCAGAACCCGTGCCGTGGTCATGGACAAGAAGACCGGCGGACTCATGGACAACACCGCCCAAGACTGGTACATTCACTTGTGCGATGCGCTCAAATATATCGGCGCGCACCGCCTCCGCTACGAAGAAGTCATCCAGCCGTTCCGTGAATACGCCACACCGGAAGCCCCGATCATCGAGGATAACACACCAGCGGGCAGACTGAAGCGATGGAACGACAAGATTCTCGCTGAGTGCGACCGTGACATACTCGGCATCGGAGCCGACGACCCCGGCCAGGACCGGGCACTTTTCCCAGACCTAGACTACGACAGGGTGATTTCGGGGGAGTTGTGATTCTGACGTGTGCGACGTGGATGGTCGGCCCCCGCGCCCAACTGCCGCCCGCCTACGGCCAGCGATTCGTCCGGCTGGTCGAGCGACTGCGGAACTCAGCCGAGGGGGACTTCAGCATCGCATTGTTGGGAGCGATGATTGACGTAGGGGATTTCCCACCTGATTCGTTCCTTGCCATCCACGAGTGCCAAGCGGTCTTTGGACGGGGCGGGTGGATGAGGAAACTAGCCCGCGAGATACCCGTCACGTATATCCCGGGGGGCTCAGATGCCTTCTTGTACAACTCGGCGGCACTTCGCCGTGAGTTAGAGCCCGTCCGGGTCATCACAGAACAGCTTTTGCTCGTACCTGAAAGACCGGAAAAGAAGTCCAAGGTGCCGCAATTCGCGTTGACGCACGGTTTCGACGCTGATGCGTGGAACGCCCCAATTACGGTCGTTCAACCTAGACCATCCTGGCGCGTTCTGCAGCCACTTCTGAGATATGCGGTCTCTCACCTTGCCCAAGGCGCGGAAACTCCTCCGCCCCTAGCTGCTGCCATCGCAGCCCATAGAATACGGGAAGCCTGCGCGACGGACGCGGAAACGGATCCTGGGATGCTGGGTACGGTTTCTGGCGGTACGGAACCCTACTGGGGACGTTTCTGCATCAACGGGACTTCGGTGTGGTGTGGTTGTCCAGGGGACATAGCACACGCATTGGTGCTGAACCCCGAGGACCCGGCGTTGTCTTACCTGCTGGACTTACTGTAGTTACTGAGGGCCGCTGCTTGGTTCTCTCGGTTGTCCGAGAGCGGTTCTGCGACGGTGCGTGGCCGGAGCCTTCTGCCCCTTCTCGTATCCGCCGAATATCACATGGATGATGGCCTCTTTGCTGGTTCGTTCAGCGGTCGGATAGTCCGCGTCGGTCAGACCTAACAGATGAGCCACAATCTTCCCCAGAGTAACTCCGCTGACCCCCTTCTTGGACTCGTAGTAGCTCAGGATATTGCCCGAGAACGGAACCAACGACTGCGGAGTCATGGCGGCACTCAGCCAGGCGGTCGCTACCGACTTCCGCCAACTCTCATCAGCCGGCTTCGGCCCGGTAAACGTCAGCTTGACCGCGGCCCCGACCCGACCGATGAAGTCGGCCAGTATGGACACGCCCGGCGAGAACGGAGTCCAAGCCAGGACCCCCGGCAGTTGATAGTCACCCCGGCCACAGACCGCCATCAACATCGCGTAGGTCAGCCCGGCCGAGATTGCCATGCCGACCAGTGACATCAGCCCCCGGAGAGCCATCGCCACCCCACCCCCGTCAAACAGGCCGGTGTACATCTGTTTCAAGCTCTTGTAGTATATGAGTTCGGCCGTACCCCGCGGGAAGGTGTAGAGGCCGACGATTGCTCGAGCGCCCGGGGTCTGTTCGACCGCTGCCCTGCTGGACGTCGCGTACCGGAAGTTGATCGCATCCGTCTGAGCCAGCGCGTAGTCCTTGGCGAACCGCACCGCATCCCCGCTCTTGGCGCCCAGGTACAGCCGGGCCGACATGGTTTCGGGGAACCCGTCTAACCCCAACTCAAAACCCAACTTGCCGAGTTTACCGTCTTGGGCGTACTCGCGGACCATCTTCAGGCCATGCTCAAACGACGCCGCGTAGGTGATGAACCGGGGAGCCTCGTCGGACATTGACGCCAACTCAGCCAGCCAGTCAGATAGAAGCTCAAAGCGGTTCCTAACCGTGCCGAGTTTCTCCGGCTCGATCTCACGCAGCAGCCGTTCCGCGATTTCGTGCCGTTGCGCGACCTTCCACGGGTAGTCCTTCATAGCCTCCCGCGTCTCGGGTTCCCACGTCTTACCCCTCGTCATCTTCCCGACCAGCGCCCTCACGGTCGCACCGATGGCCCTGGGCGTCATGTACGCCCCGCCGTAGGCTATCTGCTGGACACTCTGACGCGCCATCCACCACGCCATACGCTGTGGGTCAAAGAAGTAGACCCGCCAGAAAGCGTTGTTGACCGGTACGGCCACCCGCGCGACTACCCGCATGGCCTCGGAATCACCGACAAACCGACCCGTGGCGTTCCGGAGATGCTCGTTGATTGCCGCGATGTCGCCTCGACTCAATGGGACCCCGTTGGCCGTGGCCGTCTCTACCGCGGTCTGCAGCGCCTTGAACTGCTCGCGAGTCCGGTTGTAGACCCAGTTCTTATGCCAGTGCCGTGTGATAGCCCCCACGATGGACTGAGTCGCCCGAGCCCGGCCCACGGCAGTACGCGGCTGTGCGCCTTCCGGACTGGCCCCCGGCACCCCGGCAGCCGGCGGCTCCGGCTCGACCTCGTGCGTCGGGTGAATTTCCATCAGTTCGTCGGTATGGTCGTGGGCATCAATCGGTTCCGACAGGTAATAGGACCGCCGGGTTCCCCACGTCTCACCCCGGATGAACGTCCGGAGGCCGTCGGTCGCACCGGCCCGAAGTGCGTTCAGGCCGGCCATCATGCGGTCAAGTGTCGCATTGGGCGGAACCAGCCGTTTGATTGCGGTGTCGTACTTCTTGACCTGGCCCATCGCCTCGACTTTGGCGTTCTCCAGCTTCTTCCGGTTGGGTGCGTCGGGTGCAGCGGCAGCTAACGCCTTGTCAGCGGCCTCAAGGTCAACCCGGGCCAGCGCCAGCCGCGGTGCGTTCGCGTCGTACTCGTCTTTCCACTGCCACCACTCGGCCTCGCGTACCTCGTGCGCCGACTCACCCTGCAGAATGTGGTCGCAGAGTTGCGCGAATCGCTCGACCATCGGACCAAACTTCTTGACCTGCTCCCAAAGGGCTTCCCGCGCATCAGCGTTGCCCTCGTACAGCCATTCGCGGATAGCCTGCGGTGCTTCGGGCGCCATCGGAGTGCCGTGCTTCGGCAGTTCGTACTCGACGTAGAGCTTCTGCAGCGCTTGGTCTATCGTCTGGTGCCCGAGTGTGCTGGTTTCCTCGATGCCGGTGAACGCGGGCAGGAAGGGCGCTCCGGTCTTCGACTCCAGCCGGGACAGGGCGATACGGGCCGAGTTCAGACGCGGGTAGTGACTGCGCTCCTGACCGCCCCGCAGCCTGGTCGCAGCCTTCTCCTCTTTGGCTACCGCCCGGATGATGCCCCGCATGGTCAACAGCATCCGGGTACTCAACTTCGGGTCAGACTTCACCATCTCCGGAGTCACCCCGCGCTCGTTCATCATCTGGGACAGCAGTCCGGAAGCCACGTCTATCTGCCGCTGACTGCCGCCGGCCTCTTCCTTGATTCGATCCCGCTGCCACGGCGTCCAGAGATTGTCGTTCAGGGCCTTGGTCGCATCGGCCAGTGTGGGGCCTGAGGGCGGGGCGTTACGGAGCCGGGCTTCCTCGCGGGCAGTAGCACGGGCAACCTTCTCCGCCCGGAGGCCCGGCAGTTCACCGGCACGGGCATTGTTGCCGTCCTTGACCTCGCGCTCGATGGCCGCGATGGTGTTGTTGAGGTGCGGGCCAGCCATGTCCTTGAACTCGACCAGACTACCATCAGCCTTGCGGTGCGACCCCTCCGGGGCCGGGCCGGTTGGTATAACGGGTTCCGGGGTCTTGGCTTCCTCAGCCGCGACCCCCTCGGCCAAGCTCTCCGGCGTGATACCCTGCTCCTCTGCCGCTATCTCATCCTTCAGCCGCTTGATTTCAGCCGCAAGCTCCTTGTCGTCCATGTCGGAGGGGGACTTGGCGGGGAGGTCAGCCATCATCGGCGGCGCAAGACCGCTGGCCGTCTTGCCCGACTCTTTCTGCAATGAGAAGCTAGTCTGTACACCGGTCGGGATAGCGACAGCCTCAATCGACTGCACGATGTCGTCGGCAAACGGCGCGTCGCTCTGGAAGCGACTGGCGATGTATTCGTCGACGTCATTGTTCACCACGAGCGCATCGGCTCCTATCTCGTCGTGATAGGCTGCCAGCATCAATTCACCCACGGCTCGGTCAGTCGGATTCGCAATGCCAGCCTCACGCGCATAGCGTATGACCGACTCTGGCGGTAGATAGACCATCGACCACTCGTCGGTGGAATACACCTTCCGCACCCATTCCACGATGTCCTTATCCGCCTTGGACCGCCGCCAGATAGTTCGCCCGAGGTCTAACGCATCGGAACGTAGAGTCCCGCGCTTGTCTGCCGAAAGCGCACTGACGGCCGCGTGACCACCCTCATGCGGTACGGTCAATGACCCGTGCGTGATACGGTTAGAACGCGCCCAAGCCACATACTGTAGTGGATCAAAGAATCCGCCGACTCCACCCTTGGTCAGGACGTGCCGGAGGTAAGGGAAGTATCGCGGCGACACGTACTTCTTCAGGCGTTCGAGTTCCTGCTCTAAGTCAACGGGGTCTCCACTCCACGTACCCCAAGGAACCTTGCCCAAGAAGGTCTTGACCGCAGGAGTGTGCGGCGAGTCGGCGATGTTCTTGCTTATCGCCTGCGCCTCCCACAAATCCCTGATGCGACCTTGCCGTAGTCCTGCCGCAGCGCCGGGGCAGTCCTGTTTCAGTTGTTCTAGCGCGGCGATACGCTTCCGGTCGGCCAGAATCCGCGCTTGCTCTTCCGCCTTAGTTAGCGGCCGGCCGGTTTCGACCGGAGTTCCGCCGCCCGGTTGAGTTCCGCCTGGACTCCGTTCTCCAACGCGATTCCGAATCCCGGGGACTCCGGGTTCACCCCCGACTGTTCCAACTTCTGTGCCGCTCGGCCTATCGCCTCCACCACGTTGTCCGGTAAGTTGCTCATTTGTGCCTTCTTTCTGGAGTTTCAGTCCACTCTGCGGTAACAAATCCTTGAGTGCTTCCCGCATGAACTTGAGTCCCGTCTGGTCTGCCTTGTCGCTGGCCGACGTAACGTGGTCTTCGCGCACCACATACGGCTTGCCATAGGGGTCGTTCACCATACGGATATTGAGGGCCTTGCGAAGCACATCGAAGTCCTTGGGCGGTGCGCCACGCAGTTCGACAAACTGCGCCATCTTGCGGTTCAGCGACTTCAGTTGCGACTCCAGCCGTTCGGCCTTGTGTCGGTTCGCCGCCGCATCGAACGCTTGGTTCAGCAGTTCGACCGGTGTGGACGGTGCGCCCACTAACTCACCCTGGCCCGACGCTAGAGATACCGCGCGCTTCGCGTACTCGCCGAGCGCATCGGCCATCAGCGTCCCGCCGCCCCGACCACGGAAATCAGAATCCAACCGCCGCAGCACTTCCTTGAACACGTCAGGGTAAGGTGCGAACATGTCCTCGGACTGGAGGAACTTCTCAACGTCCATTCGCATCGCCAGCCCATCCTCGGTGTGGTCAAGGTCTCCATTCTCGATGGAGATGAACCGAGCCGCCGCGTCTACGATGTCCTTTGAGATGTCCCACTTGGCCTGCTCCGGCCCCGGCAGCGTCCGAATCTGGGCGTAAGCCGCCGCAGCCTTGCCGAGCGCGTCGCTGACGTTGCCCGGCATCTCGCCCGGGGTTTCCATCAGACGGTCGATGACTTCCTTGTTGCCCTCGCCCCACGCCAGCTTCTTCACGGCAGCCTGAGCGCGAGCTACGGCAGCGGCAGAGTTACCGCCAGCCGCCGTGCGACCGGCCGCACGTTCAGTCTCCGGCACCACCTTGTCGTTAAACGCGGTCACGAAAGCGGCAGCGGACGGATCGGACAGGTCGCCGACGTATCCCGGCGGCAACTTGGCTGTAACCTCGGGATGCTGAGACAAGGTTGCGGCGTCAACCGCAGCGTTCTCGACACCGCTCATCCCGGTTGCGCGGGGAGCGTCGGACTCTCGGGCCACACGCTGAACGTAACCATCGCTCGCGTTCTTGGGAAGCACAAATACCAGTATGTTCTCGGCAGCATAAGCCTTGTTGCCACCAAGGTTCTCGACGGTCTTGCCCGTCACGTTTTCGTATGCCTGAGCCTCGGCGTCGTGGGCGAGAATGTGCTTCCGTATCTCGTCGCCACGAAGTCTGCCGGCTATGGCCTCGAAGCGACCGTCCGGCTTCTGGACTACCGTGGGACCGCCCGCGTCAGTTCCCGAGTCGGTCTGCAACTGGTTCGGGTCGAGTGGCCGAAGTCTTGCGCGACGGGCTTCCAAGTCAATCGGCCGGGCCTCGCCGGCGCGAAGCTGGGTCGCACCCTGGGTCAACGGGAAGTCAATAAGGTTCGCGTCAACGAGTATCCACCGACCGGGGACTTTCGTTCCCAGCGGTGTGTTGCGAACTGCCTCACCGCGCGGAGGAGAAATGGCCGTCGTCGGTGGCGTCAGGTCGGGTTCAGTCGGCGGTTCGTTGGACTCGGGCGCAGCTTTCGGCGCAGCGGGGGCCGGAGGCGCGGCCTGCGGTTTCGGCTCTGCCTTGAATCCTTGCTCCGCGAAGAACGCCACGTCCTCAGCGTCCGTGCCATCCACTCGCACTAAATCGCCAACTTCGTTGCGGGCGAAGTAGGACTTTCTGAAGCCTTCCTCGACGCGGGCGCGGCCAGTCTTGTTGTATCGCAGGTTGGCATCATCCATCTGCGCCATATCGTCCGCGTTCGCAGCGACCACCCGCCGCATCTTGTCGGCGTTGCGCTGCTTAATCCACTTCTGCTCTTGCCGATTCTCCGCGGCCTGCCGGTCAATGTCGGACTGCGTCAGGTTGGGATACAGTTCCGTGGGGTGTGCTCTGCGACCGTCGGGCAGAAAGACGTAATGCCTGATTTTCCTGCCGGTGATGTCAGACGTATACATGGCGTCGGGCGAATACTCGTAGCCCATGATGATTTCGTCATGGTCGGATATTCCCTTCTCGACCCACGGGGCGTTGTTGTCTTTGTAGGCGTCCCCCATTGACTTGAGGACTTCCTTTTTCTGGTCAGGCGTGAGGGTTTTCCCGACCTCGAATCGCACCGGCTTGGCTTTCGGCGCACCAGGTTCAGCCACGGGGGCGGTTTCCTCTGTTGTCGTCCTAGCTGGACTGGGTTGGGGTCCGCCCCCTGGCTTCTCGGATGTAACCGGACTATCGGGCGCGGGGGACGTCGTGGTCTTGGGGGAAACCTCAGGGGGTGGCTGAGGCGAAGGAGGTACTTGACCGGGCGACGCCTCTCCCGCGCCAGTTGGCTTGGGCTGGCGGAATATGTACTGGTCGCCCTCGCGGACGTAGCCAGATGTTCGCTTCAACCGCCATTCGCTTCTCGTGGGGGCCGACGAATATCTCTCAAACGTCTCCGCGTTTATGGGCTTCTTGGCGTCAATGGCATCTTGGACTTGAATCGTCTGATTCACCGCCCCATCACGCCACTGCTTCGAGTCTCTGTCTATCGCACTACCGGTCTTGCGCTCGTAATCAACGGCCCACTCCTCCGGTGTCATCAACTCGGCTGGCTTCGTTTCCGCTGCCGGTGCGCCCGGCTCAGGACTTACGGCCCCTGGCTGCGGGGTCGTGGCCGGCTTCGCCGTCACGTCCTGCCCCGGCCCGCTCGCGGCGCGCGCGGGCGGCTGGCTCAAGTCAATCCCCAATTTCTCGGAGATTTCACCAAATGTCATGGCGGCAACATCGGCTGGACTGACAAAGACGCCCGTAGCGTCCGTCAACATCTTTGCTAATCGCATACGCGCTGGAGTTGAGTATTGTCCAAGCCGCGTTCCCTTCAAGACAGCATCTGTCACTTGCTCCACAGAATAGTTGGGATTGCGTGCTTGGTTTGCATCTACGGTTCGACGCAAGTATCCTCGGATGTCGTTGACGATTCCGTCTGAAGTCGCCCTATTGAAATCACCCACTAACCGCTCGTCATGGCCACCTTCACTGTTGGTTGATTTGAGCTTTTCGACATACGCCTCGTCGGTCATGCCCGCAGGGGTCACCGCCTGCGCCGGCTCCTTGGCCTTGGCCTGGCGCTCGGCTGCCACTCGCTCAAGTTCAACCAGCCGGGCGGCTCTCTTGGCTTCCGGGGTGATAGCAGGCCCGGCGGGGGACGCGGGTTCCTGGGTGGGCTGGGGTTTGGAAGGAGGTGGAACCTCGGTCGCCCCCGCTACCGGGCCTGGGGTGGTTGGGGATGGGGACTTGGGCTGGACAGCACCGGGCCACGCCCAGAATCCCGTACCGTTCGGGTTGACTTGGTAGTTCCAGCCGGGCGGGAAGCTGGTTTTGACAGCATCCCCAATGGTGCCGCCCTGCGGTACGGTCATATCCTTGCCGGAGTACCATGCCGCGTTCGGGTGTGGGCGTTCCCCGGCGTCGGCTGGCACCTCCGGGGCCGGGGCAATCACCGGCGCGGTTGGCTGCTGAGACTTGGGTTCCTGGGCGGTGGCGGCACGTTCGGCTGCGGGCGCGACTGGCTTGGTGGTCGACGTGACCGCGGGCGGCAGCGGAGCCAGTACCCGGTTCGCCGGGATAGTCTGACCGTCCTTGGTCAGCCACGCCGGTTCCCCGCCGATGTCAGCCCGCTTGTCGAGCGTCACCGGCAGCCGGGTTCCGGCTATGTCCACTTCGGCAACATCGCCGGGCTTGAACTTCGCGCTCGGCGGTGAGTTCAATCCGGGGGTCTCGTCCCAGAAGATACGTTCAGGAGCCGACGCAAACTGCTTCGCCATACGGTCCAGGTACAGGGCATCAAAGATGTTGGGGGTACGACCTCCTATGCCAGTCACCCCGCCCTCGGGAGTCTCGGCCAGCATCCCGCCGAGTTTGACGGCCGCTTCTTTCTCGACCATCGCATCGGTGTACCCGGCAGCTTTGGCCGCTACCGCCCCGCGTTCTGCCCGCAGTTTCTCGATCCCGACTGCTTCCTCTGGAGTCGCGGTCTTGAGACGTTCGGCGAGAAGGGCGTCAGTGACGGCAAATCTCTGTGCAATCCTGCCTCGCAGAGTCGCTTTGACGTTGTCTTTGGCCCATTGGAACGTCGCTATGTCAGTCTCTTTCCCCGGGTGCATCGCGGCGAATAGCCCCATGACGCCAGCGTTCAATGCCACGTCGGTCGGCTTGCCGCCGTGAACGGCAGACATAGCCGCACCCACGCCCATCGAGATAGGAACCTTGAAGCGCATCGGCAGAACCCCGGCCCCGCCGAGCAACATACCCCATCCAGCGCCCTCTCCTGTCGCGGCTATCCCTTTTCCAAGGTTCAACTTCTCTCCGGAATTGACCTGCCGAGTTGCCTCTTGGACCGCACCCCGGGCCGCGAATGTTACCGCGTCAGTCACGGCGCGGGTCGCCAACTGCGTCAGCCCGGTCGACTTCGATAGACCCCATACGGTTTCAGCAACCTTGGGCGCAAGGTTCGCGGAAACGGCCCCGCCGGTCAACGCCAGCATCGAGAGATTACCGGCCAACTCTCCGACCCAAGCATTTATGGGCATCGCCTTGGCGATGACGTCCGCGTTCTTCTCCATCGCGACGGGCTCGTAACGACTCAAACCCATGACCTTCAAGCCGGCGCGATTCACGTCCAGCCACGGCTTCAGGAACCCGGCCATAAGAGCTTCCGTGCCAGCGTATAGTTGCCCCAATGCAGAACTACGCTTCTCCTTGTACTCGGCCACCTCGCCGGGAGTCGCGGCCCATGACGGGAGATGTTCTTCGAGAACGGCCGGCAACTTCACTTCGGCCCCGCCGTCAAGATCGGAGGCAGCGGCCAGTCTCGGATTGAACGGTGAGGCCGGGACTCCCCCGGCTAGGTCTGCAGCGGCCTGTACTCGCGGGTCAAACGGCACGCTACTCCCCGCTTGCTACCCGCTGCAATACTGAATCGCGGACACTCTCCGGTATCTGACTCTTCAGTGAATCGTACTCGCTCTGACTGGTGGCAGCCAGCACCTTTGCGACCCAGTCGTCGATGGTCCCAAGTTCATCCGGTGTCGCTTCCGGCCCCGCCCCGGACGCGGGCTCCGCACCCTTCTTGCCCTTGCCCGATAACCACCGTACCACGCCAGCCAGTGGCGCGTCATTCTTACCGTCCCCCGCGCCCTTCGGCAGTGACGGCATCGAGATGTCCGGCTGGTTCGCGTCTTGGAAAGCCTGTTCCCACCTGTCGCTGTTGTCGACGTGAGCCTTCCTGTCGAGGTAGTCGTTGAGGATCACAAGGTCGCTACTGTCACGGTTCGCAGCCGGCTTGTTGAGAACCGACTGGACCAACGGCAACTGACTGTCACAAGCAGCCTTATCCACGGCGACGCTGGCCCTGTGGTCGGCTATCTTCTTCTGGACCAACTTGTCGCGCTTCTTGCCCACGGCCTCCGCGTCCCAGGGAATTACCACTATCGGGTCCCGCTGCATCCACGGGGGAGTCTTGAGAGCGGGCTCAATCCCCGTGAATCCGGCGCCGGCAGCCGCGGCAAGGATCATCGACCTGGCTGCATCGCGCTGTTTGGGAAGTCCTACCCAGTCGTTCCACCGGGAAATCATCCCCGCGAGTTTCTCCTGCTGCTGTACCGGAGTGCCCGCGTCCTTGATGACGCCGGGGTCGGTCAGGTTCTCCTGCGAGACAAACGACCCGCCCAACTTGGACAGTTCGTCTACATCCAACAGCATCTTCACGTACTTGGCACGGTCGACGGGTTCTTTGGGCTCGTTGGCCTTCAAGCTCGCCTTAGTGTACTCCAACGCTTTATCGTTCTGTATCTGGAGTCCCTTCAGAACCAGTCCCTCGGCCAAGTCTCTCGACGAATTGGGGTCAATGTCGAGTCCCAAGGCTTCCCCCATCTTGCCCGCAGCCTCAGCCTGCGTCTTGTCCAATGCCAGCGCGTCGGAGACCTTCTTCCGCGCATCGGCCAGCGCAGTCCAGGCCATGTACCGCTGGTAGTTCACGTCCTTGCGCCGCTGTACCTCCTGCTCAATCTCCCACGCCATCTTGTAGCCCTGCAGCTTCCGCTGGTTGTTGTCCTCGATGGCGTATCGGACATCCTGCCGGATGTCTACCGGCGAGACGTTGGCGAGGGGATAGCTCATGTCAACCTACTGCCCTGCCACCGATTGCAGGAATTGGTCGAGCCACTCCTGGTTGGTGCCGTCGCTCTTGGCCCAACGGTCTACGTTGTCGGGGACAACGGCATCCCCAGAGAGTAGGTACTTTGAGAAGGAAGTCCCGACATCGAGAGGCATTGTAGTTGGCCCGCCGGCGGTGTACATACGAATCAACTTGAGCTTCTTGTCCAGTTCATCCACCGGGTCTACTTGGTTCAGATTCCCGAAACCCTGCACAATGTCATTCGCCGCGGTCGGGTCCCAAGTACCGGTCGTGGCGCCACCGAGTATCTTCCCCGCAGCGGAACCAAACGATGCACCAGTCATCATCCCGGCTGGCCCGCCAGGTATGCCAGCCAGCGCCCCCAGCAGCGTCCCGCCAATCGAGAATGCGTTGCGGAGGTTCGCGCCGGCCTTGGCCTCTTCCTCCTGCGTGATCTGGTCCCGCAGCATATCCCGCGCCGCCGTTGACTCAGACTCGACCAGGGACTTACGTTCGGCGATGTCAGCCAGAAGCTCCTCTTGCTCACTCGACCCGATGAGGCCCCGGGCTGATAGTCCCCGCATACCCCGAGACAGGCCCTTGCCCAGTTTCGCGTACTCCCGAGTGGACCGATTCGATATAGCACGCTCCAGAGCCGTCAACCTGTAGTCTTGGGCCATGATTATCTCCTAAGAGTAACGGCTACCTTTCACAATGTCAACCCGCTGATTTCCCGCCTCACTCCACCCTCATCGCCCGCACGCGGCTCACGGCGCTACCTGTATCCGCCCCTGCCTGAGCGTCGTCGCGCCAACCGTGACGTTGCGAACCGCCCGCATCACCATCCCCGCCGCAATCAGCCCGAGCGCGTTGGCAGCTATGTCAGTCCAGCCGATCGCCGCGCCGACCAGCCCCGCCCACTCGCGCAGCTTGGTCATGGGGGTCAAGTCCTCAGCTTGCAGGCGTCGGTCTTCCTCCACGTCTGCCGCTTGGTCTGCTCTAGCGTAGCGCCGCGTTCAAGGCTGCAAAAGGCGCTCCCGCTATATTCCCATCCCTTCAGGAATGGGCACGGCTTTCCGTCACCGAACTGACAGTCGTGCCCGACGGGTATCTCCCACTCGGTCACGGTTATCTTGATTGGCATACCGCACCACCTTCCGGTGAGTCAAAGTAGTCTACAAACTTGGAACCGCCTTTCCCGCCTGCTCCACCATACTGCAATACAGCAGAATCTTCTCTCGTGGTTTCATAGACACCGTTTGTCGTAGTCATATCATCCTCCTAGAACCACACCCAGACTCGGATTTCACCGCGTCCACCGTCGCCGCCAGCGCCGCCGGTAGTCGTTCCACCGCCGCCACCACCACCACCGCCGCCACCACCACCACCGACACCACCCGCACCGCCAGTACCCGCAGCATTGCTGCCGCCACCGCCGCCGCCGTCGCCGCAAGTGCTGTAGCCGTCGCCAGCGGTTCCCGCACCGCCAGCGCCACCGCCGGAAGCGCCAGCAGCACC